>ENA-ORCW01000875-ORCW01000875.1-marine-metagenome-genome-assembly--contig:-NODE-875-length-9818-cov-3.374500_pt1 | contig 9818 bp, 8 predicted proteins | sample MGYA00237784_ERZ508517 | MGnify/ENA primary metagenome ERZ508517 (study PRJEB26187, sample SAMN06268979) | marine metagenome | isolation source: Tt ae E1 feedstock associated aerobic enrichment on eucalyptus... | reverse complement strand
CCCCCGCCAGGCCGATCAGGGTGGCCCGGTGTCCCCGGCGGCACAATCCCCGCACCAGGCGCAGGGCCGCGATTCCGGCGCCGCCGCGGGCCGGGTAGGTAGTGTAGTGCTTTACTCGATACTGGGTGCTCATCGTCGAGGGGCGGGCCAGGTTCAGTCCGGCTTCCGGAACTGCTCCTTCCAGGAGTTGATGGCTTCCAGGGGCAGGGAAAGGCGGACCGGACCGGAGCCCCGGATCCAGAAACGCACCCCGTCGAGGTCGTCCCGGTCGACCGTGGGAAGCCCCGTGTCGTTGGATATTTCCCGGGCCCGGTTATCCACCTTGAGCGTCAGGCAACGCTTGCCGTTGCGCAGGCAGCGCACCCCTCCGTGGAGCCGGGTACCGACGTAGTCCAGATCCGGTTCATCCTGCAGGAGGCGATCCAGGGCCGGAAGCGAACTTTGCAGGAGGGTCCCTCCAAACCCGAGTTCGCGGACGTAGCGCTCGTCTTCCGTTCCCTGCGGCCAGAGGAAAACCTGCTCGTAGGATGCCTCGAGGAGATTGAGCAGGGCCTTGTCCAGCTCAGGCTCGGGGTAATAGTCCGTCAGCATGCAGAGGACCTTGCGGGCCGGCGCGGTGCGGATGGCGGCGGTATCGATTCCTGCCAGCCCCCACATGGTCGGGCAACCGGTATTCAGGACTTTGGGGATGTGGATATCGCGCAGGTGTTTCCGGGCCTGGCTGTCGCGGACGGAATGGGCGAAGCGCCGGGAAAGGACCAGGTTGAGCAGGATCTTGGTGTAGCGGTTGGGCTGGCCCTGGTCCTTCCACCATCCGGCCCCCATGAGGACTGTTCCACGCGCGGCGAAGGCGTTGGCCATGGTCAGGTCCCATTGAAAGTACCCGTCCATGTAGGAACTGAGCAGGTTCGATCCGCCGACCAGGACCCTGTCGGCGGTCTTGATCAGGCGGCGCTGCTGCGGCCCAAGCCGGAGGTGGGTGGAAATCCTGCTGACCTTCCAATGCGGGAAGACGTCCGCCAGTTCCTGCAGCACGTATTCCTCGATTATCAGGTCCCCGAGATTGTGGCTGGGGGATCCCGTGTGGTTGCGGATCCCCGGCGACCAAAGGACGAGATGTCCGGGGGGCCGGTCCCGACTGTCGTCCACCGGTTTCACGTTTCCCCGCCTTTCAGGGCCACCACTTCATCAAATGTCCCCATTCGGTCCAGATGTCCGTTCTTGAGGGCCACGACCCGGTCCGCGTTGCGGATCGTGGTCAACCGGTGGGCAATGGCGATGATTGTCAGCCGGCCATAGAGCTCGTTGATGGCCTGCATCAGGGCCTCCTCCGTCTTGTTGTCCAAGGCACTGGTCGCTTCATCAAGTATCAACAGCGAAGGATTGTGATAGAGGGCGCGCGCCAGGCCTATCCGCTGCTTCTGGCCCCCGGAAAGCCGCACCCCGCGTTCTCCGGTCTCGGTCTGGTAACCGTTCGGCAATTCGCCCTCGATGAATTCCTCCAGCTGGGCCGCCCGGGCCACCTCCCGGACGCGCTCCCGGTCGATCTCCCCGGGGCTCATCCCGAAGGCAATGTTGGCCTCGATGGTGTCATCCGTGAGGAAAATTTCCTGTGGCACGTAACCCACTCCCGCCCGCCAGGAGCGGATGTTTTTCCGCGTGAGCAGACGGTCGTCGACACGAATCTCTCCCGTCTGGGGCCAATGAAGCCCGAGAATGAGATCGATCAGGGTTGATTTTCCGGAGCCGGTCTCCCCGATCAAGGCCACAAAGCTGTTTTTGGGAATGGTCAGGTTGATGTCGCTGAGAACGGCCCGGTCGGCTTCCTGATAGCGGAAAGTCACGTTTCGCAACTCGATGGATTCTGACCATTTAAGGGGATCGATAACGGATTTCTTAACAAACCGGCTTTCCTGTTCATTGACGGAGATTTGCTTCAATTCATCCTGGATTTCCTCCAAGGCATGAAAATTCAGGGAAATGCCGCTGAAGGCCCCGTACATCAACTGAATGTTGGGAAGCATTCGGTAAGCCGCCAGGGCCATCACGCCGAGCGAGGGCAGAACCGCATCCAGAGGCTGGTTGGTGCTGACGTAGTAGAGGACAATGGCCACAATGCCCCCGAAGGCCGGCGGCTCGATCAGGTAACGGGGGGCGTTGGTCAGGATGGGGATCCACTTGGAAAGTCTGGCCTGCTCGGCGGTGAAGGCCCCGTACCGGGAAAGGAAGGACAATTCCGCGTTGTGGACCTTGAGCGGCTTGATGCCGGAGAGGGTCTGGATGGCCTGTTTCATGGCGCCCCTGTTGACCATTTTCAGCCGGTTCGAAATACGTTTCCGCATCGGGGCCAGAAGGCTGTAGGCAAGGGCGTAGTAAATTCCGAGGCCAAAGCCCGCGACCAGCGTCAATCCGGGACTTATCAGGAGCAGGGCCAGCAGGAGCAGGACCACGGTCAGCAGGCGGGCCAGAAGATCCATCAGCGGCGCCAGGATACCCGTTATAAAGGTCATGACATCGCCGGTGGACTTCTTGAGCAATTCACCGGTGTTGTGGTTCAGGAAGTAGTGATAGGGATTGCTCATCATGCGGGCCAGCAATCCTGTTTTCAGCCAGTGCCCAAGGCCGCGAACGTAACGGGCGCGGACAACCTCGCCCAGGAGGAGGACCAAATTGGAGGCGGCCAGCATGGCGATGGCGAACAATCCGGCTGACAGGAGCAGCTCCTTCTGGGTCATGCCGGGCCAGATTCTGAGAATCTCCTGCCCGACGCGGGATTGCATGAAGTCTTCCGGTTTGGCGGCCATGGCAAGGAAAGGCAGGATGGAGGTCACCCCGACCACTTGCAGGATTCCCTGGACCAGGGCCACCAGCATGACAACGCCCAGCTTCCAGCGGCCGAACGGGGCCACCAGTTCGTAGATCTGCCTGCCGTTTTTGACCAAGTCCTTCATGGGCTCAGGAATTTTTCCGGATCATTATCCGGCCACCGACAACCAGTCGGGCCGCTCATCGGCAAAGGATGCGATCTCCTCGAGGATTTCCGGCAGGCTGGTCGTCGGCTGCCAGCCGAGGGCCTTCGCGGCCAGGCTTGTGTCCAGTACGACCCAGGCCAGGTCGAACTTGCGCACCTCCGGGGAAGAGGCGGGTTCCCAGCTGGCCGAGCCGGGGAAGCGCTCCCGGCACCAGGCGCTCAACTCGGCCAGGGACATGCTGTTGTCACATCCTCCCGCAAAGTTCATGACCGCGGGGATGCCGTTTCCGGGCTCTCCCGTTTGTATTTGCTTTTCCACGACTGAAAGCAGGTCCCGCGGATGGAGGCAATCCCGGACCTGCCTCCCCATGCCGTCGAAACCTATGTACTTGAGGGGCTTGCCCTCCCGGAAAGCATGGATCCAGAAGGCGAAAATGCCCTGGGCGGGATGCCCGAACTGGCCGGCCCCGGCCATGACCCCGCAGCGGTTGATCCAGACCGGGAAGTCGTAGGTCAGCCCGTACTCCAGGGCCAGCTGCTCGCTGGCCACCTTGGTGCTGCCGTAAAGGGAAACGGGAGGCAGCGTGCTGTAGCTTTCACTCAATCCCCTCTCCGACAGGCCGGCCGGAAATTCCTGGTCCGGGTCCGGGACATAGCGGTTGGCGGAACGGGAGTCCTTCCCCGCCGCGCCCTCCAGGACCTTCATCTCAAGGCCGGACAGGGCCGGAATTGAATAGACCCGGCTGGTGGACAGCAGAATGAAGCCGGACCCGTGACGCTTGCAGTACTCCAGCAGGTTGACGGTCCCCAGGAGGTTGTACTCGACCAGCTGGCGGGCGCTGGTTTTGCCATCCACTCCGGCCAGGACGCTGGCGTTGGCCGCGGCGTCGATCACCCAGTCGCACCTGGGCAAGACATCGACATCGGTCTGGACACGAATATCCCCGATGAAGAGTTGGACGCCGAGCTCCCTTTCCAGGGAAGGACGGTTGAGCCAGGATCCGGTCCTGGATAAGTTGTCGATGCCGACCAGCTCCCATTCCGGATGCGCGTTCCGGATGGCCTTGGCCAGGGTGCTGCCGACAAATCCGCAGATTCCAGTAATCAGAATTTTCATGATAAAAGTTAAGCTTTCCTCAAACCAGCCAGGGGTGGAAATCCAATTGATATTGCAAACCGGGATTCCGGTCCCCGATTTTCCCGGCCGGAACGCCGGCCACGATTGTGTAGGGATCAACGTCACGGGTCACAACGCTCCCGGCGGCCACGACCGCCCCCTCGCCCACGGTCACACCGGGAAGGATCAGCGCCCTGTACCCGATCCAGACCCGGTCGCCGATGGTCACAGCACCCCCCTTGTCCCGGAAGTCGGGGCTTTGCGGGTCATGCCCGAGGGTCAGGATCGAGGCCTCCGGCCCGATGCTGGCGTCCGCCCCTATTTCGACCGGATATTTCCGACCGTCGAGCAGGGTTCCGAAATTCAGCACCGTGCGGTCCCCGATCGAGACCTTGCGCCCGTTCAGGAAACGACATCCCATCTGCACGTTACTGCCACGGCCAAGGCCGGCCAGCCACCTCCCGAGGTACAGCTTCCGGACATGCCGGGACGGGAAGTTCGCCAGCCACTCATTGTAGGCGTAGGCGGCGACGGCGCCCAAGAAAACTTTTGTATTCACTTTTCGACTACCTCCGTAAGTTTTTCCCTGAACGTATTGCCGGCGTGAAAGGCGGACACCCTGGAGGCTCCGGCCCTTGCCGCGAAGGAAAGCCCGGGAAGGTCACGGACTGCCCTGCGGATCGCCGCCTCGAGGGCATCCACGGTTTCGTCCCCTATCGGAACGCCCGTGCCGGCCAGCCGGGCCAGTTCCCCGGACCATGTTCCCGTCATGAAGATTAACGGCTTGCCGCGGCTGGCCGCTTCAATCGCCACCCTCGAGAGGCGGTTGTGGTAGGAATTCCGGCGGTAGGGCAGGAGAATAAGTGAACTTTCCTGAAGGAGTTGCTCATATTGTGCAGCGTCCAGATTCTCGTTTACCAAGTCAACCCGTTCGCTGTCCAGCAGGGTCCGGTCCGGTTCAAGTTGCGACCCATCCGGCATCCGGAAGGGCTCCGGCCATTGCAGGACGAACCTTGCCGGAGGGAATTCCGGATCCGCCAGGAGCCGGAGAACCGCCTCCTGCAGCAGGTCGGTTCCCTTTTCATGGCGCGCAAATCCGGGCGCCGTCAGGACCACGGGACTTTCAGGACTTGTCTCGCCGCCCGGCTCCGGCACGGGAACCGGGTGCGGGAACAACTGAACCGGCAGTCCGGTGAAAAGGCCCAGCTCCTCCTGCATGCCCCGGGTCTCCGCCGCCAGGACAACGCGGCCGGCCCGGACGGCGGGCGCCATCAGCCGGAAACAGAAGCGGGCCAGCTTTATCGAGGGGGACGAGGGAAAGGAGACCGGATTCCCCGCACCGTTGTAGCGGCCGAAGCCCTGTACAAAGAGAAGGAGGAAGCGCGTCCGGGATGAAATAGCCCGCGACCGGCTTAACCGCGCCATGGCCAGCAGATGCTGAAGCCGCATGGTCAGGCACAGGCACCAGTCCGCCGGATCTTCCCGGTCCACCAGCGAGGACTTCAGCTCCTTCTCAAAAGTGAAATTGTGGCGGAGCCCGCCCACGACGCCCTGGCTGGCCGGATCCAGCCAGCAATTGCGGCTGAAGCGTGCCGTTCCCCCGATCCGCTCCACCAGTCCGGGGGCCGCCGCCTTGTGGACCAGTACCTCGACCGAGTCCCCGGCCCTGCGAAAGGCCTCCGCAAGTCCCCCGATATAGCTGGGCCAGTGTCCGGCCCCTGTCTGGAGGGCTTCTTCTGCGATGACAATATGCATACGGGAAGCGTTGCCCGGTTCTCAGCCCGATGCGGCCACAGACTTCCAGAAATCCGGGGATTTCCCGTGGGCAGCAAGGAAGCGACGGGCATCGGCCGAGACAAAGTCCTTGAACTCCTGCCTGGTCCGGCTCGAAAGCTGCGCCTTGACGGGATCATATTCCACAGGCACGGCACCGAAGTGTGGTCGCCCAAGGCGCTTGAGTCCTTCCGGAATCAGTGAAATCACCTTGGCACCAGCCGCTGTGGAACAGATTGCCCGAACCAGGGGCCGGTTCACCATCCGCAAGGAAGCCTTGTTCTCGTTAAGGTTGTCCGATTCCTCCCATTTTTCGGGATCAAGTCCGAGGAATCCCATGATTCTGGACACTTCCGGCCATTTGTCGGGCATCCAGTCCTCAAGGAAGGATACGCAGATATGTTCCGCCGGGAAGCGGATCGCGTAGGCCTCCAACTGGTCGCTGAAGAGACAGGTTCTCCATTGGCCGGTCTCCTTTGTTTTGCGCATGTAGTAATCAAAGCCCCGCATGGCCCACCGGGCCTGTACTTTTTCGGAAAACCTCCGGTTGAGGCCCATGTAGTAATACATTTTCCAGGCGGACATCTGTTTCTCAAGCGGATCGCGGGCCATGAGAATAATCTTCATGTCCGGATTGAATCCAAAAATCCGGTTGACGGTCCGGTTGTCCGGCCTCCGGTTGGCATAGGCCGGCGTGGCTTCGCCGATAAATTTCTCCCCCTTGTAGTGAGACCAGCATGACTCGTACCATGCGAGGTGGGAGTTGTAGTCCTCATCGAATTCCTTTTTCGTGAAAAAACAGGTTTCCTTGGGATTGCTCATGCAACAATCCGGGTGGGCGCCCAGGATCGAGGCCAAGGCGGTCGTCCCGCACTTGGCCACGCCGACAATCAGAAAATTTGGTCGGGGAACAGACATATGAAGTCTACTGGCGTTTCTTCCAGCTCTCGACGATCTGGCTGATGGTTTCCTCCAGGCTGACCGAGATGTCCCAGTTCGGGTAATGCTCCCGCATTTTGCGGAGGTCCGAATAATAGCAGATGTGGTCCCCGATCCGGTTGGTCTCCATGTAGGAGCTTATCATCTCCGTGCCGGAGTACTTCTCGACAATCTTGAAGGCTTCGAGGATGGAACAGGTGTTCCGCTTGCCGCCCCCGATGTTGTAGACTTCCCCGCAGCGCGGATTCTCGATGAAGGCGTGGATGAAGCGGGCCACGTCCCGGCTGTGGATGTTATCGCGGACCTGCTTGCCCTTGTAGCCGAAGATCTTGAACTCGCGACCCTCGAGGTTGCATTTGACCAGGTAGCTCAGGAACCCGTGCAGCTCGACGCCGCTGTGGTTGGGACCGGTCAGGCAGCCCCCGCGCAGGGCGCAGGTGGGCAGGCCGAAGTAACGGCCGTATTCCTGGACCATGATGTCCGCGGCCACCTTGGAGGCCCCGAAAAGCGAATGCTTGGACTGGTCGATGGGGAAATCCTCGGCAATGCCGTTCTCGTAGGCCGGATCATCGTAGTCCCACCGCGATTCCAGTTCCTTCAGGGGAATGGTGTTTGGCCGGTCCCCGTAGACCTTGTTGGTCGACATGTGGGCGAAGGGCGTTTCCGGGCAGGCCCGGCGGGTCGCTTCCAGCATGTTCACCGTGCCCACCGCGTTGGTGTCGAAATCGGCAAAGGGGATGGCCGCCGCCCGGTCGTGGCTGGGCTGGGCGGCCGTGTGAACCACGGCGTCCGGCTTGACCTCCTCCATCAGGTTGAGGACCCCGAGGCGGTCCCGGATGTCCACCTCATGATGGACAAACTGCTTGCTCAGGGATTGCGAGAGCCGGTTCTGGTTCCAGCGGGTATCGCCCTGGGGGCCGAAAAAGACGGCCCGTTGATTGTTGTCCACGCCGTGGATTTCCCAGCCCAGCTGGGCGAAGTGGACACATACTTCCGATCCGATCAGGCCGGATGATCCGGTTACCAGTAGTCGTTTCATATCTACATTCCTTGTTGGTTAACGAGAGTGCTCAGGCTGAATACCATGAAGTGTCGAGGCAGGGATGCTGCCGCCCTTGGTCGGATTCGCTGTTTGCAAAAACCAATCGATTGAGCGAAGGTCGAAGGCCAGGACTTCATTTGAATTTGATCCCCCAAAGGCGGGGCGACTGCCAAAAGCAAAGCCGGTTTGAAATGACTGAAAATTGAAATAAGGGGCCAACAGGCACCAAGGTCCCGCAGATAGAAGGAGAACACACCGCGGCCAGCATTTCCTTTGTGGCAAAGTTCCGCTGGCCCTCCCGGTATATCAGCTCCTGTCCACAGAATCCGTTTGCTATCATGGCGGCAGGTTCCTTCTGCATCATCAACTCGATCAGTTTTTGCGGGTAATCCATTTTTCCAATTTGGCAGGTGGGGGACCTGGCATTCTGGAATAAGCAGCTGTACGACGTGCCGGCGAACCTAAAGCCCCTTGCTCCTGCGTATCAGTTTCAGGGCCAACGAGTCCATCGTGCCGGGTGCGAAATACCACAATTTCGCCAGGGCCCGTATGTTCAAATTCTTCCCGGGAGGCATGCACTCCAACATCTGCTTGAGGGCAATCTGCCGGTCCTTGCGATATCCATTACTGCCGAATTCGACGGCGTGGACAAATATCTTAACAGCCAGCCGCTTTTCCAGGGTGCTGTCGACAAACCCGGCTTTGACGGCATGGCGGTAAATTGACAGGCAGGCCTTGATCACGCTTCTGACATAATCCGGCTGAAAGGACTTGGCGCCCACCCGGGTACCGCTGTGTTGGCGCCAATAACCGACGCAGGTATCAACGTATTCCCAGTTTCCACGACCGAGCTTGACCCTGGCTTGATATTCCCAGTCCTGGGAACCGGTCAATTCCAGGTTCCAATAGCCAACTCGCTGCATCAGGTAATCACGCCTGTACAATGCGCCCATGGTTTGCCAGTGGTACCCGGCAATGTCCCTGGGACTAGATGTAAATTCGCCACCCACTTTGCCCTCATTCAGGGGGACCAGGTCTGCATCTGTCTTCGTAACGTAGCCCAGGCAGTAGTCGAGACTCGTATCTCCCGCCAGTTTTTCGAGGAGTTGATTGACCCCGGCCGGAACCAGCAGGTCATCCGAGTCCAGGAAGAGCAAATACGAGCCCTTGGACTGGTCCATGGCCCGGTTGCGCGCATCCTGGGCGCCTTTGCGAACTTCCGATCGCAGATGGATGATCGGAATTCCAAGGGCATCCTGACAGTTCCTGCAGATCGTCCCGATGTCATCGCTGGAAGCGTCATCTCCCACTATCACCTCCAGCAGCTCCTCGACACCCTGGATGGATTCCAAAGCATCCTTCAAAAACTGTCCACGGTTGTAGGTTGGAATGATTACGCTAATCATACGGGCAGTGCTGATTAATTCATGGCCGATTAGTAAGATTTCGATTTTTACACCAAGGACAACTATAATATCTACAACGACAAGGAAAACTCCTCCACTTGTCTCCACTGCTGGTCATTGCGGCCTTTGTCGACATTGTCCTTGGCCAACCCGCTGCTGTCGCTTCCCGGCAGCTCGATACAGGGAAAGCCATACTTTGTTTTATAACCGGGAATTTCCGACATCCGATGGGCGAAATGCAGCCAAATGTCGTCGGCCCCGGGGCAATACTTCATGATGGAATCAACTTCCCGAAACGGGGAGGGAATTCTCTCTTTATGAATCAGAGCACCCCCACAACCCGTCAGAAGCAGGTTCATCGAGGTCCTCCCGCTGTGGCCGACCATTTTCCTCCATCGGGCATAGGGAATGGTCTTCCCCTCGGCATCATATTCCACCAGGTGGCCCCGCGTACCGACGTAGGCGTCATCCCGGTCCTCCGACAACAGCGAGGAAAACCAAGCATTGCCGCCCGAAGCGCCCAGGGCGCCGGCCGGACCCGACGCCATAAGAATCGCCCCGGCAGCCGCC
>ENA-ORCW01000874-ORCW01000874.1-marine-metagenome-genome-assembly--contig:-NODE-874-length-9822-cov-3.123037_pt1 | contig 9822 bp, 1 predicted proteins | sample MGYA00237784_ERZ508517 | MGnify/ENA primary metagenome ERZ508517 (study PRJEB26187, sample SAMN06268979) | marine metagenome | isolation source: Tt ae E1 feedstock associated aerobic enrichment on eucalyptus... | reverse complement strand
CTCACCCAGGACACCCAGGCCCACGGAACCCGTTCCGGAAAAGCTGCTGTTGGTCAGGGTGACTGATATTCCGCCACTGATTCCAAACTCGGACGCCCCGCTTCCGACCGTCAGGTCCAGTTCCAGTGAACCTGTGAAGCTGAAGGTGATGGCGCCGCCGGAAACATTGAAGTAGCCGTCCAGGGTAATGGTGGCGATGCTGAAGAACGAGAGGTCAGCATCAAAATCGATGGTCAATTCCCCGTCCACGACAGCGAAGTATAGGGATCCGCTGGCCGTAAAGATGCTGAAGATGTTGATCGTGGGAACATCCAGTAAGATCGAGAAAGTATTGGCCGTAATGGTGTGGGCCGTCCCCTCTCCATCGTAGACGGTCTTGGACGTGTCGCCGGAATTTATCTGGAAAACCCCGGTTCCGACGAAGGCGAGATTTCCGCCGAGGATGCTGAAATTAACCCCGAAGCTCAGGTAGGCGGCGAAATCATCGTTCTCAAAGGCGAGGGCCCCAACCAGGTCCACGGTGGCAAAGCCGCCCAGGTCGAGCGTTCCACTGAATCCCATTTCCAGTCCGTCGCCGTTGATCTTGAGGTAGAAGGCGGCATCGATGGTGAAGACCCCGAGCACCGTCAGGTCCCCGTCCAGGTAAACGACGAAGTAATCACTGGGAGCATCATACCCCCCATCGGTTGCGGGATCCCCGTTGATGTCATACTGGCCGTCGTAGCTGGGGGATCCGGGGGCGATGGAGAAGGTGGCCGATCCGTCCGCATTCACGGTAAACCGATCCCCAAGGGTGCCGGCCAGGCTGCTCAACTGGGTCACGTCGAAGGTGGAGGAATCGGCCGGAAGTTCGCTGAGATCGGCGTCCCCGGTCAAGTACTGGACATACTTGGCGGGAATATTGATATCCTGCCGCTCACCGGTGAAATTCATGACCAGGCGGGCGGAAACTTCCACGGAGAGCACACTGCTGAGGGCACCTCCGATGGAAACCGAGAGGTCGATGTCGGCGGCAACACCATTGCTGTTGATGATGAGGGCGCCGAGGGCGTACATTTCGAAAAGCTTGCTGCTGGAGCTGGCGTTGATGTCCGGGCCGATTTCCATGCCGGCGGCGACAAAGACCTTCAGCTCGGAGGAGGTCATTTCAAAGAGGAAGACCCCGAACATGCGGAAGTAGCTGCCGAGCTCAATTTCCCCGCCCAACTGGATGCTGATCAGGAAGTCGTCGAAATCTAGCACGACCGGGGCGGCAGGATCACCGGTATTGACCTCGAAGCCGGTGTTGAGCCGACCATTGCCGTCGTAATCGAGGGCATCCACGGCATCCTGGTTGGCGGTCTCGAAGCTGTCGGCCAGCTTGGCCCGGACCTCGGTCATGGTCAGGTAGGCATCCGGGGTGCCACCGCTGGCATTGAGGATGCCGACCAACTGGGCCACGTCGGTGATGTCGACCCCGACATAACCGGAAGCCAGGGCAGCATTCTGCTCGGTGGAGTCGAGGATTCCATTGTTCGACGTATCGATCAGGTCGAACAGGGCCAGGGCTTCGCTGAAGCTCTGGGTAAAGTCGACCGGGGAGAGATCGATATCAAGTCCCCCGATTCCGAAGCCGATGTTCAGCTCGACGTCAAAGGCACCCGAAACAGTAATGGGATCGTCCGGGACGAAGCCGAATTCGAAGACATCCAGTTTGGCGGCCAGATAAACCCCGGCATCATCTATATCGGTGGTGGCCATGACGAGGATCCCGATATCGAGATCGGTGATGTGGAAGCCAATGGATTCCTCGTTCAGTTCGGCGGTCTCGTCGGCATCGACGACCCCGATATTGTGGGTATCAGCGGAGGGATTCGGCGTACCGTCGGCCAGGGCCCAGGAGACTTCCTGGTCGCCGTCGAGGTCGGTCCAGTAGGGTCCGTTGGCGCCAATGAAGGCGGTGATGTTGGAGGCCCCGATGGACATGGTGGTGACCTCTTTTTCACTGCCGTCGGTCAGGGTGATTGTCTTGCGCGGTCCAAGCTCAAAGGCCACGCTGCCGGAGAGGAAAACGTAGGAAAGGATCTGGATATCAACGAAGCCCTGGGCCCGGATGAGGGAGGAATCCATGGACAGGTAGACGGGATCTCCTCCGGTTCCCACTTCAAATCCGAGAGGATCGATCTTGCCGTCCCCGTCAAGGTCGGCATCCCGGGCCTGCTGTTCGGCTGCGGCATCGCCGCCAAGGAGCGCACCCGCCTCCACGTAGTCGATGACGCCCTCGCTTTCGCCGGTGTCATCGGTATTGAGGATAGCCAGGAGATCCTCATGGGTAACGCGGGTGGAATCGCTGGTGGAATAACCACTGAGCGCGGCGAAGCGGTCGGCCAAGGGCAAGGCCGCATTCAGTGTGGCCAGGTCCCCGAAGGTGATGTATCCGCTCCCGTCCTCGTCAAAGAGGGTCAGCTCCTCGTCGCCCCATTGCTCGGTGTTGGCAAAGTCAACCACCGGGAAGAGGGAAATACCAGCGACAGCCGGAGTGGACTGGTTGACCTCGACCAGGATATCCGTCGCCTCGGCAGTGACCCCGTCGATTCCGACCAGGCCAATCCGGTTGGCCGTGGCCTTGAGGGCAAAATACTTGGCCGAGCTCAAGGGGCTGGTCGGGTTCATGATGGACATGCCGAAGTCGAAATCGTCGACTAAAAGACCCACCGCATCCTCGTTCACCTCGTCCTCGCCGAAAAGTCCGTCCAGATCGTCATCGACGCCGGATGCCTCATTGTCGATGCGACCGTCATTGTCGGCATCCCCTTCCCAGTAGGGACCATTTATCCCGACGAAGGCCTGCACGTTGGAGGCGCCGACTGTCATGAAGTCGAGCTCGGTGGAAGTGGCATTGCCCGGAATGGCGTCGGCCAGGCTGGCCGGCAATCCCTGGCCCTCCAGGTAGTCGCCCACATCGCCGGTAAAGTCGGACAGGAATCCGGGGGCGAGGGAGACCGTCTGTACGGGACCCTTTTCAAATTCAAAGCTGCCGGAAATGTAGATGAATTCCGAAATTTGCAGGGTGGCCTGGGCAACGCTGACCCCGATCCGCTGGTTGCCGTCGAAGTCGATAAAGACGGGATCGCCACGGGTCTCGATCTCGTAGGCGCCGTCACCCGCATTGGGGGAGGTTTCGAAACTCTTGGTGAAGTCAACGACCGGGGGCCCGAGGGTGCCGAACCATTCGGTGCCGTTGTTGTAATTAAAGACAATGTCTTGCGCCGAGACAGTAATCTCGTCGATCCCCACCAGCTCAACCGAACTGGCCGTGGCCTTCATGGCGGTAAACTTGGGGATCACATTCCGGACGGAACTCTCCGGGATACCCAGCAGGTCGGCGAAGGCGGCGATGGTCGGCTCCATGACCACCAGGCCGAGGTCCAGGTCGTTGACCACTACTCCAACGGCCTCATCGTTAATGACCCCCTCGTCCAGGTACGGACCGTTGAAGCCGAAGAAGGCATGCACGTCGCTGGCGCCAACCTGCATGGTGCCGACCTCGACATCCTCGATCAGGGTGCCCTGGTCGCGGATGGCGGTGCCGAGGCCGCTTGATACGGCGTTGCCGGCCGTCTCGACGAGGTCCAGCAGGGCGGCCGGCAGGCCGGTCGCGATGTCGACATTGGTAACCGGGCCCTGTTCGAAGGCGAAGTTGCCGGTGAGATAGACGAACTGCGAAAGTTGAATGGTGATGTCCTCGCCGCTGAAACCGATCCGCTGGTTGCCGTCGAAGTCGATAAAGACGGGATTTTCGGGATCGCCGGTCATGACCTCGTACTGGCCGTCGCCGGCATCCGGGGAAGTCTCGAAGCTCTTGGCAAAGTCGACCACCGGGGGCCCGAGGGAACCGAACCATTCGGTGCCGTTGTTGTAGTTCACCCGGATCTCATTGGCCTCAATGACAATCTCATCCCAGCCGACAAAGTGGAAGCGGTCCGCCGTGGCCTTGGCGGCCGTGAATTTCGGGATGATCCCCTCCAGGTCGTCTTCACCGAAGCCCAGGAGGTCTGCGAAATCCCCGATGGTCGGGGCCAAGGTGACCATGCCGAAGTCGAGGTTCTCGATGGAGAGGCCGAAGGCATCGGGGTCGACCTCGGCGGACTCGTCCCCGTCGACCTTACCGTTTCCGTTGAGGTCACCGTATTCAACCCCGCCGACTTCAATGACGTCCATGGGGCTTCCATCGGTATTGGTCCGGGTGGTCCCATCGGGCAGGGCCCAGCTGATCGCGCCGTCATTGTCCAGGTCATCGGCCCAGAACGGCCCGTTGAGGCCGACGAAGGCCGTGATGCCGGAGCCCCCGATCTGCATGGTGGAGACTTCCACATCCTCGATGTAGGTGCCCTGGTCCTTGACGGCCGTGCCCAGTCCGGGCTCGACCAGGTTGCCGGCAGCCTCGAGGGCGTCCAGGGCATCGCTGGGAACACCGGTGGCAATGTCGACAACGGTGACCGGACCCTTTTCAAAGGAGAAGCTCCCCTGCAGGTGGAAGAACTGGGAAAGCCGGATGACGATTTCCTCGGAACTGAACCCGATCCGCTGGTTGCCGTCGAAATTGATCCGGACCGGATCGCCGCCGGTCTCGACTTCAAGGTAGCCGTCGGCGGCATCCAGGGAGGACTCATAACTCTTGGCAAAATCAACCACCGGGGGCCCGAGGGAGCCGAACCACTGGGTGCCGTTGTTGATGTCGATCTGGATCTGGTCTGCGGAAATCTCGACGGCATCCCAGCCGACGAACTCGAAGGTGTCGGCGGTGGCCTTGATGGCGGTGAATTTCGGGATGATGTTCTTCGCGTTCTCCTCGCTGACCAGGCCGATGGCCTGGGCGAAGGATCCGAGGGCGGGCGTCATGGTGACCATCCCGAAGTCCAGGTTGCTGACCACCAGCCCGAGGGAATCCTCGTTCAGCTCGGCCGTCTCGTCGGCATCGACGATGCCGTCATTGCTGGTGTCGGCCTGGACCGCTGTCTGGGGAGTACCGTCTTCCAGGGCCCAGGAAATCAGACCGTCCCCGTCGAGGTCGGTCCAGTAAGGTCCGTCCAGGCCGACGAAGGCGTACACGTTCGAGGCGCCGACCATCATGGTGGTCATCCGGACGTCATTGATATAGCCGCCGTTGCCCTGGAAGAAATCGGTATCCGAAGGAAGCCCGGTAGCCGCCTCGAGAAGATCATCCGCCAATTCCAGGGCGTCCGTGCTGAGTCCGGTGGCCACGTCGACGATCTGCGAGGGCCCTTTCTTGAAATTGAATCCGCCGGTCAGGTGGACAAACTGGGAGAGGCGCACGGTGATGTTCTCGGCCCCGAATTCCTGGTGGGCTCCGGCAAAGTCGAAGGAGATGGTTTCCAGGCCAATGGGCACGTCGTAGGAACCGTCGGCCGCGCCGGAGAAAGTCTCGTAGGAGGCGGCATAATTGATCGTGGATTCGCCCAGGCCCGGAATATTCTGCGGCCAGGCACTGCCGTTGTTGAGGTCGATCTCGATATTCTGGGCGGAAATCTCAATCTCGTCCCAACCGACGAAGCGGAAGTCGTCCGCCGTGGCCTTGAAGGACTTGAGCTTGATCTTGCGGTTGCCGGCCAGGAGGATGGCCTCGCCGGCGGAGTAGTCGGCCGGGTCCTGGAACTTGTCCAGCTTGAGGATGATGAAGGCAAAATCGAGGCCCGAAGCGGCCAGCCCGATGGCGTCCTCGCTCAGCTCGGCGGTCTCGTTGGCGTCGACCACGCCGTCATTGTCCAGGTCGCCGTATTCCACCCCACCCTCGGTTACGGTGGCCAGGGGGCTGCCATCGGTGTCGGTCACCGTGACCCCGCCCGGGGTGGACCAGCTGATGGCGCCGTCGCCATCCAGGTCGGCCGTCCAGTAGGGACCGTTCAGGCCGACGAAGGCGTTGACCCCGGTCCCGCTGATGATCATCGCCTTCATGTCGATGTCTTCGAGGGTGGGATCATTAAATTCGAGGTCGGAAGGAAGCAGGGCATCGATTGTGCTGACCAGTTCCGGCGGAACCCCGCTGTTGATGGTCAGGCCGGGCAGGTCCACTTTCTCGAAATCAAACTGGCCGTGGATGTCGATGAACTCGTCGATGCCGAGATCGCCGACGATGGAGGCGATGGCGGAGGGCAGCTCAAAGTAATCGCTGAAAAACATTCCCACCGTGTCATTGAGGCTGTCGATCCCGGAGAGGATGGAGCCGCCGGTACCGGCATCAGTCACCACCAGCTTGATCTGCCCGGCGGTTGAATCATCGACCTCCATGAAATAAGAACCGTCTCCCCATCCGAAGATCCCCTCACCCTGGCCAAACTTTCCGGTCAGGGAACCGGTGTAGGTCATGATCACAAATTCATCCCCCTCGGTCGGGCTGTAGTCATCGGAAACCACGACTTCCAGGATTCCCCCGAGGGTCAGGTTGCCGTTGACCTGGACCTGGTCGAAATCGACCCCGGCCGTTCCCGAGTCCTCAATCTCAATCTGGACCGTGCCGACCACGCCGCCGGTACCGCCGGTGGGATCCGTGTCGTCAATGACGTCCGGGTGCGGGCTGGTGATGGTCAGGTCGCCATTGATGACGATGATGCCGGGTGAGTTCCCCGGGCTGAGGGTTCCCTCGGTGACCACGTTCCCGTCAATGGTACCGGTTCCGTGCAGGGTTTCGGAGGTCCCGATGAGCAGCCGGTTCGAGCCGTCCGCGGTGGATACGTCAAAGCCGGAACCGTTGTCAGTATCGGATCCGGAAAGCTTAATGGTGCTGGCAATCCAGCTCTCAAGCGTGTTGGCGGGGGATGGAGGGGCGTTGGCCGCGTTCAGGGTGGTCGTGATCTCGTCGGAAAGGGAATCGCTCCGGCCCTCCACGCTGGTCGCCGCCAGGGAGGTCAGGCCGGCTTCATCAGGGCTGCCGGAATCGCTGGTGCCACCCGCTTCAGTCAGCTCGGTCGGGCCCTCCTCGGTGACGCTTGCCCCATCGTTCTCGACGAGCGTGGCGCTGCCGGAATGGTCGTCTGATTCGGTCCCGCCGGAGCCGTTGTCAGGACTGCTGGAACCGTCCGGAAGGGCTGCATCCTCCACCTCGAAAAGGCCGTGGCCGGCGTCATTTTCAGCCGCCTCGGCCAAGACGGAACCGTCATTGTCCTGGACATAAATCGCGTCCTGGAACTGGTCATCCACTTGGTGGATGCTGACCGCCGCGGCCCCCAGAAATCCATCGCCGGACAAAAGCAGGCGGGGCTCCAGGAGCTCGACCTCGAAGGTCTTGGAGGATGAATCTTTACGGTTCAACGGTTAGAGAGAAAGAGAAGAGAATGGAGAGAGGATCGGCGTTTCCGCCAGACCAAGCCATGAGGATTATACCTCTCCCGGTCAAACAATTTCCGCCATTTCAGGATTAATCAGGCTAATTAATATCATTAGGATGCCTATGTAAGCCCTTCGAAAACGGGGCAAAAACCTGAATTATGTCTTAAATTAATGTAAATTTTCCGGATTTGTCGGATGTAATAGAGCTCTCCCGGAGCCAGCCCGTCTGGGGTGTATTCCGTCCGGTCAGGGCAAAAAAACCACCCGGTAGAAGCGGGATCCGGGTCCGGCCGGATCGACCAGATGAAAGGGATCGCTGGAGCCGGAAACCTGATCGGCAAGGACGGTCCAGGAACCGGGGGCCAGGCTTTCGCTGCGCTCGATGCGGAAGGATTGGCCGGGGCTTCCGGGGACCGTGAGGTCCACTTCGCCTTCCGGATGAATCTCGATGGAGGGCCGGATCCGGGAGGCCTCCACTATCTTCTTCCAGTACTGGGGCGTCTCGACCCGGGTCACCGCATTGAGGGTAGGCGTGTCAAAGACGGTGTTTTTGTGACGGTCGAAGATGCCGGAGGAATGGTTGTTGAGGCCACCGTTGTCCCAGAAGAACGGGAGGAGGCCGAGAGCGTTGCAGCGCTCGACAATGTAGTCATGGTAGTGGGCCCTGGAGGCCAAGTGGAGTTGCAGGGAATCGCCCGTGAGGTCGCTGCGCCGCATGGCGGAATACTCACCGACCAGGACCGGAATTCCCTTGTCGACAAACTTGCTTTTCATGAGGCCGAAGAGACGGTCCAGTTCATCCTCCTCGCCCCAGGTGGCGTTGTGATCGGGATCGCTTGCGGAGTGAAAATCCTGGCCCCAGTAGTAGGCTTGCTTCCCCCACGACTGGTCCTCCGTCATGAGGGTAAAATTGTAGGGGGTATAGAAATGCACCTCGACCATCATGCGGTCCGGAACCGTGTCGACCGGCAGGCTATCCATCAGGTTGTCGGTCTTCTCGATGTCGGTGGAGGGTCCCTGGACCGCCAGCACGCGGTAGGCGTTGCGGCCGCCGGTGGAACGGACGGCATCGACAAAGGTTTGGTGATAGGACAGGAGGACGGCCATCTCCCCGGCGTTCTCGGCATGCGGCTCGTTGGCGCTGGCAAAGAGGAGGCGCCCGTCGAAATCGCGCAGGTGGGTGGCAATCTGTTCCCACAACGCCTTCTGGCGGGCGTTGACCGATTCCTGCTTTTCCACGCTGACGTTGTTCTCCAGCCAGCCGCCGTCCCAGTGAATGTTGAGGATTACATAAATGTCCTCATCGATGCAGTACTGGACGACCTCCTTGATCCGGTTGAGCCAGCTGGCATTAATTTCGGCCGTCTCCGGATCGGCGTACTGATTCCAGGAGACCGGTATGCGGACCGCATCGAATCCGCTCTGCTTGACCAGACTGATCAGCTCCGGGCTGACCTTGGGATTACCCCAGGCGGTCTCGCCGCCGATGGCCTCGAGGGTATTGCCGATGTTCCAGCCGGACTGGATGCGGGCGGCGATCTCCCGGGCATTGCTTTCCATCCCGGAACGGTCCGCGGGTAGCGGATTAGAATTGTAGTCCGGATACCCGGCGGCCGGCAACCCGTGGGCCATGAGGGACAGCAGCAGGACGGAGGAAAGGAGGGTGCGGAAGGATTGACGGATAACGATGGGGGTATTCATGGGGATTTGGGGGCAGGATTCCGGACATCCGGAATTGGATAAAGGTCAACAGGGAGCACGCTGGCGCCCGGGAAGAGATTATTCAACCTTTTAGTTTAACGATTAACCAGCACGGGACCGGGATCAGGATGAGCCGTCCCCGTGGCCGTTCCCATTGCCGTTCCGGTGGCGGGCCACGACCAGGTAGTAGGGGAAGTAAGCCAGCTTGCGGAGGCCGGCGATATTGGAGATGCTGCTGAGGCTTTTGCGGGTCTCGGACATGACCGTTTCCATGCTGATTTTCTCCAGCCGGGCCTGTGGTTCCACCACATAGGCCAGCCGGTGCAGGCCATAGAAGCCGATTAACGCGGCGAGGATGAAGACAAAATCCAGCCCGCGCAGGTTCAGGGCGGTGAAGATGACGGAACCACCCTCTTTGAGGGACTTGGTGAAGGAGAATCCCACTACAAACTCACTGGCCGAAAGGATGTCGGCCATGAGTCCCCCGACAATGGGGGCCAGGGTGGCGGCGGCCCCGTTGAAGAGGGCGTTGGTGGCCAGGAAGGCGGTGGCCTTGCCCCTGGGGGCGTTCTTCATGGCCAGGTTGCCGGTGGAAAGGATGACCCCTGCCGTGGAGACGCCGGTCAGGACATGGATCAGGACCAGGAGGGGAATAGTCAGGATGTACTTTTCCGGGAAGGTGGTGAAGGGCCAGACCAGCGTGGCGAACATGAACAACTGACCCGAGATCATCAGCACCGAACGGTTGCTCCAGGCATCGGCCAGCTTGCCCCAGATCCGGTAGAAGAGCACGTT
>ENA-ORCW01000873-ORCW01000873.1-marine-metagenome-genome-assembly--contig:-NODE-873-length-9826-cov-2.896092_pt1 | contig 9826 bp, 10 predicted proteins | sample MGYA00237784_ERZ508517 | MGnify/ENA primary metagenome ERZ508517 (study PRJEB26187, sample SAMN06268979) | marine metagenome | isolation source: Tt ae E1 feedstock associated aerobic enrichment on... | reverse complement strand
CTTGATCTCCCCCCGGGTCATGCCCAGGGAGGAATAACTGAGACGTCCCAGTTGCACCCCCTCGAGGCAGAGCCCGGCCCCGATGGGCATGGAGACGTTGTCGACAAAGAAGCTCAGGCCCTCGAGGTCGCCATGGCCCATGCTGCGGCTGGCCCCGAGCAGGATCAGGTCGGCGTTCAGGCCCAGCCCGAGCAAATTGAGAATGGCCGGCAGCATGGTCAGGGTGGTCACGCCCAGGGCGTTGTCGGCGATCCCCGGCCCGAGCAGGCCGTCCGACGTGACCGAGATCGTGTGGTCGATGCTCTGGTGCCAGATCTTGTCCGTGTGGGCGGCCACCAGGATCTTCTTTTTCCCGGTTTTCCCGGGAAGCACGGCGGAGGCGTTCTTGACCTCATCCACCGCCACCCGGTCCAAGCCTTCCTCGGTAAACCGGTCGCAGAGGAACGTCACCAGCCGGTCCTCCCCGAAGGTCGGGGCCGGGATTTCCCCGATCATAACCGCATCTGCCAGAATACGTTCCCGCAAAAGCTGCATCTGTTCGCGGTAGGTGGGGACAGAGGACAAAATTCCCTCTTCCAAGTTGTTCTCACTCATCTAGTTCGATGAAAGAGCAAGAATCCTGCCTAAGCAAAAATAAACTTACCGGTTCCCTCAGGCCAGGTATTGCTGATAGTTCTCCACCGTGGCCGGATGGATCTCCACCCAGTGTCCCGGCTGGACCTCCCGGAACTCGCCGGGCTGGTTCATCTCCTCCTCCGAGCAGTGGATCCAGGAACGCCGGGCGAAGGCGCATCCGGGAGGCGGATCGATGGGCGAGGGGACATCGCCCTTGAGGATGATCCGCTCCCGCTTGGTGTGCGGTTCGGGAAGCGGAATGGCGGAAATCAGGGCCTTGGTGTAGGCGTGCAGGGGATTCCGGAAAATCTCCTCGGCGGGACCCAGCTCGACGATTTTGCCGAGGTACATGATGGCGATCCGGTCGGAGATGTGCTTCACCACCGCCAGGTCGTGGGCGATGAACAGGTAGGAGAGGCGAAACTCCTTCTGGAGGTCCATCATCAGGTTCAGGATCTGGCTCTGCACCGAGACATCGAGGGCCGAGACCGGCTCGTCGCAGACGACCAGCTCCGGGTTCAGGGAAATGGCCCGGGCAATCCCGATCCGCTGGCGCTGCCCGCCGGAGAATTCAAAGGGAAAGCGATCCGCCGAGTCCTTGGAAAGGCCGACCGTGTCCAGGAGCTTGGCCACCCTCTGGCGGCGCTCGGCCGGGCTCTTGACGCCATGGATCAGCAGCGGTTCCTCGAGGATGTTGCCCACCGAGTGGCGCGAATTAAGGGACTCCGCGGGATCCTGGAAAATCATCTGGATGTCCCGGCGGAAGGGCTTGAGGGACTTTCCCCTGAGCCGGGTGATGTCCTGTCCGCGGAAGAGAACCTGGCCTTCGGTGGCGTCGTGCAGCCGGCAAACGCACTTTCCCAGGGTGGACTTGCCGCAGCCGGATTCCCCGACCAGGCCAAGGGTCTCGCCCGGCTGGATATGCAGGCTGACGTCGTCCACCGCCTTCAGCTGGGCCTTGGCCCGGAGAAAGACGCCTCCCTTGACGGGGAAGTACTTCCGCAGGTTGCGCAGCTCCAGGAGCGGCTTCTCGCCGTTGGATCCTGTTGGACTGTCGTTCTTGGCAATCATGACTGGACAGGCATCTTGTCTACGCGCACCACCGGGTGATCCTCGACCCAGTGTCCCGGTTCGATTTCCACCAGGCCCGGGCGCTCGGACTTGAAAGCTTCGGACTGGATATACTCCCCCGCCTCCGGATGTGGCGATCGGGGCGCAAAACGCGCTCCCACGGGAAGCTCCAGCAGTCCCGGAACATAACCCTCAATGGTCTTCAAGCGGCTCTTGCGCTCGTTTTCCATGCGCGGAATGGAATCCAGCAGGCCCTTGGTGTAGAGGTGGGCCGGGCGCTTGAAAATATCCTCCACGGTGCCCTTTTCGGCCACCCGGCCGGCATACATGACCACCACGTCGTCGCAGGTTTCGGCAATCACGCCCAGGTCGTGGGTGATCATGATGATGGACATGCCCATTTCCGCCTGCAGCTCCTTCATCAGCTCCAGGATCTGGGCCTGGATGGTCACGTCGAGGGCCGTGGTCGGCTCGTCGGCAATGACCAGGCTGGGCTTGCAGGCCAGGGCCATGGCGATGACCACCCGCTGGCGCATGCCGCCGGAGAGCTGGTGCGGGTATTCCGCGGCCCGGACCTCCGCCGAGGGAATACCCACCTTGCGGAGAATGTCGATGGACCGGTCCCAGGCCTCCTTCCTGGAAATGTCCTTGTGGAGCAGGAAGACCTCGCTCAGCTGTTTCCCGATCCGGTGGACGGGATTGAGGGCGGTCAGCGGTTCCTGGAAAATCATCCCGATCCGGCCGCCGCGGACCTTGTGCATTTCCTCCTCGGAAATCTGCGTCAGGTCCTTCCCTTCCAGGAGCACCTTTCCGCCGAGGATATTGCCCATCGGCTGGGGCAGGAGCCGGATGATGGAAAGCGCGGTGACGCTTTTCCCGCACCCTGATTCCCCGACCAGGCCGAGGGTTTTGCCCTTTTCCACCGTGAAGCTGACACCGTCCACCGCCGTCACCTGGCCGGCGTCGGTGTCAAAGGCGGTGACCAGGTCACGAACCTCAAGGAGCGGTTGCGGCAAGGCTGTCCTCCTTCTCTTTGACGGAATCCGGGGCATACTGGTCGAAGACCCGGATCTGCGGCTCGAATGTCTGGCCCGACTTCCGGGCCTCAAGGGTTTCCTTCCGCTTTTCCTCGTCGATCCAGGCCAGGTAGTATTCGCCGGCGTCGCGGCTCAGCTTGACATTGAAGTCGTCGGGATAACAGAGCCAGCGCCAGTGGGCCACCCGGTAGAAGGGCTGGACAAAGCCGGGCACGAAGGAGGCATCCTCGTACAGGATTTCCTCCATCTTGAAGGCCAGTTTTTTCATTTCCCCGGCATCATCCGAGCGCCGGTAGGCGTTGATGAGGGCGTCCAGGGCAGGAATGGCCATGCTGAAGAGGTTGTTGGTCTGGGTCTTCACCTGCCGGTCCGGATTGGGGGTCTTGCCGTCCTCGAGGTAGGGCTTGTCGTAGGCATTCACGGAGTGGAAGGTTTCCCAATAGCGGGGATACATTTCGGGGGAGACATTCAGCGCGGAGAAAGTGATGTCATGCTTCTTCTCCTGGGCCATTTTCCAGCCCGCCGTGCCGTCGAGTACCTCGAGGCGGAATTCCAGGCCGGCCTTGGCGGCCTCTTCCTTGAGGATGGTCAGGAGGTCCTGGAAGGTCCGGTAACCGGTGCTGAGGGTGAAGGAAAGCCGCTGGTCCTGGTCGTTGACCAGGATGCCGTCCGGGCCCCGCTTGGTAAAGCCGGCCTTGGCGAAGGATTCCAGCGCCTTGTTGATGTCGAACGGACGGGCCTTGAGGGTGGGGTGGGTGAATTCCCCGTAGCCGTCGGCGGTGGTGTTCATCCGGATGTAGTCGCCCCGGAAATACTCGTCGATGACGCGCTGCCAGTTGGTGGCATACTGGATGCCGACCCGGACGTCACGGTTGTCCAGCAACGGCTTGGCGGCGTTGATCCAGAGCCCGTAGGTCGGGCGGGGAACTTCATTGTAGAAGGTATCCTTGTAGATGTAGCCGGCCTGGACGTCCGGATCGCTGTCAGGCAGCTTCTCGTAATTGTATTCCGGAAGGTTGATCAGGCCGGTCCCGTAGAGGTCGCCGCGCTTGAAGGCCTCGAACATCTTCGGGATGTCGCGGATCACGGTGAAGTGGATCTTGCCGTAGTTGTAGCGGTTGCGGAGGAATTTCTTGTCCTTGGCCCACCAGTTTTCCTTCAGGGTCTGGGTGATGGAGACGCCCTTCTTGATGTCCTCCGGCTTGATGATGTACGCGCCCGTGGTGGGCTGGATGCGCCACTGGTAGCGCTCGACATAGTCGTCTCCCAGTTCCTTGTAGAAATGCTCCGGCATGGGAATCAGGTCCAGCACGCGGGAATTCATGTCCGGCTTGGCCTCCGGGACGCTCATGGAGAGGGTCAGGTCATCATACTTGGTGATGTTGGTGTACATCTCCGTGTACCAGTTGTTGTACCAAGGGGCCCGGATATAGCTGGACTGGAAGAAGAAGAACATGAACATGAAGTCGTCGGTGGTCACCGCTTCCCCGTCGGACCACCGGGCATTGGGATCGAGGCGGACGTAGACGGTCTTGTTTTCCTTGTCCACGGCCCATTCCCTGGCCAGCTCCGGCATGTAGTAGTGTCCGTTCGGGCCAATGTCGGTCACGTTGGGATGGCGGCGGGCCAGGCGCATTTCGACATCGTCCAGGATATAGCCGCGGAAGGATCCGTTGGCGTCCGGTCCGACGCGGCGCAAGGTGCGCGGGAAATCCTGCAGGGCGGTGTACATGGTGCCTCCCTTGATCCGGTCGGGATCGCCGATCTCGGGCAGGTCGCTGCCGTCCTCCCAGTTCAGGCCGGAGGGAAGGTCATCCAGGGTCTTGAAGGTGAAGAACAGGGGAACCTCCTCCATCTGGCTGTTGTATTCCTCCTGGGTGATTTCCCCGGTGCTCAGCCGGGCCTTCAACTCGGGCGGAACCCGCTTGAAGGTGGCATAGTATTCCTGGACCTCCTCCGTGTTGTCGATCGGGGGCAGGGACTCCGCCGTATCGCCTTTCTTGCCGCAGCCGGCCAGCAGAAGGCCGCCCAGGGCCAGCAGGGGAATCCAGAATTGTCGGGTCTTGCAGGGAAACGCTTTCATGAATTTATCGGTAGGTGGTGAACTTCTTCGGGTCAAAGGCTTCGCGGACGGCTTCGCCAATGAAGGTGACAAGGGTCAATATGAAAACCAGGGCGATGAAGGCGCTGGTCACGATCCAGGGGGCATCCAGCCGGGCCGTTCCCTGCTTGAGGATCTCCCCGATGCTGGGAGTGGGGGGCGGCAGGCCGAAGCCGAGGAAGTCGAGGGCCGTGATGGCCGTGATGGCGGCGGCCATGGTGAACGGCATGAAGGTGACAATGGTGCTGATGGCGTTGGGCAGGATGTGGTGGAAAATGATCCGGGGGGCGCTGGCCCCGATGATCTGCGCCGCGGCAGTGTAGTCCCGGGCCTTCTCCCGGTAAGTGGCGGTGCGCATGTAGTAGGTCATGCCGGTCCAGGAGAAGAGGACCATGATCGAAAGGAGGATGCCGATCCGGGTGCCGATGGAAAAACTGGTCGGGATGATCGAGAATATGATGATCACCATGTAGATAAACGGCACCAGGGACCAGATCTCGATCAGGCGCTGGACCGAGAGGTCGAACCAGCCGCCAAAGTAACCCATCAGGCAGCCGATGGTGATCCCGATCAGGTAGACCAGGGTCATGAAGGCGAGGGAGAAGAAAACGGCAATCCGGAACCCGTAGATGAGGCGGGAGAGGATGTCCCGTCCGGTGCTGTCGGTCCCCAGGTAATGGCCTGCTTCGCGGTCCGGCGGACGGGGCTTCAGCACTCCCTCGTAGCGGTTGTTCTCGTTCGGGCTGAAGGCCACGACCGGCATCAGCACCCAGTTGCCCTGGTCCTCCCCGGCGAACTTCTTTTTCAGCTCCCGGTAGTTGACCGGGGCATTGGCCAGTTCCCCCTCCAGGCCGAATTCATTTCCCAGCTTGACGCTGCTGTAGGTCGGAAAATAGGTGTGGCCCTCGTAGCGGACGATGAGGGCCCGGTTGTTGGCGAAGAGCTCCGAGAAAAGCGAGAGGACGGACAGGAAGAGCAGGATGATGAAGGAATAGTAGCCCCTCCGGATCTCCTTGAAGCGCCGCAATTTCTTGACGGTCAACGGATTGAAGCGAATCGGAATGGAGAACAGGGCCAAGACCAGGGAAAGGAGGACAAGGCCGGTGCCAAAGCGCCAGTTGACAGCGAAGAAGGCAACCAGGCCTGAAAGAGCGATCAAACCGTACACCGCCACCCGTTTGGTGGGGAACTTTTCAGCAGTGACAGGCTTGTTGGTGATCATTCCGGCGGGCTCTTGATTATTGGAAACGGACACGTGGATCAATCATCGCGACCAGGAAATCGCTGATGATATTTCCCAGCAACAGGAGGATACTGGAAAGGAGGAGAACCCCCATGACGATCGGGTAGTCCCGGTCGAGGATGGCGGTAAAGCCCAGCAGGCCGAAGCCGTTGATATCGAAGATGGTCTCGATGAGGAAGGAACCTCCGACGAGGAGGATGATGTTCTGGCCGAAGGTGGTGGCGATCGGGATCAGGGAATTGCGGAGGGCGTGTCCGGTGACGGCCTTGCGGAAGGAGACTCCCTTGGCGACGGCGGTGCGGATGTAGTCCGCGGCCAGGTTGTCCATGAGGTGGTTCTTCATCAGCAGGGTGACCAGGGCAAAGCTGCCGATGAGGTAGGAACAGAGGGGCAGGATGGCGTGGGAGGTGATGTCCTTGACCTGTTCCCAGGTGCTCATGTCGGAGAAGTTGATGCTGACAAAGCCGCCCATCGGAAACCACTCCAGCCGGGCCGCGAAAAAGACCACCAGCAGGGCTCCGAGCACGTAGCCGGGAATGGCATAACCGGTAAAGATGAGGACCGAGGAGGCATTGTCGACGAATGTCCGGTGCTTGATGGCCTTGACGATACCCAGCGGGATACAGGTCGCATAGGTAATGATCAGGGTCAGGACACCGTAGAAAATGGAGATCGGAAAGCGCTCGCGAATGATGTTCCAGACCGGCTCGTTGTAGCGGTAGGAGGTCCCCAGATCGCCCCGCAGGACATTTCCAAGCCAGTGGAAGTAACTGACCAGGGCCGGCTTGTCGAAACCGTAGTATTCCTTCAGCTGCTCCAGCTGTTCATCCGAGAGGGCCTGGGACTGGCCGGTCATGCTGCCTCCGGTGACCCCGGCACTGACATTGACCGCCTGCATCTCCATGATGGCGCGCTCAATCGGACCTCCGGGAACGACCCGGGTGATCAGGAACACGATGATGGTGATTCCGAAAATCGTCGGCGGGATTAGTAAAAGTCTGCGGAGGAAATACGAACGCATACGGGAAAAAACGAACGATTACCAATATCCGGCCTCTTTCAACCCCAAAGCGTTAATACCCGGGCCTTTATCAGTCGCGGAAATCCCGCCGGTCTTCTTCCCGGCAATCCTGCATGACCCGGAGACAGACTTCCCGCAGGTCGAAGAGCCGCGCCACCATGGCCAATCGAAAGTATTCGCCCGCGGAGGAGCTGGCGACCAGCTCGGGCAGCAGGCTCATGGCCAGGTTAAGGCCGCGCAGGGAACGCTTGAGGTGCACCACGCAGAGCAGGAAATCCCCCATGTCCATGCATTGCATGGCCATCAGGCTGTGTTTTTCAGCCTCGTTCAGGCACTCCGCAAAGTCCCAGCAGAGCAACGAATCGACCGGACCCGGACGGTTCGTCAGGGCCGTGCGCCAGAGGTAACGGATCTGCAGGAAAAGGCCCGAACAGACAACGTAAACGGGGTGCCGGTGGAGGGTGTAGGGATCGGAATCCGGGCGCTCCCTGGACTCTTCCTCGCCGGGATTCCAGCCTTCCGTTTCTTCCTCCTCATCGAGAAGGTCGCCCACGGACCAGTCCTCGGAATCCCAGCCCATTTGCCGGGCCACCCAGTCCAGGCGCTCCGCCGCTTCCAGCGGGCATTCGTCGTAAAATTTGAGAAATCGGGCTACTTCCTTCTCCTGCCGTTGCAGGAATTGTTGCCAATCCAACTCGCTCCAGGAGAGATTGCCCCGGTCTTCCCATTCGCCCTCGGGCTGACCTTCAAAATTAAAATTTGTCATTTAAAAGAATCCTTGGGAATTCGTCGCTGAACATTGCCCGGCTTGTCTTCTTTGGCAATGCAATAGTCCAGTTATTGAGATAAATTAGCATGACTTTTCAATTCGCTTGCGGAGCAGCAGGACCCCTGCCATAATGGGTCGCTCCAATATCGCCATGACGGAAAAAAACCATTCAACACGCCCGGAACCGGAGGTCTGCCACGCCTCCGTTTTTTTCAGTGGCCGGGTCCAGGGCGTCGGCTTCCGGTACCAGACCCTGCAGGTGGCCAAGCAGTTCGAGGTGAGCGGCTTTGTCCGCAACCTGAGCGACGGCCGGGTGCAACTCGAGGCCGAGGGAGGGGAGTCTGAAGTCAAGGGCTTCGTGGCCGAAGTCAAGGACCAGTTGTCGGTCTTTATCCGGCAGACCGAGTCTTCCTCGGAACGGCGGGCACCCCGCTTCAAGGGGTTTACTATTGCCCACTGAACGGCTTCAGGACCGCCATCAGGGTGGCCACCAGGCCGAGGAGGATGGTCGTCCACCAAAGCACCTGGGAAAGCTGCGGCTTGCGGTTGATGAGGGCGATGAGGCCCCCGAGAACCACCCAGACGCCGATCTTGACCAGTATCCAGACCGGAAAACCGTAATTGAGGCGGGCCAGCAGGCCGAAGCCGCCGACCAGGGTCAGGAGCAGGCCCAAGCCGCTGGTCATGGCCCCGAGCCGGCGCAGGCCCTTGTTGTCGGTGCCGGAAGCACTTCGGATGATCATGCCGCCGTAGGAAAGAAAGATCATGAAAATACCGGTCAGGTGCAGTATCTTGTAAAACTGATGACTCATGAGGCTTGAGTGAGCGCATTTTCTCTGGAAAGAAAAGAATAAAGCATCATGGAGAAGACCGACCTGACAGATATACGGAATTCCCTGGCCATCGTGCTGGGAGAAAACACCGGCGACCTGGCGGTGGCCATCCGCCGGCTGGACCACCTCAAGGACCGGGCCCCCGGCCACCTCGGCCACTACCTGGCCAAACGCAGCTACCAGAAGGCTTGGATCCATCTGGAGGGCGGGGATCCGGAAAAGGGCATTTGCGGAGGCCGCCACTGATGACCAAAAAGAAGGACCGCATCGAAACCTCCGGCGGCGACGACCTTTCCCAGGACAACCCCTTCGCCTCGCTTGGGGGGATGGATCTGCCGGACCCGGAACCTAAACCTGAAAGCAGAAACCCGAAACCGGTAACCAGTAACCCGAAACCAGAAACCAGTAACCCGAAACCAGTAACCCGCAAGGAAACCCTCCTCCTGCGCCGCCTCAAGGCCGGCAAGGGGGGCAAGGTGGTGACCGAGGTCAGCGGGTTCGACGCCAACCCGCAGCAGATCCATGACCTCCTCAAGCGCCTGCAGGGCAAGCTCGGCACGGGAGGCACCTGCAAGGGGAAGATCCTGGAGTTGCAGGGGGAGTGCCGCGACCGCCTCAAGCCGCTCCTGGAAGCGGAGGGGTATCGGGTGAAAGGTCTGTAGACAAAGGACTAAGGACGAAGGACGAAAGACACCATGCTGGGTATTGCTGTGTGCACGCTTTGAGTGGCAGAAGATTATTGAAACCGGATCACTTTTTCTTTTGACCTTCCTCCTTTGGCCCCGAACCAGCCTTCCTTAGTCCTTAGTCCTTAGTCCTTAGTCCTTAGTCCTTAGTCCTTAGTCCTTAGTCCTTAGTCCCACAATAATGAACCGCGTCTACATCAAGACCTACGGATGCCAGATGAACGAGCGTGACTCGGAGGCGGTGGCCGCCCAGTTGCGGGCGCGGGGGTACTCGGTGGTCGAGAACGAGCATGTGGCGGACATCGTCCTGCTGAACACCTGCGCGGTGCGCGACCAGGCGGAGCAGAAGGCGATCGGCAAGAGCGGTTACCTGGCCAAGCGGAAGCGGAACAATCCGGATTTCGTGCTGGGGGTGATGGGCTGCATGGCGCAGAACCGGGGGACCGCGTT
>ENA-ORCW01000871-ORCW01000871.1-marine-metagenome-genome-assembly--contig:-NODE-871-length-9888-cov-2.597391_pt1 | contig 9888 bp, 12 predicted proteins | sample MGYA00237784_ERZ508517 | MGnify/ENA primary metagenome ERZ508517 (study PRJEB26187, sample SAMN06268979) | marine metagenome | isolation source: Tt ae E1 feedstock associated aerobic enrichment on... | reverse complement strand
CTCAGTTTTTGAAACTGGTTTAGCCATACGCTTGAGAAAGCTCGGAGTATTTTCTGAAAACAAACCACTTTCTAATGTAATAGCCGAGATTTCTTGCCAGGGAATAAACAGGTTTTTATGACCAAACTTAAAGGGAAAAAGCACTCTTAAATAAAGCCCCCTGTTATTTGCTGCAACCTTTAAGATTCCGTTATGTCGTATTTTACCAATATACCCACTTCCAATTCGGAAGCTTTCTTCTAAACCCCAGTCATTATTTTTTCTGTATCTTTTAGCTAAGTTTTGCCAACCACTTTCTTTTCCTAGTCCATAACAAACTCCAAACCAACCAACTACAAAAACAACATAAAACCAGTTTGAAGTGAGAAAAGACGATAAAACTGTCTGAGAGTAGATCACATACTCTTGAACTAAAGGAGGTATTTCACCTCCACTTCCCACGTAGATGAATAGAACAAAAAACGAAAGGAAAGAAATAGTCCAAATCAATCCAATAAACTTAAAAACAATCTTCATACTTTCCTCGTGTCCTAATCAGCTTGCGGGCGGCATAATTTTTTTGTTAAGTAAGTGTTTAGTACAACCTATCAAATTTCATTACTCTGTAAAACTCACCAGTACTAGAACATTTATAGTTGCTACCATTTAACCCCCCGCCTTTGACCTTTACGAGAGTTTTGTCTTCGAAATAACACGTATTCAAAGTGGACGTGAATATAGCCTCACCTCTGAAATGATTAAAACCACCATAAATGGAAGCACCATTTTCAGTCATCTGTGATATTGCAGTTACAAACTTTAATTTTCGAGACAAGTGCAGAAATCTTCCATAAGTATCAACGCGCCGATAAGGGGCTAAAAATTGTTTGCTAAATGTTGAGGAGCCAAAACAGCAAACTGTTTTTTGTCCTTGTTTATTAGATTGTTGGGGCTACTTTTACCCAAATGGTGATTTAAAGCAACCACGTTTATACTCTTGAATTGTAATGACAGCACTGAAGCTTGCCATACCATTACCTGTGGCTAGTTTATTTAATGACTTTAGTGCTTCAGTATAATAACCATTAGCAAGCAAATGACTAGCAACCCAACATACAACCCACTCATTTTTGTGATTGAGTAAAGGTAGTAATTCGGAGTAGTTGGCAAGGTTCAGTATGGATTTTTTCATGGATTCAAAGTATTCATGATCGTTTGATGATGTACCATCTCCTTTGGCAATTGCTGACTCACAAAATTGTTCAATATACGACATACTTTCCCTCTAACCCTAACACCCCAATAAGGGACTAATAATAGTTTGCTAAAATGTGTAGTGAAGCAGAGCCGAGCAAACTGCTAGCAGCCCTGCTTAATTGGCTTGTTATATGACACTTATGAACTTAAATCCTAATATTCTTTTAAATGATGAAATGGTAATCGTTAATTGGGTGAATTCTTCTAAATCCGAACTATCACCTTTTATCATTTTGACATCATGTTCATTAGCTATTACGAGAGCCGAAGAAAACACATATGCAAAATATTCAAAGCGGCAACTATTAATTCCGGCCTCGGGAAAGGGAAACATTCCTGAGAAAGCATTTTGAGAGTTTAAATTTGATTCACCATTTGCATTTAGCCAATCAAAATCACTTACAATAAACGACCAGTCACCATTATTTAAAATACTAACATTGTTACTGCCAAGAATAAGTGCACCTTCAACTATTTGTGAGCAAATACTAGGAGCTGTTGCTCCCAAAGAACCAAAATACATGTTTTGATTCTCTATGACATGTTTCTCAAGGTCTAATGGTTCTAAATTTTCCTTGGTATACATCTGAACTCCAAAGTCATATGACACCTCAGAAAGGGCAATGACACGTGGGCTATAATACGGAACGAAGCTGCCTGTTTGTTCCACCGAACGAAGTGAGTGAGATTTGAACTTCACCTAAACTACCGTATAGAAAGAGTAACTGGTGAACCAATATAAATAGAAGCCTTTGCAATAAGGCTTGGTAACTTTAAGATCCTAGAGTCGTATTCAGTAGCAAACGAAATGAAGATATCTGTATTTTCTATTTTTATATTATGTGATGTCACAAAACTTGTTATCGATACCAGTGAAGATTGCGTCAGAGGAATACATATAACATAACCACCAAGCTTTTTGTTTGGTCTACAAGATGAGACTTTAAGGCTTAATTTAGCTTCGCTTACTAACTCTTCTGAAAGAGCCAAGAATCTGAAGCTGATATTAAGTTCAATGTCTGCGTCCATTTGGTCTGTCCATAGATGCATAAGAATTTAATAGTGCGAGTTACATATTTTTCTGCTTATTCGGAATACGACAAGGCTATAGCAATACGCAGCTTTAATTTGTTATGCAACTTCCAACCACAAATCAATATTGAATTCCTTTAGGTGTTTTTTAATTGCACCTATTAGATTAATAATTTCTTGCTCAGGCATTACTTGGGCTTTGATATAAATATCGCTATTTCCCTGACCATACTTGGATATCCACTCATCGGAGAAGATGGTATCCGTATAACTTTGAATCTTAGTTTTCAGAAGTTGTTCGTGATACTCACAATCCCTTAGTGCACTTGACACTACAATAACCAAATCGACACCACCATCTTTTCTTTCTCCAACGATATCGATTTTATCTAAGTTCTCAATAGGGTCATCCATGTTCAGATCCCTTAAGTTACGTGATATTTAAGTCTTTGTGTAACATGCGGTTTGTGAAGCAAGAGCAAAGCAACTGGTTTAGTCAGCGCTTTTGATTTGCCTTGTTATATACAAGTGACACAAATTTCAATATGTCATCTAACAATATTAGTATTGCAAAGCTAATTAATAAAACAATTAGATAGTACAAATTATAAGGTGACCAACTAACAAGTAGTGTGACTTTATCACTATCTGATAAACACGACTCTAAGATGCCATTTAAGCAGCGTTTTTGAGCTAAAATGAACTGCTCACTGCTTCTATATGACATTCCAAACATAGTACTTGTGTAGCCTAATATGCCAAACAAGAGTCCTTTCAAAATCCTTTTATACATTTTAATAGACACCCTAAACCTTCATGTGAATATAATTTAATAGTGATCTTCCCCTGAACAACTACTTCCCTAATTCGATAACCCTTTACTAAAGATTCGTTTTAAATTGACTGACAGCCTCAACGACTTCTTTAGCACCTTTTTGAATATCATCGATTACACTACCTGCGCTATTAGATAACTCTAATGCATCTTTTGCTTCTACTAGGCTAGATTCAATTTGAGTTACCGCATCTTGTGTTAGTACTTTATTTTCAGTCACGACACCTATTATCTGCTCAGTAGCGGCACTCGTTCTTGAAGCAAGCTGCCTCACTTCATCAGCCACAACAGAGAACCCACGTCCTTGCTCTCCAGCTCTTGCAGCTTCTATTGCAGCATTGAGAGCAAGAAGATTAGTTTGGTCTGCAATACCTTTAATACTATCGACCAAGTCAGCTACTTTAGCTGACTGTACATCTAATTTATTGATACCTTCACTGGCTGTTTCTAGTTTCTTAGAGAGGGCGTTCATCGTTGAGATTGTTTGCTTTACAACTTCTAAACCGTTTTCTGCATCTGCGTCTGTTTGCTTTGAAATATCGAAAGCAATCTCTGCAGTCTGTGAGATTGCTTGCTCTCTTTTCATTTGTTCTGTAATGACAGTCGCGAACTTAGCAACTTTATATAAATCACCATTGTCGTCATGAATTGGGTTATATGAGGCTTCAAGCCATACCTCATTACCATGGCTATCAAACCTTTTAAAACGGTCTGAAATAAAGCGCCCTTGCTTCAGCTCAGACCAAAACTGTTTATAAGCACTCGATTCAACTTCATGTGGGTCACAAAACATGCTGTGGTGCTTTCCTAGAATTTGGTTTTGCGAGTACCCCATGGCTTTCAAAAAGTTATCGTTAGCATTGAGTATTATGCCATCCAGGCTAAATTCAATCACCGCAGAAGAGCGACTGAGAGCAGTAAGCATATCTTCTTTCTCTCTTGATTGAGATATGGTTCTTGTCAATTCAGCTGAGTACACGGCAAGTTCGCCATTTATTGGTTGTAAAATGCTCCTGAGCCACAATTCACGACCTGTATTTGTTTGTAATTGTAAGGCGCCGTGCCAATGGTTTAACTTATTTATTGCCGAGAGTAATTTTTGTGTATGTGGCTTATTAATTGATTTTTTTAGGAGCAAATCATTTAGGTTTTTACCAATTAGATCATTCGCTTGAAGCTCTAGCGCTGCTGCAAATCGCTCATTTACTTCAGTGATGGTGCTATTTTTGTTCAGTAAAAAATACAACATCTCTGCTTTGAGCTCATGCTTTATATTTTCGTATTCTGCTGCCTGCTCTTTTAAATAAATATTTTCGGATAACAGCTTGCGATTAGTAAACCACATAAGAGATATTCCTCTGAGCGCAAGTTTTAAGTAATTTTTTATTATCATAACAAGTAAAATTGGTTATTTGTAATACATTTAAGTAAATAGACACAAAGAGAAGTTAGAAACCATGTAAATTAACTCTAAGCTTCAAACATAATTCATAAATAGCTTACCTATAGCTCATGTTGTGTAAAAGATCATTTGTTGTATATATCGAAGCTTTATAATAAAAAAGTACCACGCCCCCTTACTAGTATATTAGAGGGCATGAATTAGACACTTGAAGCAAGCATTATTGCTGTATTACTGTCCGATATTGATACTCATATGATAGTAGGTACTCAGCAAGGAGAGACTGTTAGGCAGACTCATTTTTGGACATAATTGAGTTAGAGTATTTATTTGGTAACGCTTGCATCAGCCGACGCCGTAAGCTGGATGCACTTGTTATGCCTTGGCTCGTTTATTACAGCGTTCTATACGTTTATCCCAATCACCAGCCCAGCCTTGAGATTTAGCTTTTTTACATAGAGATATCGATTCGCTATAGCGTTTTTGCTTTTCTAAGACAATTGCTAGCTGGTAGTATCCTTTGTGTGCTGGCAAATCGCCACCATATTGCTGTTTAAATGCTGCGGCTGCCGATGGTGCATTTTCAATTTGTTGTTCGCAGGCTTCAATTGCAAGCTCAAGTCCATTAGGACGTAAATCACGATCTTTGTAGCAAACTTCTAGTTTTGTGCCATAAAGAAAATGTACATCTAAAGGGGCTGAATTTTTATCAATTAAAGTTTCGGCTTTTGCAATTAGCTTATATGCAACATGTCTTAGGTTTGGTTTATTGAACCAGCCAATTAACCCCCAGAAGAAGTGAAGTTGTGTCTGGCTGCTATTGAAGATTTCACCCTCGATTATTGAGTTTTCACTGCCCATTGGAGAGTAAGTATTTAGGATGATTACACGTTCTTCGTCGTTCAACTCATTTAGCCACCAATCTTCCAAGTTCAGATACTTGATAATTCCATTTACTTTTGGCTTTTTCTTGAACAAATCGAAAATGCCCATTGTTTTCTCCTTAGTGGCATACAAACGCCCGCGTAATAGGCGCGAGCTTGTGAGCATCCTAATTGGCGCGTGTTAGGCAAATAATTGCCCATGAATGAACTCAAAGTGTTTATGTTCTATCATTTTTTTAGATATACAACACTTTTTAAATTTAATATTACTACCACAAAAACACGGTGCATTACGTGGTAAGTCGATATAATCAGGATTATCTTTTCTATAACTTATTATTTCAATATTTTTAAAACCAAACGGGGGCAACTTACCTTTATTCACGTATTCAGACAAATCCTTTTGAACTCCAAATTGTTCTGAATTATCTTCTATAGGTATAGCACACCGCTTATCTAAGGGGTTTTCTACTAATGCGCAATGATCAAAATGTAATATTCTATTCGCGATTCCATATGCAATTTCACCATTGTATAGCTCACCTTTTAAGTGCGTACATTCAAATGAATCTATATCGAGTCCGCAAACACTGCACTTATAATAATCAACAACAATTCCTACGCTTGAAAATAGTCGATAAGGATAAGAGGATTCCAATGCAATGAATTGTTTTTCTATGAAATTGACGACTAAATTTCTTTTTTTATGAAATTTTTTAATACATCTTAAATAGTCTAAAATATCTTGTAAAACCAGCCAAGAATTAGAAAATTCTTGTCTGGTTATGGCTAACCAATACTTAGCAACATATGAAAGTAATTTAATGAATTGTTCAGAAATAAAAATATCACTTTTCACTTTTTCTACTGTCGAGCTACCTTTTAAATCACTTAATTTTCTTAAAAAGGCATCTGCTTGATTTATTGCAATATTAAAATCACACCTGTTAATAGATGTTAGGATTTCAGTGGATAAACATTCACCATCAGGATATTCAAATGAATTTGTTTTAAGAAAATACAAATCACTCACCAAAAAACTTGTTTATATCGAACTTTTCAATACTTTCACTTAAAGCTGTCTCACTACCTTTAAATGAAAACCTTTTGGTAATTCCAGTATTTTTATCTTCGTAATCTACTTGAATATTAACTTCATTTTTTTCACCTTCTAATGAACCTGCAAATCTATATTTCGCATACTCAAGAACAAGGGCTAAATAATTTGGAATATTTTGAGCATAAGCCAAATTAACTATTGGCATAATTAAGGAGTAATCATGCAGTACAACTTTATTTTTTTGCTTTGGTAGCTCAATATCAATTTCAGGGTGCTTAACTTTGATCCATTTGGCAAATGAACCAGTTTCAGATGCTATTGAGTTATCGTAAAAAGATTCTTCCATAAACTCGATTTTCATTACGGCCCCCGATTGCCCAAGTTGCTTAACAGCGTATTACCAAAATTCCCGTTAACACTCTATGTGTTAATTTCCAGAATTATCAAACTACGGTTTTTAATAATCTAATTATTAATAACTTACACATAGGCAAAAGGAATTACAATTGTTTAGACTACTTTATAAACGATAATTTACTTATTAGAGAATGGATAAAATTACATTACGAGAACACTCATAAAAATGGCTTTAAAATTAATAGCTTAATATTTATGAACATATTAACGAGAAGCGACTTAAATTACACGCGAATTCAAGTCCGAAGTGCATACTCTAACTTGTTTTGGGGCAAAGTCGAATTATATACATAACCCGTCTATGGACAAAACCTTGTTATAATTTTTGGTTAGTTGTCAACGCACTCTCGTAGGGCTTTTAACTCGGCGCGACTATAAAAAACAATTTACAATCGCACTTTTTCAAACAATCTAAATCATAGCTTGACAGTGACAAAATAACTGAGAATATTTAGTTAAAACAAAAGTTAAGAATTTTAGCCGATGAATATTTGTACACGCTACCAATGTGACACTTGCGAAACTTTGATTGATTGCCGTATAGGCTTTTCCAACCGAGAAGTTCAACCACTCCAATTTGCGTGTCCTGAATGCGGGGAGCGCATTAGCTTCACATTAGGCTTTAATGACCTTGAGGGAGCAACAGAAATAAAGGAATTTAAAGCTCCTTTCACTGGCGAAAATGTCTTTGTTGACTTGCACCTTGATTTCCCAACTACGTTTGGTAAGTACAAACAAGGTGACACTACGTTTATGCGTGTAATTAGCGAAATTGGACAAGAATCTTTTGCCGATCTATCTAGGCGCTTGGAGCTTCTAAACCATCTAGGAGAACATCATCGAACACTAAAACGTTTAGCGTCCCAATACACGAAAGGGAATGTAAAAGGTTTTGAAAAAGTAATTAATAGTATTGAGAAGTTAAAGTTCATAAAGCTGAAATCGCATAAACCTGAGGATGTAATTGCAGCTCTGTATTCCGCTACTTCAGTAATGTCTTCTCCATTGACCGTTCATGAGCATAGTAAAGAGCTTAGTAGCGAAATGCCAAAAATGCTTCTTAGTCTTTACAATGAACATCACGACAACTTAAATGAGTTCTTTGATAGTTTACTTAGCACTGGTTTTTTGAAGAACGTTCACCATGAAACTTTAAGTTTGTACCCTAAGTTAATTAAGCTTGAAGTTCCTCTACGACCAGCTCTGTATTATGACTACAAAGCCGAAGAGTTTGGCAATGTCCCAGCTAGGGTGTCTACAACTAACTTCGAGTCTTGCAACAATGTTTATAAGGACTTAGCAGAGGTTTACTCTAGACAACTGGTACTTTTAGCGGGGTTGAATAACCTTATCAAACGTGGTGACTTTAACAAGTTTTCTGAAAAAGTACTCTTGAATAAGAAAGGTCATCTCATCAAGGATTTCACATCGCTTGATAAGTACGCAGATGTTGATTTAGGGAGGAAGCTGACTGCGCTAGATGATTGTTTCTTCAAGCTTGACGAAGAAGCTATTGATAACCAACTTAGAAATGGTATTGCACACTACAAATATAACTATGATGAAGCAACGCAAACCATTACATATAGCTCGGCCAAGGAAGGACTTAATAGAGACAGAACTATAGAGGTTAGCCTTATGGAGTTCTTACGAAAAATGTTGCTTCTATTCAGAGAAGTTCATTGTATTAACCATATAATTAAAGCATTACTTTTTCATAGTGTTTTGATTTTGAAGAAACCAGTGTAAACACTCCTCATAGAAACGCCGAAAGGCGCTTTTTCACTTCTGTCTAGTCTATAGCATATACATACTAACTATTATATATAGTGTCTGCTTTAAAACACACTATGCGGGCAGATACTTGTTAGCAAAATGTCCGCTTTATAGAATTGAGCCAATCCCACCAAATTGCTATGGCTTTCTCTTGATAGCTCAAAATCAGCCTTTAGATTATTTACATCAACCATTTTAAAAAATAGATGAATCAGCTTTTATAATTGAAATTAGAAGAAGTCGTAAGTACGTATTCAACAGAATATATTAAACCAGTAACCAGATTTGAACACAAAAAAAAGCACACTGATATGGGCTTTGGTAAGGACACTAACTAACGAGAATTTGATTACCAACTTTTTGTACTAGCTGAGAAGAATTTTGCTCAAATCTAAACTAACAGTCACCGATTGAAAAACGGGTAATTGTCAGTTCTACTGCAAACTATTTCTTATTTTAAGTGTATTTTCTTTGATCAGATAATAAACCGCAGCGAATAAGATGATTGTTGCTACACCTGCCCCAAATGGTATCCACCATATCCCTTCCTTCACTAACCTAAAAATCTGTATTATCACTGATACCTGCATCATCAAATCCCCAGTCTGACGCACCGTGGTCGTCATCAAACGTTATTATCCCGCCTTCATCCGATAACATAAAGCTATGATCTGTGTGGTTTACATGGCACTCATCAGTACTTGATATTGAATCTGTTAAAGCTAAGTTGTCATTAATATCAATTAACGATACAGGCTCTATAAAGGGCTCTGAAATATCACTTTCATCTGTAAGCACGCAAGCAGTTGCAGCAGCCATATCTGTCTGCGCTGAGAGGTTCAAAGGATTGGTCAGTATGTCATCACATACATCAATTGGGGTGATTTGTGTATCTATATCTTCTTCTATAAATGGCTCTACAGAACAATGGCCGAATAGTTTTAAACTTAGTAAGTCTGTCATAATTGCACCTTAATTTTCGTTTTGGCGCTATTTGACTTTAAGAATTTAAAACTCATTTGCAAACATATTTTTATGAAAACTTTTATCGACTAAAAAGTTTTCAAAGATAAAAAGTGTTGACTGCTTTTATCTATGGCTTTGTTTCTCGTGCAGCGCTAAACACCAGCCTGTTTACGGCTCAACCACAGCTAATGCTGTGAAGGCAAACCATCTTATCTATCTCATATTTCGTTCTCCTTGGCTCTTTGTAGAGCTTATTTATTAATAAAAGCAAAGATGCTCG
>ENA-ORCW01000870-ORCW01000870.1-marine-metagenome-genome-assembly--contig:-NODE-870-length-9919-cov-4.646210_pt1 | contig 9919 bp, 8 predicted proteins | sample MGYA00237784_ERZ508517 | MGnify/ENA primary metagenome ERZ508517 (study PRJEB26187, sample SAMN06268979) | marine metagenome | isolation source: Tt ae E1 feedstock associated aerobic enrichment on eucalyptus... | reverse complement strand
ACCGCGAGGTTCCGCTCATCACGGCCCCCAGAGGACTTGCACCTCCTACAAACAAAACATGCCTGGCAAACAAAAAGGCCGCCCGTGCTGATCGCACCGAGCGGCCTGTGATTCGCTTCAGCGGAGTGGGAAAATCACTCCTCGCCTTCTTCCAGCGTGAACGGCTTGCGGACGATCGGCTTCTCGATCAGCCCGGCCCGTAGCATGCTCACGGGAACGCGGCGACGAACGACCTTGCCGTCTTCCAGCACCCGAATCTTCTGCAGGTTCTTCTTGAACAGCCGGCGTGTAATACCGGTCGTCTTGCGACCGTTACCACCCAGGTACTTCGGCTTACCACGCTGGGAGACAGTGTTTCCCTTGGACGGCTTCAGGTCGCCATAGCGCTTCAGACGCTTTGCCAGCTTGATCCGCTTGTTCTTCTTCAGAGTGCTCATGGTCTTCTGCCGTCAATCCCGGGCGAACCGATCCGTGGTGGAGTCGCCCGTCCGTCTTTCGCGGGAGTGTGTCGATAGAGTCCCCGAGGGAAAACCGCCAAGTATAGGAACGCACCGCCGTTGATGCAAACAGACCCGCCGGGAACCTGCGCAGCAGGGCGCAGGCGCGTAAGACACTGCGCAGAAACGACATGCGGCATCCAGGGGGGCGGGCGGCGTCTGCGATGCCCGGGAAAAACCGGTCCCTCCTGCCTGATCATCGGCCATCGGAGCGGCCGGATGTGAGGCAGTCAGCAGAGTTCCGGGCGTCGATTCAGCGGGTCAGACCTCGCGGTCGATGGCCAGCGGCACCGCCTTCGCTTCCTGAAAGATCCGGTCAACCTCTGCACGCCGATCCGGGGATTCCGACTCGACGGCGACCAGCAGTTTGCCGCGACTGAGCGCCTGATCGTAATAGTCGGACAGCTCCTTCTCGGCCCCCCGGGTCATCATCAGCGAGGCGAACGTCCCGGCGATCGCCAGTCCCGCGAAGGCACCGACGGCAAAGATTGCGGTTCCCCCCGCTGTCACAAGTCCCGTCAGAACCGCAGCACCTCCCAGTCCCAGGCCAATCGCCCCGCCCGTGCTGACGGCTTCGCTTGCGTGAGCGCCGGCCGGTTCCTCGTGCTCATACTCGCGGAAATAGCGTTCCTTGGCGTCATCGGAACAGAGGACGCTGATTTCGTCGGTCGGGATGCCGGCGGCACGCAGCCTTTCAATAACCGCTCGGGTTTCGCTCACCGTGTCAAAGACCGCAGCGTGAATGGCAGGTTCGTCGCTCATCATGGTTCTCTCCTTCACTGGATTGGCACGCCCCGGTACGGAGCGCACCGGCCGCGAGACGTTGATACCGCAACGGTCATGCCACCCGGCCCGTCGTTGGCCAAACGGGCGGCCCTCGACAGGGCAGATGCCAGACCCTCCCTCACAACCACTTTGAATACAGGACTTTGCGACACAGAAACGAGTCATGAACGTATTCCGGAGGTTCTCGGCGCAGGCTCACGGACTGGATCCCCGGCGGTTGATGAGGGGACGGCCCGACCGCTGATCAACCACCGGGAATGCCCCGTGGCATCGGCCGGAACAGGGCAAAGGATCTGTCACGCAGCCCCCGGGGATCCCGACTCCCTCTTGATGCCGTTCCCTCGGCAGGGTTAGACTTGCGGAAGCGATTGCTGATGTGACGCAGTCTTGCGGACCGGATCTGGATGTCGGACCGATCCGGCGATGATGCCGTTGCGGATGAGGTGTCGGGGCCCGGACAACGGTTCTTCCCTCCGTCCGGTGGCGTCGGAGATGTCCGGACTGTCACACCCTGCCCGCCGATGTTGCTCGGCACCCGGTAATCGCCCCCTGAACACCCCCGCAATTCGCATATCCAGGAGAGGCTCATGTCACGTTCGACACGTCGCGAATTCCTCGAGAATTCGATGTTCGCCTTCGCAGCAGCTGCGGCCGGCTCGATGGCTCCCCAGATGCTGCAGTCGGCCCGGGCGGCTTCCCCGAACGAGAAGCTTCGTGTCGCCGTGCTCGGCGTGAACGGCCGCGGTGGGACGCACATCTCCAACTTCCTCCGCCGGGAAGACTGCGACATCGTCGCGATCGTCGACCCGGACGAGACGGTCGGGCAGAAGCGTGTCGAACAGATTGCCGGCAAGCAGGGCTCGAAGCCCGCGTTCCACCAGGATCTCCGCAGCGTGATGGAAGATCCGAACATCGACGTCATCAGCATTGCCACGCCCAACCACTGGCACTCGCTGGCCACGATCTGGGCGGTGCAGAACGGCAAGTCCGTCTACGTCGAAAAGCCGGTCAGCCACAACGTGACCGAAGGCCGCCGGGCCGTGCAGGCCGCCCGCAAGCATGACGTGATCGTGCAGTGCGGCACGCAGTCCCGCTCGCATCAGTCGCACCAGGAAGCGATGGCGTTCATTCATGGCGGCGGAATCGGAGACGTGAAGCTGGCACGCGGCCTGTGCTACAAGCGCCGCAAGTCGATCGGCCCGCGCGGCAACTACGATGTTCCCGCCAGCGTCGACTACAACGTCTACCTTGGCCCGGCCAACGAAGAACCGCTCACCCGTCAGCGGTTTCACTATGACTGGCACTGGCAGTGGAACTGCGGCAACGGCGACATCGGCAACCAGGGCATCCACCAGATGGACATCGCCCGCTGGGGACTGGGCGTCAGTGACCTCGGCGATCGCGTCGTCAGCTATGGTGGCCGCCTGGGCTACGAAGATGCCGGCGAAACCGCCAATACCCAGGTCAGCATCCACGACTTCGGCGACAAGCGGATCATCTTCGAAACCCGTGGTCTCGAGACTGACGGGATCCGCGGGGCGAAGATCGGCGTGATCTTCTACGGCTCAGACGGATACCTGGTCTCGACCAGCAACTACTCGTCGGTCACCGCCTTCGACCTCGACGGCAATCCGATCAAGACCTTCAAGGGTGGCAACACCTCCCAGCACTTCGACAACTTCGTCGAAGCCGTGAAGGCGAACGACCAGTCGATGCTCAACTGCGACATCGAAGAAGGTCACCTCTCGAGTGCCCTGTGTCACCTCGGCAATATCTCGTACAAGCTGGGTGAAACGATGGACACTGCCGAGTTGCGTGCCGCTCTTGGCGACGACGAGCAGGCAACCGAATCGCTCGAACGGACGGTCAAGCACCTGGCGAAGAACGACGTCAATGCCGACCGCACGCCGATGGCCCTCGGCCCGGCGTTGGCGCTGAACGGCAAGGACGAAGTCTTCGTCGGCAGCCACGCCAGTGCCGCCAATCCGCTGCTGTTCCGCGAAGGCCGCGGCGAGTTCCGGATTCCGGACGAAGCGAGCCTGTAAGTCTCCAGGCAAGTGCCTTGAATGAATCGACGGGGTCCGGTCACGCGGGTGGCCGGGCCCCGTTTTCGTTCGTGCCGGGGATGCGTTGGGGGATGTTGCCGGAGGCGACGCACCAATCGTGTTCGTAGCGCACAACACGCTTCCAGGCGAGCCGGGCCCGTGAGCTCCCGGGTCAACACTGTGATCCGCGCGTGGTACCCCCGAGCTGACGCTCGGGGCTCGCCTGGCTGGTTAGATTGACGTAGGGCAGGCTCAGCCTGCCGCATTGAGTCGCGGATGCACACGCTGGCGCATCGGGGTGGCAATTGTTCCGGGCCTGCGTCCCACCGGACGCAGGCGGTGGGCTTACCTATCTCCTATCCGGTGCTGTGCGAGCGTCTCGTAGTACCCGAGGCACTCCCGGTACACCCCCTCCAGCTCAGGCGGGACCGGATCATCCTTGGGGCGATAGGGACGAAACGACGTCGATGTTTCCACCTGGCTGTACCAGTGCCGGGCCCAGATGCCATCCGTCTCCCGCAGGCCCGGCTCCCAGCTGAGCATCCGCTCATCAAACTCGATTCCCAGCCGCTCACACAACGCGGTCTGCATCCCGCGGGGATCGTCGAGAACGTCCTTCGAATCGAGCACCGGCGGCGTCTGGCCGGTCGCCTTGCGGACCATCTCGAAGATCTCCACCTGCTGCGGCAGTCCGGTGTCGAGCACTGTCGGCTTCGGAATGATCTTCATCAGCGAGGTGATCATCTCCCGCGGGTCGCGGATCAGAAAGCAGTTCGTCAACTGATGCAGCCACTCCCGCCCGACACCCGGCAGGAGATGATGCGCCATGTGCTTCTGGTAGAAGATCGTCTTCCCGTCCGGCAGCGGACCGGTCAGCCAGTCGACGACCTTTCGCCAGTCGGTCTCGTGGTGAGCGATGACTTCTTCAGCCCCCGGGTGCGGCAGCCCCGTTTCCTTGAGGTAGTACGCATACAGCGGTTCGTCACAGACGATGCAGTCCGGCCGGTTCCCCCACGATCGCATCATCGCGGTCGAGATGTTGCGGGGACCGGACCACATGGCGAGGCGGATCGGCGTCATGTCTCTCGCTTGCCGGAAATCGAAGTCGGATGAATCGAACGCCCCGGCTGGACACTCGCGGCGTCATCCCTTGATCACGCCGACCGGCCGCATCCGGGCCACCTTCTTTGACAGACCGGCATTGTGAACAGTCTCGACGACCAGGTCCACGTCCTTGTAGGCATCCGGCTGTTCTTCCGCCAGCCCCTTCCAGCTGCGGGCCTTCGCAATGACGCCCCGCTTGAGCAGCTCCTCGTCGATGCGGCGGCCCTTCGATTTCTTCACCGCGGCCGTCCGGCTCAGCTGACGCCCTGCCCCGTGACAGGTCGTGCCGAATGTCTGCTCCATGCTCCCCTGCTGCCCGACAAGAACCCAGCTTGCCCGGCCCATGTCGCCGGGAATCAGCACCGGCTGGCCGATCTCCTTGTAGTCTCGCGGGGTTTCGGGGTGATGCGGCGGAAAGGCACGAGTTGCCCCCTTGCGGTGCACCCAGACCGACTTTTCGACGTCACCGACCCGGTGCTTCTCAAACTTGGCGATGTTGTGAGCGACGTCGTAGACGAGGCTCATTCCCAGCTCCTGCCACTTGCGGCCAAAGACGTTCTCGAAGACTTCGCGTGCCTGTGCCATCAGAAGCTGACGGTTGCACCAGGCGTAGTTGGCCGCGGCCCGCATCTGTCCGATGTACCGTTCCCCTTCGGGACTGCGGACCGGTGCACAGGCGAGCTGCCGGTCCGGGAGGTAGATGCCGTACTTCTCCGGCACACCCCGCAGCGCCTTTAGGGCATCGTCACAGACCTGATAGCCGAGCCCGCGCGAGCCGGAATGGATCATTACGCAGACCATGCCGGCCTTCAGGCCCATCGTCTGTGCGGCGGCATCGTCAAAAATCGTGTCGACGACCTGCACTTCGAGAAAGTGGTTGCCCGAACCAAGTGTGCCGCACTGGTTCTTGCCCCGGTCAATCGCCCGGTCGCTGAGCAGGTCGGGACGAGCCCCCTTCAGGCAGCCGAGCGCTTCGGTGTGTTCGATGTCGCGGTCGACGGCCAGACCCCGTTCGATGAGGGCCCGCGGCCCCTGCAGCATCAGCGTGCGGAGTTCCTTCGCGTTGAACTGGAACCGTCCCCCCTGCCCCACGCCACAGGGAACGTGCTTGAACAGTTCGGTGACGAGCCGGTCCATCTTCGGCTGAATGTCATCGTACATCAGGTTCGAGCGGACCAGACGCACGCCGCAGTTGATGTCGTACCCGACGCCGCCCGGCGAGATGACGCCCCCTTCCTCCGGATCGGTCGCGCAAACGCCGCCGATCGTGAAGCCGTAGCCCCAGTGGATGTCCGGCATGGCGAGGCTGGCGACCTGGATGCCGGGCAGAAAGGCGACGTTGGCGACCTGTTCGGGCGCCTGGTCGTTGCGCATCAGTTCGAGCAGCTCGCGGTTTGCGTAGATCAGTCCGTCGACGCGCATGCCGGTCTTGTAGGACCGGGGGATCCGCCAGCAGTAGTCGGTCACCTTTTCGAGAGGACCGTGATAGGGCTGCTTGACCATGAGGTGCTCCTTCTTTCTCCTGAGCCGGCTGCCACTCGACGGGTCCCGCTTCCGCGTGCGGAATCAGATGTCGACGATGACCTCTGCCGCCCAGCCATCCGTATCGTGGACGACGCTGAGTCCGTGATAGGTGATCGCCTTGATTTCGTGCGTCATCCGGTGGCGTGACTCATCCATCGGCTCGCCACGGCACTCGGCCCGCAGAATTCCTGCCGACAGCTCGAGATGAAACTCGCACAGCAGCAGGCCCTGCGCGTCGAAGACGTGCAGCAGTTCGCTGAGCCAGTCGAACAGCAGGTACTCCGGATCCTCGCCTTCCACCGAGAGGGTGACCTGCTGGACAGGCTGAACGTCGTCGAGGTTCTCGACGATTCCGGCAAACAGTCCGCGGGCGGCGTCCTTCAACAGGGAGAGCAGGTCATCGGCCTGGACGCGAATGCCCAGGTCGGCCGTGTGATCGAAGAATTCGTACATGGCGGGCCCATCCATCGGGGCAGAGCGGCTGAGATCGAAAACCGTCACCCCGACATCATATCGACCCCGATGACCTCCCGCGCCCGTTCCGACGCGAACAAAGAGACGGCCCGCGGCAGAAACCACGGGCCTCTGGTTGATCTCGTCACGAACCGCCGGTCCGAGTGGCGGTCCGCATCAGCCGGGAATCACGAGGGATCGTCGTCCAGAACATCGACGGCTCCATCGAGGTCCTGTGCCGGCTCCCCGGCCGGATCGCTCACACCCCGCGTTTCGCCGAACGGATCGCTGATCTCGACTTCGACGTCGATATCTTCCGTCTCGGTCTCGTCCCGCGCGTCGTCCTGATCGCGCTCCCGGCGTTCGCGAACGTTCCGTTCTTCCCGCTCGCGAATAACATCTCGGGGACGATCCCGATCACGGCGATCGCCGTCCCGCTCCACGTCGCGTCGTTCCTCGCGCTCCTCGATGTCACGCTCGCGGTCCCCACGCTCACGGTCTCCAGGGCCGCGGTCCCACTGGCGCCGACCGGGAGCGTCGCGCATCATTCGCTCGAGCTGTTCATGAAGTTCGCGGACCCGGCGTTCGTGCTCCTCCCGGAACCGGTGCATCTCCTCCATCTGCCGCTGAATGTCGCGCAGCTGCCGCTCATGCAGTGCCTGAAACTCTTTCAGATGAGGGACAGCGGGCGGGCGGATATCGCCGTCGCGAAGACGTGGCGGGCCGGGCAGATCAATCGGCGAGCGTTCCCGTTCGGGCCGCGAACGATTGACGTCACGCTCTTCCCGATCGACGTCCCTCTTTCGCGGGGGATCACGGTCCGGACGACCGAACGGATCGTCCAGGGTATCCCCGGGGCGCCCGCCACGAAGCGCCCGCTGCAATGCCTCATTCCGCTGCCGTTCGCGCGCGAGTTGCTCGCGAAGCTCAGACATTTCCCGCCGCATCTGGCTTACCATCCGCTCAACCTCGGGCGGAAGCGCACGTGGCAGGTCACGGTCCCCGCCGCGGCGTGGCCCTGCATCCCGCGGCCGATCACCGTCACGTGGGCGATCCCCCTCCCGTGAACGATCACCGTCACGCGGACGGTCCCCTTCCCGAGGGGCGCGGTCCCCATCCCGTCGACGGGCTTCCGGACGGTCCCGGTCCCGTTCGGGACGCGTTTCACGGTCGCCTTCGAAGACGTCGTCCGCGAACGCCGCGGACGGCTGGTCAAGTGTCGTCTGATAGACGGCGATCCCTGTCAGAACCACGGCAACGGTCAGCATCGAAGGTAGCCAGCCCGACGCACGCGGGTCGGTGTCAGACTGCAGCACGTGTCGCACCCGTTTCAGCAGCTTCATCTGTCGATCTCCCATACCGGTGGCCCAGGCGGGAGTCCGCAACCCGAGTTGCCGCCGCCCGACCAGTTCCAGAGTCCGTGCATACGCGACCGGCTGACCGGTCACCTGCACCGCCAACGCATCACAGCACAACTCCCGCTCATCCCGAATCACCCGCGACATCCACCAGACGCCGGGGTGATAGAACAGCAACGCCTCAACGCCCCGCTGCAGACCGTTCACCAGCGGATCCCACCGGCGAACGTGGGCCAGCTCATGGGCGAGAACGTTCCGCAGCGTCTCCGGCGGCAGTTCGAGCACCCAGCTCGCCGGCAGCAGAATGACCGGCCGGAGGACACCCACGACCATCGCTTCGGCCACCCGCTGCGAGAGGAGAACCGGCGGCAGCTTGCGCAGACCGAGCCGCTGCGCGATGTCGCCCGCCTGTCGATTCCACTCTGCCGAGATCGGGGAGCCGCTTTGCTTCAACCGGACGATGAACCACCAGCCGAGTGACAGCCGCAGCAACATCAGCACCACGCCGGCCAGCCAGACGGTCACCGTCCAGCGCTGGGCCGTCGTCCATGCGGAGTTCGGCTGCGCGACTGGTTGTTCGGCGAGCGATGCAGCCGCAGCCGCCAGTGTGACTGAGTCGAACTGCGGAGCCACGGACTGCTGGATCGCCGGCGATGGTGCGACGGTGATCCACGTCGCGACCGGAGCGGCGGCGGTCAACGCGAGCGCCCCAACGGCAACGATATAACGAAGTCGTGCCGAGTGGCCGCGGAGCATTGCCAGGACGAACATCAGCCCCACCGCCACGGCAGTCGCCTGCCAGAGCGAGTGCAGCAGCACGAGGAACAGTGTACTGACAAGCGGTTCGGTCCAGGAGAAGGCGGGAATCATTCGTCTCCCTCCTGCTGGCGTTCGAACTGACCGATCGCCTCACGGATCTGGTCGAGTTCTTCACGGGTCGGTTTCGTCTCCTGCAGCAGCCGGGTCACCAGGCTGGCAGCCGAGCCTTCGAACGCCCGCTGCCACAGATCCCCCACCATGCCCTGCAGGGTCTTCTCGCGGGGAGCGACGGCGGTGTAGATATAGGCCCGCCCCTTGGGGGACCGCTCGAGGAGTCCCTTGTCGGCCATCACCGACATCAGGCTCATGATGGTCGTGTAGGCCCGGCGGTCATTGCGGCGTTCGAATTCGGAAAGAACGTCGCGGACCGTCGCAGGACCGATTTCCCAGAGGATCTTGAGGACTTCGAGCTCCGCCGGAGTCGGCTGTTCACTGGCGGGACGTGCCATGACCGAAGTGTCCATTCACACGAGAAGAGAAACGTGATGCACGCGATTCTACTAGGGAACCCGTAGATGTCAACGGGAAAACCCGTAGATGGTAGGGCCGGCGGTTGCCGGCCGTCGAGGGATTTGCCTGACCTTGCCGGTTGAAACCGGCCCTGCATCGCGGGGGGCGTCGCTGCGCGACGACAGCCAGCCCCCCCACACAGGGTGCCGTCGCCGGAGGCGCACCCCGCACGGCTGACCGCCGGTCATTTCGTCACCGGTCCTGCACAACGGATCAGGCGATTCTTGTCAAAGTAGACGACTTCTTCGACCTGTTCGGTGAAGGTGTATGGGACGGGCCAGTGGGACCGCCTGGTCTCGTCAAAAGTGATCGTGCACTTGTACTGAGAGTGGTGCAGCCGGGCCGGTCCGACCATCGGGTAGAAGCGGCACTCGTCGAGACGTTCCGCGATGGGTTCCACAATCGTCCGCACGTTGTCGCGGCTGGTCTCCACGAGGAAAGGGATGCCGTCGGGGCCGTCCACCGGTGGACAGCCCGGTTCGGGGCCGGGCCGATCGGCGTCGGGCTGTTTGAGATCATCGTCCTGCTCGCGGGGAACGTCACGTTCGGGACGACGGAGGACACCGTCGATCGGAGAGTCGGGACTTCGACCACGAAGTGCGCGTTGCAGTTCTTCGTTCCGGCGACGTTCGCGGGCCAGCTGCATGCGAAGTTCGGCCATTTCCCGTTGCATCTCGTCCACTCTCCGTTCGGCCTCCGGAGGACGACGACGACGGCCTTCCCGCTTGCGGGCTTCCGGACGGTCCCGGTCCCGGTCCCGTTCGGGACGCGTTTCACGGTCGCCTTCGAAGACGTCGTCCGCGAACGCCGCGGACGGCTGGTC
>ENA-ORCW01000869-ORCW01000869.1-marine-metagenome-genome-assembly--contig:-NODE-869-length-9966-cov-2.308626_pt1 | contig 9966 bp, 6 predicted proteins | sample MGYA00237784_ERZ508517 | MGnify/ENA primary metagenome ERZ508517 (study PRJEB26187, sample SAMN06268979) | marine metagenome | isolation source: Tt ae E1 feedstock associated aerobic enrichment on eucalyptus... | reverse complement strand
CCCGGGCAGCATTTATGCCACCTTCGGCAGCAAAGACGGCCTGTTTTCTGAAGCACTGGCTGCCTATGCGGAACAGGGCGGCCGGGAGTTGGCCGTTCACCTCAAGGGTTTTGATTCAATTGTTGACGGTCTTCAGGACTATCTGCGCGGCATCGCCTGCAGTTGCGGCGACGGAAGCGCGACACCCTCACGTGCCTGCATGATCGTGAAAACGCTGCTGGAATCCAGCAATACGCATTCGGCCCTGGCGGACCAGGCTAACAGCATTCTTGCTGCGATCGAGGGATCTCTTGCAGACCTGGTGGAGCAGGCTCGGGTGAAAGGGGAGCTGGCGCGATCCGTAGACAGCCGTCGACTTGCCAGACTCCTGCAGGCGCAGATCATGGGCCTAAGATCCATGGGGGAACGCAATCTGGACCCGCAAACCATAAGAGATCTTGGTGATGATATGGCCGCCGTTCTGGATGGATACCGCCTCCACCACTGAATTGTTCCCTTACCGGACGCCTGAGCTGAAGGTAGAATCACTCCCTTAGAGTTGTGCCGACAGCCCTGCCCGCTCACCCTGGCATTCAATACTGTCCGGAATCAGTTGACCACTACACTTTTGTTTAGCTGAGTTCAGAGAATGCACTGGTCGCAAAGCGAACATTCGGATTCTGGACAATGCCAGCGTTGACCGACGCCGGAGTAACGCAGAAGGTAAGAGAAAGCGGTATGGTTTTGCTTTTCCGTTCGCGCCCTTTTTAAATGGTTATTTGGTAGTATCGGCCAGGCTCTCCATCCTTAGAACCACCTTGCGTGACCACCCAACCCAATCTTTCGGCTACCCTTTTGCTGGCGACATTCTTATCCGCGATGAAAACCTGGACGGTCTCGAGATCGATTTCGGCGGACAGTTTTTCAACCGCCATGCTGCACGCCCTGGCAGCAATGCCGTTGCCCCAAAACTCCGACCTGACGAAGTAGCCGAAATCCAGAACACCATTTATTCGTTTAATTCCGCAGAAACCAATGAATTCATCCGTGTCGGCGTCAGCAACGACAAATCGGGCCGGGTTAGCGAGCGCACTCTCAAACCACGAATTCGCCTCATCTTCTGTAAGGGGGCGACGAGGGCCTAGAAACCTCATCACCTTACGATCCCTGAGCATTGCCACGACAGCCGGTTTATCTTGCTGACGAAGATCCCTCAGTTTCACCAAAATCATGAGGTTGGCTTCATCATGTAGCGCCAGCCATACGCGCCTTTATGCCAGGGCGTCGGGTGGAGGGCCCAAAGCCCGGAGCAAACCTAATAACATTGTTGTATCGCCCACAGCTTTCGAAGCTGGTCAATAACATGCGCATTAGACTCATACACTGATTCTTTGGAATAGTGGTATTGGTCCCTGGCCCAATCCAAAACAACAGGGCCTCGAATTTGTGAAGATGGTTTGCTGAGCGTTCTGCACCAGGCATCGTCGAAACAAGAACATTGGACATTTCTCAAACCCCGTGCGCTGTATCTTCTTGTTCATCAGCCTTTTCATTAGCTACGCCAAAAATGAGGCGAGAACATGACAAACACGCTGAGTAGCTCCAATCTCCCGAGCAACATGGCTATCATCAGAACCCATTTGGCCGCGTCCGGCAGGGTCTGAAAATTACCAGCCGGGCCAATAGTATCCCCAAGACCTGGCCCAACGTTCGCCAGAGCTGTAGCGGCTCCAGTCAGACTCGTCACAAGGTCAAGCCCCAGTGCGGCGAGGATGGCCGCGACGACAGCCAGTGTCGCGAGAAAGATGAATGAAAAGGCAACACTGGACGCTACAATTTCGTCGCTGATGATTCGTCCGTTGTAGTGTCTTGCGATCACCGCATTCGGGTGGAGCAGTCTCAATACCTGCTCCCGAAGTAGCAGCATGGATAACTGGAAACGGAAGATCTTCATGCCGCCACTGGTTGAGCCAGAACACCCTCCCACAAATGTAAGGAAAAAGAACAGCACCACCACGAAGGGGCCCCAGAGCGAATAATCCTGAGAGGCATAACCGGTAGTGGTGACCACCGATGTCACGTTAAATAAGGCATGAACGAAAGCATCGACCGGGAAAGTCCCCTCATTCACTACTCGATAAATGGTAATCAGGCATGCAATCAACAGAAGGAACTTAAGAAAAAAGTGGATCTGTTGATCTCTCAGGAGGGGCTGCACCTGGCCATTCAGTAGCCTGACAAAGAGAAAGAAAGGGATACCGCCCAGCATCATAAACAGGCTTGATGCAAAAAGTATGGAGAGCTGGTCAAACTGCCCCATGGAGCTGTCTGACGTCGAGTAGCCTCCCGTAGAGACGGTAGTCAGGGCATGATTTACCGCGTTGAAAAGGTCCATTCCCAATGCCCAGTAGGTCAGGATGCAACCAAACGTTAGCGCGAGGTAGCTGAACACCAGTCCACGGGCTAAACGGTTGGTGCGCGGTACAGCCTTCTCCGTCCACTCGGACGATTCGGTGGCAAACAGACGCATACCACCGATCCTGAGGAACGGCAGGATCGCCACTGCCATACCAATGATTCCAATGCCACCCATCCATTGCATGATCGACCGCCACAGCAATATGTCCCCCGGGAGGTTATCGAGACCACTCATAACCGTGGAGCCGGTGGTTGTAACGCCGGAGATACTCTCGAAAAAAGCGTCGGTGACGCTCAGTTTTAGATCGCTCAGCAGTAACGGCAGGCTGGAAAATAACGGAATGAACACCCAGGCCGAAACCGTGAGGATGAACATTTGCTTTTGTTTAAGTGCATGGCGTTTATTACGGCCGGCGCTGAAAAAGCACACCAGACCAACGCCAAAACAAATACCTGCTGACTTCACAAACGCAAGCCAATCCGGTGTATCGCCAAACATCAGAAGGTTCACCGGCAAGGTCATCAAAAAACTGAGAAGAATCAGCAGAAAGCCAAGTATTTGGATGACAGGCAGGATATTAAATAGAGCTACCATCAGGATCGCCCAGACCGTTCAAGTACGATTTTCGCCAACACACAGCCAATCACGGCTCCCGTCAGTTGCGCATAGGTTGAAAACCCTGCGTAGAACAGTTCGGCTCTCGTGTGAGTCTCAACATAATCACCTGGAAGTGCAGCGAGAGTGGCAATGCCAGCAAAGACGAATCCCCACTTTGCATTGTATACCCATGCAAAAAAGACGACGGGTGCTAGGTAGGGAAATATCGACGTCACAGGCTGAGAGGCCTGCCTGTTCGCCACAGCCAAAAACCCAAGCCAAGCCAGCGCAATCACCAAATGGCCCCAAAAGCCCGGTTTTAATCGATAGACTCCCATCGCCGACAAGCCCTGCTCTCGACCAAGTTTTCTTCAGACGGCGTAAGGAAATCACATCCGGGGTGGAATTAGGACGGTACAAAGTGAATTTTTACGGTATTTTTACGGCGCTGAGAGCACAGACACCTGGGTGTGTGAGAAGATTTCGTCAGCCAGGTATTCATTGATAGCGGAACCGCACCCATGATCGAAAAACAACAGTTCATTATCATTGGCCTTGGCGTGTTCGGGGCCACAATCGCGCGCGAACTAACACGCCTCGGCCACGAAGTCCTGGGTATTGATTCGGACGAACAGCGAGTTGACCGACTGGCCGATGAAATTACTCATGCAGTGATCGCGGACGTCACGGACGAAAACTCGCTCATTGAACTGAACGCCGGCAGCTACGATGCCGCTGTCGTGGCCATCGGCAGGAACGTCGAAGCGACTATGCTCGCCACGCTGCAACTGCGGGAACTTGGAGTCAAGAAAGTCTGGGCCAAGGCACTGACAAACCAGCACCACCGCATTCTGGAAAGGCTGGGAGCGACCCGAATCATTGCACCGGAGTTCGAAATGGGTGTCCGGATCTCGCAGGAACTGAACTACCCGATGGTGCATGATTACTTGGGCCTGGACGACGACTATTTCATCGTGGATTTTCACACCACAGAAGACCTCGTTGATAAGACCATCGGAGAGGTGATCAACGGCGAACCGGTTGAAGCTCTGGTGGTTAAGCGCATGAAGGAAGCGCATTCCCACCCGGACCATACCTGGAAAATCCGAAAAGGCGACAGGATAATCCTCGGTGGCCAACTCGAAGACTTGAGGGACCTGGTTAACCGTCTATGAAAATCCATTTTCTGGATCTGGTTTCCCACGGTGCCAGAGGCGAGCCTTCCTCAAAAGGAAGCATGAACCCACCGAGACTCCTACTTGAGTCGTTTCTGGTTCTCATCGCTCTTGGCGCTTGCCTGCTGAAGTTGCCCTTTGCGACCGTTGAGCCAGTGACCTGGATGGAAGCGGCCTTCACGGCAACCTCGGCAGTCACCGTGACGGGCCTGGTTGTAGTCGATACTGGGAGTCAGTACACCCTGTTTGGACAGTTGGTGATTCTAACCTTGATTCAACTGGGCGGACTGGGATTGATGACCTTCGCGGTACTCACGGCCCTCGCCTTGGGCTTCAAGCTAAGCCTTCAGCACCAAATGGTTGCACAGGAAGCTTTCAACGAGATTTCCCTTCAGACGGCCAGACGGGCAAGTGGATCGATAGCCGTATTTGCCTTGACGGCAGAAGCCGTGGGCATTGTATTGCTCGGAGCGTTTTTTGTCCCGGAGCTGGGGTGGTCCGAGGGTCTCTACCAGGCCTTGTTCTACACGATTTCAGCGTTTAACAATGCCGGGTTCGCTCTGTCACCAGATAGCCTTTCTGCCTACGTTGACCATCCTGGTATCAGTCTGTCCGTGACGGCCCTGTTTATCACAGGCGGTCTGGGCTACATCGTCATCATGGAGCTCTTGGATAAGCGCTGCTGGTCGCGGTTGTCGGTTTACGTCAAAGTCATACTGCTGGCCACCTTGCTTCTGAACCTGTTCGCCACCGGCGCCATCCTCATTCTGGAATTTGGCAATCCAGCGACTCTTGGTGCACTGGATAGTTTCTGGGACAAGCTCCTGGCCGCCTGGTTTCAGGGCGTGACACCACGAACCGCAGGCTTCAACACTCTCGATATTGGATCGTTAACCGCCGGCACCAGTGTGCTGATGCTGCTTCTCATGTTCATCGGTGGTGCCCCGAACTCCACTTCCAGTGGTATCAAAATCTCGACTTTCGTCATTATGCTTGCCGCAACCCGTTCGTTTTTGCGGGGCAATCTGAATGTCAGCTTCTTCAAACGCTCCCTCAGCAGCGAGACCGTACTCAAAGCCCTCGCGACAGCGACCATCGGGATGGCGGTGGTCTTCCTGGGCGTAATTTCACTCAGTATCCTGGTTGAGGATGAGTTTCTGGACATCGCGTTTGAGGTGGTTTCCGCGTTCGGCACCGTTGGTCTTTCACGGGGAACAACGGGCGAACTCGGCACAGCCGGCCAGTTAGTCATTATGGCAATCATGCTAATCGGTCGCCTTGGCCCGCTTACATTGGGTTATACCCTGACAGTGCGTCGTAAATCCCATGTTCGCTATGCGAAAACCGAGTTCCCGGTGGGTTGATCAGCAACCGAACCTGCCTCAATCCACAGTGATCCCCTCAATGACGTGCCAAGCCTCCGTCGTTGTTTCGCTGAGTTGGTTGTTTTTCTCTTCCATGAATAATGCGGCGATATCATGCTGATCAGCGACTGCCGTTCCTTCCCTTGCTCCAAGACACAATAAGGCAGTGGACCAGGCATCTGCCCGGGTAGGGTCTTGATCGATGACTGTCACGGATACCGTGGAATGGCTAACCGGCCAACCTGTCCGCGCGTCCAACACATGGCTGTAGCGCTGCCCCTGATCGTCGAAGTAATGGCGGTAGGTGCCTGACGTCATAACCGATAGCGGAGCATCACTTCGGATCGTGATCACCTTATGGATAGACCGCTCTTCCGGCGTTGGACGCTCAATGGCGACTCGCCAGGGTTCCCCGCCGGGTTTGTGACCTCGGGTTTTCAGTTCACCGCCCAGTTCCACCAGGTAGTGGTCGATCCCAGCGGACTCCAGCACGTCAGCCATCTTGTTTACGGTATACCCTTGAGCGATCGACGATAGATCAACCTGCAAATCGGAAACGGATTTAGCAAGGGTTTTGCCGGACCTTGCGACTACATTGTTGATTCCAACGATCTGCAGCTGGTTGTGCAGCTCGGTCTCCGAAGGAACGGAAACCTGCTGACCATTGAATCCCCAAAGATCAAAGATAGGCTTCACCGTCAGGTCATAGCACCCACGACTGGCCTTGGTTACCTCCCGCGCCTTTGCAATCAGGTTTACGATTTCGGGTCCAACTTCCAAAACCTCGGAGGCAGCGGCGCGGTTGAAACTCTCAATCACACTGTCCGGCCGGTAGTTGGACATCAGCGCGTCGACTCGCGCCAGCTCTGCAACCACGTCTTGCCGAATTGCCTCGGTGTCCGCGCTGCCCGTATTCCAGAAGGTCACATGCCAGGTCGTTCCCTGTGCAGGACCACTCACTTTAATGAGACTTGGCGGTTGATTACACCCTCCCAGCACCAGCGCCAGAACGCTGAATAGTGAGACCCTCATGTGACACCAACCCGAAAGCAGGTGACGGGGATTTCGAGACAGCAAAAACATTGAACACCTCTGAATAGCGACCCTGTGTTGCGCAGAGTCTACCTTTCCGAACGATTTCGAAGGGGAGAGAACCCTATTTTTTAACGCTTTTTTTACGCCCCGCCACTGTTTTGGTCATCGAATTTTTACGCCCCGCCGCAGCACCATGGAAGCACACCCACTGAAGGAGACTTAGCGTGTCTACTTTCCTGTTAATTGTTTCTGTTGCAGTCGGCACCTACCTGGTCGCCGCCCTGCTCTGGCCCGAGAGGTTCTGACCATGGCACTGATCGGCATTGGCATCATTCTGGGGCTGTTTGGCCTGTGTTTCCTGTTCATTGATCTGGAGGAACGGCTGTGAACGAGGTCATCGTTATCTATGCGGTCACGCTCTTGCTGGCGTGGCCACTGGGCAAGTACATCGCGGGCGTATTCAACGGAACCAGGGGGACGGCGGGCGCTGTCTTCCTGCCAGTTGAGAATGGCCTGTACCGACTGTTTGGCGTCAATCCTTCCCAGCCGATGAGCTGGCAGGGTTACGGCAAGGCGTTGCTGAAACTGCACCTTGCTCTGGTCTTGATCGTCTTTGGCCTGTTGATGGCCCAGGGATTTCTGTTCCTGAATCCGGACGGTATCGACGGCATGAGCTGGGACCTGGCGCTTCATACGGCGGTCTCGTTCCTGACCAATACCAACCAGCAGCATTATTCGGGGCAGGCGCAGCTCAGCTACCTGGCGCACACCTTTGGCATTGTGACACTGCAGGTGGTGACACCCGCAGCCGGCATGGCGGCACTGGTTGCGATTGTACGCACGCTTCTGGGTCGCTCCGACAAGAAGAAGCAACCGGTCGGCGATGGGGTCGTCTCTGTCGGTAATTTCTACGAGGACATCACCCGGGCCATTGTTCGCGTTATGTTGCCGGTCGCTGCCGTGGTGGCGCTGATCATTGCCGCCGAAGGTGTACCCAACAGCTATGAAGGCGCCCGCACCGCTATTCCGCTGGACCAGACCGCCGGTATGGAAGAGCAGAACATTCCGATTGGTCCGGTGGCACCCATGGTGGCCATCAAACAGGTCGGCACCAACGGCGGTGGCTGGTATGGCCCCAACTCCAGCGTTCCCCTGGAAAACCCGACCCCTGTGAGCAACTTTGTACAGACGGTTTCGCTTGTCCTGATACCTGCCGCCCTGGTCTTTGCCCTTGGCTTCATGACCGGTCGGCGGCGGCTTGCCATGGTGGTGATGGGCGTGATGGTTGCGATGTCTGTTTCACTCACCTCTGTTGCCATCTGGTCGGAGAATCAGCCAAACGCCGCCTTCTCGGGTTTGGCCGCAGAAGGCCCGAACCTTGAAGGTAAGGAAGTGCGGTTTGGCGCCACGGCAACGGCACTCTGGGGGAGCTGGACCACCCAGACGTCCAATGGCTCCGTGAACGGCATGCACGACAGCTTTAACCCCATTGGCGGCATGATCCCGATGATAGACATGTTCATCAACGTCACCTTTGGCGGTATCGGTGTGGGCCTGATTGGCTACCTGCTGTTCCTGCTCTTGGCGGCGTTCCTGGGCTCGCTGATGATCGGCCGGGCACCCGAAATTGCCGGCAAGGCACTGGAAACCCGGGAAATGAAGCTGGTGTGTATCGCCCTGTTGATCCAACCCCTGCTGATCCTCGGTTTCAGCGCCATCACCGTTGCGTTCCCCGCGTTGACTGGTAACTCCAATCCAGGCTTCCACGGTCTCAGTCAGGTGATCTACGAGTACACCTCGGCCTTTGCCAATAACGGTTCCGGCTTTGAAGGGCTCGGTGACAACACCGTGTGGTGGAACGTGACCTGTGCCGTCAACCTGGCCCTCGGTCGTTTCATCCCGATTCTGGCACCGCTTGCCATCGCCGCGTCACTGGCCGCCAAGCGCTCCGCTCCCGAAGGTCGCGGCAGCCTGAGCATCGACACGCCCACCTTCGGGCTGATGACCCTGGCGGTGATTGTGATGTTTACCCTGCTGAGCTTTATGCCGGTGCTGATTCTCGGCCCGATCGCTGAAGCCCTGGCTCTGATGTCCTGAGTGGAGAACGATGATGTCCAAGAGAACCCCTAAAATGACTGACTCACTTGACCTGGGCACCGTTGTAGGCCAGTCCATCAAGCGGCTGACGCCAAAGGATCTGGCCCGCAACCCGGTCATGATGGTCGTCGGTATCGGAACGGTGATCACCTTTCTGCTGGGCCTGAGTAATCTGGCCCAGGGTGCGCCCGCCGGCCTGGATTTCGCGATCAGCGCGATCCTGCTGTTCACAGTGCTCTTTGCCAATGGCGCCGAATCCGTAGCGGAAGCTCGCGGCAAGGCGCAAGCCGGTGCTCTCAGAGCGACCCGGAAAGACCTGAAAGCCCGCAAGCTGGATGGCGACCAGAAAAAGGATGTCCCAGCAACCGATCTGCGTCGGGGCGACCGGGTATTGGTTAAGCCCAATGAGCTAATACCCGCTGACGGCGAGATCGTCAAAGGCGCAGCCACCATCAACGAGTCAGCGGTAACCGGCGAATCCGCGCCGGTGCTACGTGAAGCGGGTACTGATAACAGCGGCGTCAGCGCGGGTACCAAGGTACTGTCTGATGATATCGAGATCGAAGTTACCGTCGACCCCGGTAACTCACTGCTGGATCGCATGATTGCCTTGGTGGAAGGCGCAAAGCGGCAGAAAACTCCGAGCGAGCTGGCTCTCTCGGTTCTCCTTGCTGCCATGACCCTAGTGTTCCTGATTGTCGTGGTCACGCTGGTGCCGTTTGGAGCGTTTGTCGGGGCGACACCCTCGTATTCGGTGCTGGTTGCCCTATTGGTGTGCCTGATTCCAACAACCATTGGTGGCCTGCTCCCGGCCATCGGGATTGCCGGTATGGACCGAGCCATGCGGGCAAATGTCATTGCCAAGTCCGGCAAAGCCGTGGAGGTGGCTGGCTCCATCGACACGTTGCTGCTCGATAAAACCGGCACCATCACACTGGGTGATCGTAAGGCAACAGCCTTTGAGCCTGTTCGGGGCGTGGCACCTGGCACCCTACGGGATGCCGCTCTGCTGACTTCTCTCGCCGATCCAACCCCTGAAGGCAAGTCCGTAGTGGCTCTGGCCCGCGACAAGGGCTCAGACGCCGAAGCGGCTGATGGAACTGAGTTCATCGAGTTCTCCGCCAACACCCGCATGTCCGGTGTGGATCTGCCGGACGGCCGGATTCTTCGCAAAGGCGCGACCGACGCGATTAAGAAGTTTGTTACCGACAACGGCGGCAACTACCCGCAGGAAACGGACAACCTGGTCGACCGGGTTGCCAAGAACGGGGCTACACCGCTCGTGGTTGCTGAAGGTAAT
>ENA-ORCW01000868-ORCW01000868.1-marine-metagenome-genome-assembly--contig:-NODE-868-length-9972-cov-3.084891_pt1 | contig 9972 bp, 6 predicted proteins | sample MGYA00237784_ERZ508517 | MGnify/ENA primary metagenome ERZ508517 (study PRJEB26187, sample SAMN06268979) | marine metagenome | isolation source: Tt ae E1 feedstock associated aerobic enrichment on eucalyptus... | reverse complement strand
AGCCGTGATGCTCGAGGATCGGGACGAGCCAATCTACGCGCTCGTGGCTCAAAGGGTCGAGAGCGGTTCTCTCGATGTGGAAAGCATCGAGGGCAGCGAATTGCCGGTGGCACGGATCGTAAATGCCTACGCCGGACTCATCACCACGCTCGATCGCGTCCAATAAACCCGTCCGTCACCGCAACAGGGAACTTGCCGGAACGGCCCGCGTTCTTCCTGAAATGGAGTGAACGTCATGAATGACAACCGTAACCCGGCCCCCGGCTTCGAGCGCAATCCCGACAAAAGCATTGTCATAAGGCCGCATGGCAAGAAAGTTTGCGTCAGGGCGAACGGCATCGATATTGCCGTGACGGAGTCGGCAAAACGCCTTCGCGAGAGCGGTTTGCCGGATGTGATCTACATTCCTTTCGAAGACATCAACTTTGCCAGTCTTGAGCGGACCCAGACGAGAACCCACTGTCCCTACAAGGGAGATGCGACTTACTGGCGGCTGACCGGCGCCGGAGAGCCGGGCAGCGACATTATGTGGGCTTACGAGGCGCCTTTCGACGAAGCGCTCGACATCAAGGAGCACGGGGCATTCTTCGCGGAACGCGTTGAATTCGAAGAGAGTTAAGGGCTCGCATCGACGTTGCTGATGGCCGCTTGCGCCGCCGCGAGCCGGGCGATGGGCACCCGGAACGGCGAACAGGAGACATAGTCGAGGCCCACGCTTTCGCAAAATCGGATCGACGCTGGATCCCCGCCATGCTCGCCGCAAATGCCGAGTTTGATCTCAGGCCGCGAATCGCGCCCCTTCTGCGATGCGATCCGTACCAACTCTCCGACCCCGTCGACGTCCAGGGAAACGAACGGATCCTGCTCGATGATGCCGCGGGCGCGGTAGGTCTCCAGGAAAGAGGCCGCATCGTCGCGGGAAATGCCGAAAGCGGTTTGCGTGAGGTCGTTGGTGCCGAAGGAGAAAAACTCCGCGCTCGCTGCGATTTCGTCCGCCCGCAGCGCTGCGCGCGGCAGTTCGATCATCGTGCCCACCAGATAGTCGAACGCGGCGCTGCGCTCTTCCATCACCCTTTTGGCCACGGCGTCGATGCGGTTCTTCACGAAGGTCAGTTCGGCCGAGATGCCCACCAGCGGTACCATCACCTCTGGCACCACCGGCTTACCGGCCTTCTCGGCCGCTTCGGCGGCCGCCTCGAAAATGGCCCGCGCCTGCATTTCGGCGATTTCCGGATAGGAGATGGCCAGACGGCAGCCGCGATGACCGAGCATTGGGTTGAACTCGTGCAAGGCCTCCGTACGCTGGCGCAACTTCTCCGCTGAAACGCCCATCGCTGCCGCCACCTCGGCGATCTCCTCCTCCGTCTTGGGCAGGAACTCGTGCAGTGGTGGATCGAGAAGGCGAATCGTGACTGGAAGCCCCGCCATCACTTCGAAAATTTCGACGAAATCGGAGCGCTGCATGGGCAGAAGCTTGGCGAGCGCCTTGCGTCGGTCGCCTTCGGTGTCGGCCAGGATCATCTCGCGCATGGCGAGGATGCGGCCATCGTCGAAAAACATGTGTTCGGTGCGGCAAAGCCCGATGCCCTCCGCACCGAAGGAACGCGCCGTGCGGGCGTCCGCCGGCGTTTCGGCATTGGCGCGCACCTTCATGCGCCGCGCCTCGTCGGCCCAGCCCATAATGGTAGAGAAATCGCCCGAAAGTTCCGGCTGCAGCATCGGCACCGCGCCCTTGAGCACCTGCCCCGTGGCACCGTCGATGGTGATCGTGTCGCCCGCCTTGAGCGTCTGCCCCATGGCGAGAAGCACGCCCTTGCGATGATCGACACGAAGAGAACCCGCGCCCGAAACGCAGGGTTTTCCCATCCCGCGCGCCACCACCGCCGCGTGGCTTGTCATGCCGCCGCGGGTCGTCAGAATGCCTTCGGCGGCGTGCATGCCGTGAATGTCCTCCGGGCTCGTCTCCACCCGCACCAGGATTGCCCGGCGTCCTTCCGCCTTCGCCTCTTCGGCAGCTTCCGAAGAAAACACGATTTCGCCCGTCGCAGCGCCGGGCGACGCAGGCAGGCCCATGCCGATAATGTCGCGCGGTGCGGACGGGTCGATGGTCGGATGCAGAAGCTGGTCGAGCGACGCCGCGTCGATGCGCGCCACCGCTTCGTTCTGCGAGATAAGCCCTTCATTGGCCATGTCCACCGCCACTTTGAGAGCAGCGCTTGCCGTGCGCTTGCCCGAACGCGTCTGCAACATCCAAAGCTTGCCGCGCTCGATCGTGAACTCGAGATCCTGCATGTCGCGGTAATGCCGCTCCAGCGTATCGGCGATCTGAATGAAGGACGCGAACGCCTCCGGCATCAGTTTTTCCAGCGACGGCTTGTCGGACCCAGCCCCCAGTCGCGCCGCTTCGGTGATGTTTTGCGGCGTGCGGATACCAGCCACCACGTCCTCGCCCTGCGCATTGACGAGGAATTCGCCGTAAAGCGCCTTCTCGCCGGTCGAAGGATCGCGCGTAAATGCGACGCCGGTCGCCGAATCTTCGCCGCGATTGCCGAACACCATCGCCTGCACATTGACTGCCGTGCCCCAGCTTTCTGGAATGTCGTGCAGTCGGCGATAGGTCACCGCGCGCGGGTTCATCCACGAGGAAAACACTGCGCCCACCGCTCCCCAGAGCTGCTCATGCGGGTTTTGCGGAAAAGGCGAACCGAGTTCGTTCTCGATCCGTCCCTTGTAGAGCGCGATCACCTTCTGCCAGTCCTCGGCCGAAAACTCGGTATCGACCTCGTAGCCAAGCCGCGCCTTCTCCTCTTCGAGAATCTCCTCAAACAGATCGTGATCGAGGCCAAGCACGACGTTGGAGTACATCTGGATGAAACGGCGGTAGCTGTCATAGGCGAAACGTGCATCGTCCGCCTCCGCCGCGATCGCCTCGACCGTCTCGTCATTGAGGCCAAGATTGAGCACGGTATCCATCATGCCGGGCATGGACGCGCGCGCGCCCGAGCGCACGGAAACCAGGAGCGGTCGCTGGGCATCGCCGAAACGGCGTTCGGCAACCCGGCCCACGTCTTCGAGGGCGGCTTCGAGCTGCGTTTTCAGTTCGTCCGGATAGGTACGATCATTGGCATAGTAGTGGGAGCAAAGGTCGGTTGTGATCGTAAAGCCGGGCGGCACCGGCAGTCCGAGGCTGCACATCTCAGCCAGATTCGCGCCCTTGCCACCGAGCAGATTCTTGTCGCCCGCGCTGCCTTCGGCACGTCCATCGCCAAACACATAGACCCACTTGGTCATGCTGCATTCCCCTTCCGGTCGATTTGCCGGCGACTGGAACCATAATGCACCGGCCATGGGAGGCAGCGTTAAGCGGCGCCGCGCGCCAAGGCAAGGCCGGCAAACGCCTCATCTGCCTCTTTATCGATTGAAGAGAAGATTTTTATACCGGAACACCGATGGCGCTCGCTCACGGCTGGGGTATCCGTGGATATGACAGACGAGACGGAGCCGGAACCCCGTCTCGCAGAGGTTTTTCTTCAGGCTGCGGCTGCAACAGCGCGCGGGCGGACCCCGAGGAAAATCATCGCCGATGCCAGCACCAGAACAACGCTCGCGACGCTGAACACACCCTGCGCTCCGCTGGCGTCGAAGATCAATCCGCCGCCGGCTGCCCCAATGGCGATGGCGAGCTGAATGGCGGCAACCAGCAATCCGCCGGCACTCTCGGCCTGATCGGGTACGGTACGCGCGAGCCAGGTGGACCAACTCACTGGAACCGCGCCGAACGCGAATCCCCACAAGGCGATCATGACTGCGCTCGTCGCCGGCATCGATCCGGTCGAGACCAGCCCAAATCCCAGAATGCCCATTACAAGGGGCACGGTCATCAGTGTGCGGCGCAGGCTGCGCTCAACCAGAAGGCCAGCGAACAGCGAGCCGAGGAAATTGGCGAGACCGAAGCCCAATAGGATACCCGAAACCGCGGTGATGCTCGCATCCGTGACGTTTTCCAGATGCGGTCTGATATAGGTGAAGAAGGCGAAATGGCCGGCGAACACAAGCATAGCCGCCAGCAAACCCAATCCCACGCCCGGTCGTACCAGAACGTCGATCAGCGTACGCAGTCGGGTCGCCGCGTTGGGAGCCATTCGCGGCAGGGTCGCAAACTGGACCACGAACGTGATCACCCCAAGAGCGGTGCCGAGGAGAAAGACACTGCGCCAGCCGAACATATCGCCCACATAGCTGCCGATAGGCGCAGCAACGATGGTTGCTGCCGCCACCCCGCTCACGATCATCGAAAGCGCACGCGGCACCAGCGCATCGGGCACAAGACGCATGGCGACTGCCGTCGACATGGTCCAGAAACCACCCAGCCCGATTCCGAGCAGAACCCGCCCCGTGAGCAGCACCGACATGTTCGGCGCGAATGCCACCATCAGGTTCGAGCCGATCAGAAGCAGCGTGAATCCAAGCAACACATGCCGGCGATCGATGCTGCGCGTGGCAGCGGAAACCAGCAGGCTCGTCACCAGCGCCACGACCGCCGTGGCCGTCACCGCCTGCCCGGCCATGCCTTCGGAAATATCGAGATCGAGCGCCATTGGCGTCAGAAGGCTTGCCGGCAGAAACTCCGCCGTCACCAGTCCGAACACGCCGAGCGACATCGAAATCACCGCGCCCCATGCCGGCTGCCGGCTTGCCTGCGCGTTTGTCCACTGCGGGACTTCGTCCATCTGTCTGTCCTTTCACATGCAATCTGTTTTGCAGTGCGACAGAGATAGGTTGGACTTTTCGGACGCACCATGTCATAAAATCCGGAATGCTTGATCGAAACGCTGAAAATTCATCGTCTCACCCCAATCCGGATCTGGTAAGCGAATTGCTCATGGGCATGCGGCTCTATGGGCTGGAGTACCAGCGCACCCAGGTCTCGCCGCCTTTCGGCATTCGCTTCGGAACTGTCGAGGGGCGCGCTCAATTCCACTTTGTGGGCCGTGGGCCGGTGTTCTTGCGCGGCCCCGGCGACACGCTTCATCCCCTGAACGCCGGAGACGCCGTTCTTCTGCCGCGCGGCGGCGAGCATGCCCTGGTTTCCGATCCGGAATTGCGATGCAATCGCGCCGCCGATTTCCAATCGAAGCCGCTTTGCCGCGACGTCAGCGAAATCGTTGCCTGCTCGAACGCATCGGGCCGCGTGTCCGATATGCTCGTTTTTTCGGGCTGCATGGAGTTCGACCTGGGCAGCATGCATCCGCTCGTCGCGCTCATGCCGGATGTGATGCGCGTCAACACGCTCCTGAAACGCTACCCGGAAATTCTGCCTATCCTCGACGCCATGGAGCGCGAAACGAAGGAGGATCGCGCCGGTTTTGCCGGCATTCTCGCCAGACTCGCCGATGTGGTTTCGGCCTTTATCGTACGCGCTTGGGTGGAATGCGGCTGCGGCGGCTCGAGCGGCTGGGTGGCGGCGCTGCGCGATCCGCGCCTCGGCCGCGTCATCGCCGCCCTCCACCGCGACCCCGGCCGCAACTGGACCGTTGCCGAACTGGCCGCGCGCATGGGCAGTTCCCGCTCCGTCTTCGCCGACCGATTTCACACCGTTACGGGCATGACGCCCGTCCGTTATCTGACGGAGTTAAGAATGCGGCTTGCCGCCCAATGGATCGGCCGTGAGGGTCTGCCGATAGAAACGGCGGCGCAACGACTGGGCTATGGCTCGCAAGCTGCCTTCAGCCGCGCATTCAAGCGCATTATCGGTCGCCCACCTGGAGCGATGCGAACGGTGACACCGCGCTCTGCGGGTCCCATCGTTACGGATGAGGAGGCCTCCGCCCGCGCCCGAGAGATTCGATAAGCGCAAGTGTCGCCTCGTCGGCGCGTCCGCCGCATCGCTGCCGCAGCGCATCCGAAAAGAGCGTGTCGTTCTCTTCGGCCGCAAGCGCGAAAAGCGTCATGCACGAACGGAATTTCAAGTCGTCGGGCGCGCCGAGGATCGCTTTGAGGGAATGGCCGGGAGCGCTCAGCAGCGCGTTCGTCGCCTCTCGCAACCGCGGCCCCAGCAACGGGTGCGCCAGATAGGCGCGGGCCTCATCGAGGGATGCAAGCCCGTAAAACATTGCAGTCGGCGAACGGCCAAGTCCCCGCAATTGCGGAAACACGAACCACATCCAGTGCGTCCGCTTATGTCCGGTCCGCAACTCGCTGATAGCCTCATCGAAGCATCCCGACTGTGCATCCACGAAACGCTGAAGCGCAAACGGATCCTGTGTCATAGACCTTCTCCGGTGTGGGCAATCGTAACCGGAAACGCTTCTTTCAAGCACCTCCGCATCGACAGTTGTTGAGGATGAACTCTTTTTCCATCTTGCCGCCATAGAAGAAAATAATTAGAACAAAAAAAGAACACTGGAGACGATCATGCGCAAGACGGGAAAACTCGACTATCTCGAAATGCCTGCCGGCGGCGCGAGCATCGACAGGGTGAAGGCATTTTACGCGCACGCCTTTTCCTGGTCTTTCACGGATTACGGTCCCGGCTATTCGGCCTTCAGCGAAGGTCTGGACGGCGGTTTCGACGGCAATCCGGAAGGAAACGCAAAACCGCTTCCGGTTCTTTACTCGGACGAACTGGAAACCACGCTTGCGGTGATCGAGGAAGCTGGCGGAAAGATCGTGAAACCGATTTTTTCCTTTCCCGGCGGCCGCCGTTTTCATTTCACCGATCCTGCCGGCAACGAGTTGGCCGTATGGAGCGAGACGTGAGCGTGCCAGCGCCCAAGTCGGCCGCCCATCATTGTGGCGGAAGAGCAGTCGACCGGTCCGACAGGGAGGAAATGCTAAACCGCTTCGCGCAAGCGCTCGGCGGTCTGCAGATCGACCGAGACGAGTTGGCTGACGCCCTGCTCGGCCATGGTCACGCCGAAAAGCCGGCTCATGCGCGCCATGGTGATGGGATTGTGGGTGATCACCACGAACCGTGTCTCGGTTGACGCGGCCATCTCGTCCATCAGATTGCAAAAGCGCTCGACATTGTGATCGTCGAGCGGCGCATCCACCTCGTCCAGAACGCAGATGGGTGCCGGATTGGTCAGGAAGACGGCGAAGATAAGCGCCATCGCCGTGAGGGCTTGTTCGCCGCCGGACAGCAGCGTCATCGTTTGCGGGCGCTTTCCCGGCGGGCGAGCCAGAATTTCGAGCCCCGCTTCCAGCGGATCGTCCGATTCGATCAATTGCAGTTCCGCCGTGCCGCCACCGAACAGATGGGTAAACAGACGCTGGAACTGCGCGTTGACCACATCGAAAGCGGCCAGCAATCGCTCGCGGCCTTCCTTGTTCAGGTTCTGGATCGCGTGGCGCAGCTTGCGGATAGCTTCGATGACATCCTCGCGCTCGGAGACGATATTGCCATGCCGTTCGCTGAGCTCGGTCTGTTCTTCCTCGGCACGCAGATTGACCGCGCCGAGCCGCTCGCGCTCCATCTTGAAACGCTCCAGCCGGCGTTCCACATCGGCGATGTCCGGCATCGGCGCGTCTGGTTCCATCTCCGCCAGCGCCAGAACCTTGTGCGGCGGCACGTTCAGCACCTCCTGAATGCGCGCCTCGGCCTCCTTGCGCCGCTCTTCCGCAGCTGTCACGCGCTCTTCGGCGCGAGCCCGGCCTTCACGTGCCGAGGAAAGCGACTGGATGCTTTCCGTGGCCTTCTTGTCCAGCTCCGCCTGGCGGTTTTCAGCTTCCTGAAGCTTGTCGGCCGCATCCCTGCGCACAACTTCAGCCTTGGAAATCTCCGAAAGCAGCGAGCGGCCCCGCGCTTCGACCTCTTCGGGGGCTTCGGCCAATTCCTCAAGCTCGGCCTCCGTGTCGGCGCGCCGCTGCAAAAGCGCGGCGGTATGCCGGTCCGCGTTTTCCACGCGCGACTGCCAGTTGCGCCGCTCCCCGGCGATCGCTTCGAGCCTGCGCCGGCGCGCATCCGCGTCGCGCCGCAATCCCTCATAGGCTGCCCGTGCCTCAGCCACAGCCGCACGTTTGGCCGAAACCTCGGCCGACTGATGATCGAGCCGCGTCTGTAGTTCGGACAGATCGGGTGCGCCTTCCAGCGCCTCCTCGGCAGCCATGGTTGCTGCTACGGCCTCTTCGTGATCCTCGATAACGCGGCTGCGCGACTCTTCCACGCTCACCCGCCGGCTCGACAACTCACCCGCCGCCTTTTCCGCGCTGGCCAGCGCATCGCGTGCCCGTCCGACTGCGATCTGCGCCTCCCGCGCTGCTTCGCGCGCACGCCGCTCCGCCTCTACGGCGGTCTTCACCGCGAGTTCCGCATCGGCAAGCGCCGTCTCTGCAGCATGCAATCGCGCAGACGCTTCGATCACCTCGCCATCGAGCTCCGCCAAACGGTTCTTCTGCGCAAGCCGCTGCGCAGCCGCCGTCGGCGCGTCCGCGCTGGCGCGATACCCGTCCCAGCGCCACAACGCACCGTCCCGCGCCACGAGACGTTGGCCGGGTTTCAACATCTTCTGCAGTCGCGGCCCGTCCTCGGCATCCACGATGCCGATCTGTGCCAGCCGGCGTGCAAGCTGGGCGGGCGCCTTGACCACCGAGGAAAGCGCCATCACACCATCCGGCAGGGCAGGATCGTCCGCGGCCACCTGCGAAGGCCCCCAATAGACCGGCGCGGCGCTGTCGAGCGGCACATCCAGATCTTCGCCCAGAGCAGCACCCAGCGCCGTTTCGAAACCGCGCTCAACGCGCAATTGCTCCAGAACCGCCGGGAAGAGATCGCTGCCCCCGGCATTCAGGATTTTGCGCAGCGTCTGCGCTTCCGTTTCCACTCGGCCAAGCTCCGAACGCGCCTCCTGGAGGGGCGGTCGGGCCGCCTGCTCGGCTTCCCGCGCCGCGGCAACGCGTTCCTCGCCTTCGGCGGCGCTGGCTTCGGCCATTTCCAGCCTCTCGACTGCCTCGTCGACAAGCAATCGCTTCTCTGCAGGGTCCGGTAGCTCGGCGATCCGGTTGGCGATTTCCTGCAATTCGGCGTCCTTATTGGCAATCTGCCGCGCTAGCCGGTCCCGGCGCTCGGCCTGATCCCGGATGGCGCGTTCGGCCTGATGCCGCGTTGCCGAAGCCTCCGCTTTCTCCGCCGTCAGCCGGGAGAGAAAATCTTCGGCGGCCGAAAGCTCGGAGGAAACCGTCTCGAACGCGTTCTGCAGTTCGGCTTCGCGCCCCTCGGCGCCTTCCTCGCTCTCTTTCAGCGTTTCTTCTTCTTCCGCCAGCCGCGCCAGGGCGTCAGCATTGTCGCGCACCATCTGCTCTTCGCGCGCCACATCCGCATTGAGCTGGTCGATGCGTTTCTTCAGTTCCTGCGTGCGCGCCTCGATGCGCTTGGCCTCTTCCTCAACCTGTGTGCGGGCGATGGTGAGGCGTTGCAGAGCGGCAGCGGCAGCCGCTTCGGCGTCGCGGAGTGCCGGCAGCTTATGCGCGCCGACAGCCTGTTCCTTCGCTGCTTCCATCTGGCCACTGGCGTTCTCGCCCACCAGCGCGGTCGCCTGCGAGAGCGCGCTTTGCGCCTCGGCCTCCTGGGCTTTGGCCGAAGACCAGCGCAGATGCAGCAGGATCGCCTCCGCTTTGCGCACCTCCGCCGAAAGCTTTTTGAAACGCGATGCCTGGCGTGCCTGCCGTTTCAGGCTTTCGATCTGGCTGTCGAGCTCGCTTACCACATCGTCGAGCCGCTCCAGGTTCTGTTCCGCGGCGCGCAGTCTGAGTTCCGCCTCGTGGCGCCGCGAATGAAGGCCGGAAATGCCAGCGGCCTCTTCCAGAAGCGCCCGGCGTGCCTGGGGCTTTGCCTGGATCAGCTCGCCGATGCGCCCCTGCCCGACCATGGAAGGCGAGCGCGCACCGGTCGACTGATCGGCGAACAGGAGTTGCACGTCGCGGGCGCGCGCTTCCTTCCCGTTGATGCGGTAAACCGAGCCGGCTTCGCGTTCG
>ENA-ORCW01000867-ORCW01000867.1-marine-metagenome-genome-assembly--contig:-NODE-867-length-9983-cov-2.457097_pt1 | contig 9983 bp, 5 predicted proteins | sample MGYA00237784_ERZ508517 | MGnify/ENA primary metagenome ERZ508517 (study PRJEB26187, sample SAMN06268979) | marine metagenome | isolation source: Tt ae E1 feedstock associated aerobic enrichment on eucalyptus... | reverse complement strand
GGCTGCAGGATGCCTACTTCCTCCTCACCGACCGGCGTTTGCAGATAATTGAAGTCCCCCGGGATCGGGTCAGCCTCCGCGAAGCCGTCAGGACCTACCTTTTCAACAGCCAGCTGCTGGAAATGGAACCAGGCAGGCTGCTGCTGGTGGTCCCCTCGGAATGCACCCGCAGCAAGGCCGTTTCAACCTTGCTGGAGACTTATCTCAGGGATCCGGAAAATCCGGTCAGCGAGGTCCTGTCCTTCAACCTGCACGAGAGCATGCGCAACGGTGGCGGGCCGGCCTGCCTGCGCCAGAGGATTGTCCTCAGCGCCAATGAGGAACGTCACCTCCGCGGGCGTATCCTTCTCGACGAGGCCCTCTGCCAGGACCTGACCGGCTGGGTCATGCGGCACTACCGGGATCACCTGTCGCCCGCCGACCTCGGGGATCCCCGGCTTCTGGAGGAGGTGCGGACCGCCCTCGATGAGCTGTCCGGCATCCTGCATCTCCCGGACCTCTACCAGTTTGGAGGCCGGATTTCCCAGACCACGCTTGCCCATTGCAGCTGGGAGGACACAGTAACGGCATGGCCCAGTTAACGGATATCGTCTCCTTTTGCGACCAGCTGACCCGCCGCCGGGAGGTGGCCGACTTCCCCGGTGCCAACAACGGGCTGCAGCTGCAGAATAACGGCACCGTGACCCGGATCGGCGCCGCCGTGGACGCTGGACGGATTCCCTTCGAGAAGGCCATCGAGGAGGGAATCGACTTCCTGATCGTTCACCACGGGATGTTCTGGAACACGCCGCGCAGCTATTCCGGGCCCTTGTACCACAAGCTCAAGCTGGCCATGGACCACAACCTGGCCGTCTACAGTTCGCATCTGCCCCTCGATGCCCATCCGGAGATCGGCAACAACCGCCTTCTGGCCGAGGCCCTCGGGCTGGAGGTGGCGGACTGGTTCCTGCCCCACGAGGGAACCCCCATCGCCCTGCTGGCCAGGGGCGCGGGCAGCCGGGAGGACCTCAAGGACCGTCTCCGGAAGGAATTCGGCGAGGCCTTCACCGCCATCGAGTTCGGCTCCGCCAATCCCGCCCGCATCGCCATCCTGACCGGCTCCGGGCGCAGCGCCCTTGCCGAGCTCAAGCGTCAGGGCACCGACACCCTCATCACCGGCGAGCTCCGCCAGGAGCACTTCAACCTCGCCCAGGAGGAGGGGCTCAACCTCTACCTCTGCGGCCACTATGCCACCGAGCGCTACGGAGTCACCGCTCTCGCCGAGCAAGTGTCCCGGAAGTTTGACCTCCCCTTTTCCTTCCTTCCCACCGGCTGCCCCCTCTGATCCACCTCAGGCCTCAGCAGACCTTTGTCCTTAGTCTTGGGTCCTTCGTCCAATTTTCCTTGCAAATTAGCCGGCGATGCCCACCTTCCTGCTTTTTCCGCGTCGAGAGGTCGGGTCTACCCCTCCTCCGCGACCATCCCGCATCCGCGGGACCAGACGGTCGGATTGGCTTCGGCGAGTCCTTCGGCTCCTCTCGGGAGGATCCCAGTGGTCGTGAATCAAAATACATCAATGGCAAAATCCCAACTCGACAAAACCAACGTTATCAGCGACTTCCGTACGCACGATTCCGACACCGGATCCCCGGAAGTCCAGATTGCCCTGCTCACGCAGCGCATCTCCCACCTCACGGAACACCTGCGGACCCACCGCAAGGACTTCCACAGCCGCCGCGGCCTGATCGCCATGACCAGCCGCCGCCGCAAGCTCCTCGACTACGTGAAGCGTCACGACCTCGAGAAGTACAAGCAGTTGCTCGAACGCCTGAAACTCCGCCGCTAAGCGCCGGGGTTTCTCGCTTTTGGGCGCGTTCACAGTCCAAAATTCCCCATCCCCTGCTCCGACATGTAGGAAGTCCGCCTGACCGGCAAGGTCGGCCAGGCGAACTTCCTAAATTCAGCAGGATGCGGGGAATAAACCCGATCCGGGAGCGCCTTGTTCCCGGCCCAGTACAGTCTATAATAAACATCCAATGCTGAAACAGAAACATTCCGTTACCGTTGAGGAATACGGTATCACGATTCAATCCGGCACCGTTGCCAAGCAAGCCAACGGAGCCGTCACCATCCAACTCGGGGAAACCACGGTTTTCGTGGCCGCCACCGCCGCCAACAGCATCCGCGAGGGGCAGGACTTCTTCCCCCTCCAGGTGGATTACCGCGAAAAGTTCGCGGCCGCCGGGCGTATCCCGGGCGGCTTCTTCAAGCGTGAAGGCCGTCCCTCGGAGAAGGAAATCCTGACTTCCCGATTGACCGACCGACCGCTCCGCCCGCTGTTCCCGAAAGGCTTTTTCAACGAGGTCCAGGTCCAGTCCCTGCTCCTCACCGCCGACCTCGTCAACGAGCCGGACATCCTGCTGGTCAACGGCGCTTCCGCCGCCCTGATGTGCTCCGACATTCCCTGGAACGGCCCCGTGGCCTGTATCCGGGTGGGCCTCATTGACGGCGAATTCATCGTCAACCCGACCCATGAGCAGCAGTACGAGTCGGAGCTGGACCTGATCTACGTCGGCAACGAGAAGGAAATGATGATGATCGAGGGCTCCGCCGAGGAAGTCCCGGAAGATGCCTTCATCGCCGCCCTCGAGTTTGCCCAGAAGGCCATCCAGCCGATCATCAAGGCCCAGAAGGAGCTGGCCGCCATGGTCGGCAAGGAGAAGAAGACCTTCGAGTTGTTTGTCGTGACGGACGAGAACCTGGCCTTCGCCCGGCAGATCGTCGGCGACCGCATGGCCGAGGCCGTCTTCAAGGAAGCCAAGTCCGACCGTCAGGCCGCCGTCGACGCCCTCAAGGACGAGGTCAAGGAGAAGATGATCGAGCGCGACGGGGAAGACAACTTCGATGCCAACCAGCTGATGCTGGCCTTCGAGGTGCTCCAGGAGGAAATCTACCGCCATAACATCCTCGACGCCGGCAAACGGGCCGACGGCCGCGGTCCCAAGGACCTGCGTCCCATCGAGTGCCAGGTCGGCCTCTTCCCCCGGGTTCACGGTTCCGCCCTCTTCCAGCGCGGGGAGACCCAGGGCATCGTCTTCACCACGCTCGGTTCGCGCTCAGACAACCAGAGCATGGACGGCCTGACCGGCGGACCGAAGGAAAAGAGCTTCCTCCTGCACTACAATTTCCCGAATTACTCGGTCGGTGAAACCGGCCGCATCATGGGCCCGGGGCGCCGCGAAATCGGCCACGGGGCCCTGGCTGAGCGCTCCCTGCTGCCGGTCCTGCCGGCGGAAGACGAGTTCCCCTACACCGTCCGCCTGGTTTCCGAAATCATGGAATCCAACGGCTCCACCTCCATGGCTTCGGTCTGTGGTGGCTGCCTTTCCATGATGGATGCCGGGGTGCCCATCAGCGACATGGTGGCCGGCATTTCCACCGGCCTGATCACCCGTTTCGACAAGGATGGCAAGCTGGAGAAGCACGTCGTTCTCTCCGACATCATCGGTGCAGAAGACCACTTCGGGGACATGGACTTCAAGATCTGCGGGACCAAAAACGGCATTACCGGGTTCCAGCTCGACCTCAAGATCCAGGGCCTCTCCCATGACGTGGCCAAGGAAGCCATCGCCCGCAACCGCGAGCTGCGGATGCAGATCCTCGAGGTCATGAAGTCCACCATCGACAAGCCGCGCGAAGAGCTCAGCCCGTACGCGCCGAGGATCGAGACCATCATGATCGATCCCGACAAGATCGGTGCCGTCATCGGCCCCGGCGGCAAGACCATCCGCCGTATCTGCGAGGTTTCCGGTGCGGAAATCGACATCAACGAGGACAACTCCGGCCGCATCGATGTCTACGCCACCAGCGGGCCCTCCATGCAGCGCGCCATCGACGAGATCAAGGCCATCACGGCCGAGATTGAGGAAGGCAAGCTGTACCACGGTACCGTCCGCGGGGTGAAGGACTTCGGCGCCTTTGTCGAGTGCCTCCCCGGCAAGGAAGGCCTGGTCCACGTCTCCGAGCTGGCCGACTTCCGCGTCAACCGCGTCGAGGATGTCTGCGCCCTCGGTGACCAGATGTGGGTCAAGTGCATCGGCATCGACGAGAAGGGCCGGGTCCGGCTGAGTCGTACCGCCGCCCTCGCCGAACGGAATGGCGAAAACGACGAGATCAGCGACAAGGTCGCCGCCGCCAAGGAAAAGGCCGGCTCCGACCACGGCGACCGCGGTGACCGCGGTGACCGGGGAGATCGCGGTGACCGGGGTGGCGACCGCCCCCGCCGCCGCCAGGGTGACCGTCGTCGTCCGCCGCGTCGCGGCAACCGCGGTGACCGCGGGGACCGTGGCAACCACGGTGACGATTGATCACCGGGACGGAGCCTGAAGTCCGATTTCAGGCTTTAAATCTTCCCACAGTCTGCTAAGAAAAAGACACATTTCCCTATAAACCCACCCACCCAAGCCCGGCCGGTCCCTCCAAATTCCCGGCCGGGCTTATTTTTTTCTGCTGTATTGACCGGTTTGGCGGAATGGGCAGAGTTTTCCGGGCATGCTCCTGGTCATCGACAATTTTGATTCCTTTACCTACAACCTGGTCCAGTACTTCGGGGAACTGGGTGTCGAGCAGGAGGTCTATCGCAACGACGCCATCTCGGGTGAAGAGGCCCTGGCGCTGAAACCGGACCGGGTCCTCCTCTCCCCCGGGCCCTGCAGCCCGAATGAAGCCGGCAACAGCCTGCGCATCCTCGAGGCCTTCGCCGGCACCGGAATCCCCCTTTTCGGGGTCTGCCTCGGTCACCAGTGCATCGGTCAGTTCTTCGGCGGCAAGGTGGTCCGCGCGGACCGCTTGATGCACGGCAAGACTTCCCCCGTGCAGCATAATGGCCAGGGCCTCTTCCGGGACCTGCCCTGCCCCTTCCTGGCCACCCGCTACCATTCCCTGCTGGTCGAAAAGGACTCCTTCCCGGACTGCCTGGAGGTCACCGCCGAAACCGCCGAGGGGGAAATCATGGGCCTCCGCCACCGCGATTTGCCCATCCACGGAGTGCAGTTTCACCCCGAATCCCTGGCTACCGAGCACGGCATGCAGTTGCTCCGCAATTTCCTCGCTCTGTGAGCCCTCCGGACCGGCTCAAAAGGCCCGGAATTAGGGGCTTTTTGGCCTGTTTTTATCTTGCCCTCAAAGCCTCTTTTCCGGTCTAATCGGGGCATTCCGTAAATCCGGCTGCGGCCGGATTTTGAATTTTTATAAATTGCTCATTATCAATGACTAAAAATAAGAACGCCCCCGAGGTTTACGATGCCTCGAAAATTGAAAAACTGGAAGGGCTGGAAGGGGTCCGCAAACGTCCCGATATGTACATCGGGGACACCAACGAAAGAGGCCTTCATCACTGCGTCTTTGAGATCGTCGACAACTCCATCGACGAGGCCCTGGCAGGCTACTGCAAGAACATCAAGGTCAGCCTCCACAGCGACGGCTCCATCTCCGTCGAGGACGATGGCCGGGGCATCCCGGTGGACATGCACGCCAAGCACAAGATGCCGGCCCTGGAACTGGTCATGACCAACCTCCACGCCGGCGGCAAGTTCGGCAAGGGGGCCTACCAGGTCTCCGGCGGCCTGCACGGGGTCGGGGCCAAGTGCGTCAACGCGGTCTCGGAATGGTTCGAGGTCGAGGTCAGCCGCGACGGGAGCGTCCACCACATGGCCTTCAGCCGCGGCAAGACCACCGAGAAAATGAGCATCATCGGGAAGACCAAAAAGACCGGGACCAAGATCAGCTGGCTTCCGGATCCCGAGATTTTCCTGACCACCCGCGAATTCAAATACGACCTCCTGGCCAAGCGCCTGCGCGAGCTGGCCTTCCTCAATCCGGGAATCGAGATCACCCTCGAGGACCAGCGCAGCAACCGCAAGGAGTCCTTCCTCTTCAAGGACGGCATTGCCGAGTACGTGACCTTCCTGAACCGGGGCAAGTCCGTGGTCAACCCCAAGCCCATCGCCTTTTCCGGGGAAGCCCCGGCCAACGAGAAGGAAGCCGACGGGGCCAAGATCATCGTCGATATCGCCATCCAGTACAACGACAGCTTCAACGACCAGATCTACGCCTACGCCAACTCGATCCACAACATCGAGGGCGGCACCCACCTGAGCGGTTTCCGGACTGCCCTGACCCGGGTCATCAACAACTATGCCAAGAGCAACAACCTGGTGAAGGACAAGGACCCCAACATCTCGGGAGACGATGTCCGCGAGGGCCTGACCGCGGTCATCTCGGTCAAGGTCCCGGAGCCCCGCTTCGAGGGCCAGACCAAGACCAAGCTCTCCAACGGCGAAGTGGACGGCATCGTCCAGAAGATTGTCGGGGAGAAGCTGAAATACGAATTCGAGACCAACCCGGCCCTGGCCAAGAAGATCATCGACAAGGCCCTGAACGCGGCCCGGGCCCGCGATGCCGCGCGGAAGGCCCGCGACACCGTCCGCAAGAGCGTCATGTCCTCGGGCGGTCTGCCCGGCAAACTGGCCGACTGCTCTGAAAAGGATCCCGCCCTGTGCGAGATCTTCATTGTCGAGGGCGACTCCGCCGGCGGCTCGGCCAAGCAGGGCCGCGACCGGCGCTACCAGGCCATCCTCCCGATCCGCGGCAAGCTGATCAACGTCGAGAAGGCCCGGATCGACAAGGTCCTCAACAACAATGAAATCCGGACCATCATCACGGCCATGGGGACCGGCATCGGCGACCACGAGGGCGACGGGGCTTTCGATGCCGCCAAGGCCCGTTACCACCGGATCATCATCATGTGTGACGCGGACGTCGACGGCGCCCACATCTCGACCCTGCTCCTGACTTTCCTCTACCGCCAGATGCGGGGCCTGATTGAGAACGGTTACGTCTACCTGGCCCAGCCGCCCCTCTACAAGATCAAGCGCAAGCGCCGCGAGCAGTACGTCGACAATGACGAGCAGCTAAACCGCATCCTTCTGGAACTCGGCTCCGAGGACGTGACCCTGCTCCGCCTGCGCGACGAGCACCAGTTCCCGCCGGCCAAGGTGGACCGCATCGTGGAATCGCTGGCCCGCCTGGAAGCCCTCGGCAACGGGGTGACCCGCTATGGCTGCCCGCTCGACACTTTCCTCGACCAGCACGACGGCGAGGCCCTGCCCAAGTACCTGGTACGGATCCGCACCGGCAACGAGGAAGTATTCCGCTTCCTTAAAAACGAGGAGGCCCGGGTGGCCTTCATCGCCGAGGAAGGGATCGAGGATGCCTTTGCCGAGGTCATCATCCGCCAGGTCGAGCACCACGGCCGGACCGTCAACCAGCGTCTCAGCATTCACGAGATCTTCGAGGCGGGGGCCATGAGCAAGGTCCTCAAGGAGCACACCCGCCTGGGCCTGGAGGTCCAGACCTGGACTCCCGGGGAGGAACCCCGCTACCACCTGGTCGAGAACATGGGCAACGAGGACAAGGAAAACCGGCTTGAACTGTATTCCATCCTGGAACTGTTGCCGAAGATCCGGGAACTGGGCCGCCGGGGACTGAACATCCAGCGTTACAAGGGCCTCGGGGAAATGAATCCCAAGCAGCTCTACGAGACCACCATGAATCCGGAGTCCCGCCGCCTCCTGCGCATCAACATCGAGGATGCCGCCAAGGCCGAACAGACCTTTACCATGCTGATGGGTGACGACGTGCCCTCCCGCCGGGCCTTCATCGAGGACAACGCGCTCAACGCCTCCAACCTCGACATCTGATCCACCCGCATCCAACCACGCGAATCCGCGAAAATGTATACCGAAAAAGAAAAAGTCACGCAGTCCAACATTACCGATGTCATGGAGCGGGCCTACATCGACTACTCGATGTCGGTCATTATCAGCCGCGCCCTCCCGGATGCCCGGGACGGACTCAAGCCGGTCCAGCGCCGGATCCTTTATTCCATGCTGCGGCAGGGACTGGTCCATACCCGGAGCTTTGACAAGTGCGCCGCCGTCGTCGGTGAAGTGCTCGGCAAGTACCATCCCCACGGCGACGCTTCCGTCTACGATACCCTGGTCCGCATGGCCCAGCACTGGGTGATGCGGGTTCCCCTGGTCGATCCCCAGGGCAATTTCGGTTCCATCGACGGCGATCCGCCAGCCGCCTACCGGTACACGGAATGTCGCCTCACCTCCGCCGCGGAGGAGATCATCCGGCAGATCGACGAGGACACGGTAGACTTTGTCCCCAACTACAAGGAGGACACCACCGAGCCCAGCGTCCTGCCCTCCGCCCTCCCGAACCTGCTCCTGAACGGCTCGACCGGGATTGCGGTGGGCATGACCACCAACATTCCCCCGCACAACCTCGGGGAACTGATCGACGGGACCTGCGCCCTGATCGACAACCCCAACATGGACATCGAGGAGCTGGCCCAGCTCATCAAGGGTCCGGATTTCCCGACCGGCGGCTGCATCATGGGGCTGGACGGGATCAACAGCTATATCCGCACCGGCCGCGGCATCGTCCGCATGCGCGGGATCATCCACACCGAGGAGCTCAAGCAGGGCAAGGAGCAGCTGGTCATCACCGAGATCCCCTACAACGTGAACCGGGCCAACCTGGTGACCAAGATTGCCGATCTGGTCCAGGCCAAGGTCATCGAGGGGATCAGCGACCTGCGCGACGAGTCGGATCACGAAGAGCCGATCCGGCTGGTCATCGGCAAGAAGCGGGGCGTGGACGCCGAGCAGCTGATGTCGCACCTGTTCTCGACGACGTCGCTCGAGCGGACGTTTCGCGTCAACATGAATGTGATCGGCCTGAATGGCCGGCCGCGAATGTTCACGTTGCCGGAGTTGCTCACCGAGTGGTTGACGTTCCGGAAGGACACCGTCAAGCGCCGGCTGCAGCATCGCCTGCAGATCGTCACCGACCGCCTGCACATCCTCGACGGCCTGCTGATCGCGTACCTGAACATCGACGAGGTCATCGCGATCATCCGCAGCGAGGACGAGCCGAAACCGGTGCTGATGAAGAAGTTCCGGCTCTCGGATGTCCAGGCCGAGGCGATCCTGAACCTCCGCCTGCGCAACCTCGCGAAGCTCGAGGAGATGAAGATCCGCGGCGAACAGTCGGAGCTGGAGGAAGAGCGCGACACGCTGGACAAGACGCTGAAGAGCGCTGCCCGCCTGAAGACGCTGATCAAGAAAGAGCTGCTCGAGGACGCCGAAGCTTACGGCGACGACCGGCGCACGGCGATCGTCGAGCGCGAAGCCGCGCAGGCGATCGACGAGACGCAGCTTGTCGCCAGCGAGCCGGTCACCGTGGTGCTGTCGCAGCGCGGCTATGCGCGGGCCGCCAAGGGCCACGACATCGACCCGGGCGCGTTGAGTTACAAGTCGGGCGATGGCTTCCTCGCGTCCGCGCGCGGGCGCAGCAACCAGCTCGCCATGTTCATCGACAGCACCGGGCGCGTCTACAGCACGAATGCCCACACGCTGCCGTCGGCGCGCGGGCAGGGCGACCCGCTGTCGAGCCGGTTCAAGCCACCCGACGGCGCGGTGTTCTGCGGCACGATGATCGGTGACGAGTCGCAGCGTTACGTGCTGGCCAGCGATTCAGGCTACGGTTTCATCGCGACGCTGAAAGAGCTGGTGACGCGCAACAAGTCGGGCAAGGCGGTCCTGCGCGTGCCGGCGGGCGGCCGGCCCGTCGTGCCGGCGCCGGTGCCGCAGGGTGCCGAATGCCTGATCGCCGCGGTCAGCTCCATCGGCCGGCTGTTGCTGTTCGAAATGGATGAGCTGCCTGAGCTCGCGAAGGGCAAGGGCAACAAGCTGGTCAACATCCCGTCGAAGAAGTACAAGGCCGGCGAAGAAACGCTGGTCGCGATCGCGGTCGTACCGGAGAACGGGGACCTGCTCGTGCACAGCGGCAAGCGGACGATGACCGTCCGCTGGAACGACAACGACGATTACTACGGGGAACGCGCGTTGCGCGGCCGGATGTTGCCGCAGGGC
>ENA-ORCW01000866-ORCW01000866.1-marine-metagenome-genome-assembly--contig:-NODE-866-length-9985-cov-2.803088_pt1 | contig 9985 bp, 4 predicted proteins | sample MGYA00237784_ERZ508517 | MGnify/ENA primary metagenome ERZ508517 (study PRJEB26187, sample SAMN06268979) | marine metagenome | isolation source: Tt ae E1 feedstock associated aerobic enrichment on eucalyptus... | reverse complement strand
ATGTGGCGGCCGTGGTCGGGGAAAACGGGGCCCTGTATTTTTCCTACGACCGGGCAAACCGGAAAATGCGGAGCTGGTACCGGAAGGACGAGGGGGCGCGCCGGGAGGACCGGCAGGCCCTGACCGAGCTTGCGGAAAAGGTCCTGCGGGAGGTTCCGGGGACCAAGCTGGCCTCCGACCAGGCCTACCGGGTTTCCGATGTGGCCATCGATTTCAACGAGGATGTGCCGTCCCTGCCTGCAGTCGAGGTGGCCCGCATCAAGTCGATCTTCGAGAGTGCCGGGGCCACCGCCAAGATCAGTTCCATCCATGTCAACGCCTGGTTCGGTGAGTTCGACAAGCTGTCCACCGCCCGGCAGTGCCTGCGGGACCTTTTCTCGATCGATCTCGAGACCGAGGCGGACGCGGTCCTCTTTGTCGGGGACTCTCCTAATGATGAGCCCATGTTCTCCTACTTCAGGAATTCCGTCGGGGTGGCCAATGTCCGGGACTTCAAGCTGGAACTGCCTCCCCAATGGATCACCTCGGGAAGGAGCGCGGACGGCTTTTCCGAGGTCGCCGCCCGCCTTCTGGAGGCCCGGTCCGCCCGGCCCGGCTGAGTGGGCGGGATCCGTTTCCCGGACTCTGAATTCGCTTGCCAAGAAGATTTTAAAACCCCAATATTTTCATTTGTAACAAATGCGTCACTTTTGTAACCCACTCCTGCCAAAGCGTCACCTCTTCGTTATATTTGCCTTGCTCGGGGCCGCAACCTTGGCTTCCGGGGCGGAGATCCGCGGGCGCGTCTATGATTCCACCAACGCCATCTACCTGGAAGGCGCGCGAGTCGTCCTCCGGGAGACGGGGGCCCAGACCACATCGGAGCGCTCGGGTTACTTTTCCTTCGGAGGGCTTGATGCCGGAATCTACACGGTCACGGCCTCGGCGGTGGGATATCCGCAGACCAGCAAGACGGTCAGCCTTTCCGAAGACGTCAACGTGACCGACCTGGTCATCGACATCGGGGACGAGACGGTCTTCGAGATGGAAGCCTTTGAAGTAACGGGATCGGTTGTCGGCACGGCCAAGGCGCTGAACCAGCAGCGCACGGCCGACAACCTGCAGAGCATCGTCTCCTCGGACGCCTTCGGGCAGTTTGTCGACCGCAACGCGGCGGAAGCGCTGCAGCGCCTGCCGGGGGTCACCGTGGAGGACAGCCAGGGGGAAGGGAAGTACCTGATCATCCGCGGGGCCAATCCGACTTGGAGCACGGTCAGCATCGACGGGATCGAGCTGGCCACTCCGGATGAGAACGGCCGCTCCATCGGCCTCAACATCATCACCGTGGACCAGCTGGAATCGGTCGAGGTGACCAAGAGCTGGACCCCCGACATGAAGGCCGGATTTGTCGGCGGCAATGTCAACATGAAGACCCGCTCGGCGCTGGACAGCGGCCGGATGTTCGCCTCCATCGAGGGAGCCTACGGATTCTACGACATCTCGGAGGAGGAAAGCTGGCGGGGCTCGGCGACCTTCGGGGATGTCTGGGAATTCGGGTCGGGCAAGCGCGCCCTGGCCTTCCAGGTCTCCGTCAACCAGTCGGAGGACAACCGGGGCTCGGATTCGCTGACCCACGGCTGGTCGCTGATCACCGATTACCCGCTGGATGACGCTCCCTGGGGCCTGGCCGTCAGTTCCACCGACATGGAGGACTACCGCATCAAGCGCGAGCGGATCGGGGTCAGCAGCAAGGTTGAATTCAGGATCGCCCCGGGCCATGTCATCAGTGCCTCCATCAGCTACAACAAGTTCGATGACAAGGAAATCGTCCAGGAGGCGAATTTGAGTTCGCCCATCTCGCCGGTAAATTTCCGGGGCAACGCGCGCCTCACCGAGGCCATCGCCATCCAGTTGGGGCTGGATCCCGAATCGCCGGAAGTGGCCTCCCGGATCAACTCCACGGACAATTGGGAGCTCCGTTTCGAGGAATCGATCGCCATCGGGGAGACCGCCTACGACTGGGACACCCGTACCTACACCTACGGGAAACAGTGGGACGGCAGCATTGGCCGGCGGTTTGAACACAATGTCACCAATGACGAAATCCTGACCTATTCACTGGGCGGCGTTCACAATTTCTCTTCCTTTTTCAAGGCGGAATGGAAAGCCTATTCCACCGAGGCGGACAAGACAAACCAGGAACTCGGATTGAGCTTCGGGGGCCGGCAGGTGACGACCATCCGCGTTGCCGGAGACGATCCGGAAGTTGCCCGGCTGTTCCTGCCCGGGGAACACCTCGAATACTTCACGGATCCGGAGAGCTACTATATCACCAGGACCCTGGGTACCCTGCTGGACAACAGTTACCACAGTACGGACCAGCGCGAGGGCGGTGACCTGGACCTGACCTACATTCTCGACGTTGGCTCGGCCAACCTGTCCACCCGGATCGGGGCCAGTTACGATGCCCGGGACAAGTCCTACAACCGCGATTTCTCAAGGCTTTCGGGAAACAAGATCCTCGACCGCGACCTTTATCCCAACGGGGAATTGCGCCTCAGTCAGGTTGATCTCTATGCGGGCCAGCTCGATGATTTCCTGTATGATTACGGTTCCGGTGACGGATACGAGTTCGGGCCGAGCTTCGACGACCAGCGGATGCTGGACTTTTTCGAAGACCCTGCCTCCTACGGAATCGAATTCGGGCAGAACAACAGTGACGTCACCTATCAGGTCACCAACGCCGTGCTGCGGGATTACCTGGCCACGGAGGATATCCTCGGGGCGTACTTCATGGAAACCTTCGACTGGAAGGGCTGGACCCTGATTCTCGGGGTCCGCTACGAGGAGACGGAGAACAGCTTCACCAATAACGAGATCATTACCCGGACGGAAACCGGAGCCTTCATCAGGCCCAGCAGCTGGCCCTACCGCCCGGTCGAGACATACTCCCAGCCCGTTACTTCGACCAAGAAGTATGACCACTGGCTGCCGGCTGTTCATCTGAAAAAGACCTTCGGCGAGGACTGGGTCTTCCGGGCCAGCGTCACCAAGACCCTGACCCGCCCGCTCTTCACCGACCTTGTTCCCAGCGAGATCCCGTCGTTTACAAGTAGTTACAATTTCAGTACAAGTGTCGAGCTCCCGAATTTCGAGCTGCGCCCGATGGAGTCGGTCAACTACGACCTTTCCCTGCAAAAGTATTTCGAGAATGTCGGATACCTGAACGTGTCGGTCTTCTACAAGGACCTGGACGGGGCCATTTATGATGAGACCCGCGAGGTGGAGCCGGGGGAGGAGACACGGCCCTATTACGAGAAGTACGACAGCCTGAGCACTGACCCCAACCATAGTGACAACGACCGTTGGAATTTCTCCCGCAAAGCCAATACCGGGGCCGGGCAGTTGTACGGGATCGAGCTGGCCTTCGACCGCAATTTCGATTTTCTCGGCACCTGGGCGGAGGATTTCGGATTCAGCACCAATTTTACCCTCATGGAATCCGAGGTGGAATTGACCTTGAAGGAGCGCCTGGGCGAAAAAGTCCCACTCTTCAAGCAGCCTGACAGCATTTTCAATTTCTCCATTTTCTACGAGACCAAGAAGATCTTTGCCCGCCTGAGCTACAATCTCCGCGGCAAGTACCTGCAAAGTGTCCGGGGAGGATCCTTGGTCAAGGAACTGGAGGGTCCCCAGATGGAGCTCACCCCCGACGCCCTGGACACCTGGGTCGACGATTATGGCCGCCTGGACTTCAACATCCGCTGGAAGGTCACCAAACACTTCCAGATTTTTGCAGAAATCACCAACATCACCAACGAGCCCATCCAGCAGTTCCGGGGGAGCGAAATCCGACCGACCCTGGTCCGCTACACCGGTCCCATCTACTTCATCGGGGCCAAGTGGAACCTTTAACATCAAACCCGATCCAACATGAAAACCAACCGCCTAATACACACAGCCTTAGCCTTTGCCGGACTGGGAGTCGCCTCCCTCCAGGCACAGGATATCGTCCTGAAACTACAGGAAAGCTTTGAAACGGACGGACTCCTGGAGAACCCGCCCAGGTATACCGTCGAGAATATGAACACCGAGAGCAGCAACAGCCGCTATTTCGAGCGCCGCATCATTCCCTCGGAAGGGGTTGGCGCCAGCGGCGGCGTCTACGATGGCGACTACATCTGGGGCGGCCGCGGCATCAACTACGGCACCGTCGAGGACCTGAGTGCCAACGAGGGCCGCATCACCTTTCCCGTGATCGACATCAGCGATGTGGGAAACGTCTTCGTTGAAATCGCCGTCGCCGAAGGCGGGGCGGAATTTGAAGGCAACAATATCTTCTACCTCGAGGCCAGTGTCGACGGGGCTCCCTGGCAGGTCATCGGCGGATTCCGCTCCACGGGAACGAATACCTCGGCGAGGTATTTCCAGGGGGACGAAACCGTGGTCACGACTCTGGACGATCCCCGGCTTTCGACGACCTTCTACGATTTCGGATGGGACCTCTTCGAGTCCGGCAACAGCCTGCAGCTCCGGATCATGATCAATGTCAATGCGATCGCCGAGCAGTACTACTTTGACAATATCCGTGTCTACGGGGACGCCAGCCTGACCAACCTGAACGCTTCCACCGACGCTTCCGAGTATGCCGAGCCGGCTGGAGACGGAAGCACTCCGGCCACGCTGACCCTGACCCTGGGCAAGCCCGCTCCGGCTGGGGGCCAGTCCATCAACCTGATCCTCGATGGCGAGCTGATGCGCAGTACCGACCTCCCGGAATCCGTGATGGTCAACGAAGGGGAAACAAGCCTTCAGGTGCCCTTCAATATCCTTCAGGACGGCCAGTACACCGGCCAGAAGAAGATGATCCTGCAATTTACCGGCGAAGGTCTTGGCCGCGAACAGGTCACTTTCTACGTCAACAATTCGACCCCCCGGCCCGATGTGATTGTCACGGAAATCCTCAGTGCGCCTCCGTCCGATGGCGGTGGCACCCCGGATGACCTTTCCGGCGACACCAATGGGGACGGCGTCCGTGACGGTTCCGGTGACGAATTTGTGGAAATCGTCAATTTTGGATCCGAGCCCGTCGACATTTCCGGCTACACCCTGGCCGACGCGCTGCAGATCCGCCATGTATTTCCCGAAGGAACGATCCTCAAACCGATGCGCTCAGCCGTTGTGTGGGGGTCCGGCAATCCGGTGGGCGTCTTTGGCGGGGCCCAGACCTTCGTCGCCGACGCCGGCAGCCTGGCGCTGAACAACTCCGGTGACACGCTCACCTTCTCCGCCCCTTACGGACAGGTTATGGAAACCAAGGTCTTCGACGCCACCTGGGGCCAGGCGCCCCTCGGTTCGCGCCACCGCGGCAACACCCTGGAATCGGAATTCGTCCTTCACCAGGACATTCCAGAGGCCAACGGGGCCGCCTTCTCCCCGGGAACCCTTCCTTCAGGAGAACCCTTCGGCACCTTCGCCAACACCCTCACGATTCAATTGGACGCAAATGAACTGGAAGAGTCGGCCGCCCCCATCATGGGAACGGTCCAGCTCCAGTCCCCGGCCCCTGCGGGCGGGCTGGTCATCCAGATAAATACGGACGGCTGGATTCTCCAGGGTGATGGAACTTATGTGCCCGACGAGTTATCCCTCTCCACCACTGAATTGATGGTCCCTGAAGGACAGAGTTCGGCCAGCTTCGAGATCACGCCATTTGATGACGGGATTCTCGACGGGGACAAACTGGTCCGGATCGTCGCCTCGGAAAGCGACGACGTTCTTCCGGGATTGGTCACCCTCACCATCCTGGATGTTGCCCCCAATCCCTACAACCTGGTTATCAACGAAATCCTCTCGGATGTGGAAGGCACCGGCCTCGATCCCAATCTCAACGGCGTCTTTGAAGAGACCCTTGAGGACCAGTTCGTGGAAATCCTCAACCTGGGGACCGACCCGGTGGACCTGTCCGGATGGGCCCTGCACGCCCGGAGGCTGTCTGACGTTTCCGGCAACACGCTCGCCCACGTATTCCCGGCCGGAACGATCATGGCCGGTGAAAGCGCCATGGTCATTTTCGGGGGAGGGGATATGATCGGCGATGAGCCGAATTCCAACCTGGTCCCGGATTCATTCGGGGGCGCCTATGTCCAGACCGCCAGGATCGCCAATGGGAATGCCAACGTCAACGGCGTCAATCTTCCCACTGGAGGACCGGAAATGTACCTCGAACTGATGAATCAGCATGGATTCGTCATCAACCGCCTGGACCTGGTTGAGGGAATGACCAACCAGGGAAGCTCGGTCGTCCTCTATCCTGAGGGAACCGGGGAACCGGCCCTGCACTTCGGGGTTTCGCAATCCTTCTCGCCGATGAGTCCGGGCCTGGATCTCAGCGACAGTCCCTTCCCGGGATCCAACGACACCTACTTCTGGATGAATGCGGCCTTCCCGGGAATCGCCCTCACCGGCGAGGCTCCCCTCGATGCCGGGGTCTTCGGGTTTGTCACGGTCGGCATGTATCCCTACGTGTACATGCACAGCACCGATTCATTCTGGTACATCTACGGGGATGTCGGCGGCACTTTCTATGCCTACGACTTCACCGCCGGGGAATGGATTGCCACCGGCGACGATTACTTCCCCTACGCCTATCTCCTCGAGACCGGCGACTGGATGTATCTGGGCCACTAGGTTCGCCTCAGCGAGCCCGTTTTTCAGCGCTCTCCCGGCATCCCCGGGAGGGCGCTTTTTTTAGCCATAAAACAAATGTAATTCTTAATTTCCACTTGTAATTTTCATTTGAAGTACAATATTTACAGAAGTCAATGGAATGGCGTATGGTCATCGATAAAGCCGCTGGAAGCCGCCCCCAGGGAGTGTCCGCAGAGAACACCACTGGAGGGCTGCCATGATCCGGCTGTCGACAATCAAATCCAACCGAGAAAAGGAAGAGCAAATGGCCAGTCCGTCCACCGTTGACGTAGCGCAGGAGGAACGCTTCCAGGCGAAAATCGCCTGGATGTACCACTATGAAGGAATGACCCAGGGGGAGATCGCCGCGCACCTGGGGGTGACCCGCCTGCGGGTCAATCGCTCCCTGGGGGAGGCCCTGAAGAACGGAATCATCCGGATCCACATCTGTTCGCCGCATGCGCCTTGCTTTGAGTTGGAAAAGGAATTCCAGGAGCGCTACGGGCTGGAGGAGGTCACCATCGCCCCCAAGCCGGTGCACGAGGAGAATATCCAGGATTTCGTGGGCGCTGAGCTGGGACGCTACCTGTCGAACCTGCTCCGGGAACCGGAAATCAAGCTCTTCGGGATCAGTTGGGGGACTTCAATCGACGCTGCCCTGCGCAGTATGAATCCCTGCAGCCGGCCGGACCTGGAAGTGGTCTCCATGATGGGAGGGGTGCCCAAGGGTTCCAGTGTCAGTTCATTTTCGATCACCACCCGGCTGGCCGAGCTTTGTTCAGCCGACCGGACCTATTTCACGGCACCGCTTTACGCCAGCACCAAGAAGTCGCGGGACACGATCCAGGTGCAGGAGGTCTTCCAGGAAACGTTGGACAAGCTGCGCCGGGCGGATGCCCTGGTGATGGCCGTGGGCGCGGTTTCCGACAAGTCGTTGAACACCCGCGAAGGGCTGCCCAGCGACATATCCAAGGAGAGCCTGGTCGAGGCGGGAGCTGTCGGGGACCTTCTGGGGTATTTCATCAACAAGGACGGCGGGCTGATCAAGCATCCGGTCAACGACCGGGTAATCGGGCTCAATCCGCTCGAGTTGAAGGACCGGCCGCGGGTCATCCTGGCCTCGGGCGGGGACTACAAAATTCCGGTTATCTCGGCAGCCCTGAAGATGGGCATTTTCAAGGTATTCATAACAGACCAAGAGACGGCTGAGGCCGTCCTCGCCCACGACGAATCCGGAAAGTAATTTCGGGACGGTTTGTTGGCGGGATCCCTTTATCATGAATAGAAACGATTCGATTCAATCCCTCCGTCAACAGACCAAGCCTTACGACCTCATTGTCGTGGGAGGCGGATCCACCGGCTTGGGGGCCGTGGTGGAGGCGGCGGCCCGGGGCCACCGGACCTTGCTGGTCGAGCAGGCGGATTTCGCCAAGGGAACCTCCAGCCGGAGCACCAAGCTGGTCCATGGCGGAGTCCGCTACCTCAAGCAGGGGAATGTGCACCTGGTCCGGGAGGCCTTGCAGGAACGGGGCCGCCTGGCCCGCAACGCGCCCCACCTGGTGCATGACATGGCCTTTGTCATTCCTTCCTACACCACCTTCAACAAGGGATTCTATGGGATCGGGCTGAAGGTCTATGACGCCATGGCCGGCAAGCTGGGCCTGGGCCGCTCGCGGGTCCTGAGCCGGGATGAGGCCATCGAGCACCTGCCCACCGTGCGAACGGACAAGCTGAAGGGTGGGGTCCTTTACCACGACGGCCAGTTCGATGATTCCCGGCTGGCCGTGAACCTGGCCCAGACCGCCGTCGACCACGGGGCGGATGTCGTCAACTACATGCGTTGCACCGGGCTTCTGAAGCGGGGAGGCAGGGTGGCCGGGGTCAAGCTGGAGGATGTCCTGACCAACGAGGCGATCGAGGTCCGGGGCAAGGTGGTCATCAATGCCACCGGGGTCTTCGTGGACCAGCTGATGAGCCTCTCGACCGGTCAGGACTCGAATCTGGTCGCCGTCAGCCAGGGCATCCACCTGGTCCTGCCCCGTAAGTTCCATCCCGGCACCGCGGCCCTGATGATTCCCAAGACCGAGGATGGCCGGGTCCTTTTCGCGGTTCCCTGGCATGACGTGGTGATCCTCGGGACCACCGACACGCCCGTCAGCAAGGCCGAACTTGAACCCAGGGCCTTGCGGGAGGAGAGGGATTTCATCATATCCCATGCCCGGAAGTACCTTTCCAGTCAGCCCACCGGGGAGGACGTCCTCTCGGTCTTTGTCGGCCTGCGGCCCCTGGTCCGCTCCGGCGCCTCGGCCAGGACCGCATCCCTGTCCCGGGACCACACCATCCTGGTGGATGAAAACGGCCTGGTCACCATCACCGGCGGCAAGTGGACCACCTATCGCCGGATGGGCGAGGATGTCATCAACCGGGCGGAAACGGTGGCCGGAATTCAGGCCCGCCCGTGCCCGACCCGGGAAATGAAGATCCACGGCTGGTGCGAGACGCGCGATGAGGATCCTTTCCTCGCGGTCTACGGTTCGCAGGCCAGGAAGGTCCGGAAGCTGCTGGAAAATCCCGAACTGGAGCAGACCATACACAAGTCCCTGCCTTACCGGAAAGCGGAGGTGGTCTGGCATGTCCACAACGAAATGGCCCAATCCGTCGAGGATGTATTGGCCCGCCGAACCCGCTCCCTCATCCTCAACGCCCAGGCCAGCATTGAAGCCGCCCCGGTGGTGGCGCGAATCATGGCCAGCGAGATGGGGCAGGACCTGGTCTGGGCGGAGAACCAGGTCGAGCGATACACCGAATTGGCCAAACGTTACATCTTCGAGAATCCGGCCAGTTGCCTTGACTGCAAAGTGTCATGATTCCGACGGAGCGACTTTGTAAGATGATGACCCGCCTGTTGAAAAACCTTCTTGCCGTTGGACTGGGACTGGTACCGTGTCTTTCCCCGGGGTTACCGGTGATTGACGGTTCCTTCGAGGATTGGGAAGGCATCACCGGGGTGGAGGATGCCGTCGGGGACGGTTCCGTCGGCGGAGTGGATTTCCTGACCATCAAACACGCCCTGTCCGATGATGAACTTCTGGTTTACCTGCGTACGGCCGCTCCCATCGACTGGCGGGACAGTGATATCAACCTGTATCTTGATGCCGATGGAAACGCCTCGACCGGGCTTGCCCTGGGGAGCCTGGGGGCGGATTACGTATGGGACTTTTCGGTGATCTTTGGAAGGGGTACCTATTACGGATTGGGAAGCTCCATGCCCCTCCACAAGGGATCGCTGATCGCCTCGGGTGCCCCCATCGGCTTT
>ENA-ORCW01000865-ORCW01000865.1-marine-metagenome-genome-assembly--contig:-NODE-865-length-10005-cov-4.223711_pt1 | contig 10005 bp, 7 predicted proteins | sample MGYA00237784_ERZ508517 | MGnify/ENA primary metagenome ERZ508517 (study PRJEB26187, sample SAMN06268979) | marine metagenome | isolation source: Tt ae E1 feedstock associated aerobic enrichment on... | reverse complement strand
ACCCCGGTTGGCGAGCAACCGGGGCCACCCGCGGGCAGTTGAAAAGTTCAGTGTTTACCCCCGGGCTCACGCCCGGGGCTCGCCATGTTCACGCGCGGGGCTCGTCATGCTCACGCCCGAGGTTCGCCTGCGGACGTTCGGGGTCGCCGGGGTTCGTGTTCGATGATGCACGGGCGGAGCCCGTGGCACACGGAATGGGCCGGCCGGCAACAGCCGGCCCTACGCGAATGGTCCCACGTGCAAACCTCGACCGTGGCTTCATTCGCGTTGCGAATTGCCTCGCATCGCTGCGCGACCCCGGTTGGCGAGCAACCGGGGCCACCCGCGGGCAGTTGAAAAGTTCAGTGTTTACCCCCGGGCTCACGCCCGGGCTCGCCATCCTCACGCTCGGGGCTCGTCATGCTCACGCGCGAGGTTCGCCCGCGGACGTTCGGGGTCGCCGGGGTTCGTGTTCGATGATGCACGGGCGGAGCCCGTGGCACACGTTAGAGAGTAGAGAGGAGAGAGGAGAGAGGAGAGCCGTTGAGCATTGTCATGCTCAACGAAAGACACCCCGGTGGGGTCCGTTCCACCGGGGTGCTGTGCATGGACGCGTGCCGGTCCCTCGGGGACGTCACATGCGTTGATTCACGCGTTCTAGTCGGATTGCTTCGACAATCACACTTCAATCGTGTGGTGAATCAAACGGACATCATACAAGTGCGTCACGCCACGGCATCTTCCTGGGCGTCCGCGAGTTGCGACCAGTCTGTCAGCAGCGTAACGGATTGATCTGTACTCCGCAGCAGGTTCAGACAAGCCGCATGAGGTCCTGGACGCAGGAAGAGTGCCGCAAACGGCTGAATGTCGGTCGGAAACTCATTCGCAATTTCTGGTGGCCGTTGCTCACCAAGGAGCCAGCGTCCCTTGATCTCTACAACCTCGTACTTCCAAGGGCAGCGCTCCAACTCGAAGCATCGCTCCATCGGGAGGTGTAGATACTGCCGCTGACAATTCCTCGTAAGCGACACAACGATGCAGTCGATGTCCGAATTCCAGTTCAGCTGAAGAGAGTGAGTTGAGTTCAAGTAGTGCTCCGAAAACAAGTACTCATGTCGATATCCCTAAAATCGCGATGTCGGCCATTACATGTTCTTGTTGTCAAGCATTCGCCCTCCGCCCCTGGTTGGGCGGAGAACGGATGCGCAGGAGCCAAACGTCAGGACAGCGGCTCAATCAGGAGCAGCCCATGGACTGGCCGCAGTTGTGGCACAGGTAGCAGTTGCCGTTGCGGACGGTGATCGCTCCGCAGTTGTCGCAGGCGGGGGCGTCCGACTGGAAGCGGGCGAACTGTTCGCTGCGGTTATGCGGTCCGTCGACGACGGCGAGGGTGGCGGTCGCGCCGTTGGAGCTGCCGTTCATATGGGCGGCTCCGTTGGTGTGGCTCGACCCGGCGACCGATTCGTTCCCTGAATCGGCCGCCGGCAGCTCGGACTCCGCCGAGTTATCCTCCCCGCCGGCACCGCCCGTGTCCCTCAAGGGGGCGTTCGACTCGCGGTAGCCGGGGATGAACGTCATGCCGAGCCAGCGGAAGATGTAGTCCACGACGCTCTTGGCCATGGGGATATCCGGGTTGGGGGTCCACCCGGAGGGTTCGAAGCGGGCGTGGCTGAACTTGTCGATCATGGCCTGCAGGGGGACGCCGTACTGCAGGGCCAGGGACGTTTCGGTCCCGATGACGTCCATAAGACCGCCGATCGTCGACCCTTCCTTGGCCATGGTGATGAACAGTTCGCCGGGGTTTCCGTCTTCGAAGAGTCCGACGGTGATGTAGCCTTCGTGGCCGCCGACGGAGAACTTGTGGGTGACGGACTGGCGGGTATCGGGGAGTCGACGGCGGACGGGTCCGACGGCTTCCCCCTTGGCACCGGCCTTTTTGCGATCGCCTTCCTTGCTGGTGGCGAGCGGCTGGCTCTGCTTGGAGCCATCGCGGTAGATCGCCAGGGCCTTCAGTCCGAGCTTCCAGCCTTCGATGTAGGCCTGCTCGATGTCTTCGACGGTCGAGTCGGCCGGCATGTTGACGGTCTTGGAGATGGCCCCGGAGAGGAAGGGCTGGGCGGCGGCCATCATGCCGACGTGCGCCTTCCAGTGGATCGACCGGGTTCCGTTGGCCGGCTTGAAGGCACAGTCGAAGACGGAGAGGTGATCTTCGTGGAGTTCGGGAGCGCCCTCGATGGTCTCGTTGGCTTCGAGGTACTCGAGGATGCCCTTGATCTCCGGCTGGTCGTAGCCGAGGTTGGTGAGTGCCTGCGGCACGGTGCGGTTGATGATCTTGAGCATGCCGCCGCCGGCGAGCTGCTTGTACTTGATGAGGGCGATATCCGGTTCGATGCCGGTGGTATCGCAGTCCATCATGAAGGCGATGGTGCCGGTGGGAGCGAGGACGGTTGCCTGTGCGTTGCGGTATCCGTAGCGGCGACCGGACTGGAGAGCGGCGTTCCAGACCTGTCGAGCGGCATCCTTGAGATACTGCGGGCAGGCGGGGTGGATTTTTTCGACGGCGTCGCGGTGCATCTGCATGACGTCGAGCATGGGCTGCTCGTTGTCGTTGTAGCCGGCGAACGGTCCACGGAAGGCCGCGATCTCGCTGGAGCGGAGATAGGCGGAGCCGGTGAGGAGGGCGGTGAGGGCTCCGCAGATGCCACGTCCGGCGTCGCTGTCGTAGGGGATGCCCATGGTCATCAGGAGGCTGCCGAGGTTGGCGTAGCCAAGACCGAGGGGGCGGTAGAGGTGGGAATTCTCGGCGATCGTGGGGGTGGGATAGCTGGCGTGATCGACGAGGATTTCCTGTGCGGTGATAAAGATTGCGGCGGCCTGCTGGAAGCGTTCGACGTCGAAGGTGCCGTCCTCGCGGTACATCTTCTTGAGGTTGATGCTGGCGAGGTTACAGGCGGTATCGTCGAGGAACATGTACTCCGAACAGGGGTTGGACGCGTTGATCGGTCCGGTGTTTTTGCAGGTGTGCCAGCGGTTGATGGTGGTTTCGTACTGGACGCCGGGGTCGCCGCAGAACCAGGTCCCGGATGCGATTTCGTGCATCAGGTCTTTTGCCTGGAAGGTGGGGCCTTCGCGTTCGGGGTCGGTGACCCAGTGTGTGTGCCACTCGGCCTCATCGGCGACGGCCTTCATGAAGTCGTCACTGACGCGTACGGAGAGGTTTGCGTTCTGGAACATAATGGAGGAGTAGGCTTCGCCATTGAAGTTGGCGTCGTACTCTCCGGACTCGATGAGTGTGCGGGCCTTCTTTTCTTCGAGGGCCTTGCACTGGATGAAGTCGAGGATGTCGGGGTGCCAGTCCTTGAGGGACTGCATTTTGGCGGCGCGGCGGGTTTTGCCGCCGGATTTGACGACCGCGGCGATCTGGTCATAGACCCTCATGAAGGAGAGGGGACCGGAGGGGGTGCCTCCGCCGGAGAGTTTTTCGCGGCTGGAGCGGATGGTGGAGAGGTCGGAGCCGGTGCCGGAGCCGAACTTGAAGAGCATGGCCTCGCTGGTAGCGAGGCGCATGATGTCCTCCATGTTGTCATCGACGGACTGGATGAAGCAGGCGGAGGCCTGGGGGTACTCGTAGGGGGTTTCGGGGCGGCGGACGGTTTTGGTCTGCTCGTCCCAGTAGTAGTTCCCCCGGGAACCCTTCACACCATACTGCTGGAACAGCCCGACGTTGAACCATACGGGCGAGTTGAACGCCCCATACTGGTGCAGGCAGAGCCAGGCGAGGTCGCGGTAGTAGTGCTCGGCATCCTGCGGCGTGGCGAAGTAGCCATCCTGCAGGCCCCAGTCGGCAATCGTGCGGGCGACGCGGTAGATCACCTGCTTGACGCTGGTCTCACGCTCGCTGGTATTCGGCTCGCCGTAGAAGTACTTGGAGACGACGACGTTCGTCGCCAGCGGTGACCAGTCCTTGGGGACTTCGCAGTCGGTCTGCTCGAAGAGGACGCCGCCGTTTTCGTCCTTGATCTGAGCGGTCCGAAGATCCCACTCGACGGTGTCGAACGGATCGGCGGCATCCGCGGGACAGAAGTTCTGTTCGATACGCAGCGGTTCGCGGGTCGAGGTTCCGTTGTTTCCCATTTGATCAACTTGTCCCACAGCAAGTCCTTTTGACTCGTGCATCGTGCACCCCTTCCGAGGAGAATCCATAACTGTTACCGTCGCCCCCGAGGAGCGACATGCGCAGCAGCCCACGCAATCGATGCCGGGAAATTCAGCGCATCACGTTCCGCCCACACAAACACGGAAATGAACACGCGTACAGAAGAAATGTCGGCTGTCGGGCCAGTCGGCCTGATTGGAATTGCGAAAATTGAACAAATGTACCGCACAAGTTCTCGTGCGACACACGCTCCAGTGCCCAACATCTTGTGACTGCCGTCGAGTACGCACTATATGGACCGGTGGCAGCCTGTCAACATCCGTGTGCGCCGTTTTCGGTCTTCAACATGGCCGCCTCGGCGGAAATCGCCAATTGACAACCGGTTAAGGACCAGTGAAGAATTCGCCGGCCAACCGGCCTTCACGCACGCTCCGTGAAGAACGTGTTGAGAGTTCCCACAAGACCTTGTGCCTTCTCCCCAACCCGCCTCGCGGGAACCAGCAGGTCGCAACCAGAAACCGATTCCGGACGACGCCACAACCATGACGCCCTCCGCACTCCAAGAACTCGTCGATCGCTGCCAGGTCCTCATGTCACACGCCTGGATGGTCCGTACGTTCGTCAAGCACTCCGAGGAAGCCGAAGACTTCCCGGAACTGATGACGGTGGCTCGTACAGTCTTTGACACGGCACGTGCTCTCGAAACGCGGGTCGACGATCCGGTCGCCTACTTCCGTATGCTGACCAAGAAGATTGGCAAACTGCGGAGCGCCGCCGAGCAGTTCGCTCTCGACGCACCGCAGGCCTCAACACATACGAACTTCGTTCAGGCAGTCATCTCCATCCGTGGATGCGTCCACGAACTTGAACAGACTCTCGAGACTGCTCGGACGCTGCAGGCCGCTCAGGGCGACTCTGCTCACACGCCGTAGCGCGCATGCGACACCCATTGGAGAACGCTCGGGGCGATCGACAACGGCGTTCTGACGCGTCTACGGCGCGACCGCCGGTTGCATCACCACCTTCGCCTGCCGCTGAACTTCCGCCGCGATCCGTGTCTCGATCCCTTCCGCCCATGGGGAAGGTTGACCGTAGTAGATCATCGAGCGAGCCCCCTCGTAGCCCCCCTCGCGCAGCACACGCAGCGAGGGAATGTACGCCATCACGTCGTTGGCATAGCCGGCCACCCAGGTCGTGTCGGCTCCCAGTTCATTCTTGAACCGCAGCGAGTAGTCCACGACGACCTCTCCGCCGAGGATCACCCACAGCGGACCATCGCCGAGCTTCCAGCTCTGCACAGGATAGGGGTATTCGGCACTCAGGCCGCCGTTGGTCTCCCACTTCCCGAGCAGCCACCGGGCCCGTCCCGCCTCGAAGCGATTGGAAGACTCTGTCGTTTCGAGAAGCTGTTCGCGTGAGGGAAGCTCGGCAAACTCGAGCGGGATCTCCACACTCACGGCCTCCAGGTTCCCGCTGATCGGCGTCATCTCACCGGCCAGCACACGACTGACCGCCGCGCCCAGCCGCTGACCATACTCGCGGGCCAACTCAACCGTCCGGCGGGGCAGGGGATTCTGATCCGCTCCGCAGCCGGCCCAGAACATCGCCAGGCAGCCCGGATGATTCTCCTCCACCTCGATCTGGGCAAAGCCGGGATAGTCCCCCGACCACTGGTAGAAACTGAGCACCGTCGCGTGACACGCGTAGCCGAACAGAACCGCCTTCAGCTTGTCCCCGGCCCGCACGGCCAGCACCGGCACATCGTGATCGATCGGTCCGACCAGCTGCCCCTGTTCCCGCAGCATCGGCACGTCTGGTTCGCGGTTGTTCCGGCGGTTGACGGCAAACGTCGCCTCTCCATTCCCCCACGACACGTCGACCGGTTCCAGATCGTCGATCGCCGTGCCAACCGCGGCGACAACGTCGCGAATGAGTTTGTCCGTATAGTCCTCGACCAGCGTCCACTGCTCGTCCGTGATGTCGTACATCGCCTTGAGGTTCGTCCCGACAACCGGACCGGTATGCGTGTGCGAACTGAACAGAGCCGTATTCGCGACCGGAATGCCGTGCTGCTTGGCCACCTGGGTGCGAATCGCCTGCTCGGTCGACCGGTCCAGTCCGACCAGGTCCAGCGTGACAACCGCCACGCGACCTCCGTCGTCATCCTGCAGCACCAGGATCTTGGCCCACAGGTCGGTCAGTTTCCCTTCGGACGGATGATCGCGTCCCCCATAACCGGACATCCACATCGACTGCCCGGGGGTAATGTTGACGCGGGCCCCGCCAGCCTGCCATCCGGCATCGGCTGACCGGTCCTCGGCGATCGCCAGCAGCGACACCGCGATCGCAATCATCCCCAAAACAAACCACCTGCGATCCATGCTCGTTTCTCCACTGCAGCTCGTTCACGTGGTAGCCCGCATGCAGCGCTGACGCCATCCTCCACTGGCCGCCTCAGACTGTCAACGACCTCAACTCGGTTGATCCGGCAACCGCGTCAATCCGTTTTTGGAGATGCAGAAAGGGTTGACGGTAGCGGCAGCGTCCCTTCAACATTCGATTTTCCCGATCCAGTGAGCGTCCCCATGCAGATGATGGCCCTGACCTGCCCCCACTGCGCCGCCCCGCTCGATCTGCCGGCTCGACTGCACCGGGCCCGATGCGACTACTGCGGCTGTCAGCTGCTCCTCTCCGAAGGCGACTTCGTTGAGCAGCGTGCCGAACAGGCCCCCCCGGCCCCTGTTGACGATCGCGTACGCAGCGAACTCGACCAGCTCGATCGGGAATGGCAGGCCTACCGCCGTACGTACCTGCCGCGCGACTCGAACGGCGAGTACTTCGTTCCCGATCCGGAACAGTTCCTGCACCTCGCATGGGGAACGGGCGCGTTCTCCGTAATTCTGGTCATCGGGCTCCTCGTCATGGGAATGCCGACCGGCGCGATCGTCACCGCCGGATTGTCCGCAGCGATCATCTTCGGCGTGAATCGTCAGCGGCACGTCGGCCAGGTTTACCAGCGGAGTCTGGCGAACTACCACAACGAACGCCTGAAGCTGATGCAGGCCGCCGAGTCCTGATCCGTTCGCCCCGCCGGAATCCGCTCCAGCCGCGTCGCCGCGATGGCCGATTGATAACACACACAGTGTCGGTTACATTTCAACCATGTCACGCAGCACGCGATTTCCTGCCGCCGTCCATGTCCTCTCCATCCTGGCCCTCAAGCCGGACGGCTACATCAGTTCAACCATCCTCGCCAAGAGCCTTGATACCAACGCCGTGGTCGTCCGCCGGCTGCTCGCCCAGCTTCAGGACGCCGGTTTCGTCGAAACGCAACCCGGCGTACGCGGCGGAGCGAAGCTGCTGGTCGATCCGGAGGCCGTCTCTCTCCGTGACGTCTACGAAGCAGTCGAAGAAACGGACGTGTTTCGTCTGCACTCCCCCCAACCGCTCTGTCCCATCGCGAAGGTCGTCACCAGGAAGATGACGCCCCTGATGGAGCACGCCGAGGAACAGATGAAGTCCACCCTCGCGAAGACCCGACTGGCGGAGATCAGTGTTCCCGCAGCGCGTGCCTGGCGCCGCCGATCCTCATAGCCGCCCTTCACCAAGACAACAGTAACGGTCGGTTTTTCAGTTACGCTTTCCCGTCGCCCCGAGAACGAAAAGGCACAGCCATGACTCTCAAGGAACGTCTGAAGCAGGCCCTGGTGCATGCCCGCAGCCTCACCATGGGGATGCTCAACGAAATCAACGATCCCCAGGACTGGATCCGCCGGCCCGTCCCCGGATCGAATCACGCCCTCTGGATCGCCGGGCACCTCGGTTCTGCCGACAATGCGTTCATCGGTTTCATGCACCCCAACCGAAAGATCCAGCGGGACGGCTACGCCGAGCTGTTTGGCCGCGGCTCGGTCGTCCGCGATGAACTGTCCGACTATCCGGATGCGCAGGAACTGGTGGCGTTCATGCAGGACCGCCGGCAGGTCCTTCTGGACATCCTCGACGGCTGCAGCGACGAGGACTTCACCCGGCCGACGCCGGAAGGTGCTCCCCCCTTCATGTTTGACTGGGGAGCGGTGTTCCAGATGACCGCCTGGCACGAATCGCTCCACACCGGTCAGCTGACGGTCATTCACCGGATGATTGGCCAGCCGCCCCTCGTCGGCCGCGAGTGAAAGAGAGCGAACGTTGCCGGTCGCTGCCGTTTCGGCCCGCCAGCCGATAGAGTGTCTCCCCGTCAGGCTCAGACTCCGGACGGGGAGACCATCGTGCTGCTGCTGTCGATCTACGTGCTGTTGTTTCTGGCACTCTCGGGACTGCTGGCGCTGGTGGACGCGGCAGTCCTCAGTGTCACCCGGGCCGAAACCGAAGAAATGGTCCTGCAGAAAAAGAAAGGGGCCATCTGGCTGCAGGCCGTCAAGAAACAGATGACGCGGGCCGTCGTCGTCATCGTCATCATCACCAACACGATCAACGTGCTGGGCCCGATTCTCGTGGGCCAGAAGGCGGTCGAGATCTACGGCAGCACGGTGATCGGAGTCATCACCGCGGTCCTCACACTCGGGACGATCATCTTCTCGGAGATCATCCCCAAGTCCCTCGGTGCCCACTACGCGCCGGTGATCGCCCGCTACGCCGCCCCCGCCATCGTCGGCCTCTGGTGGGGATTGTTCCCCGTCGTCATCCTGCTGGAGAAGATGGTCGTTCTGCTGCAGCGGGGAGAGCGGCACATTGGTACCGAAACGCAGATCCGTTCGCTGGTGAAGCTCGGTCTGCAGTCCGGCCGCATCGAAGCGGACGAAAGCGAAATGATCCACCAGGCGTTTCAGCTCAACGATCGCTCCGCCACCGACATCATGACACCCCGTGACCAGGTGGTCACCGTGCCGGCCACCGCGACGATCAGTGACGCGGCCCGCATCGTGTTCGCCAACGAGTTTTCCCGCTACCCGGTCATCGGCGAGGATCAGGACGATATCCTCGGCATGATCCTCAGCCGGCAGATCCTCAGCATGCTTGCCGATGGCAAGGGAGAGACGTCCGTCCGGGAACTGCTCCAGCCGGCTCCCCGTGTTCGTCCCGACATGCGTTCGGATGCACTGCTGGCAATGTTCCGTCGTCGCAAGGTTCACCTGGCGACCGTGCACGAGAGCAACCGCTTCCTCGGCCTGGTCACGCTTGAAGACGTCCTGGAAGAACTCGTCGGCGAGATTGAGGACGAGAAGGACGTGCCGTGACCGGCCCCTTCGGATAGCCCCGGGCTTTCAGCCGCTTCCGGCGCTGAGCACTGGTGCCCCGGCAGCGTGAGATCCCGGGTTCAAAACCGTGATCCGCGCGAACACCCCCGAGCTCACGCACCGGGGTCGCCTCTTTGATCCTCGCCTGCGGAGATTTACCTGGGTGGCACGCCTGGAACGGAGCGCAGCGAAGTGACGGGCGTGGTCCCGAGGGGGGCCTGCACAGATGACGAACACAGGCGAGCCGGCAGCGTGAGCTGCCGGGAATGATCGACGCAGATGCTTCGCGGGTATTGCCCTCGGAGGCCCAGTGACGTAGGGCCGGCTGTTGCCGGCCGTCAATGATGATCGCTCCGGCCGGTTCGAACCGGCCCTACAGTGCTCACGAGCCTCGAACGACTGCAGCGCCTGCACACGTCTTCTTGTGGCTGCGCCACCCGGACGCGTTCCGCGTCCGGGCCACCCCTGCGGTAGGAGTCAGGAGGTAGGAGTCAGGAGTCAGGCGAGCCCCGAGCGTGAGCTCGGGGGTACCGTCAAACAACATTCGAGCGTCCCGCGTCGGGGGCCACTGGCGGCTTGTCCGCCAGTGCGAATGTCTGATCGATGCACTGACTGTGGGTGCCACTGCTGGCT
>ENA-ORCW01000864-ORCW01000864.1-marine-metagenome-genome-assembly--contig:-NODE-864-length-10013-cov-2.909420_pt1 | contig 10013 bp, 6 predicted proteins | sample MGYA00237784_ERZ508517 | MGnify/ENA primary metagenome ERZ508517 (study PRJEB26187, sample SAMN06268979) | marine metagenome | isolation source: Tt ae E1 feedstock associated aerobic enrichment on... | reverse complement strand
CCCGCCGTCGCCGAGGAAGAGCACGCCGATGCCGACTGACTCCGCCGTCCACATCATCGACGACGACGACGACGACCAAGACGACATCGATGATCATGTTGATGATGACGATAACGACATAGATGACGACGATACGGACGGAGCTGGGCTGGTATCGCCTATCATCGGCAATCCTGGTGGTGGTGTATTGTTGGGACTCTCCGGAGCCGATCTGATTTTCGGGATGGACGGCGTAGATTACGTCATCGCTGGGGCCGGGGCGGATATTGCCCGGCTTGATGAAGGCGACGACTTCGCCGATGCAGGTGCGGGCGATGATATCGTCTGGGCCGGCGAGGGCGATGACGATGTCCTGGGCGGCGACGGTAACGACATGCTCTATGGCGAAGCCGGCGATGACTGGATCTCGGGTGATGCCGGCAATGACATGATCGACGGGGGAGCCGGCAATGACGAGCTCTACGGCGGCACCGGCGACGACAGCTTCATCGGTCGCATCAACGATGGCGACGACACGATCGATGGTGGGGCGGGCAATGACACGCTCGACCTGGGTTCGCTGACCGAAGCGGTTCATGTCAACCTGGGCACCGGTGTGGGTGGTCGAGGCCATGTCACCGGCAGCCAGTCCGGCACCGATACGCTCTATGGCGTGGAGAATGTCACCACCGGCTCGGGCAATGACACCATCGTGGCCAGTAATGCCGTCAACATCATGGATGGCGGGGCTGGGGAGGACGTCTTCGTCTTCGGCAGCGCGGCCGCCGCCGACGGCGATACGATCCTCAACTTCGAGGCGGGCGACAAGGTCGATCTGTCCGGCATGCTGGCGGGAGACGACAGCTTCACCCTGGTGACCGGCACGCCTTCGGCCGGTGAAATCGCAGTGACCCACGAGGTGCGGGAGGACGGCGAGTACACCGTTGTGGTCGGCAATATCGATGGCGGCGATGCGGAATTCCGTATCTCCATCACCGGCAACCACAACCTGACGTCTTCGGACTTCAACCTGTAGCCATCCCTGCCCGACCGGCACTTCTGCCGGTCGGGCTTCTCGCATTCTTGAGGAGGCCTCAAAATGGCCAAGCCAGCTTCCAGCAAGGCTCTTGCAGAACAACGCAATGACGCGATGCTCAAACGCGAGTTCAAGGGCATCGGCGTCTTTCTCTTTTGGATATCGGGCATCATCAACGTGCTGGCCCTGACCGGCTCGTTCTACATGCTGCAGATCTATGACCGGGCGCTGACCAGTGGATCAGTGCCCACCCTGGTGGCGCTCTCGGTGCTCGCCGTCGGGCTCTACCTGTTCCAGGGTGTCTTCGACATCATCCGCTCCCAGCTCCTGGTGCGGATCGGTGCCAAGATCGACCGCATCCTTTCGCCGATCGCCCATCGGGTGAGCGTGGACATGCCGCGCTTCGGATTTTCCACCTCCGAGGCGCTGGAGCGCGGGCGCGATGTGGATACGCTGCGCACGTTCATGGGCAGCCAGGGCCCCATGGCCCTGTTCGACCTGCCCTGGGTGCCGCTCTACATCCTGTTTGTCTATTTCCTGCACCCGGTGCTCGGTGCCGTGACGCTGGGCGGCGCGATTGTCCTGACCCTGCTCACGGTATGGACCGAGATCAAGTCGCGCAAGCTGGCCAACTCGGCCCACCAGGCCAATATTGCCCGCAATGCGATCGCCGACTCCAATGCGCGCAACTCGGACATCATCAAGGCCATGGGCATCTCGGATCGCGCCGTGAGCCGCTACACCAAGGCCAATTCCGAACATCTGGTGCTCCAGACCCAGGTGACCGACGTTACGGGCACCTTCAGCGCCATCTCGCGCGTCCTGCGCATGCTGCTGCAATCGGGCCTATTGGGTCTTGGTGCCTACTTCACCATTCAGGGTCAGATGTCTGCCGGCGCGATCATCGCGGTTTCGGTGGCCGCATCGCGCGCCCTGGCTCCCATCGACATGGCCATCGGCAACTGGAAGGGCATGGTCACGGCGCGTCAGGCCTATAAGCGCCTGCGCGAGACCATGGTGGCGCTGGCCGACCTGCCCGAGCCGATCGACCTGCCGCCCCCGAGCAAATCGCTGCGGGTCGAAAAGATCACCGTGGCGGCACCCTCGAGCGGCCAGGTGCTGCTCTCGGAAGTAGCCCTTGAGGTCAAGGCGGGCCAGGCATTGGCCATTATTGGTCCGAGTGGCGGCGGCAAGACGACGCTGGTCCGGGCGATGACCGGCATCTGGCCAACCCTGCGCGGCTCAGTCCGGCTGGACAATGCCGACCTGCCGCAATGGAAAGAGGAGGTCCTGGGCCAGTATATGGGCTACCTGCCCCAGGAAGTGGCCCTGATGGACGGCACCATCGTGGACAATATCTCCCGTTTCGCCCCCAAACGCGACGGTAAGGGCGTTGTCGCCGCGGCGATGGCGGCCGGCATTCACGAGATGATCGTGCGTCTCCCCGACGGCTACGATACCCAACTGGGTCCGCAAGGCACCGCGCTGTCGGCCGGTCAGCGTCAACGGATCGGGTTGGCACGGGCGCTTTACAACAATCCCTTCGTGGTGGTGCTCGATGAGCCCAATGCTTTTCTCGACACCGAGGGCGAGCAGGCCCTGAACCGGGCCATTGCCGGTATCCGCGAGCGCGGTGGCATCGCTATTGTGGTCGCCCATCGTCCCAGCGTCCTCGAGCAAGTGGATCTGGTGGCCGTGGTACAGGCCGGCAAACTCACCGCATTTGGTCCCAAGGCCCAGGTACTGGGGATTCAGGCAGCGCCAGACAGGGCCAAGCCCGAAATCCAGCCGCGGCGCGCAGCGGAGTGATGAGCCATGTTGATCGAGGTCAAATCCACCCAGAACCAGGACGCCGAACCCAAGGGCGCCAAACGCTTTGAGTTCAAGACCGCCGAGACGCTGTCCCGACTTCCTGCCTATTTTGCGCTGATGGTCGTCGGTATCGCGGTCTATATCCGCTCGATCACCACCGCGGTCGCGCGCCCCTTCGAGGGCCAACAGAGTCCGGGCGGGGGCGATCAGGACGCAACTGCTGCCCCGCGCGACCAGCAAACTGCTCAAATCGATGATCTGGTGCAGTCCGGGGTCGACGATATCGAGACGGGCAGCGTCGGCACCAGTGAAGGGCGCCGGAGCCTGGGGATCGAGGAGGGCAATCCCTGGCCCGGACCCTTCCAGGTCCCGGACTTTCCGCAGCTTCACTTCACCGCACCCACCTTCTTCACGCCCAATGTTCGCCCCTTCGTGCCGGTGTCCATCCTGAACTTCCCGGTCAATGACAATTTCGGTGGAAGCGGCAGCGCTCAACTGCCCATCGTCACGGACCCCGAAGCGTCCGATCCGGGAGGAGCAGATTACGACAACGAGGAGGAGGACAACGACGATGACGGTGGCAATTCTCCGTCTGGCAATCGCGCGCCTGTCGTCATGGGGCCGGTCCGGCTCAACGATGTCTTTGCCGGCCAGGTGGTGCTGATCGCGCTGGTACATCTGCTGCGCGGCGCCCAGGACCCCGACGGAGATGAACTGTCCGTCGAGGACCTGGTGGTCCAGGGTGCCAACCTGATGGAGACGGCCAATGGCTGGCTGCTCGAGACGCTGCCCGGGATGGTCGGTCCGGTCATGGTGACCTATCGGATCACCGATGGCGAGGCCTGGGTCACCCAGACGGCCACTCTGGAAATCCTACGCAAGGTCTTCGCGCTGGGGGGGCTGGACGACATCATCGTCGGCTCACCCTTCGATGACGATATCGATGCCGGCGCAGGTGATGACATCATCGACGCCCTTGCGGGCAACGACCAGATCGATGGTGGCGACGGCGACGATCATATCAATGGCGGCGACGGCGACGACGTGCTTGTCGGCGGCCTGGGCAATGACGTCATTTTCGGTGGCAATGGCAACGACCGGATCTTTGGCGGTGAGGGTGACGATCGCCTCTTTGGTGAAGCGGGCGACGACACCATCTTCGGTGAGGACGGCAACGACCATATCGATGGCGGAAATGGCAAGGACCACCTCGATGGCGGGGATGGTGACGATGCCATTTATGGCGGTTCCGGGATCGACCGACTGATCGGCGGCGCTGGCAAAGACCATCTCCATGGCGGTGCGGACAACGACCTGCTCGAAGGCGGCGACGGTGATGACGTGCTCAAGGGCGGGGATGGCGACGATACCCTTTCCGATGGCGCGGGCAATGACGAGGTCCATGGCGAAGCCGGTGACGATACCCTGGTGGCATCGGCAGGAGATGACACCATGGACGGCGGCGAGGGGGATGACACACTCGACTATTCGGCCGCGGAACAAGACATGGTCATTGACGCGGTCGGAGGCACAAGCTTCAGCGACGAGTTGGGCACTGACAGCTTCTCCAATGTCGAAGAAATTGTCGGTGGCGCCGGCGACGACATGTTCGTGGTTGGCGGCAAAGCCATGGTGCTGTCCGGCGGCAAGGGCAAGGATACCTTTGTCTTCGAGGTAACCGATGAGCGTCCGAGCCTCAGCGAAGATGTCGTCTACAAGATCCTCGATTTCGTGGTCGGCGACCGTGTGCGTGTGCGGGACTACGACCTCGACCGCGATTCCCGCGACGCGGAACGGGACATGTTCGAAGCCATCTATGGCGATCGCGACGACGACGTCTGGCTACGCTCCGATGTTCCCCTGCAAGTCTCGCACGAACTGATCGACGACGAGAACTGGACCATCATCGTGGCCGATCTCAATGGCGACAACATTTACGACCTGGCCGTCAACATCCAGGGCGTGATGCTGATGCCGCCTGACAATCTTGCCTGATCTGTACCGAGTAGGGGGAAAGACCAATGACCACCATCGACGCTGCCGGATTGTTCAGCGATACCGACGGCCCCGCAATGCGCGGAAAAAAGACGCGTGACCCGGCCCAGTTTTCCATGCGGGGCCGCGTCATCTGGGGCGCCCTTTTCGCCATTGGCCTGGTGGGCGGAATCGGCGGCTGGGCCGTCACCGCAAAGCTTTCCGGCGCCGTCATCGGACAGGGAACGGTGCAGATCGACGAGGATCTCAAGGTGGTCCAGCATGTCGATGGCGGGGTCGTCCGCGAGATTGCCGTGCGCGTGGGCGACCGGGTCACCGAGGGCCAGGTGCTGCTGCGCCTCGATGCCACCCAGGCCCAGGCCGAGCATGCCATTCTCGACGGCCAGATCGTCGAGCTCGAAGCGCGTCGCTACCGCCTGATTGCCGAACGCGACGGGCTGGTGGAGATGGCCGTGCCCGAGAGTTTCTTCAGCGCCCATGCCGAAGGCCAGGTGGCGGTTGATGAAGAACGCCAATTGTTCGAGAGCAACCTGGCCTATCGCAATACCCAGCTCGAGCAGATGCAATTGCAGATGGGCCAGTTGCAGCAGGAGATCGTGGGCCTGCAGGCCCAGCAGGCCGCCAATGCCAATGAAACCGAACTGGCAACCGCCGAACTCGAACGGCTGCGGTCCCTGGCCAGCGGACAATTGGTCGAAACGTCCCGGCTCACGGCCGCCGAGCGCGACTCGGCGCGCCTCAGGGGGCAGATGGGTGAGGTCGAGGCCTCGATGGCCCGGGCCAGCTCGCGCATCAGCGAACTGGAATTCCGCATCATGGGCATGGACAGCGACCGGCGCGCCGTGGCCCAGCGCGAACTGCGCGCCGTCGATGCGCAACTGGCCGAGATCAAGGAGCGCTACACTGCCGCCACGGCACGCCTGGCGCGCATTGCCATCGTTGCCCCGGCCTCGGGCATCGTCAATGAGCTTAGCGTCACTACCCTGGGCGGCGTCGTTTCTCCGGCCGAGCGTCTCCTGACCATCGTGCCTGACGACGCCGACCTCTCCATCGAGTTCCGCGTGGCGGTGACCGATATCGATCAGGTCACGGTTGGCAAGGAAGCCACCCTGCGCTTTTCGGCCTTCAATCAGCGCGTCACCCCCGAAGCTGACGGTGTAGTTACCCGCGTCGCTGCAGCCGCCCAGTTCGACCAGGCGACAGGGCAGAGCTACTACACCGCCGATGTCGACGTGATCGAAGAGACCATCGATGTCGGCCAATTGGTTCCGGGCATGCCCGTCGAGGTCTTCGTCCAGACCGAGGAGCAGTCCGCCATCGCCTACTTCATGAAGCCCTTCACCGACCAGATCTCCAGGGCGTTCCGGGAGGAGTAGCAACGAGGATCAGGAAATTGCTGGCTGGGGCGCCAGGATTCGAACCTGGGAATGCCGGTACCAAAAACCGGTGCCTTACCACTTGGCGACGCCCCAACTTGGTGCCGGTTCCTACACGGTTCGGCCGCGCCGCGCAACACGATCTGCACCTCGCAGAAAAGGTTGTGACAAGCGCTTGAACACGGAAAAGACCACAGCTATAAAGCCGCCACATCGCGACAGGGTCGACCCGTTCGGCCCGGACCTTCCCGACACGTCGTGTGTTTGACGGAGTATAGCGCAGCCTGGTAGCGCACCTGCTTCGGGAGCAGGGGGTCGCAAGTTCGAATCTTGCTACTCCGACCAATTAACCCCGGCCTCTCGCGAGGTCGGGGTTTTTTACATCAGGACTTCCGAGAAATTCCCACTTTCAAGAATAACCATCTTGAGATCTCTCGATTAGCAAAAAACCACTGCATATAAAGAAAAACTTGACCTGATCGGCACAAACTCCGTCATATAGTTACATTCATATGGAGAGCATGTCTTGATCAATTGGGAAAAATGGCACGTCATCGTTCTTGGAGCTTCTTCGGTGACTGGAATAATAATAGGCACGGCTGGGTTGTTCATTGGCGTGAGCGCCCTTGAATTCACCAAAAAAATAGAAACCGCGAGGCTACAGCCGCTTCTAGAATTTCAAGTTTCAAAGTCAGACAACCAAACTATATCTATACTAAATCTAAGTCCATCTCCCGCATATATTAAGTCATTTTCAATACGGGATGGAGACGGTCAATACACGAGAATAGAAAACTGGAACTATAATTTAGTATTAGATCATATTGGATTCGGTGATTATAAATCCGATCACGACCCTTCGAGTAATGTTTTATTGCAATGGCTTTCTTCCGGATCCTATCTAGGGCCAGAGGAAAACTACTATCTCTTTAAGGAAGAAAATTATGAACTGAAGAGCCCGGAGGCAAAGTCAGAATTTGCAACAAGGTTCGAGAAGATAAACACTAACATGGCATACATGATTGAATATTGTGACGTTACTATTGAAAACTGCAAGACAAAAGTACTTGGCAATATCAGCACCAACCAATAGAGGTGAAACCGAAGGGCTGGCGCTGCCGAATTGACTATTTCACGGTTTGGCTGGTACTGCGACGCGCCACCAGGCGCGGCGGCACCACGAAATGTTCGACGCCCGTACGGCCATTGATACGCTCGATGACCAGCCGCGTGGCCTGCAGGCCGAGTAACTCTCCAGACTGATCGATGCTGGTCAGGCTGTTCTGGGCAAAGTCGCAATACATAGTGTTGTCATAGCCCACGATGCCGACGTCCTGGGGCACGCGCAGGCCCAGCTCCGTGGCGACGCTGATGACCTCAAGGGCGATGAAATCGGTCCAGCAGAAAATGGCGTCGGGGCGCTTGGGACCTTGCAGAAGCCGGCGGGCTGCAAATTGCACGTCGCGCATGACCTGGGGAGAATGCACGATGTTGATTGCTGCACCCAACCCGGCCTCGACCATGCCCCGGCGATAGCCCATTTCGCGCTCGGACAGGATGGACGAGGACTCGCTTTGCAGGCTGAACATCGCGATGTTCTTGTAACCGGCCGACACCAGGTGCCGGACCACCAGCAGACCTCCCTGCTGGTCGTGGTTGTTCACGGTGTCGAAAGCCTCGGCCGCTGGGTCGTGATGGCCGATGATGACCAAGGGCTTTCTTGAAGCGATGGCATTGAGGCTTTCGCGGGTTTCGGTGGAGCCGATCAGAATGATGCGGCCGGTCGATCATGGAATCGACCACGCCGGTTTCCAGCTTTGCCGTGGACGCGCTGATCCCCATCATCACCTGATATTGGGTCCGCTCCAGCGCATTGTTCACGCCGGTCATGATGTCGGCGAAGAACGGGTTGCGCAGATCGGGCAGGACCAGACCCAGCGTATAGGTCTGACCGCGCATGCCGCGCGCCGAAGCCAGCGGGCGATAACCCAGCTTGTCCATGGAGGCCCGGACCTTGGCGCGGAGTGCGTCGGAAACGCCATAGGCGTCGCGCAGCACCTTGGACACGGCCGCCACTGACACACCAGCGTCTTCGGCAACTTCACGAATTGTGACTCGCCCGTTCCGTCGCCCCTCCACCGCCTGCACCATCCGGCTCTCCCAAGACCCTGTTATTCAACCGATTTTTGTACCGGACCGGCGTCTCTTATACGCGCTGATCAACAGGCGAGAAAGCCTATTGCCAAATGATGAAAAACGTAGAACGATACACGTAGAACATTCTACAAGATCGCAACAGGCGACTATATTGGCGAGGAGACAAGCGTGACCGACGCAGCAGCAGTTCGCACCCAGGGCGCAGCAGAGGCCCTGCACAACTGGACCGCGCGGATGATTCACCCGCTCGCCGATGCTGGTGTGGGTACTCCGGCCAGCTTTGTCGCCAAGTCTTTTACACTGGACAATGTCGGTGGATCAGAGGTGCTGACGATCAGCGCGCTGGGTCTTTACCGCGCCTTCATCAATGGCAAGCGCGTCGGCAATGACCTGCTGACACCGGGCTGGACGAGCTATGACGCGCGCCTGAGCTATCAGACCTATGGCGTCGGCGATTTGCTGTTGCCTGGTGAAAACCGGATCGAAATCTGGCTGGCCGATGGCTGGCTGCGCTCGCAGATGATGTGGGGCAAGCACCCTATCTTCAACACCTGGGGCGACAAGATCGCCGCCATTGCCGAGCTGCATGCGGCACCGGGCACGGCAGAGCCACTGCTGGTGACCGATGCCGGCTGGGAAAGCGGCGAACTGCCTGTTCGCAAGTCGGGAATATATTTTGGCGAAGTGTTTGATGCGCGGGTTGCCCCGAAGGTTTCGGCTGGCACCGAAATGCTGGACTTCGACACGGACGTGCTGGTGCCACATGAAACCACGCCAGTGCGCGAGCTCGAGCCGCTGACCGTGGCAAAAAGCTGGACTGATGCGCAAGGCCGCACGGTCTATGACTTTGCCCAGAATGCCGGTGGCAATGTCGCTATCACGGTCAGGGGCGAGGCCGGCGCGAAGATCACGATCGAGCATGCCGAGGTGCTTGATCAGGACGGCAATTTCTACAATGGCAATTACCGCACGGCCGAAGCGCGTATCGAATATGTGCTGGCGGGCACGGGCGATGAGCATTACCGCCCCCATTTCACCTTTCAGGGTTATCGATATGTCCGCGTGACCATTGAGGGTGAGGCGACGCTGATCGACATCGTGTCGGTGCCGATCAGCTCGGTGACCGAGGTCAAATCCGGCTTCACATCCGGCAATGCGCTGGTGAACCGGCTGTTCCTCAACACCCTCTGGAGCCAGCGCGCCAATTTCATCGAGGTACCGACCGATTGCCCGCAGCGCGACGAGCGCCTGGGCTGGACCGGCGATGCGCAGGTCTTCGCAGGAACCGCGGCCTATCTGGGCGAGGTGCAGGGCTTCTTCCACAAATGGGTGCGCGACCTGATGGTCGACCAGCGCGAAGACGGCGCAGTGCCCCATGTCTGTCCCGACCCGACGCGGCTCGACCCCACCAATTATCCCGGCTTTTACGGCTCGACCGGTTGGGGCGACGCCATCTGGATGGTGCCCTGGCAGCTCTATCTGCATTATGGCGACACGGCATTTCTGGAAGAAGTCTTGCCCTCGATGGTCAAATGGGTGGACTTCGTCTGGTCGATCAGCGATGGCCCGATCGTGTCGCCGCCGCGCGAATGGGGGGCTCGCGGCTTCTCGTTCGGGGACTGGCTGCAGCCAAAGGGTCCCAGCGCCAAGCCGCTGCC
>ENA-ORCW01000861-ORCW01000861.1-marine-metagenome-genome-assembly--contig:-NODE-861-length-10036-cov-3.281354_pt1 | contig 10036 bp, 9 predicted proteins | sample MGYA00237784_ERZ508517 | MGnify/ENA primary metagenome ERZ508517 (study PRJEB26187, sample SAMN06268979) | marine metagenome | isolation source: Tt ae E1 feedstock associated aerobic enrichment on... | reverse complement strand
TTCCGCGCCCCTCCAGTGTTATCAACCGGTCCTTCGACCGGCCGATCCGGTCGCTGATCCGTCCCGGAGACAGCCGCCCGGAGATCCGCGCCAGCCGCGTGCCGTGCGCATGCGTGTTGGCCATAAGCGCCCGGCCGAGGCGCCCGGCCGCCTCGTCGAAGCGCTGACGCGGCAAGGCCAGGAGATCGCCGAGACGGGGAAGGCCGCGTGACGCGGCGCGCAGATGCGCCTTGCGTTCCTGGATCAGGCGGAAAAGACCACTTTTCAGCCGCGTCGCACGGTCCGAAACGACGGCGATGAGCTCCGAGCGGACCGGCACGGCCATTTCCGCAGCCGCCGTCGGTGTCGGCGCGCGGATATCGGACGCATGGTCGATCAGCGTCCAGTCGGTCTCGTGGCCGACCGCCGAGACGATCGGGATCGTGCTTTCGGCAACGGCCCGGACGACGATCTCCTCGTTGTAGCACCACAGATCTTCCAGGCTGCCGCCGCCGCGCCCGACCACCAGCAGGTCGCAGAGCTCATGCTGGTTGGCGGCGGCGATCCCGCGGACGATCTCCGGGGCCGCCTCATTCCCCTGGACGCGGGCCGGGATGACGATCAGCCGGCCGGACCAGCCGCGGCGGCGCAGGATGGAGACGAAGTCCCGCAGGGCGGCCCCGGTCTCGGAGGTGACGAAGCCGATGGTCCGGGCCAGCTTCGGCAGGGGACGCTTGCGGGAGGGATCGAACAGGCCCTCGGCGGTCAGCTTTTCCTTTAATTCCAGAAAGGCCTGCTGGAGGCGGCCCACGCCGTCCTCCTCGAGGGTGCGGAAGATGACCTGGTAGTTGCCGCGCGGCTCGTAAACGGTCAGGCGCCCGGTGCCGACCACCTGCAGCCCGTCGCGGAGGCGGACCTGGAGGCGCATGGCATCGCCGCGGAAACAGACCCCGGAAATGGAGGCCCCGCTGTCCTTGAGGGAAAAGTAGACGTGCCCGGATTGCTGGCGCCGGAGGTTGCTAATTTCCCCGCGCAGGCGGACCTGGGGGAAGCCGCCCTCGAGGAGTAGCTTGATCTCCCGGGTTAGCTCGCTGACGGTGAAGACGTCCTTACTGGAGGGGCCCGGATCGATCACGGCTGATGCGTTTGCGGATGTTGTCAAGGACCAGCTGCAGGACCAGGACCCCGCAGAGGGCGAGAAGGATGTAGCCAAGGCCGCCCGTCAGGATGGAGGTCCCGACCAGCATGATGGCGATCCCGATGGCCCCCTGGATGACCAGGGAGGCCCAGAGGTAGGTCACCCAGCGGGCGTGCCCGAGGGCCAGGGTGTAGTTCTGCAGGGCCCAGGGGAGGGGAGAGAGCCGCATGGCCAGGACGATGCGCCACTCGTTGTGCGGCTTCAACTTGGGAATGGCCAGGCCGCGGCGGTGGATGATCCGCTCGATGAAGGGATGCAGGATGCCGCGGGCGAGGATGTTGGTCAGGACAATGTTCAGGACCAGGGCCAGCAGAGAGAGGGCGATTCCCAGAAGCGGATGGGTCCGCCCGAGGATCGGCATCGCCGTCAGGTAGAAGACGGTCAGCGGCACCCCCAGGGCCGGGAGGATGACGAAGGCCACGAAGTAGAGCGGGGCGGGAATGGTCTGCAGAAAGGCCATCAGGCGCTCCCGCAGCTCGTTGACGGGCGGCAGGCTTTCCCGGTAGTGGTACCAGAGCCAGGCCAGCAGCCCGGCGGTGAGTAATCCCGTGACCAGCCCGGCGATGATCAGGTTTCGTTGCAAGCGCTTCTCCATGCGTGTCCAGAACGGTGCCGCCCGCCCGCCATCGGGGCAAGCTTTTGAGTTAGCGTTCCTTGGGGTTGCAAGATAGGGCACATTCAGTATCACCAGATCCTGTGAAACCGCTTTTGGCGCCCGAATTACCCCTGGAGGATGAGCCGCTCGACATCAGCGTGGTGGTGCCCGTCTACGACGAGGAGGCCAGCCTCGAAGAGCTGGTGCGGCGGCTCCAGCCGGTCCTGGAAGGGGTGGGGGAGGACTTCGAGGTCCTCTTTGTCGACGACGGGAGCAAGGACGGTTCATGGGGAATGATCCGCCGCCTGCACCGGGAGTTCCCCTTTGTCCGGGCCATCCGGCACCGGCGCAATTTCGGCAAGGCGGCCGCCCTGGCCAACGGCTTCTCCGCCGCCCGGGGACGCCTCATCGTCACCATGGACGCCGACCTCCAGGACCAGCCGGAGGAGATCCCCAAGTTCCTCGAAAAGATTGCCGCCGGGGCCGACATGGTCTCCGGCTGGAAGCAGCGCCGCCACGACCCCATCGACAAGACGCTCCCCTCCCGGGGCTTCAACTTCGTCGCCCGCTGCCTGACCGGCCTCAAGCTCCACGACATCAACTGCGGCTTCAAGGCCTACCGCTCCGAGGTGGCCAAGGGACTCAAGCTCTACGGGGAAATGCACCGCTTCATCCCCATCCTGGCCGACGCCGACGGCTACAAGGTGGACGAGGTGGTGGTCGAGCACTCCCCCCGCCAGCACGGCCAGTCCAAGTACGGCGCCACCCGCATGATCAAGGGCGCCCTGGACCTCCTGACCACCGTCGTCCTGACCCGCTACCTCCGCCGCCCCGCCCACTTCTTCGGCGGTTTGGGTTTGCTGGTCGGTGTAGTGGGTATGGGGATACTGGTGTATTTGTCGGTGGGGTGGTTTCTGGGATACAAAGGGATTGGGACAAGGCCATTGTTCTTTTTTGGAATACTGGGGACGCTCTTGTCGGCGCAGCTGATTTCGCTGGGCCTGATCGCGGAGCTGGTGCTGGCGAGGACGGTGCGGCTGGAGCCAAGGGCGGGGATAATCGAGAAACTGGATTCCCGATCCTGAAGTCAGGCAGGTTATGAGGATCCTGATCGAAGCCCACCATCCGGCGCATATCCACTTCTGGAAATATCCCATCCGCGAGATGCAGCGACTGGGACACCGGGTTCGGTTGATAGGGCGCGATCGAGATGTCATGAAACGACTGCTAGAGGTGTATGACTGGATTGAGGCTGTTATTCCCCCGCGCCGGCAGACCCGCAACCGCTTTCCCTTTTTGGAAATGCTCCAACGTCAGTACCTCGTGGCCCGTGAAATCCAGCGCTTTCGCCCCGACGTGGTGGCCAGCCTGATGGGGAGCTACACGCAATCGGCCAAGCTGTTTGGCGTCCGCAACGTCATCTTTACGGACTCGGAATTCCAGCATTTCAACCACCGGATCGCCCATCCGTTTGCCGATGCGATCTACACGCCTGAATGCTTCTGTAAGGAACTTGGTCACAAGCAAATTCGATATCAGGGGATTCATGAAATGATGTTCCTCAGGAAAGGCGTGTTCGACCCTGATCCCTCAGTCCTGAAGCGGTACGGCGATCTTGTGCCGGGAGAATTCATCATCCTTCGTATCTCCGCGTGGAACACGCTGCATGACATTGGTGCACGGGGAATTGGTGACGAGCTAGAGCGGTTTATCGACTCCGTTCAAGGAAAGTACCGGATTGTCGCCTCAGTCGAGGAAAGCGCGATCACTCGGGATCTGGGAATTGATCTCATTAATCCTCAACCGGAGGATTTTCACAGTCTTCTTTATTATGCTCGCCTTGTCCTTACGGAAGGCGCCTCCACAGCCAGCGAGGCAGGTTGCCTTGCTGTTCCAACGGTCTATGTAAATTCTACGGGGGATCGGGGCTACCTCAGGATGCTGCAAGCAAAGCACGATATCGTGCACTGCTACTCCGCCAGTCGCGAAGGACTTGTGGGTGCGGTTGATTGGCTGAATAGTATTGAGGGCATAAACTGGAATGCCAGGGAAACCTTCCAGTCGCAATTAAGCCGTGACTTGCCTGATGGATCTGGCTTTGTAGTGAATTCCTTGCTCGGAAATTCTCGAATTGGAATTTGAATGCGATATCCTCCAGTATGTATAGAAACCTACAGCAAAAAATTCTCCGAAGGCTAACACACAGAATTCGCCTTGCACGCTCTCTGTACATTGATGACTTCTACTTCATCCATATCAACAAAACCGGGGGGACGAGCATCGAGGAGGCTTTCAGGCTGCCAGCGGAGCATTTGACCGCAATGGAGAAGCGAAACCAAGTGGGGTTGGAGCGATGGAGAAATGCTTTCAAGTTTACTGTTGTAAGAAATCCGTGGGACAAGGTTGTATCGCATTACCACTACAGGGTTAAAACCAATCAAGGCAATTTGGCTGACAGCGGTATGAAGTTTGAGGACTGGGTAAAATCAGCTTATCGCGATAACAATCCCTCGCTTTTTGACAATCCTAAGTACTTTATGCCCTGCGTCGATTGGCTGACAGACTCTGATAATAAACTAATAGTGGATTATGTTGGAAGGTTCGAGCATCTGTCTCGTGACTTTGCCAATATTTGCGAAAAGATCGGACTTCAAGTCGAGCTCCCCCATCGGAAGGTGTCATCAAGAGATCACTACCGTGGATACTATAATTCAGAATGTAGGAACATAATTGGCGAGCACTTTATTCGGGACCTGGAACAATTTGAGTATACATTTTGATTCTCGGCGGACTTATAGCCTGCATTCAAGGCCGTCTAGGAGGTCGTCCAGTACCTGCTTTTCTTTTTCAAAGCACAATTCAAATGCAGCGACATTTGATTTTTCCTTAGCCGATTGAATTTCACTTGCGGAGAGACACGTCAGCCTTTCGGCCATCGATTCTACTGTGAATTTCTTTGAAACAAATCCACAGCCGTTCTGTTCTACTATCCTGGCCATGTCCGGGGACGGACCGATGGCTACTGCCAACCTCGCCTGGATAAACTCGAAAAGTTTGTTGGGGAGGCAGTACTTCAAATTGAAGGTCAAGGGTTCCACATAGAAGAAACCGATGTCATAATTGGAAATTGTGGGAATGATTTCCTTGAGGGGAACCGGATCGAGAATCCGTAAATTCGGAATGTTCCTTGCCTTCAATCTCAATTCCCGGATGACGAAGGAGTTGCCGGTTAAATACATATCCAAGTGGAACCTAGAATCGAGAAGGGAAAATACGTCCACCATTTTCTCCAATTGCCTATTCGGATTCGCCAATCCATGATGGACCATCCGAATTTTCTCCGCCGACAAGGTGCGAGTCGGCAATTGATGTAAGTTAGGGGTGCTTCGGAAGATCTTGGCATGAACGCCAAACTCCTCCTCGTACTTGCTTGCTATTCCCGGGGAAACCGTGATTAGGCCGGAGCACTTAGGCAGGTAATTCCTGCAAATTTGTGTCCTGTAGGGAGCCTGGAAATGGCGGAAGAACAGATTGTTCTCGCGCTGCTTGGGGTAGAACTCCCTGGCATCAAATATAACCTTGGCGGACTTCCTAATGGAGAAGGCAAACGGCAGGCAGTCCAAGTCCTCGACAAGGACCAGGTCGAAATTTTTTGCCAGTAGCTCCGCCTTTGCTGTGGCCAATCCCTGGGACAGGTTGATCACCCCCTCCTTCAGGGAGTCATTGGTAAGGAATTTCTGGATAATCGCTCCGGATACGTTGCGGATGTTGCGGATTATGAGGGGAGGCAGCCGCGGATGACTCGATCCCGTGCTGAAATATTCAACTCCCGGGACTTTTGAATTGGGCGGTGGACTGAGAACGGATACTTGATTCCCCCTCTCCAGGCAATATTCCACCATCCGCTTGGGCCTTGGGGCTTTGCTGGGATCACTCAGACAGATAATCAGTACCTTGCTCATCTTGTGTAATTGGAATCAGAGGCGCAGTTAGTTCCTGCAGCCAGTCTGCATTATTCTCCTGTGGATCGAGTCAATCGATATGGTACTAGTTTCTCAATGAGGACCAAAATACTTGGTTATGTTCGATTTGTTGAAGTGTTCGAATATGGATATGCTTCATGAAATACCTATTGTTCAAATATGGGATCAACCTGCCCCAGCCATCGCCCTTGTCAAAATTCATGACTCGGGCCAATCCTTGTATATGCGGGAAGTAACCTCATTCTCTGGACAATAATAGGATGTACCTGAACCTAATAGCAAACTTAACGACCTGGGAGAATGAGGTTGCAGCTGCGGCTCCTGCGATCCCATAGGAGGGGATCAGGATCAGGTTCCCGACCAGGTTAATGAACAACGCCACCGCGGCCGACACACTGTTAAATCCGGGTCGTCCCATGGCAGCAATCGAATTTGCCAGAATCTTGCCGGCAGAGGTTGTGATAATTCCAGGGATAAGTATGACTAGAGCCGTGTAGGCGGGAGTGAATGCACTTCCGAAAACCAGTGAAATCAGAGGTTTACCGAAGACGGCCAGAATACAGGAACCGACAATTGAGATTCCACAGGCTACTAAAGAGTAGCGGAGTATCAGGCTGCTTCCTTCCTGTGGAGAATTACTCAGTCGGACCAGGCGAGGGAATAGAACGTTGCTGATCGCCGCGGAAGGTATTCCCATTCTTTCGCTGATTTGGCTGGCAACGGCATAGACGCCTGTTGAGGACGTCCCGATGAAAAAATTGATTAGGAAGATATCCGTCCGCCTGCTCAGGATTCCAATGATATTGGCGGCTTGGGCGCGGTAACCATATTCGGCCAGGTGGAAAAATATCTCCCGGGTCCTCAAGAGATCCATGCCGGACTTTTTGCCCAGGCGGTAACGGATAAACACCATCAGCAGGATACTGAGTGCATAGTGGCTTGCGGTAAAGGCCACCGCGGAATTCAATATGTCCAGGCGATCGAACAACAGCAGGCAAAGCAGGTTCAGCAGCAGGACTATCGGCTGTATCAACTGCGTCAGGTTATAGGAATTGAAATCCTCCTCCGCGAGGAAGAGGGAGGAAAACTGATCATTTAACTGGACTGCTGGAAGAGCCGCTATACTCAGCACCAGGATTGGAAATTCTATCGATGGAAGAAGAATGGAATGGGCCAGGTACAGAACCGGCAGGAGAACTAGCAGGCTACCAGCCAATGTAACACCGGCCATACGCAAGCCAACCTGGAAAACCTCCCCTGAGCTATACACACCTTTGCCCACATAATATACAATGGCCGGACCGAATCCCATTCCGACAAGCAAGTTGAGCAGATTGGGCAGGATTATAACGATGGCGAACTTGCCGTTGCCTTCCGGCCCAAGGCTTCTGGCAATGATGACAACCACCAGTAATTGAAGAACAGTCGCGACTACTCTCCTTGAGAGGGATAAGCCGATATTTTTGTTAAGTGCCCCGTAATTTTGCTTCATCGACAATTCATCCATTACCGGATTCCCGCCGAGTTCCCTGCGCAGTTAAGTAAAGCTGTTCCAACACTTTCCGGGCCGTATTTCTTGCATGCATCCCGACGAATGACTTGCTTGTCGAAGTCGCTGAATTTCTCCATTATTTCAATCATGGCCGCCGCCAGTAAATTTGCCTCACCGATGGGGACTAGAAGACCATTCTTGGGAGTAATTATGTCATTGGGTCCCTCGCACCTGGTGGCAATTACAGGTAAACCCCTCGAGAGGGCTTCAATTACGACAACGCCAAAAGTTTCGTATTGGCTGGGCAAAACGAAGGAGTCCGCGGAGTCGAGCGTTTCCCTGACCTGAGTCCGGGGCAAAATTCCAGTTAAGGTTACCTTATCCTGAATGCCTAGTTGCTTTGCCAGGGAAAGAAGTTTCATTTTTTCCGGACCGTCGCCCACGATGACCAGACGAACATGTTCACGGCTTCTAGTTACACTTCGCAACGCCTTGAGGAGTAAAGCATGGTCCTTGATCGGCTTGAGGTATCCCACAGAAACAAAGGTGAAAGGCATTCCCGGCTCACGCCCATGAACTGGTTCGTGGTCATGGAACTCCGCAGACAGGGCATTGGGTACGGCGACCCATTCTCCCTGACCTGAAAACTGATCGGCCATCAATACTGCCTGCTGTTTGCTTACGGCAATTCGTGCGTTGGCTGAATTGAACACCTTCTTTGAGATATTTATTTGGCTTTTGTTGTAGATACCCCGGCGATAACCAGTGCTGTGCTCGGTGATCAGATATGGGATCCCGGATTTTCGGCTAAACCGGTAAGCAGCATACCCTGCATTCACCGCACAGTGAGCATGGACAAAATCCGGAGCGCCATGCCGTTCCACGAATAAATAGAGCATGCGTTCAGCAGCTTTCGCCCATTGAAGACAGGTTAAGTAAGGCAATTTTGGAAAGCATCCGACAAATTCATGGATAATCGTTCGAATTCCGTTCTCGTCACTATCTCTATTTATAAATTTCATTGGACTGCAAGGCAGCCTGTTCAGAGCGTGCATAATGGGAGCGATCACCGTAACTTCCGCCCCGGCCCGCTGCAGCGCAATGGCATGGTCCCTGTAGAAGACTCCGCGAGGATCGTTCTGGTCACGCGGATAAGTGGATGGAAGGACGATTACCCGCATCCCAATATCGGTATTAGAATTAGTTCCATCACTACTGAGTTCATACAGTTTGGTACCCGAGCTCCCGCAGGGCTGGGTTGACAAGCTTCCTGACTGAATTGAGGACTTCCATGGGGACCTGCTTTCTTCCCTTACCCACTGAGGTTGGGGATACGCGACCCACCACATTTGCATGATGGGCCAGGTTCCCGACATCGCCCATTATGTCGATCACTTCCGCCTTTTGATCGCGAAATGGTATTCCAAACTTTTTCGCTATTTTTGCGATGCAGGAATCCGAATCCTTTACCAGGTCTTCATAGCGAATCTCGAGGTATCGGTTTTCTGGAAGTTTACCCTTGAAATGCTTCCAATGGACATGGCTGAGTTTCCACCGCTTTGCGGCCTGCATCGGATCATCATACAGGCCGGAATTAAGATAGGAGGCAATAACGTCCAGCCCGTCCCGGACAAGATATATAAATGTTGCTCCCGGCATCATCGAATCCAGGTCGGACAGGTAGAAAGTATTGCCCGGGGTTTTGTCTCCGGCCCAACTGGAAGGAAGACCGACCTCCCTCCCGATCCATCCATAGAACCGCTGGACCAGAATCCCTATGTCTCTTTCCTCGGCGGGCCAGCTACCGGCCTCGCGGCAGAAGGAATGGGGATCGCCTAAACCCGGGATCTTGAATCCCGGACGATCAATCAGGGTGTGGACAACGCGGTTGACAAGGTCCGGCCACTCCTGGGATCTGGCGGTGATCCGGTAGGATGCGATGGTTGGCAGGACGTAGGACTCCGGTGGAATAAAGATGTCCAGGTCTTCCATCATGAGTCGGCGCAGGAGGGTATTGCCGGACCGACCGCAGCCGACGATAAAAAGGAAGGACACGTAGGGAGGTTTCGGTTTATTCCGGGGCGGAAAACCTGAGAAGAGCGACCGCGACCAGTGGGCAGCTTTACGGACGCCGTGATGAAGGGCCGGATAGGCAAGGAGAAGTGCCAGATCCCTGTTTCTAGTCACACCCACCCCGTCTTCCCTCATTGAATATTCCCCTCGGCGTCCACAGTGCCCGCCTGCATGGCCGGCACCCCCTTCATGAGTGCAAACGCTGGCACGTCCTTCGTCACCACCGCCCCCGCCGCGATAAAGGCGTACTCGCCGATAGTGACGCCACAGATGATGGTGGCGTTGGCCCCGATGGTGGCACCCTTTTTGATGACGGTCTGCTTGTATTCGTGCTTTCGTGATACAGCCGACCGTGGATTGATGACGTTGGTCAGGACGCAGGAGGGACCCAGGAAAACGTCGTCCTCGACGATGACCCCGGTGTAGAGGGAGACGTTGTTCTGCACCTTGACGCCGTTGCCAACCACCACTCCCGGTGCTACATAACAGTTTTGGCCGAAGCTGCATCCATTGCCAATACGAGTCTCCTTGCTGATGTGGCAGAAGTGCCAGACTTTCGTGCCCGCGCCTATCTCGGACCCGTCATCGACAATTGAACTGGGATGGATGTAGGGAGGATCTTCCATGGGTTCTTCCTTGCTCATGGGTTCAATTCTATAGCCTGTCCGCCAGCATCCGCGCTGGCTTGGGCGGCCTCGCGGCTCTGCAGGACCCGC
>ENA-ORCW01000859-ORCW01000859.1-marine-metagenome-genome-assembly--contig:-NODE-859-length-10087-cov-2.254046_pt1 | contig 10087 bp, 9 predicted proteins | sample MGYA00237784_ERZ508517 | MGnify/ENA primary metagenome ERZ508517 (study PRJEB26187, sample SAMN06268979) | marine metagenome | isolation source: Tt ae E1 feedstock associated aerobic enrichment on... | reverse complement strand
GGGAAGGGGTGGCGCGCCAGGGCCGACGCCTGAAAGGCGGGTGGGCGTTCGGGATCGGCACCGGCGCGATGTTCGTGTCGTCGTTTACCGTGACCGTGCTGGCACTGGCGGTGGTGATTGGTCCGGAGCCCTGGTATACCCCACAGTACGCGATTCCTTTACTGGGTATGATGCTGGGCAACACCATGACCGGGGTCAGCCTGGCCCTGGATCGTCTGAATGATTCGGTCTGGCGCCAGCGGGCGGTAATCGAGAACCGGCTGATGCTGGGCCAGACCTGGCAACAGGCACTGGAAGACATCCGTCGGGAAGCCATGCGCAGTGGCATGATGCCCTCCATTAACGCCATGGCAGCAGCCGGCATTGTCAGCCTGCCCGGCATGATGACCGGTCAGATACTGGCGGGCAGCCCGCCCGCGGTCGCCGTTAAGTACCAGATATTGGTTATGCTGATTATTACCGTCGGCACGGGGTTTGGCGCGGTGATGGCGGTCAGTTGGGGAGGCCGGCGGCTGTTTGATGACCGGGAGCGCCTGCGGCTGGATCGTTTAACCAAACCGTGACCGGGCACCAAAGTCGCATGGGGTCTCAGTCGGGTTTCGAGCTAGGCTTGGCTTTCCGGTAACCACAAAGACAATAATATGACCAGCCTACTGCAACGTTATCCTTTGCCAGTCATTGTGCTAGCACAATTGTTCGGCACCTCCCTCTGGTTCAGTATCAACGGGGTCTGGCTATCCCTGTCCGCCGAACTCGGGTTAGCGGAATCGGATCTGGGTCGGCTTACGCTCTCTGTTCAGGCGGGTTTTATTGCCGGTACGCTTGCTCTGGCGGTGACCGGCCTGGCGGATCGCTTCGGCGCCAGCCGCATCTTCCTTATTTCGAGCCTGATGGGCGCACTGGCGAACGCCGGCTTTGTAGTGGTGGCCGGGGTGTTTCCGCTGGACAGCCTGTTCCGGTTCGCTACCGGCCTGTGTCTGGCCGGAATCTACCCCCTCGGTATGAAGCTGGTGATTGCCTGGACACCCAAATATGCCGGCGCCGCCCTGGCCTGGCTGGTGGGTATGCTGACTCTGGGTACCGCTCTGCCACATCTGATGCGAGGGGTAACATCAGGTATGCCCTGGGAGTGGCCACTGTTTGCATCGTCCTGTCTGGCGCTACTGGGCGGGCTGTTGGTGTTTCTGCTGGGTGACGGGCCGCACCTGCCCAAAGCCAGCGGGCGGCTTCCCCTGAGACAGGGCTTGTCGGCTTTACGCCTGCCCCGGTTCCGGGCCGTGGCGGGCGGTTATTTTGGCCACATGTGGGAGCTTTACGCCTTCTGGACGCTGGTGCCGCTGTTGATCGGGCGAGAACTGCAGCGGCTGGGACAGGGTGATGCCTTGATCCCCTGGTTGTCGTTTGCGGTGATCGGTATGGGTGCGGCTGGATGTATTGGCGGCGGCCGGATCAGTCGGACTCGGGGCAGTGAGTGGGTTGCCCGGCGGGCGTTGATGGTGTCCGGGGCATTGTGCCTGCTCTATCCCTGGATGAACGGGCTGCCCCCGGAGTTGTTGATGGCGGCGCTACTGGTTTGGGGCGTCGCTGTGGTGGCCGATTCCCCGCAATTCTCCGCGCTGGCTGCAGTCACGGCCCCGAAAGAAACCGTTGGCTCATCTCTGGCGGTCATGAACGCGGTCGGCTTTGGCCTGACCCTGCCGGCCATCTGGCTCACCAGTGGGCTCTGGAATGCCTGGGGGGGGTGGGTAGCGTTGCTGCTTTTGCCGGGACCGGTGTTCGGCCTGTGGTCCCTGAGCCGGGGGAAGTCCGAGGCCTGATATACTTGCCGATTACTTCGACCTCCTGCTTTGGACAGTCATGACCCAACGCATTCTGTTATTGTCCGCTTATGATGCTGCCAGTCATCAGCGCTGGCGCGAGCAATTGGTCGCCATGCTGCCCGATTATCATTGGCAGACGCTGGCGCTTCCGCCCAGGTTCTTCCAGTGGCGGATTCGAGGTAATCCGGTGAGCTGGCTGGATCAGCCCTGCCTTGAAGAATCCTGGGACCTGGTCATTGCCACTTCCATGGTTGATCTGGCCACCTTGCGCGGGCTGCACCCTCGAATCGCGAACACCCCCTGTCTGCTTTATATGCATGAGAACCAGTTTGCCTTTCCGGTCAGCGATCAGCAGCGGAGCCGGGTGGAGCCGCAGATGGTCAATCTCTACAGCGCTCTGGCCGCCGATGGGGTGGTCTTTAACAGTGCCTGGAACCGGGACAGCTTTCTGCAGGGCGTCGAAGACTTTCTCAACAAGATGCCGGATGCGGTGCCTTGCGGGGTGATAGAAACGCTCAGGGAAAGGTCTTCGGTGCTGCCGGTGCCGATTGAAGACCGGTTGTTTATCGAGCAGCCACGGTCCGTGAACCGGGAACGGCCGCATCTGTTATGGAATCATCGCTGGGAATACGACAAGGGGCCCGACCGGTTGTTCGGCCTGCTGGAACAGCTGGAGCAGCGCAAGCTGGACTATCGCATCAGTGTGGTGGGTGAAGGTTTCCGCAGCCGCCCGCAAGCCTTTGACCGGATTTACCAGCAATTTGCCCGCCGCATTGAACACTGGGGCTTTCTGGAACACCGGCAAGATTACGATCAGCTGTTGCGCAGTGCCGATATCGTGGTGTCGACCGCCCTGCACGATTTCCAGGGTCTGGCGATGCTGGAGGCGATGGCATCGGGATGCTTGCCGCTGGCACCGGACCGGCTGGCCTACCGGGAATATGTGCCGGCAGACTGCCGATACCGGAGCCTGGAATCCGATCCCGGCGGGGAAGCCCTGGCGGCCGCTGAACGGCTGGCGCTGCTGTTATAGCAACCTCCCGAGCTTAACCCGCCACAAGCCTGGCGGGCTTCAGAACTGGCCCCGAAGTACCAGGCGCTGGTTCAGCAGTTGATGGCGCGGGCTTAGTGGTTCTGCTCCGGGACTTCCCGGATGCGCCCATGCTCATCAATCGCCACGTACACAAACAGCCCTTCAGTCACCTTGCGGGGTGTCTTGGAGGCGCGGTCCAGTGTCCAGACTTCCACGTTGATTTTCATGGAGCTGCGGCCGATGTCCACCAATTCACAGTAGCAGCCCACCTGGGAGCCCACACGCAAGGGTGACAGAAACTCCATTCTGTCCATCGCGACGGTGGCATTACGGCCCTGGGAAATGCGACCAGCCATGGTCGCTGCCGCAATATCCATCTGTTTGACCAGCCAGCCGGCGAAGACGTCGCCGTTGGCATTGGTGTCTGACGGCAGTGGCACCACCTGCAGCATCATCTCGCCCCGGGGGGCCGGTTTGTCATCATCGTACGCAGTCATCAGGATCGCCTGTACAGCTTGTGAGTTGTTTTCTGTGCATGGTAACGGGCTGGCGCGGGGCTGCAAGAAAATTTGAACAATGACAGCTATATTTCAAAAGCTGTAACAAAGTTGTCACAGAGTGCCCCTAGGATGCATTCATCGGTAAAGCAGATCCGACACAACGTCCAAAGTAAATAATGGAGACTCGACGTGATGAAACTGAACAAAGCACTTGCAACCGTTGCGCTGGCCGGCTCTGTTGCCGCCCTGTCTGCACCGGCCATGGCCCGTGACACCATCAGCATCGTGGGCTCTTCCACCGTGTATCCGTTCGCTACTGTGGTAGCCGAGCGTTTTGGTGCCAACACCGATTTCCCGACACCCAAGCTGGAATCCACTGGTTCCGGTGGCGGCCTGAAGCTGTTCTGTCAGGGCGTAGGCACCCAGCACCCGGACATCACCAATGCTTCCCGTCGTATGAAGCCGTCCGAGTTTGATCTGTGCCAGAGCAATGGCGTGAAGGACATCACCGAGTTCCGCATTGGTTCTGACGGCATCGTGATCGCCAGCTCCAAAGAAGCCGAAAATCTTGAAGTAACTCTGGAGCAGCTGTTCCTGGCGCTGGGTAAAGAAGTACCCAACCCGAAAAACGAGAATGAGCTGATCGCCAACCCGTACAAGAACTGGAGCGACATCGATTCCAGCCTGCCGAACAAGCCGATCCGTGTGATGGGGCCGCCTCCGACTTCCGGTACCCGTGACTCCTTCAACGAGCTGGCTCTGCAGGGCGGCTGTGAAGACCTGCCTGCAGTTGCCAACATGAGTGAAGATGACATGGAAGGTGTGTGTCAGAGCATTCGCGAAGACGGCGCTTTCATCGAAGCGGGTGAGAATGACAACCTGATCGTCCAGAAGCTGATTGGTGATACCGGCATGTACGGCGTCTTCGGTTACAGCTTCCTGGAAGAGAATGCTGATCGTCTGCAGGCCGCTACTCTGAACGGCAAGGTTCCGACTGCCGAAGCGATCGCTGCCGATGACTACCCGGTTGCCCGTTCACTGTTCTTCTACGTGAAAAAAGCCCACGTTGGTGTTGTTCCTGGCATCCAGGAGTACGCTCAGGAGTTTACCGGCATGGGCGCCATGGGCCCGAATGGCTACCTGAAAAGCGTTGGTCTGATCGTTCCGCCGCGCGATGCGCTGATGGATCTGCAGGAGAAGGCTGAAAAGATGCCTAACCTGACCAAAGACGAGCTGATGTAAGCGCGGACTACCGCGAGTAGTGAGCGAAAGGGTGCGGCTCTGAAGGGCCGCACCCTTTCGCACGTAAGATAGTTGAAAGTGCGAATTGGTTTTTTACGCTTTACACTTGTGACCTGCTAAACGTGTCAAACAGGAATTTTCATGCAACCGGCTAATCTTTTATTACTGACCCTGGCGTTGGCGATCGTGGCCTATTGGCTTGGTTACGCCCGCTCCCGGTCGCTGGCGATGCCGCTGGGTGGGATCCGTCACCTCAAGTCCCTTCCTTTCTACTATGGCGCCAGAGCCGCCTTGTGGAGTGGCATTCCCGCCCTCCTGGTGCTCGGTTTGTGGGCTGCGTTCCAGGGCAAAGTCATTCAGCTGATCATCATTGGTGGCCTGCCAGACAATATGATTCCGGCGACTGACGGTGAGGCAAGCCTGCTGCTCAGTAAAATCAGCAACGTTGCCAGCGGGGCCTTGCCTCCGGGATTTGTCGAAGCGCCGATTGCAGAGGCGGCTGAGCGTTTGAAGGCGCTGCGCACGCAGAGCCGGTTCCTGATGTCCGCTCTGGTTGTCTCGGTAGCCGTTCTGGCAGGTTTCCTGGGCTGGTTGCGCATAAGGCCTCGCCTGAATGCCCGTGTCCAGGTTGAATCCATCCTTAAATGGGTGTTCTTCGCCTGCGCGGCCCTGGCGATATTGACCACCGTCGGCATCATTTTTTCGGTAGCCTTTGAAACTATTCGTTTCTTCGGCAAGGTGCCATTTACCGAGTTTTTCTTCGGTACCCACTGGAGCCCCCAAACCGCGCTCCGGGCCGATCAGGTGGCTTCCCAGGGGGCATTCGGCATGATCCCCCTGTTCACCGGTACCCTGCTGATTTCTGCCATTGCGATGATTGTGGCGGTACCGGTTGGGCTGCTGTCGGCCATTTACCTGTCCGAGTATGCCGGCAAGAAGGTCCGCGGTGTGGTCAAGCCACTGCTGGAAATGCTTGCTGGCATCCCGACCGTGGTTTACGGCTTCTTTGCCGCCTTGACCGTTGCACCGTTTATCAGTGACCTGGCCGCTTCCATCGGTATCGAGGCGTCTTCTCAGAGCGCCCTGGCCGCGGGTGCCGTCATGGGCATCATGATTATTCCGTTTGTATCCTCACTCTCCGATGACGTGATCAATGCCGTGCCCCAGGCCATGCGGGACGGCTCTCTGGCGTTGGGTGCGACCCAGTCGGAAACCATGAAGAAGGTGATCTTCCCGGCTGCACTGCCCGGAATCATGGGTGGCATCCTGCTGGCGGTCTCCCGGGCCATCGGCGAAACCATGATTGTGGTTATGGCCGCAGGGCTGGCGGCCAACCTGACCGCCAATCCGCTGGAAACGGTCACCACCGTTACCGTCCAGATCGTGACGCTGCTCACCGGCGACCAGGAGTTTGACAGCGCCAAGACACTTGCGGCGTTCGCGCTCGGTGCAATGCTCTTTATCGCCACACTGCTGCTAAACGTTATTGCCTTGAAAATCGTTCGCAAATATCGGGAACAGTATGAATAACCAACGCTCGCAGGCGGAGATAGTCCGCCAGTCACTGAAAAGCCGCTATCGAAAAGAGCGCCGGTTCCGCGCCTATGGCGTGCTGGCGATCGCCATTGCCCTGGGGGCTTTGCTGACCCTGTTCACCGACATTATCGGCAAGGGTTATACCGGCTTCCTCAAGACCACCATCACCATGGAAGTGCAACTGGATGGTGAAATGATGTACCTGGATGACCCGACGGACGAGCGCCAGATAAAGATGGCGGATTTTGTCGAGCCGCTGGTCCAGGCACTGATCAAGGAGATTCCCGGAGCGACAGAGGATGACCGGGACCAGGTACGTGGACTGATCAACCCTTATGCGTCGGTGACTCTCCGCGATGCGCTGACGGCCAACCCGGACTGGCTGGGTACGTCAAGGACCATGACGTTCCTGAGCCACACCAACGTAGATGTCTACGTAAAGCATGCGGGCGATGACGCCTACTCGATCAAGTTGAATGACCAGCAAAAAGCCTGGGTTGACGAACTGCAGGAGCGGGGCGTCATCGAGACGTCCTTCAACGACGTGTTTTTCAGTGGCGGCGATTCCCGTGATCCGTCCAGGGCCGGTATCCTCGGGGCCATTGTCGGTTCGCTGCTGACCATGTTCGTTACCCTGATACTGTCATTCCCGATTGGTGTTGCCGCGGCCATCTACCTGGAAGAGTTCGCGCCCCAGAACAAGTTCACCGATTTCATCGAAGTGAATATCAACAACCTGGCGGCGGTTCCTTCCATCATCTTTGGTCTGCTCGGCCTCGCCGTGTTCATCAACCTGTTCGGAATGCCCCGTTCGGTCCCGGTGGTTGGTGGTCTGGTGCTCACCTTGATGACGCTGCCCACCATCATCATTTCCAGTCGGGCCGCAATCAAAAGCGTGCCGCCCTCGATCCGCGAGGCGGCGGAAGGTATCGGAGCCTCCAAGATGCAGGTGGTTCTGCACCACGTGTTGCCGCTGGCCATGCCGGGCATGCTCACCGGTTCCATCATCGGCATGGCCCAGGCATTGGGTGAAACCGCGCCTCTGCTGTTGATCGGTATGGTGGCATTTATCGTGGATGTGCCGGATGGGTTCCTGGATTCGGCCACCGTTCTGCCGGTGCAGGTATTCCTGTGGGCCGGGAGCCCTGAGCTGGCCTTTATTGAACGTGCGTCGGCAGCCATCATGGTGCTGTTGACCTTCCTGATCAGCATGAATGCATTGGCCATCTGGATGCGCAAACGTCTCGAGCGCCGGTGGTAAGGAGAATCAAGATGAATACTGTGAATGCAACCATTGCCAGTGAAGTTTCCCAACCGGACGAGGTTGCCGTGCCTGTTCAGGAATCCAAGCCTGCAGAAACCATCATCGAGGAAGGGAAAACCGTTGGAAAGCCGTTCTCGGACGACCCAAAATTCAAGCTTCGGGATGTCGAGGTGTTCTACGGCGATGCCCCTGCGATCAAAAAGATCAGCCTGGACATTGGCCGCAACGAGGTCATTGCCTTTATCGGTCCATCCGGCTGCGGCAAATCCACATTCCTGCGCTGCCTGAACCGTATGAACGACAGTATTGATATCTGTCGTGTGAGAGGCTCCCTGAAACTGGACGACCACGATATCTATGACCCCAAACGGGATGTCGTTGAACTGCGGGCCCGGGTCGGCATGGTTTTCCAGAAACCGAACCCGTTCCCCAAGTCTATCTACGACAACGTGGCCTACGGCCCCCGCATCCACGGCCTGGCCAATCGCAAATCGGATCTGGATGAAATCGTGGAAAACAGCCTGCGCAAGGCTGGCCTCTGGGATGAGGTAAAGGATCGCCTGGACGCCAACGCAACCGGCATGTCTGGCGGCCAGCAGCAGCGTCTGTGTATTGCTCGCGCCATTGCTGTCAGCCCGGAAGTGGTGCTGATGGATGAGCCCTGTTCGGCGCTGGATCCGATTGCCACGGCGAAGGTGGAAGAACTGATTGCCGAGCTGTCCGAGAGCTACACGATCGTTATCGTGACCCACTCGATGCAGCAGGCGGCCCGGGTATCCCACCGTACGGCCTATTTCCACCTGGGACACCTGGTGGAAGTGAACGAAACCAACAAGGTATTCACCTCGCCGGAACACGAACTGACCGAGTCCTACATCACCGGCCGTTTCGGCTGATTCCGGACCTGAGGAATTTTGGAGAAGAACAGTATGCCTACAAAGAAGGATGACGTTTACGGGGATCACATTTCCCACAAGTTCAATGATGAACTGATGGAGCTCAAGACCGAGTTCCTGAAAATGGGCGGTATGGTAGAAGCCCAGGTCGAGAACGCCATTCAGGCGCTGGTGGATGGCGACGGCCATCTGGCCGACGAGATCCGCGCCAACGACAAGAAAGTCGACAAGATGGAAGTGGAGATCGACGAGGAAGCCACCCTGATCATCGCCCGTCGGCAGCCGACAGCCCGGGATCTGCGCCTTGTAATTTCGGTCATCAAAATGGTCGCCGATCTGGAGCGTGTGGGTGACGAGGCCAAGAAGATCGCCAAACTGGCCATCAAACTGCAGGAAGAAGGCCAGGCTCCGCGCGGCTATGTGGAAGTCCGCCACATCGGCACCCATGTGCTTAGCATGCTGCACGATGCCCTGGATGCCTTTGCGCGCCTGGACTCCGAGCAGGCCCTGCGGATCATGAAGGAAGACAAGCGCGTCGATGAGGAATATCAGGCCGCCGCCCGTACCCTGTTGACCTTCATGATGGAAGATACCCGCAACATTTCACGGTGCATGTCCGTGATGTGGGTGCTCCGTGCCCTGGAGCGTGTGGGTGACCACGCGTGCAACATTGCCGAGAACGTGATCTTCATGGTCAAAGGCGAGGACGTTCGTCATACGCCGGTGGAGGAAGCTGAGAAAGTCGTTGGCCGCTGATTTTTGCTTGGGAGGAAGCAAGCGGGCTGGTAGTGCTGTTTGGGACACGCTCAAGGCATCCATGCGCGCTTAGCTTTCGCCATCCATGGCGAAAGATAGTCCCAAACAGCACTACCAGCCCACTTGCCCGAAGCTGGGTGCTGCTCTCCAGTTCGCCTCAGTAATCTTTGGTGTTTGCTTGCAGGCGTAGTGAGACTCTGGCCGGACGGCGTGTGGTGGGGCTTTCCGGGACTGTCTTTCGCCATGGATGGCGAAAGTCAAGCGACCAGGGACGGCTCGAGCGGGGCCCGGAAAGCCCCACCACATGCCGGCCCTCCACCCAAGTCTAAAAATCAGGCCTGCTTCATTTTGTCGGTATACGGAGGCCAGCCCAGCGGCTTGCCAGCGAGCACGTGAAGGTGGATGTGGAAAACAGTCTGCCCGGAGTTTTCCCCGCAGTTCATGACAACCCGGTAGCCGTCGTCGGCAAACCCCTTCTCCTTGGCAATCTTCGCTGCCACCAGATACAGATGCCCAACCAGCTCCCGATCGCCTTCGGTGATGTCGTTGATCGTGGCAATGGCCTTTTTCGGGATGACGAGGAAATGCACCGGCGCCTGCGGGTTGATGTCACTGAACGCCAGGGCGAGGTCGTCTTCGTAGAGGATATCCGCGGGGATTTCGCGGTTGATGATCTTGGTGAAAATCGTCTCTGACATGGTGACTCCTTCTGGATTGTCCTTGGGATTGTTGTTCGGTGTTAAAGCTGATTCAGGCCCGGAATCCGGGATGTTATCTGCCTGACTGCGGCCGGCAGTTCCTCGTCGATGCCCATGGCATAGCGGGCCACCCGGTTGCGGGCGAAGGGCAGGGCGCGGGCGGCGCCCAGGCCGAGGTTGCGCAGCAGATGAACCGGCGGGATCCGGTTGCTGAACAGATGGTAGAACACATCCATGGTCAGCATCATTCTGCGGTTCGCCGGGCGGCGTTGTTGCTCATAGAGGTTCAGCCACCTGGGATTGGCCAGATCATCACCGGCCCGCTTGGCTTCCTTGAGGGCG
>ENA-ORCW01000858-ORCW01000858.1-marine-metagenome-genome-assembly--contig:-NODE-858-length-10107-cov-4.464307_pt1 | contig 10107 bp, 6 predicted proteins | sample MGYA00237784_ERZ508517 | MGnify/ENA primary metagenome ERZ508517 (study PRJEB26187, sample SAMN06268979) | marine metagenome | isolation source: Tt ae E1 feedstock associated aerobic enrichment on... | reverse complement strand
GAGCCTCAGGCCTTCCAGACCACGCCCTTCACGTCGCCTCGCTCCGCTTCAGGGCGTGCCACCCGCGTGCTACCCACTACCCACCGTCTACTACCCACTCAGCCTCACCGACACGGCGAACACGGCAGCACGTCGCAGTCCGCGCCATAGCCCGGCTTGCAGGTCCCGGGAGGACAGACCGCACGAACGTCCCATTCCCACGTGTAGTCGGTGCCGCACTCGTACGAGACCTTCTTCAGCTTCTTCACGCACCGGATCTTGCCGCAGCCACCCGGAGTGCCGCACGGCTGCCAGGGGAACCGGACCGGCGGAATACAGACGTATTCGCACTCTACTTCCCAGCAGGACTGTTTGGCCGGTTCTGCAGTGACGGTCGGCTGGCAGACCAGCATGACCGGTTCGGTACACCCGGCCGGTTTGCAGCCGCCGATCCCGTCGCAGATGCCAGCCGCGTTCACGTTCGGCGCCGTCAGCACCGTGAAGCAGAGGAGTATGACCGTCCGCATGACTGTCTGACCGGCTGTCATCGCAAGTCCTCCCTGAACTGCAGGTGCGGTGCACGCGGCGGCACCACGGCCCGGATCGTCTGAACCGGCGGAAACGCAACAACTGGCGCATCCGTTTCCACTATTCGCCATCGTCACGGCAGTCCCTGATCCCTTCGTCGCGTTGGCCGGTCGTGACGATTTCCCTGACCGATGTGCCGGATGGTGCCGCTGATACCGGTTGTGACGGATCGGGCGGCTTTGCGTGACCGGTACGGTCACTGCAGTTTCGCAATCTCCCCACGCGACCGTTCCTGTCCTGCCGGATGTGACATCTCGGGGGAATCGGCCGTAACCTTCACACCAGCCAGTGCATCCTTCACAATCAGACGGGCTCTCTCCGGTATGCCCCGGGGCCACAACTCGAACCTCAACAGCGGCAGGATGGCACGACATGGCAGCAGGTGATGTGCAGGATGCACCCAAACGGCCCGGATTGCTCACGGAAATGCGGACGGCGGAGGACTGGTGGGCCATCTGGTGTGCCGCGCTGCTGCTGGCGCTTGCGTTCTTCGCCGTCTGGTCGAGCCGGCCCGACGATCTGGCCGCCCGCATCGCCGGCGGCGAAGAGGTGACCGTCACCAGCCCCCTCAAGCCCTGGCTGGCCAAACCGGGGAGCTGGACCGAGAACCCGCTGCACGCCTTCTACAAACCGGCCTCGGGTGACGAGAAGGCCGTCAACACGCTGCAGGGGACGCTGGGCGTCTTTGTGGTCATCGGAGTGCTGTTCGCCGCGGCAATGCAGGTGCGTGCCGGGGCAGGCGTGGCATTCCTGAAGGCCTTCCCGGTCGTCTTTCTGCTGGCGACGCTGGCGTACACAATGGCCGGACAGAGCGTCGTCAAGGCGTACAACCTCGAATACGCCCTGTGGGCCCTGCTGGTCGGGCTGATCATCAGCAACACCGTCGGGACGCCCGCATTCCTCCGACCCGCCGTTCTGACCGAGTTCTACATCAAGACCGGACTGGTCCTGCTGGGGGCCGAGGTCCTCATGACGCGGCTGCTCGCTCTGGGAGTGCCCGGTATCTTCGTCGCCTGGGTCGTCACGCCGATTGTCCTGGTCAGCACCTACATCTTCGGGCAGAAGGTCCTCAAAATTTCTTCCCGCTCGCTGAACATGGTGATCTCGGCGGATATGTCGGTCTGTGGTGTCTCGGCGGCGATCGCGACCGCGGCGGCCTGCAAGGCGAAGAAGGAAGAACTCTCCCTTTCGATCGGTCTGTCGCTGTCATTCACCGTCATCATGATGGTCGTCCTGCCGGCGATCATCAAAGCGGTCGGCATGGATGAGATCCTCGGCGGGGCCTGGCTGGGGGGGACGATCGACTCGACCGGGGCCGTCGCGGCCGCGGGAGCCGTGCTGGGCGACCGCGCCCTCGAAGTCGCCGCCACAGTCAAGATGATCCAGAACATTCTCATCGGCGTGACGGCGTTCTGTGTGGCGATCTACTGGGTGACCTGCGTCGAGCGTGATCCGAACGGGGCCCGCCCGAGTGCGATGGAAATCTGGTACCGGTTCCCGAAATTCGTGCTCGGGTTCGTTGCCGCCTCGATCCTGTTCTCGGTCCTGTATGCGTCGCTGGATACCGGGCCGGAACTGGTCAACGCGATGATCAAGGGCTCGACCAAGACGCTGCGGGGCTGGTTCTTCTGCCTGGCGTTCGTGAGCATCGGGCTGGAGACGAACTTCCGGCAGCTGATGCCGTACCTCCGCGGCGGCAAACCGCTCGTGCTCTACATCTGCGGACAGACGCTCAATCTCTGCCTGACGCTGCTGATGGCCTGGCTGATGTTCCGCGTCGTCTTTCGCGACATGATCGACAAGATGCTGCCGTAATCCGCATTGCGAGGAGCGGTCATGAGATGGCGGCACGCTGGTGGATGAACACGGCTGAGGGGGGCCATGCCGTTTCCTCAAAGTGCGGACTTCACTCCGTCGGAACCACGCCCTTCACTTCGCTGCGCTCCGTTCCAGGGCGTGCCACCCTTGTCAGTTCGTGCAGGAAAGCAACACGATGACCACTCCAGCAGCTGTCACCACCAGTCGGCGTACCGGCGTCATCCGGCTCGTGCTGGTGATGGGCGTGGTCACGCTGGTGTGGCTGGTCGTGTTGCCCCGGGTGGCTCTGGTTCCGGCCGTGCAGTCCCGCAACGAATGGCTTGACGAGCGGGGGATCGATCCGGCTGCGATGTACTACACCGAACTGGAGGCGATGGAGCCGATTCTGCAGCGGCTCGAACGCCGCCGCCGGGGGCTGCCCGTGCCCCTTCCACCCGCGGATCAGTGACAGCGACCGCCCGGCTCGGGTACAGTCGTGTCGACTGTAGTGATTCTGCCGGCGTGGGCCGGTCGTGAGATTGTCGGGCGGCCGGGGCCGGACCGCGGTGGGCAAACCCGCGGGTGGCCGGGGCTGGACCGAAGGGAAGCCCCGGTGAAACGCCTCCTCACGTTCGAAAAACCCCGCTGGCAAAATCACCTTCCAGGATGGACTGACTGCCGAGATGAGGTGTGCCGTGTTGCGGATTCCTGCCGAACGTCGGGGACGATTCATTGCCAGCCGGGCTGTGGCGCTGGCACTTCTCATAGCGCTCTACGGCGTCTGGCATGGCGCGCCCCGGTTCGAGTCGCTGCTGCAGGCCCAGGGCGAGTCGCGGGTCATCACGACCGCTCACCTGATCGCCGTCGCGGACGGCAAGGCGGACGCGACCGCCACACTGCAGAAGCTGATCGACTCCGGCAAGGGAGAGATCCAGCTCCCCAAAGGCGTCTACCGGCTGACCGGTTCGCTCGTCGTCGATCTCGACCGGGTCGGGTTCACGTCGATCTCTGGAGGAGGCGTCGCCCGGCTGGTGATGGAAGCGGCCGGACCGGCAATCCGGATCGTCGGCACGCATGACGGCACCGCCGCCCCGCACACCGTGAAGGACAACGTCTGGGACCGCCAGCGGACACCGCTGGTCGATGCGATCGAGATCGTCGGTGCTCATCCCGAAGCGACCGGCATCGAACTGCTGAAGACGATGCAGCCGACGCTCACCCGGCTGACGATCCGCCACTGCCTCCATGCGGTTCACATCGTCACCCGCAACCGCAACGTGCAGATCTCTGACTGCCATCTGTACGAGAACCGGGGCGTCGGCGTGTACATGGACGGCGTCAACCTGCATCAGATCAACGTCGTCGGCTGTCACATCAGCTACAACGACGGCGGCGGGATCGTCTGCCGGGCAAGCGAGATCCGCAACCTGCAGATTGCCGGCTGCGACATCGAAGGCAACATGAGCCCCGACACCGAGCCGACCGCCAACGTGCTGCTCGACTGCCGCAACGGCTCGGTTCGTGAAGGAGCGGTCGTCGGCTGCACGATTCAGCACAATCACGACTCGCCGGACTCGGCCAACATCCGGTTCCTGGGCAAGAGCACCGAAGAGCCCCAGAAGGTGGGCAACTTCTGCATCTCCGACAACGCCCTCAGCGACGTGCGGGTAAACATTCATCTGCAGCATGCCCGCGGTGTGACGATCACCGGCAACACGATCTGGAAGGGCTTCGACTACAACCTTCTCGCCGAGGACTGCTCGCATCTGGTGATCGGTCCGAACCTGTTCGATCGCAACCCGGACTACCGTCCGCCGAACAGCACCAACGGCCTGGTCTTCCGCGACTGCAGCGACTCGACGATCACCGGTCTGCACGTGTTTCACACACTGGCCGGCGAGGCGGCAATCCTGCTGGAGAACTGCCGGTGGATGAACATCTCCGGCTGCACGATCCTGGACAGCGATGGTGCCGGTCTGCTGCTGCGGGACTGCGACCGCTGCTCGGTGACCAGCTGTGTCGTCCGGGACGAGCGGGAGGACGCGGACGATGCCCCGTCGATCCACATCGAGGGAGGCCGCCACCAGCTGAGCGGCAACATGGTGACCGGCGGGATCGTGGACTGAGGGAGTGCCGGTCAAAGCCCCCGGCGGGGACGGGTAAGCCGTTGTGGATAGGGAACCACGGAGTTGTCATGACGGTGCGTCGCTGAAGTCATCAGAGCCGCGACCGTGAGGGAGCGGACGCCGGGGGAGTCCGGTGCGTGAGGGCCGGGGTAGCGACGTGGCCGGGTGGCATGCTTGGCCTTGAAGGCAAGCATGTGGGGCCAATGTGCATCCGCCTCCTGCCGGCTGCACCGGCCGCGGTTGGCGAGCAACCGCGGGTACCCGATTCCTCACGCCGCGAGCCTCAGGCCTTCCTCGCCATGTCCGTCACGTCGATCTGTGTCAGGGCATGGCAGCCGGGGGGGATCTCACTGCTTACGGGGCACCGGCGGTTTTCTGGAGACGCCGCACAGCTGGCCCTGAAGATCAACGTCGGGACGCAGCTCCTGAAAGCGTCGGATGCCTGCCGCCGTATAGTTGAATTGTTCCGCAGCTCCTCGAGTCTGGAGAACCAGAGTCTCCAGCGTTGGGATCCCCGCAATCATTTCGAGCGCTTCGTCGCTCGGTGTCTCTCCCAGGCCTTCGATGGTCACCTCTCGGAGCTGGCGATGCTGGCCGAGGAGACGGTACCCCACGTCTCCCGGACCATGCGAGTGGGCAAGATTGATGTTCAGACGCAACTTCCGGATCTGTGGAACACGGCTTGCCAGGGCCAGCGCCTCTTCGGAAACGTCGTGGTAGAGTGCGAGTTCCTCAAGGAGCGGAAACGACTGTAGAATCGCGACCGCATCCTCGTTCATCGCGTCTCCCGGAATCTGGACGACGCGGAGTTGCCCCGCTCCGGCCACCAGCCCTTCGACGTTGTGCGGGACAGTCTCCACCCGGCCTCCGTGTCCGATCGTCACTCTCTCGAGTCGTGGATGATCCTGCAGCAGTTGCTCCAGTCCGGCGTTGGTGATCAGGGTGACGGCGACATTGATTTCGTTCAGCTTGTGCAGATCCCGGAGGTGCGGAATGCACGCGTCAGTGAATGGAGAAACATTGATCTCGAGAGACTCGATGTCCCGGAGTTGTCCGACCGGGACCAGTGCCTCGTCCGTGAGTCCCTGAGTGAATGCGAGACTCAGCGACGTCAGCCGTTGCAGAAGTGACAGATCCCGAACCTGATCATTGCTTCTGACGCACCCGATCAATCGGAGATTGCGGAGGTGGGGCAGACGCTGCATGGCACGCAGCGATTCGCTGTTCACATGGTTTGTGGCGGGAGTAATGGTCCTCAATGCCTGACACGATTCCAATCGGGCCAGATCGCCGATTGAAAACGCATCGCCGGGAGGAAGTTTCGTTTCAACGACGAGCAATGGTCGGGAGGGCAGAGGCTCACTGGCGGAAAACCGCCCGCGACCGCCACCCTTCATTGCTTTCCAGTTGCCGCTGGCTCCGATCGAGATCAGCCACTCGGCAATCTCGCGTTCATCACGAAGCGGTGCTTTGTCAGGCTCCGCCGGCGGTGTTTCCACCTCGGGAACTGTCGTCTCGGCTTCTGCTGCGGGCGGGACTTCTGCGGCTGCAAGTTCAGAACCACCTGTGGCGAGCGGTGGCGGCTCTGCCGGTGGATCCTGGCGGGAGGCATTTTCTCCTCCGCCAAAAACGGCCATGGCAGCAACCGCCGCGATGCCGATCACCCCTGCGCCGAGCACCGGCCCCTTGCGACCTGTCCACCGCGATTCCGGATGTCGGGCTGAAGTACCGGCCCGTGTTCGGCGGGGCGGTGGTGCCGGGGCGATGACTGTTGGTGAGTAGGCGGCGTGAATGTCTGCTGTGGAGGCGGCCTGAGCGTCGCGACGTTGGGAACTGGCGGGAGGATGGGAGTCGATGGCCGGCAACGCATCGAGGTGCTCGATCAACTCGTCGGCGGACTGAAACCGGTCATCGGGGGCTTTCGCGACCAGTTTCTGGAAGATCGCCTCCAGTTCGGGAGATGCCTGTTCGCACACGTCTCTGAGCAACGGAGCCGGCTGCTGCTGGTGGGCGATGATCTTGTCGATGGTGGTGCCGGCCTCGAACAGTTTGCGCCCGCTCAACAGAGAGTACAGCGTGCACCCCAGCGAATAGAGGTCCGATCGCGCATCGGCATCCTTCGCACTTCGTCCCTGTTCCGGCGACATGAAGTCGACCGTGCCCATCGCCATCCCGCTCTGCGTGAGACCGTCGTCCGGATCCTGAGAGAACTGAAAGCGTGCCAGGCCCATATCGAGGATCTTGACCGTCCCGTTGGAGGTGAGCAGCAGGTTGCTCGGCTTGATGTCGCGGTGGATGATTCCCTGACGATGAGCGTACGCGAGCCCCTCGGCCGTCTGGCGGACATAGTCGACCGCGTGTGCGACCGGCACCGCTCCGTCGCGGGCAAGCAGCTTCCCCAGGTCCAGGCCCCGGACGAACTCCATGACGTAGAAGTGAACGGAACCTTCTTCGTCGGCATCGTAGGCGGTCACGATATTGGGGTGAGAGAGCCGCGCGGCGGTCTTGACTTCGCGATGAAAGCGGTCGACCAGTTCGGCATCGGGGACCAGTGCCGGCGGCAGGATTTTGAGCGCGACTCGTCGTTCCATTCGGCGGTGAATGGCGAGGTACACTTCGCCCATGCCGCCCTGGCCAATCTTTCGCACCAGCAGATATTTTCCGAGGAGGAGGTTCTGCGCGTTTCCGCTGCAGATCTGCTGGGCCTGAAACGAGGTCAGCTTCTTCTCGCCGACCAGTCGCCTGGCGATCGGGACTGCAGACTTCGGACTGCTCGTGATCGCCTGGGTGAGCTCTGCAATCTCTTCATCAGAAAGAAGTCCAGTGCTCTTGAGGTGAGCGGAGAAGTGGTCGGCACGGAACTGCATCGCGGCCTCGCGTCTGCCGGAAATGACCCCGCAGCGATTCTAAACCAGTGTCGTCAGCAAGCTCAAGCTGTGGTGTGCGGACCTGCCGTCGCCTCGCTCTCCTCGGACTGCACGGGATGGCGTGCGACCGGCGTCGCACAACAGGGGGGGCCGGACGCGGGACGCGTCCGGGCCACCCTTCGATTGAAGCGTCCGGGACGTAGGGTGCCGTCGCCGGAGGCGACGCACCGTCATCATCCGGAGGATGTCGCATGGCTGGTGCGTCACGGGCGGAAAGGTATGGGGATGTGGACGGACGTGGATCGTCTCGGGGCGGTCTGCCGTGACGCACCCTACAGCGCTCGCGCCTCAGGCCTTGCTCGCTCCGTGTCTCCTATGAAGATAGACACGGGTGGCACGTCCCAGAACGGAGCGGAGCGGAGTGATGGGCGTGGTTCGAAAGGCCCGAGGCTCGAGGCGTGAGGCTCGAGGAGAACGGCATGGCCACTCCGCTGCGCGGCGAGGCCATGGCACCCCGCTTCGATTTTCATCCTCCGGGGCGTCGCCACGTCATGACAACTCCGTGGTTCCTTTCGCCCTGCCGTTTCCATACGAACACTCGCCCCGGCAGGCCCGTTCCGGTTACACTCGTTCCGTCGGGCAATCGCCTGACAATCCTGCGGGTTCTGCAGCGCTTCGGCCACACACGCTCGCCACGTGGCCTTATCGAACCCGCACCGGTCACTGCAACCAGGTTCTACCGGGGAAAGCGAATGATGTCGCTGAGTCCTGCCCACCGCCGCCGGTTCGTTGTCTGTGCTCTGTTCCCGGTCTGTGCTCTGTTCGCACTCGCCTCGCTCTCAACACTTCGTGCCGACGACTGGCCGCAGTTCCGCGGACCGAACTGCACCGGCCTCTCCACCGGGATCGCGCCGCTGCCGGTCGAGTTCTCGCCGACGAAGAATCTCAAGTGGTCGGTCGATGTGGGGGAAGGTGTCGGCGGCGCGGTCGTTGCAGACGGCCGGGTGTTCGTGAACGGCATGACCGGTCCGGAGACAGTCAGCCTGTTTGCCTTCGATGCCGCGACGGGCAAACCGCTCTGGCGGCGCGACTGGGAGACCGGCCCGTTGCCGGAGATCCACAAGACGAACAGCCAGGCGAGCTCGACGCCGGCGGCCGATGCCGACCGGGTCTACTTCTACTTCACTACGCTGGGGCTGCTGGCGGTTGATGCGAAGACCGGCAAAGACGCCTGGAAGCAGGAGCTGCCGACGCCGTTCTTCGTCTTCAAGTGGGGCCCGGGCATGTCGCCGGTCCTCTACGACGACATGGTCCTGTTCGTTCAGGACGACGATCTGTTTCCCGCGATGTATGCGTTCGATCGTGCGACGGGCGAACTGCGGTGGAAGGATGACCGGCTCGACATGGCGGTCAACTACTCGCACCCGGTCATCTGCTCGGTCGATGGACGGGACGACATCGTCGTCGGCGGGACCGGAATGCTGATCGGCTATGACCCGCAGACCGGCAACCGCCGCTGGCATGCCCGCGTCCTGCTGCGGAACATCAAGACGACGCCGGTCTGTCTCGATGGCACCATCTACGTTTCGATCCAGAGTGGTGGCATCGCGAACCAGTGGCTGGTGTCGGTCGATCAGGCGACGACCGGCAACAGTGACGGCAAGCTGGATCGCGAAGAAGTCCAGGCGTTCGTCGGCGAGTTCCCGGTGCCGGAGGCGTTCTACGAGAAGACGTTCGGTCGTGGTGATCTCAATAAAGACGGATTCCTCGAAGGGAAGGAACTGGACGTCGCCTTTCTGCATCCGGACAACTTCGCCGGGGCGAGCTTCGAGGAACTGGGTGAGAGCGCCGCCGACGAGTACGTGATGGCGGTTCGCGGCGGCGGGGAAGGGGATGTGACCGATTCGCATCTGCTCTGGAAGCGCCGCACGAAGTACACCGATCACATCGTCTCGCCGTACGTCTCCGACGGCCGCATGCTGCTCGTCAAAGGCGGCGGCATCGGGACGGCCTTCGAGACGGAGCAGGGGACATCACTGGGCGGTCCGCGGCGGATCGGCAACGGGGGCGAGTACTTTGCCTCTCCGGTCAGCGGCGACGGCAAGATCTACGTCGCGGGCGAGAACGGCAACATCGTCGTGATGGAGGATGCGGACGGCTTCGAGACGCTGGCGGTCAACGACGTCGGCGACAGCGTGATCTCCACGCCCGCCATCGCGGACGGAGCGCTGTTCGTCCGGACGCGATACAAGCTGATGGCGTTCGCCGTGACGGAGTGATGAACGCCCACCGGCTGTCCGCCTGTGGCCCGGATTGATGGGGAACCACGGAGTTGTCATGACGTGGCGACGCTGAAGTCATCAGAGCCGCGACCGTGAGGGAGCGGAGGCCGGCGAGCCCGGTGCGTGAGCACCGGGGTAGCGACGTGGCCGGGTGGCATGCTTGCCCTTGAAGGCAAGCATGTGGGGCCAATGAGTGGTGCCTCCTGCCGGCTGCGGTTGGCGAGCAACCGCGGGGACCCGATTCCTCACGCCTCGAGCCTTGCTCGCGGGTGGCCCGGACAACTTGCTTGTCCGGGTCGCGAAGCGACAGCTACGTAGGGCCGGCTATTGCCGGCCGTTGAATTACGGCGGCCGGTTGGAACCGGCCCTACAGTGCTCGAATACCTGCGATGTCGTCACACGTCGTCTTGTGGCTGCGCCACCCGGACGCGGGACGCGTCCGGGCCACCCTTCGATTGAAGCGTCCGG
>ENA-ORCW01000857-ORCW01000857.1-marine-metagenome-genome-assembly--contig:-NODE-857-length-10117-cov-2.324104_pt1 | contig 10117 bp, 9 predicted proteins | sample MGYA00237784_ERZ508517 | MGnify/ENA primary metagenome ERZ508517 (study PRJEB26187, sample SAMN06268979) | marine metagenome | isolation source: Tt ae E1 feedstock associated aerobic enrichment on... | reverse complement strand
TCAGTTAGAATTTGAAGATGGACAAGATACTGACCGTCGTGACTTTGAAATTGGTAATTGGTTATTCGTTATTACTAGCGGGCCAAACGCAAATGCGAACTACAATTCTGGTACACCTAACTTACAGGTTGCGCAAGACGGTACTGTGTCATTCAATATTGGCGCAAGCTTAGATACATCAGATCGTACTACCACAAAGCCATATGCTGATGGTGTTTATGCGGGGACTTTTCAAATCGAAGTCGCTTATTAATTATTTTAGGTAATTTTTATGCGCTTTTTGCTTTTAGCCACTGTGCTATTTTCTGTTTTCTCTTTGCCTCTACAAGCAGCGAGCACAGAGCAACAAGCGCTTGATTTTGGCACTCTTGTTATTTTAGCTAATACAAATACCAGCTCTGTAATTGTCAAAGATGATGGCAGTATCAATACTCAGGGCTCAGTTTATGTACTTGAAAATGGCCACCCTGCAGAATTATTACTTACTGACTTTCCTGCCAGAACCCAACTAACTATGAATCTAGTTGCTCCAGTTGACTTAATACATGATGTAGACGGCAACACGAGTGCTGAGTTTTCTGTGCGCCTTAATGGTTTTCCTAAATATGTGATCACCAATGAGTTTGGTGAGGCAAAAGTATTTATTGGCGGTATTTTAACAACTGATCGTAGCGCTAAAGCATACGCAGATGGTCATTACTCTTCTTCAACTTATTTAGAAATATCGGTCGATTACTAAGGATAGATATGTTCGCAAAACGTCTTTTATGTGGACTCTTTTTTGTTTTATTCAGTCAATACGCAACGGCAAATTTACTTATTTCACCAACTCGAGTTTCATTTGATGAGCGCCAACGTAGCGCAAAAGTCACCGTCATTAATAGCTCAGATGAATATAGAACATATCGCGTGGTATGGAGCGAAAAATTAGCGCTCCCCGCAGGTGGTTACCAAACATTGAGTGAGCCTGTAGCAAGCAGCCTTTCACCAATGACGCGTTTATCCCCAAAGCAAATTCGCTTAGCACCGGGCGAAAGGCAAACGGTTAAAATAGCGATTAGAAAGCCTAAGAATTTGACTAAAGGGGAGTATCGTTCTCACTTATTGTTTCAAGCATTACCCAATGAAGTGAAAAGCACTAAACCAGGTATTAAAGTGAACATGATAATGAGTTTTAGTATTCCAGTTGTATATCGTGAGCAAGGCGAACAACCAAATGTTAAAATTAGGGACGTTAAGCTGGTTGAAGACTCTATTAATAAAAAACTTAGTCTTGCAGTTAAGTTAACCGAAAGCCAAGGCTTTAGTAGTTATGGGAGGCTCAGTGCGTATGCAACTAATACAGCGGGTAAACAAGAGAAAATCGCTGAAATTGGTAACTTGAGTTTGTACCCTGAAGTCAATGAAACAACAGCTTACCTAGCTCTATTTACCGATAAAAAACTACCGAAGAAAGGGCCTATTGAGATTAAATATGAAGGTGCTGATGAGTATGAAGGTATAGTTTTTGACTCATATTCATTTGCTATTCGACATTAGGGATTAATGCGAAAAATTTATGAATCGCTTATTTGCGTTAGGGCTTATGCTATTAAGTCCTATCAGCTTTGCTAATTCGACTGTGAGTACAGAGGATGTACTAGCTAGACTCAATGCCATAAAGGCTAAGCTAAATGGCGAACAGCTTCATGCTCCACAATCAAAGCATACACCTGCTGTCAACCATTCTGCAGACACCTTAGACACCCAGCAGCGAATTGCGACTGGGGAGTTTTTGCTATTTTCAATTTATTTAAATGAAAATTATTTAGGTGAGGTTTTTGCCCTTAAGTCTGATCAAGACATATTGCTGGGGCTTTCAGGGCTAGTTGATATCTTACAATTAGCAATCAATGTCGATTTATCAGCCGAGAGTGCAGAAGGTTGGTTCATCAACACAGATAAAACATTTCAATTAACAGCTCAAAAAGAGCTGATTACAGATAACAAAAAGTGGCAGCTTACTGAGCAACAGATTAGTGTTGACGATGATATTTATATTGAGGCAGCAGTACTTGCTGAGGCTTTAGAATTTAAGCACCGCTCTGACTACGCAAGCTTAGAGCTACATATTGAAACTGAGTCTGTTTATCCGGTTGTCGCCCAAGCGCAGCGGCATAAAAAACAACTGCAAAGCTATAGTACTCAAAAACAAGCAACCTTACCTTGGAAACCAAGCCCATATCAGGCCTTATCTGTCCCTGTGGCTGACTTACAATTGAATTATACCCAAGATAATGATGGCAGTCAGGCTAGTTACTCATTACTTGGCTCGCAAGATTTTGCATATTTAACGATGGAATACTTTTTATCGGGTCGTGAAAGTGATTTATTGAATAACTCAAGGTTAACTTTCTCCAAGCAAGATGTGAATAATCAATTGTTGGGTCCACTTGCTGCAAGTCTTATTGAAGTAGGTGATGTAACAGCTACGCAAGTTGGCAGCCGTTATAACAACCAATACGGTCGCGGGGTTAAAATTTCGAATTATCAACTAGGGCAAGCTATTGATAATAATCGGGTGAATCTAACTGGTGCAGTACAACCGGGTTGGGATGTTGAATTATATCGTAATGGCATTTTAATTGATCAGCAGCTGAGCTTGACTGATGGTCGCTATGTTTTTGCTGATATTGATTTACTGTTTGGTGAAAACAGCTTTGAGTTGATCTTTTATGGCCCACAAGGACAAGTAGAGCGAAAAACTGAATATTACTACATTGATGGCACGCAGCTTGAGCAAGGGGAAGCTGTTTATGAGCTATCTGTTTCAGAGCAAGGGGAGCAGTTACTTGGCAGCAGTAACTACAGTGCCAACAAGGGCTGGGTTGCTGCAGGGCGATACATATATGGTGTGAGTGATAACATTGCCATGTATTCAGGCTTCATGGCGCAAAAACGAGAGCAAGATGAGCTATATCATGTTGCTCTAGGAACGAACCTTAGCTTGTTAGACAGGTTTTTGGTTAACCTGGAATATGAAGAAAATAATCAACAACAAAGAGAATTTGAATTAACAACAAGAACTAAATTGGCTGATCAGTCTTTGCTATTCAGCGCAACGAACCGTACTGATAACCAGAATGGTCAAGATATAACGCTGAAAAGCTATCAGTTTGATATGTCTGGTGAGCTGATGAAAAATGATTTTGGGCGGCTCAATTATCAGAATAACTTTCTGATTCAACACGCACAAAGTGGTGATTTAAAGCAAATTTATAACCGTTTAAATTACAACTATGCAAACGTCTCTATAAATAATTTATTGCAGTGGCAAGACTTAAGTGTTGGGCAAGAAAGTGTTGATGGTACGACGCGTTTACAAACACGCCTAGGTAGAGTGTATAGTCGATTCGGGGTTAATTATCGACTCTCTCCGGTTAGTGAAATAGTAAGTTATGAAGCTGAGTTTAGCAGAAGTTTAGGCCCAAGCTTACAAACAGAACTAACTTTAAGGGATTCTCTAGATTACGATGTTCAGTCTGCCGAATTAGGATTAACGTGGCAAAATGACAGGATTAACTTAAGCAGTAATGTTAATTACGACAGCAACGATCAATGGCAGATTCGCTTAAATAGTCGATTTAGTTTTGGCTTTGATAGTCAATATAATCAGCCATTTATGAGTAATCGAACATTGACCAATACTGGTAGTTTGATGGTTAATGTGTTTTTAGATGAAAATGATAATGGCCTTAAAGACTACAATGAAAAGGGCTTGGCGGGTGTTAAAGTAAAAGGCTTACAAAATTATCGCCAAGCTATTACCGATGAACAAGGTATTGCGATTCTTTCAGCTATGCCAGCTAATCGCACAACAGATATAGTGCTAGATCGTGATAGTTTCGCTGACCCTTTTATGATCCCCGCCCACGATGGTTTCTCCATAACACCACGAGCAGGTTTTGTTGAGTACATGGATTACCCAGTAAATAATGCCAGCGAAATAGAAGGTACTGTCTATCAGCAAACAGAGCAAGGCTCTAATGTTCAACCTTATGCCCAAATTACTTTAGTGGATGAACAAGGTAATGATGTAGCTACTACGCAAGCGGCTTATGATGGCTATTACTTGTTTACTGATATTAAACCCGGTAAGTATAAAGCGGTAGTTGATAAGCAATACCAAGAGCAAAAATCACTGACCAGTGCTCAAACACACAAAATAAAATTATCGCCTAAAGGTGATGTGCTGGTGGGGGTTGATATTACTTTGCGGCCACTCGAAAAGCGCCAAGGATATATAGCGAGTATTGGCAAGTTTAATTCACTGAAAATATTAAAAGTGTATTACTCATTGGTGAAACAGCGTTTGTTACAGCAAGGGTTACAGAACGCTTTTTATATTTACGATAAAGCAAATGCAAACTACACACTTGCGATTGGCTTTGACCCACAGTCTGCAAACGAGCTTGAGCAGCAATGTGTGCAGCTAATATCACAAGCAATTAAATGTCATGTAACAGAACAGCATGCTCAACACTAGCAAGGAGCAAATTATGGTTTTTACTACTTTTCAAAATCTGAAGAAAGTATGGTTAGTCTTACTGGTTACTCCAATCATTGGTTGCCAAAGCATGTCAGAGCCACAAGTGAGTGAAGAAAACTTAGTAAAAATTAGCCAGCAAGAGCTTATAGAGCTGAGGCAGTCGCATCAACAATTCCAAGCGATGAAGCCAGAGCTTGAGCGCTTGTTGACAATAGAAAGTGAGTTAACCTTACTCACAGAACAACTTACTTTGCTAAATGCGCAGCAAACTGAGCCTGAAAAGACTAAAAAGTCATCTGTAACCGCACCTCAGTTTATAGCTGAGCCTACAGCCAAATTTGCACTACAACTTGCTTCTGTAACAGAATTACCTCGACTAACAGCTCGCCTTGCTGAAATTAAAAAACAAGCGCCGGCGCTATTTAATGGCCAGTTTATTGCTAATGTAGAGTCAGTAACAGTGAATGGCAGCACTTTTCATCGTTTGAAAATTGGCGCATATCAACAAAAGCAGCAAGCAGCTAATGATTGTAAAAAGTTAGCATCAGTCGGGGTGGCATGCTTGGTATCACATTATGTACAGAATCCGCTTGATTTATCTCAGCAACAATAATACTTAGGCATAATTATTGCTTTGTACTTACTAAGTTTAGTGAGGATGGCAATTATGCGCCTGTTATTTTATTCAGTTTTTTTAGTGTTGGTGGGTTGTAGCTTAACTGAAGAGCCACAAAAAGCGCCCCCTAGAGAAACCCCAAAATCGCCGATGGCACCTTATACGGTGCATCAATACGTTGCTGATCTAAGTAGTCAGCTGAGCCGTATTCAAGGCCCTTACAAAGGCAATGCACGTATTGCTGTGACCAGTTTCTATATGGCTGATGGCTTAGGTACTGATTTAGCAGAAGATCAGGGCAGTGGCTTGAGTCAGCAAATTCAAGAAAGTTTATTAACGCAATTTACTCAGCTTGGTTTTCATACCATAGAGTATCGATTAGAAAAGACTTTAAATTTGCAGCAATCGGCCGATAGTGTTCTTAGTCGTGATGTAAATACCTTGCGTCAACGTCAGAATATTGACTTTGTTATTACCGGCACACTGACGCGGCAACAACATGCCTACATAGTTAACGCCCGATTGGTAAATACCAAAGATCTGCGAATAGTATCAGCAGCAAGCACCGAGATCCCTATCAATGTGATGTGGGGCGCTGAAAAAGTTCAGCAACGTGATGGCCAGTTGTATCGAAGCGAATATTAAGAGGAACTCATTTAATGAAACGTTTAATTTTAACTTTATGTTTGCCTTTTGGCTTTGGTTGCTCATCAATGTTAACTGGTGATGTAACACAACACGATAATGATCCTCAGTTAGCTGCGCAAAGAGAAGTCGCCGCGCCACATAGTAATGACAGTGTGTTTCAAACCAATCAGGCGGTGATGAATAACAGCACCTTTACTGCAGCACCAACACGTAAAAATATTAATCACTATGTGCGTGGCATCATGCAGGATCTTGTTGAAAACTTGCAATATGTTAGCGATAGCACGCCGGTTGCTGTTTCAAGCTTTATATACCTTGATGCAGATTACAACTCAACGAATTTGCTAGGTAATCAAATTGCCGAAAGTTTCATTCATGAGCTTCACGCATTTGGTGTACCTGTCATTGACTTTAAAACCACTGATTATATGCGTGTCACGCCAACTGGTGACTATGTTTTCAGTCGTGATTATTTAGAGCTAAGCCAAGATCAAAACTTCAATTATGTATTGGCAGGTACTTTGGTTAATCATCAAAGTGGTGTGCTCGTTAATGCCCGAATTGTTGGTTTAGCAAGCAAAGCAGTTGTAGGGTCAGCGCAAGGTTTTATCCCGCAATCAGTGGTTGATGCCCTTGATAGTACCAACCGCAGTGATGGTATTACACTAAAACAAGCAAGTGAGTAAGCTATGAAAGATTTTATCTTAGCATCGTTAACGCTCGCACTATCTGGCTGCCAATTGCTGCCAGAGCAATCAGCAGAGCCGCAAAATTCAGCTCAAAATGTACCTGCATCAGCAAGTACTCAAGTCGATTACGTTGCTATGCTACAAGCGCTTGAACAAAATAATATGCAGCAGGATAACGCTAACCATCGTTTATTTGTGCCTTATCAACATCATAAAACCGTTGTTAATTATGTCGAGCAAATGGCCCTTGAGTTAGTGGATACCATGCAACAAGAAAGCGAGTTAGGAATAGCCATAACTAGCTTTGTTGATTTAGATGCGAGCCTAAAAAATAGCTCTCAACTTGGTAATCAACTCTCTGAAACAATGATGCACCAGCTGCAAAAATTTGGCTTTGGCGTTGTTGATTTTAAAGCGATGGATATCATTAGTGTGACCTCACGTGGTGATTTTGTGATGTCGCGAGATGTAGAAGAGTTAGCCGAGCGTCGCATCGCGAGCCATGTACTTACAGGTACGCTGATATACCGCCCAAATGGTGTTGAAGTGAATGCGCGAGTAATTAATTTAAACTCAAAGTTGGTTATTGCCAGCGCACAAAAAGTGATCCCTTATTTTGTGCTAAAAAATGAGTCAATCAAATCAGCAACGGCTAGCGTTAACTAACCTCATTATTTTGCCAATCGACTTACTAACAAGTCGATTGGTTTATTCTCTTGATTACCAAAGCCTTAGACCGTTATAATTTTAGCTACAAGCTACAAGCTACAAGCTACAAGCTACAAGCTACAAGCTACAAGCTACAAGCTACAAGCTTTACCTCAGCTTTTGAGTGGCCTCTTAGTTAAATGGATATAACGGCCCCCTCCTAAGGGGCAGTTGCAGGTTCGATTCCTGTAGGGGCTACCAAGTTACTTCAGCAACCCCCAATTAAATTAACCTGTTACTTTTTCAAGCTCGCCTGTGCGCCATGGTTCAATGATGATTTTGATATGGTCGTTTGGTTTAAATAAGGTATCAAACGCACCTTGTACGCCGTCGATGCCGACTTTACCAGTACGCATTTTTTGCCATGCAATTTTGCCTGACGCAATGTTCTCAAGTGATTGTGCAAACTCTTCTGGCTGGTAGTAATAAGAGAAAATAAGGTCTAACTCTTTCACTGTGGCATAGGCAAAGTTAACGTTGAGTGGCGCGGTATGTACACCAGTTACAATGATTTTTGCTTTTGCTGGTGCACGTAAAATGTAGTCGTTCAATAAGCGGCTTACACCGGCACATTCAAAAATAACGACCTTGTTGTTACCCGCAAGTGCTGCGGCTGTAGCAACTTCATCATCAACCAAAGGGTTAACATATTCTGTGGCGCCAAATTCAAGGGCAATTTGTTTTTTGCTCTCTTGTGGATCAGAGGCAATGATGTGTTTTACGCCTTGAAGCTTTAATGCGGCAATTGCAGCAAGGCCAATTGGACCACAGCCAACCACAATGGCAACATCATCATTATGCATTTGTGCGCGGTTTACTGCGTGCAGGCCAACAGCAAGTGGCTCTGTAATGGCTGCCGCTTCTGATGGAACAGCATCAGGGATAGGTAATAGTAAGGCTTCATCAACAATAAAGTATTCAGAATAGGCACCATATAGTCCAGGGGTTACACCTACGCCAGCGCCGCCAGCAGAAAGTAAAATAGGCACTGAGGTTACGCGGGTGCCTTTAGCTAATTCGCCTTTAGTATTTGGGCCGTAGCTAACGATTTCTGCCGCGTACTCATGGCCTAATAACACTTCTTGGTCATCGCCTGCATCTTTAGCCATGATGCCAAGGTTTTTATAGATATCGAATACATCGCTGGTGTGGCGGGTTATATGAATATCAGAACCGCAAATACCGCAAGCAAGGCTTTTTACCAGTACTTGGCCGGGTCCAGGAGTAGGGATATCAATTTGTTTTACATGCAGCTTGCCATTTTGCATGGCAACAGAATTCATTTGGCTCATATGTGTGTCCTCAATTCACCTTATTTGTGAATTATTAGACTAAAGTAAAGCGCCTGCCTTAATCTTGACTTTTTACGACAAAAACACAGCTTATTACGACATGTCTGTTTATAAACTGCTCATTGTGGAATATTTAAAGTAAAAACCCTCAAAGTGATAAGGGTTTTTACTTTATTAAGGTTTAGCCGAAGTAGGCTGTATTGAGATATAAATGAGTTAATACTCCAGCAAAGTAACCTAGTAAAATGACCGGCGACCATTTTAAGTGGCTATTAAAGGTGTATATCCCTCGCGCTTGACCCATTAGTGCAACTCCTGCCGCAGAGCCAATGGATAATAGGCTACCACCAATTCCGGCTGTTAGCGTGATAAGCAGCCATTGACCGTGCGACATATCAGGCATCATTTGTAACACTGCAAACATCACTGGAATGTTATCGACTACCGCTGACATTAAACCAAGAATAATGTTCGCACCGGTAGCAGACCAGTTGTTATAAAGTAAGTCAGAAAGCAGCGCTAAGTAGCCGATAAACCCCAAGCCTCCAACACAAATAACGATGCCATAGAAGAACAAGAGCGTGTCCCACTCGGCTCTCGATACACGGCTAAATACATCAAAAGGAACAACGTTACCCAAGCGAGATAAGCGTTCTTTGTCACCTTCACGCTCTGCCATGGCGCGCTTTCTGGCAAGAGAGCCGGGGAGTGTCACGCGTAAGAAGTAACCAAAAAATTGTAAATAACCAAGGCCCATCATCATGCCCACAACCGGCGGTAAACCAAAGGCGGTTTTTAGCACCACGGCGGTGAGTATTGTCAGTAAGAATAAGCACAATATGCGAAGCGCACCGCGTTTAAGTTCAATATCTTCATCGGCCGTATCCGGGTGACGGTTATTGATAAATAAAGACATAACAAATGCAGGAATAATATAGCTGACTAAAGCCGGTAGAAATAAAACAAAGAACTCGGTAAAGGCAACAACATCGGCTTGCCAAACCATCAGTGTCGTGATGTCACCAAATGGGCTGAATGCGCCACCGGCATTTGCGGCTATTACAATATTGACGCACGACATAGCAATGAAGCGGTTATCATTTGCTGCTACCTTCATTACCACTGCACATAAAAGTAGGGCGGTAGTTAAGTTATCGGCTACAGGTGAAATACAAAATGCCAGTACACCGCTTATCCAAAATAATTGTTTGTAGCTAAAGCCCCTCGCAACCAGCCAACTTCTTAGGCCATCAAATAAACGACGCTCTTCTAGGGCGTTGATGTAGGTCATCGCAACGAGCAAAAATAGCATTAACTCCGAAAATTCTAACAAGGCGTGACGAAATGCGTCGGTGCTAAGATCAGATAAGTTTTGTGCACTGTACTGCCAAGCAATAAGGGTCCAAATAATCCCGGCTGCAACCAATACGGGTTTTGATTTGCGTAAGTGAATTTTTTCTTCGAGTATGACGAGCACATAAGCAAAGATAAAAATAATAAGGCATATAATGCCAACAGGGTGGGTGAGTAAATCGATAGTACCAGTTGACGCAGCATGAGCTTGGCCACCGAAACATAGCAAGGAAAGGAGCAATCCTTGTGTTAGTTTTTTCATTGTATATTCCAATTAAATCAT
>ENA-ORCW01000855-ORCW01000855.1-marine-metagenome-genome-assembly--contig:-NODE-855-length-10119-cov-3.234216_pt1 | contig 10119 bp, 10 predicted proteins | sample MGYA00237784_ERZ508517 | MGnify/ENA primary metagenome ERZ508517 (study PRJEB26187, sample SAMN06268979) | marine metagenome | isolation source: Tt ae E1 feedstock associated aerobic enrichment on... | reverse complement strand
GCAGCTTCTGGCCCAGGACGAAGTGGCCGTGGTCTTCGGATGCTGGACCTCGGTCAGCCGCAAATCGGTCCTTCCCGTATTCGAGAAATACAACGGCCTTCTCTTCTACCCGGTCCAGTACGAGGGCGAGGAAATGTCCCCGAACATCTTCTACACCGCGGAAGCGGTCAACCAGCAGGCCATCCCGGCCGTGGACTACCTGCTGGATGAAGGATATACCAAGTTCTACCTGATCGGGACGGACTATGTTTACCCGCAGACCACCAACCTGGTCCTGCTGGAGTACCTCCTTTCCAAGGGCGTTCCGATCGAGAACATCGGGGGCGGTCTGCGCAAGGATGCCGACGGCAATGTCATTTCGGCGGGCAAGTACACGCCCTTCGGGCACACCGATTACCAGCAGATTGTCGCGGAGATCAAGGACTTCGCCGCCGGTGGTGACGCCTGTGTGATCAACACCATCAACGGCGACTCCAACGTCTCCTTCTTCAAGGAAATCGCGGCTTCCGGCATCACCGCCGACGAGTGCCCGATCGTTTCCTACAGCCTTTCCGAGGACGAGTTCCGCAGCCTGCCGACCAAGGACCTGGTGGGGCACCTCGGTTGCTGGACCTACTTCATGTCCCTCGACACGGAGGCCAACGAGAAGTTCATCGCCGATTTCCAGTCCTGGCTGGAGGAGACCGACGTCACCGGCGTGGCCAAGGAGGGCCGGGTGACCTGCTCCCCGATGGTTCTCTCCTATGACGGCGTCTACCTGTGGAAGAAGGCGGTCGAAAAGGCCGGTACCTTCGAGGTGGGCCCGGTCATCGAGGCCCTGGAAAGCGGCATCGCCTTTGACGGTCCCGGCGGGACGGTGGTCACCCAGAAGAACCACCACCTGACCAAGAACGTCTACATCGGGGAAATCCTCGAGGACGGACAGTTCGAGATCCTCGATTCATTCGACCGGGTTGTCGGGGAGCCGTTCCTGAAGGGAACTTTCAAGTAAATCCGGGTTTTGCGTGCCAGCTGCCGCCTGGCGGGATTTCTCTTCCCCCGCCGGGCGGCAGGCTCACGCGAAAGCGGAACCGCAACCTTCAATGCCTCGCGCGATATTGATTCATGCGTAAAGGATGGATGATCTTGATCCTGTTGTTGCCGGCAATGCTGTGTGCCGAACAGCGGCCCCTGAGGGATGTCCTGATGGACCTTGCTCTGGAGGATTATGAGGATCCCGAGGGGCTCCTGAATGAACTGGGAAGCCACGGGGATCCCTTCATCAAGGAATTCGTGGAGTCCTGGCGTACTGGTGAAGTCCTGCTCCTGGAGCGCGGACCGGATCAGCCGCCGCTGGTCCTCCACAGGTACGCGGAGGAATACCATGACCTGGAATCGGACGCGGTGGTCTCCCTCACCCAGGCCGAGGAGGAGAGCCTTTCCAAGGCCCGTCCTTCACGGAAGCTGAGACGGGAGCTGGTCAAGATCATCGACACCATTGATCTCGCCAACCCGAATGAACAGGTCCGCATCGATGCCGCCCGGAAGCTGGGCTTGAGCAGGAACGAGGAATACATCCCGGTCCTCCAGCGACGTCTTGGCGCCGAGGAATCGGCACGTGCCCGGCGCGCCCTGGAGGAGGCCATTATCATCAACCAGCTGGACCGGACCGAGGCCACCGAAGACATCATGGAGGCGGTGGTCCGCCTCGGGGACCTGAAGTCGGTTGCCGGCAGGGACCTCGTCGAGGATTACCTGGAGGCGGCCGAGGAATCGGGAAACGAGGAACTGGCGGCAGCCAGCCGCCGGGCCCTGCGGCGAATCGATGAGCACATGGCCTGGGTGGAACAGCTGGGGAATCGTTTCCGCGGCATGAGCCTGGGATCGGTCCTGCTCATGGTATCCTTCGGCCTGGCCATCACCTTCGGGCTGATGGGCATCATCAACATGGCCCACGGGGAGTTCATCGCCATCGGGGGCTACACCTGCTACCTGGTCCAGAACGCCTTTGCCGCAGCCTTCGGCCCGCAGTCGGCCGCCTACCAGTGGTTCTTCATTGTCTCCCTCCCGGTCAGCTTCGTGGTCGCGGCCCTGATCGGGATCGGTTTCGAGAAATCCTTTATCCGCTTCCTTTACCGCCGGCCCCTGGAATCCCTGCTGGCCACCTGGGGGCTGTCCATGGTCATGCAGCAGGTATACCGGCTCGTCTTCGGGGCCGCAAACGTCCAGGTCAACACGCCCGGCCTGCTGGTGGGCAATTTCGAACTCTGGGGCGCCTCGCTCAGCTACACCCGTATTTTCGTCATCGGATTCGCCATCCTCACGGTCATCGCCACCTGGCTCCTGCTGACCCGGACCAACCTCGGCCTCTACATCCGGGCCGTCATGCAGAACCGCCACATGGCGGCCAGCCTGGGCATCCCCGTCAGCCGGGTCAACACCCTCACTTTCGCGTTTGGATGCGGTCTGGCCAGCCTGGCCGGCGTCGTCCTCTCGCAACTGGGCAATGTCGGCCCCTCCATGGGCCAGGCCTACATCGTGGACAGTTTCATGGTGGTCGTGGCCGGCAGTGTCGGCAACCTGCTCGGGGCCGGGGTCTCGGCCATGGGGATCGGGCTGGTCGACCAGTTCCTGCAGCCGGCCATGGGGCCGGTCATGGGCAAGATCACCGTCTTCGCGGTGATCATCCTCTTCCTGCAGTGGAAGCCCGGCGGCCTCTTCCCCACCAAATCAAGGAGCCTGGAGGACTAGGATGAAACTTTTCGACAGCAAGACCGAGTGGACCACTTTCCTCGTAGCCGGAGTCGTGCTCCTGCTCCTGCTGCCCGGCCTGAACGCCTTCACCGGTCCGGACAGCTTTTTCCATGTCTCCGGCTTCCAGTTGTCCTTGTGGGGCAAATACATTACCTACGCCGTCCTGGCCATGAGCCTGAACCTGCTCTGGGGCTACACCGGCCTGCTGTGCCTTTGCCAGAGCCTGTTCTTCGCCCTCGGTGGCTACGCCTTCGGAATGTACCTGATGCTGATGATCGGGGAGCGCGGGGCCTACAAGAGCCAACTCCCGGACTTCATGGTCTTCCTCGGCTACCAGGAACTGCCGGTCCACTGGGTTCCCTTCTATAATTTCTGGTTCGCGGCCGGCGCGGTCCTCTGGGTGCCCGGCCTGGTGGCCCTGGTTTTCGGCTTCCTGGCATTCCGCTCCCGGATCAAGGGGGTCTACTTCTCCATCCTGACCCAGGCCCTGACCTACGCCGCCTGCCTGCTCTTTTTCCGCAACGACTTCACCTTCGGGGGCAACAACGGCTTCACCGATTTCAAGGAAATCCTCGGGGCCGACATCAACTCCCCCTCGACCCTGCGCTGGCTGTTCGCCTGCAGCGTCATCCTGATGGGGCTGACCTACCTGCTCATCGCCTGGCTGATCAACACCAAGTTCGGCAAGGTCCAGCAGGCCATCCGCGACAGCGAGAACCGGGTCCGCTTCTCGGGGTATTCAACAACCCACTACAAACTGCTGATATTCGTCCTCTCGGCCATGATCGCCGGGGCCGCCGGCGCCCTCTACGTGCCGCAGGTGGGGATTATCAACCCGTCTGAAATGACGGCCGCCAAGTCTCTCGACGTGGTGGTCTGGGTGGCCCTCGGCGGACGGGGAACCAAGCTCGGGCCCATTATCGGCGCGGTGGTGGTCAACATGCTGAAGAGCTTCGCCACCCGGGCCTATCCCGACAGCTGGCTGATCATCCTCGGGATGATCTTCATCCTGGTGGTGCTTTTCATGCCCAACGGCCTGGTCGGCCTTCCGGCCCAGCTCAAGGGCTGGTACGCCCGCCGCCGGGCGGCCGCCGCCCTCAGTTCAACCGGCGAAGCCCCTTCCGAAGCATGAGCCAGGATCCCTTGCATCGCGGCACCAGCCTGGTCCTCACGGTCGAGGGCGTGGACAAGTCCTTCGACGGGTTCAAGGCCGTCAACGACCTCAACTTCTACCTGCGGGAAGGCGAGCTGCACACGGTCATCGGTCCCAACGGGGCGGGCAAGAGCACCTTCATGGACCTCATCACGGCCCGGACCAAGCCCGACCGGGGAAAGATCGTCTACCACAAGGAGGACGGGCACGACATCGACCTGACCCGGACCCGGGAGCACGTGGTCAGCCAGCTGGGCATCAGCCGCAAGTTCCAGAACCCGACGGTCTACAATTCACATACCGTCTACGACAACCTGCTGCTTTCCCTGAACGCCGGCCGGGGGGTCCTGAAGACCCTCTTTTACCGCGAGACCCGGGAGCACCGGGACAAGATCCACCAGGTCCTGGAGACGATCCGCCTCGAGTCCCGCAAGAACCACATCGCCGGATCCCTTTCCCACGGCCAGAAGCAGTGGCTGGAGATCGGCATGCTCCTGGCCCAGGATCCCAAGATCATGCTGGTCGACGAGCCGGCGGCCGGGATGAGCGACGAGGAGACGGAGCGGACCGGCGAGCTGCTCCTGAGCCTCGAGGGCAAGCACAGCCTGATCGTCATCGAGCATGACATGGACTTCGTCCGCCAGATTGCCAGGCGGGTCACCGTCCTCCACCAGGGCCATGTCCTCAAGGAGGGGGATTTCGAATCCGTCCGCCGGGACCCGGAGGTGGTCGAGGTCTACCTCGGGAGGCAGACCCGCAACCATTGAGCAGCACCATGAGCACGCAAACCGTCGAGCAGGAAACCCCCGTCGCCACCGATTGCTTTCTCCGCATGGAGAATGTATCCGCCGGCTATGACGAGTCGCTGATCCTCAAGGGGATCAACCTCGAGGTCGGGAAGAAGCAGGTGGTGGCCCTGCTGGGGCGCAACGGGGTGGGCAAGACGACCCTCCTCAAGACCATCCTCGGGCTGCTTCCGGCCCGGACCGGGGACATCCTCGTGGAGGGCCGGTCCGTTCTTGGCCTGCCGACCAACAAGCGGGCCCGGCTGGGAATTGGCTACGTGCCCCAGGGGCGGGATATTTTTCCCGGCCTGACCGTCTGGGAAAACCTCAAGATCAGCCTCGCGGCCAGCAAGTCGACCGGCGAGGACCGCCTGGACGAAGTCTACGAGCTTTTCCCGGTATTGAAGGACATGCTCAAGCGCAAGGGCGGGGTCCTCAGCGGCGGACAGCAGCAGCAGCTGGCCATCGGCCGGGCCCTCCTGACGAATCCCCAGCTGCTCATGTTCGACGAGCCGACGGAGGGGATCCAGCCCTCGATCATCGACCAGATCGAGGACGCCATCCAGACCATCCGCCAGCGCTACCAGGTCAGCATTATCCTGGTCGAGCAGTATCTCGATTTCGCCAAGGCGGCCAGCGACTATTTCTACATCCTGGAGCGCGGCTCCATTGTCCACCAGGGCCCGACCGGGGACCTCACGGACGAGCTGATCGCCCGGCACCTGACTGTATAAGACATGCACCTGAAACCGAGAGAACGGGAAAAGCTGATGGTGGTGGTGGCAGCCGACCTGGCCCGCCGCCGCCAGCAACGCGGACTCAAGTTGAACTACCCCGAGGCTGTAGCGATTATTACCTACGAGATCATCGAGGGAGCCCGGGACGGGAAAAGCGTCGCCGAGCTGATGGAGTTCGGGACCACGCTCCTGACCCGGGACCAGGTGATGGAGGGAATCCCGGAAATGATATCCGAGGTCCAGGTGGAGGCCACCTTCCCGGACGGGAGCAAACTGGTAACTGTCCACAATCCAATCCAATGATACCCGGAGAAATCATCACCGCCCGGAATTCACCGGCCCTGATGGCCAACCGGGGCCTGCTGAGCCGCACCCTCAAGGTCGTCAATGCGGGGGACCGGCCGGTACAGGTCGGAAGCCACTTTCATTTCCACGAGGTCAACGAGGCCCTGCAGTTCGACCGCAAGTCGGCCTGGGGCATGCGCCTCGACATTCCCGCGGGAACCGCCGTCCGTTTTGAACCCGGGGACGAGAAGGAGGTCGACCTGGTGGCCCTGGCCGGCCGTCGCGAGGTCCGCGGATTGAACAACAAGGTCGACGGGAACCTGGACGAAAGGTAAGCACCATGGCTTTTGAATTCACACGCCGGCAGTATGCCGACCTCTACGGCCCGACCGTCGGGGACCGGGTCCGCCTCGGGGACACGGAATTGTTCATCGAGGTGGAACGGGATTACATCGCGGAACTGGGCGGCTACGGCAGCGAGGTCAAGTTCGGCGGCGGCAAGGTCATCCGCGACGGGATGGGCCAGTCCCCGACCGCATTGCGCGGTGAGGCCCTGGACCTGGTCATCACCAACGCCCTGATCCTCGATGCCGAGGTGGGCATCATCAAGGCCGACATCGGTATCCGCGACGGGCGCATCGCCGGGATCGGCCATGCCGGCAACCCGGGCATCCAGGACGGCATCGGCTCGCTGTTGGCCGACCCCGGGAGCGGTCAGCGGGACCCGATGGTCATCGGCGCCTCCACCGAGGTCATCGCCGGCGAGGGGACCATCGTCACCGCAGGAGGGATCGACGCCCACATACATTTCATCTGCCCGCAGCAGATCGACGAGGCCCTGGCCAGCGGGATCACCACCATGCTGGGGGGAGGGACCGGGCCGGCCGCGGGGACCAACGCGACCACCTGCACTCCGGGGGCCTGGAACATCAGGAAGATGCTCGAGGCCGCGGATGCCTTTCCGGTCAACCTCGGCTTTTTCGGGAAGGGCAACTGCTCCACCGAGGGGCCGCTGGCGGAACAGGTCGAGGCGGGTGTCATTGGATTGAAACTACACGAGGACTGGGGCACGCATCCGGGCGCGATAGACACTTGTCTCAAGGTGGCGGACCGCATGGACGTCCAGGTGGCCATCCACACCGACACCCTCAACGAGAGCGGGTTCGTCGAGCGGACCCTGGAGGCCATCGCGGGCCGGACCATCCACACCTTCCATTCGGAGGGTGCGGGCGGAGGCCACGCCCCGGACATTATCCGGGTCTGCCAGTATCCGAACATCCTTCCCTCCTCGACCAATCCCACGCGTCCTTACACGGTCAATACACTCGACGAGCATCTGGACATGCTCATGGTCTGCCACCATCTCGACGCGAGGATCCCGGAGGATGTGGCCTTCGCTGAGTCGCGCATCCGTCCCCAGACCATCGCCGCCGAGGACATCCTGCACGATCTCGGGGCCATCTCCATGATCTCCAGTGACAGCCAGGCCATGGGCCGGGTGGGGGAAGTCATTTCCCGGACCTGGCAGACCGCCCACAAGATGAAGCTCCAGTTGGGTCCCCTCGATGTGGGGGACAAGAGAGGCGCCGACAACGCACGGGCCCTCCGCTACGTGGCCAAGTACACCATCAACCCGGCCATCGCGCACGGCATTTCCCACGAGGTGGGATCCCTGGGGATCGGCAAGCTGGCCGATATTGCCCTCTGGAAGCCCGCCTTCTTCGGGGTCAAGCCGGAGGTCGTGCTCAAGGGGGGCATGATCGCCCTGGCAAACATGGGGGATCCGAACGCCTCGATTCCCACTCCCCAGCCGATGTTTTACCGGCCCCAGTTCGCATCCTTCGGCCGGGCCCGCCTGGGCACCTGCCTGACCTTTGTCAGCCAGGTTTCCCTCGATTCCGGCCTTGTGCAACAGTATCACTTGGGTAAGCGGTTCAGCGCCGCCCGGCAGTGCCGGCAGGTGGGCAAGGCCGACTTGCTCTTCAATGATGCCATGCCGGTCATCGAGGTCGATCCGGAAACCTACACGGTCAAGGCCGACGGCAAGGTCCTGACCTGCGAACCCCTGGCTGAGCTGCCCCTGGCCCAGCGGTATTTCCTCTTTTAAAGATGCCCCTCATCACCAGCAAGCCTTCACCGCATGAGGCGGCCCGGGAGACGGTATACGTCCCGGTGGACCGGCACACCCTGGCCAAACGCCGCTGGCGCCGCCGGGCCGAAGACGGGACGGACCTAGCCGTTGACCTGGAGCAGCCGTGCCGGCACGGAGAGCTGGTCCTGGTCCGCGACCAGCGGGCCTACCGTGTCCGCCAGGGCCCGGAGCAGCTGATCCGCATTCCGCTTCCCGATGAAAGGGAGGACGCAGCGCGGCTCGGCTGGTTTCTTGGCAACCAGCACCTTCCCGTCGAGGTAGTGGCCGGACACCTGCAGGTGGCCTTTGACAAGCGCCTGCATGAGCGCCTCTCGGCCCTCGGCGTCCGCCCGGAAGTGGTGGAGGCCGTCTTCAATCCGGATCCGCATTCGGCGGTTCCGCATCACCACCATTGATCCTTATGAACGATTCAGGCTCAAGTTCCCCGGACTGGCTGGCCGCCGCCCTGCAGCTCTTCGACTCCGCCCTGCCGACGGGAGCCTATGCGCATTCGCAGGGGCTGGAAGGTCTGGTCCGGGATGGCTGGATCGCCGGGACCGCGGAGGTGGAGTCCTTCATCTGCACGGAAGTGGCGGCTTCGTTGATCCATGCGGATCTTCCCGTGTTCAGGGAAGCCCACGCCGTCATCGGAAACGGCGACTGGACGGCGATTGCCGCCTTGGACGAGCTCGCCGAAGCGCTTCGGCCGACCCGGGAGCTCCGGCTCTGCGGGAGCCGTACCGGGCGGCAGGCCTGGCGTCTCTTCGGGGAGTTGCTGGAAGATGAACCGGAAAGGCAGGGCCAATATTCCCGGTGTGCTGAGTTTCTCTCTACATACCAGGCCCCGGTCGTTTTCGGTCTGCTGGGCGGCATTCTGCAGTGCCCCCCGGACGCGGCCATGCTGGCCTATTCCCGGCAGGCTGTAGTGAATTTTTCACAACCCTGTATAAAATTGCTCAACTCCGGTCCCACGGAAGCCCAGCGTATCATCTATTCCTGTTCAAAATACATTTCTGAATGGGTGCGGGCCAGCCTTTCAGTATCCCTTGCCGATACCGGTTTAACGGCCCCGCGATGGGATATCGCCTCTTCCAGGCACCAGTTCGCGCCGCAACGGCTCTACATTTCCTGACTCACCATGAATGAAACTGCACCCAGAAGCCCCGTAATCGTCGGGATCGGCGGCCCGGTCGGATCCGGCAAGTCGACCCTGGCCCTGACCCTGTGCCGCCTCTTCCGCGATTCCTGCCAGATGGCCGTCATCACCAACGATATCTATACCCGGGAGGATGCGAAGATGCTCGTCAGGAACGGGGCCCTTCCGGCCGAGCGGATCATGGGTGTGGAGACCGGGGGCTGTCCGCACACCGCCATCCGGGATGACATTTCCATGAACATGGAGGCGATTGAGGAAATGAAGGGCCGCTTCCCCCGGCTCGACGTGATCCTGCTGGAGAGCGGTGGCGACAACCTTACCGCGACCTTCTCCCCGGAACTGGCCGATGTCTTTATTTATGTCATTGATGTCACCGAGGGGGACGACATCCCCCGCAAGGGCGGTCCCGCCATCGAGCACAGCGACCTGCTTCTGATCAACAAGACCAGCCTCGCTCCCCATGTCGGGGCCGACTTGTCCCGGATGCGCGCTGACACCCTGGACAAGCGTGGGCGGAAGCCGTTCCTCTTTGCCGACCTCAGGCAGGGAGTCGAGCTCGACTCCCTGGCCGAGTGGTTCCGTCACTACGTTTTGTTCACCGGTGCTGCCCGCTGAAAATATGGAGGCTGTTGTGGCAGATGCTCCCGGGGTTTCCCGCCTTGCGGGTGAAGTCGACCTGCGCTTCGGCCTGGCGGGCAATGAGCGTACATCCCTGGTGCGCCGCTACCGGACCGGTCATTTCCACCTCGGCAAAGCCTACGATGACGGACGGCAGCTGGTGGTCCAGGTGGTCAACACCACGGCCGGCATCTTCGAGAACGATACGCTGCACTCACATTTTGCCTGCGATTCCGGAGCCCGCGCCTGTGTCCTCTCGCCGTCCTCGAACCAGGTCTATGCCATGCCTGGCAGCGGGGCGGCCTCCTCCCGGCAGCATATCGAGGTGCGTTCCGGAGGCAGCCTGACAGTGCTGCCGCGCTGGCTGGTCCCGCATCGCGGAAGCCGGTTTGAACAGGTGACGACCATCGAACTGGAGCCAAAGGCGCGGCTGTTCTATCTGGAACCGGTGTCGGCGGGGCGGAATTCCTCCGGCGAGTTCCTGGAGACGGAATCCCTTTCCTGCCGCGTGGATATCCGGG
>ENA-ORCW01000854-ORCW01000854.1-marine-metagenome-genome-assembly--contig:-NODE-854-length-10135-cov-3.127162_pt1 | contig 10135 bp, 9 predicted proteins | sample MGYA00237784_ERZ508517 | MGnify/ENA primary metagenome ERZ508517 (study PRJEB26187, sample SAMN06268979) | marine metagenome | isolation source: Tt ae E1 feedstock associated aerobic enrichment on... | reverse complement strand
GCTCGCCGCCGGTCACCACCGGCAGGGCCGGAATGTCGTAGATCGGCTTTTCCGGATAGAGCTCGGCGCACTGGCCGCCGGGCTTGTCGAGGATATCGACCAGATGCGCCTTCAGGCCCAGCAGGCCCAGCTCGAAGATCGCGAAGAGGCCGACCGGGCCGGCGCCGATGATCACGACATCGGTGGTCATGCGGGATTCCGTCACTTCAAGACCTCCTCTTCCTCTGCGGGCTCTTCCTCACCGGGCCGCTCAGCGCAGGCCGTCCTCGCCCTTCACGTCTTCGGCCTTGAGGCCTCCCATACGGGCATGGATACGCGGGCCGCAAGCCATGGCAAGCACAAACAAAATCTCGTCGGGGCGCGGGCCATCGGCCATCCCGACCTCCATCGCATCGAAATGACTGCGTACATAGGCGGCATTGATATGACCAAGCGGGATGTCGATGCGTGCGCCGAAAGCCCCGACCTTTTTCGAAGACGGCACGATGGCCTTGGAATCGCCGAGCCGTTCGCGCATGGCATAGCCGCCCGGCACATGCCAGAGCGCCCCGTGCTCCAACTCGCCCGCCGTGCCGACAATCGCGCCTTTGCCGAAACCGTCTATGACCGCGATATCGCCGCCGAGTGCAGAGATCAGGCGGTCTGTCATGTCAAGCCCGAGCGGCTTCAGATCGTCCATCGCGCTTTCCAGTTCGTCCGCATACCCACCCGCAAAGGGGTTTTGCACCAATGCAAGCGCGGCGGCGCGGCGGCGCGGAACCCCCGGGGCCGTTCCACCCTCATGAAAAATTTCTTCTGTCACGAGCGCGATTTTGCGCAGGGCGAATTCAGGCATGGATCGAACCTTTGCGTATGGAGGGGGCCGGCAAGATAACCAGCGCAGGCGTGTCTGCCTGCGCACCAGAAATAATGGAACCGCATTCACGCGATTCACCACACAAAAAGAGAGCCGCTGCTTCGATAAGATCACGCGCCAGCATGCTATTGGCTGTGGCAACCCCGTTTTCGAGCGCTTCCGCGATGTCGGCGGACGCAAGCTGCCCGACCGCTTTTGTTACCAGCCGGCCCCGCAAATCGCTGTCGGGGTCGATCCCATTTGCCGGAACACGCGTGACACCCGGGTGCCCGGGCAGGTCCACGGCATTGGCAATCAGCGTTGCGGCAGTGTCGGCAGCAGCGGCGGAACGGGCGAGCACCGTTACGGCATCGGCGATGCCGAGCGAATGGCTGCGCCCACGCCAACCACTCGTGGCAATGCCGCGGACAGGATCGGTAAAGCGGATCGCCAGTCGATCGGCAAAGCCGCGGTCGGTCCCGGCGATGGCAACGTCGATGCTTTCGCCCTCGGTCAGATGAAAGGCAACGTCCCCGCCATTGTTCACATAGGCGCGCGCGAGCGTTCGGCCTTCGACGAGCGCTGCCAGAATCTCGTCAGCGACGCTGCCGGCCACCGCCGCCATCGGGGTGACAAAGGCAGGCACATATGCATGAACGGCCGTCTCCATCCGAAGCGCGGTGGAGGAGGTAAAAGGGCGGGCCTTCGCACCCGCCGGTCTGCGCAGCGCCGGCAGTTCCGCCACCAGTTCATCAAGAATCGTTTCGAAGCGCCTCACGGCCTGCCGATAAGCGGCGAGCCGTTCCCGTTCCTCCCCGAACGCCTCGACGATCAGGTCGATTGGACCATGGTTCAGATGCAAGCGGCGGCCATCGGCGAGCCAACTGACAGCGGGGCCGTTCATCGTTTCGGCTCCCGTCGCAATTGCTGGAGCGGCGGCCAGGGATTGGAAACGGCAGCCACTTGTGTCTTCCGCGGATTGAAATACTCGCCGCCCTTTTCCAAAACGTCCTCGACACTTCGGACCTCGTTTCCGTAGCCGCCAAGGCGAACGTAATCCTCACGTCTGAGCGTAAATTCGATGGGCGCCACCAGCGCCGGCGTCGGCACATAACCGAAAGCGTTTTCGGGTGTACGCATCACATCAACCATGATGGTGATGCCCCCGCCCGGCCACACATAGACCGGAGCGCCACCCACCGTGACATAGGTATTCAACCCCTGAACAGAGCGTGTCAGATTAACGGGGTTCTCGGTCACTCCGGCGCGAAGGCTACCACCCGCCCCGCCCATGAACAGGACCGTGCAAAGCGCCGGCTCGCAGTTTTCTTCGATCAGCGCCACCGACTTACGCAAAGCGTCGGGAAAAGGTTTCTTCACCGGTTTGAGCGCCATATCCAGTTCGTAATAGGCAAACTGCTCGCCGGTCGTAGACACCATAAGCAGGGAGAGGCCCGGCCGCGCACCCTTCTTTTCGTTGAATGGGCCGAGTATTTCCAGCGGATCGTCGATCGTCGTACCGCCCCAGCCGAGCCCCGGTTCGGACACCTTGAAATAGCGCCCCGGCGTTGAACGGCGGCCGATGATCTTGATGCCGGTGTCCTCCCAACCGATTACCTTGCCGGCCTGATGCTCGGAAACGACTCCGGTTATGTGATCGTCCACAACCACGACCTCATCCACCAGACCCTTCCATTGCGAGGCAAACATGCCGATGGTGGCCGAGCCGCAACCGACCCGCATGCGTTCCTCGCGGGTGCCGTCGATGACCGGCGGCTTTCCGGCCTGCACGACGACGCTGGCGCCGCCGTCGATGGACAATTCCACCGGCTTCTTGTTGCAAAGGTCCATCAGCGCCCGGCAGGTAATCCGACCCTCGACCTTCGAACCGCCGGTCAGGTGATGAACCCCGCCGAGCGATAGCATCTGGCTGCCGTATTCGGCGGTGGTAACATGACCGATCGCCTCGCCATCCGCCCGCACCATTGCGGCTTCGGAACCGAGATGCCGGTCAGTGTCGATCTTCACCTTGACGCCGCAATAAGAGAAAATTCCCTCCGTGACCACCGTGACGAGATCGACGCCCTCGACCTCCTGGGAAACGATAAAGGGGGCCGGCTTGTAATCGGGATAAGTGGTCCCTGCTCCGATCGCGCTCACGAACCGGCGCTTTGTGTTGACCAGCGCGCCATCCCATGGAGCTTCCCCCTCGAATGGGACAACCATGTCGCCTTCTTCAGCCGCGTGTTCGAGAATGGCGACCGGATCGCAGCGCGTGATGCGCCCACCGAAGTTTCCATAACGGTCACAAGCGCCGGTGCGTCCCTCGGCGATGTAGCACATGACGGGGCAGGCATCGCAGCGCAGCTTGTCGCCCGCCGGCTGCTTGGGCGGAGCCGCCTCAAAACGTTCTGTAAGCTCGTTCATCCTCTACCCTCCCGCGCCCGGATAGCCGCCAGAATGCGGCTCGGCGTGGCAGGCACCTTGGTCACTTCGACTCCCACGGCATGGCGGATCGCATTGAGAATTGCCGGCGCGGTGGGAATAAGCACATGCTCGCCCAGTCCTTTGGCGCCGAATGGTCCTTCCGGATCCGGTATTTCCAACAAAATCGTCTCGATCGGAGGCACATCACCCACGGTGGGGATCAGATAATCGTGCAGGTTTTCTGTGCGGCCCGGCACATACTCCTCCATGAGAGCGAGACCGATACCCTGCGCTATGCCGCCCTCGATCTGCCCTTCCACCAGGAGCGGGTTAATGGCACGGCCTACATCATGGGCGGCAGTGATCCGCAAGAGCCGCACGGTGCCAAGCGTGGTGTCGACCTCCAACTCCACAAGCTGAGCGCCGTAGCCATATACGGCATAGGGAACACCCTGTCCTTTCTCGTCCAGCGCCGTGGTCGGCGGATCGTAGGTTTCCTCTGCCGAAAACACATAACCATTCGCGTCGGGCTCGATGCCTGACAGGTCCAGCTTCCGGCGCGCGGCACCCTCACGAATGACAAGCGCACCATCTTCAAGTTCGATTGCCGCGCCATCCGACACATTGGCAAACCGCAACAACTCTTCACGAAGCGTCCGCCCCGCTTTTTCCGCCGCCTTGCCTGTCACATAGGTTTGACGCGACGCTGAAGTTTTGCCTGCGTCGGGCGTCACTGCGGTATCGCCGTCAACAAGCCGGAACGCCGAAAGCGGCAGGCCGCTTGCATCGGCACATATCTGTGTCACGACCGTATTGGAGCCTTGACCGATATCGACCGCGCCCTGATGCAGCATCACCGCGCCGGAGGCCGTGATGCCGACACGGATCGTCGAAGGATTTGGCAGAGCGGTGTTGCCGCAGCCGTACCAGCAGGAGGCAATGCCGATGCCGCGCCGCACTCTTCCGTCGGCGGCGTTGGCACTGTCGGCCTCCGCCTGAGCGCGCGCCCAGTGCGGCTTCAGCGCATCGAGACACGGGCGAATGCCGACCCCCGAAAGCGCCTGCCCGCATGTGGTGCGGTCGCCATCGACAAGCGCATTGTCGATGCGAAATTGCAGCCGGTCGCGGCCAAGCTTTTCGGCCAGCCGGTCGTAGAGCGTTTCCTGCATGATGGTGGCCTGCGGCACACCGAACCCGCGGAACGCGCCGGACACGGGGCCGTTGGTGTGGATGGCTCGGCCTGTGGCGCGATAGTTCGGCGTGCGATAGGGGCCGGAGGCATGAACCGGCACGCGGTTTGCCACCGTTGGCCCCCAGCTCGCATAGGCGCCAGTGTTGAAATCCCCTTCAAACACCATGCCGGTGACGCGCCCCGCCTCATCCGCCGAAATCGAAGCGCGCATTGTTGCCGGGTGGCGCTTGGTGGTGGAGCGCATGGAATCCCCGCGCGTATACACAATCGCCGCCGGTCTCCCGGTCTTGAGCGCCACCAGCCCCACCAGCGGCTGCAAGGAGACGTCAAGCTTGGAACCAAAACCGCCGCCCGTCGCCAGCGGCACGATGCGCACCTTCTCCGGCGGCAGACCAAGCACCTTGGCCGTGTCGTCGCGATCCATATAGGGCGCCTGCGTGCAGGCTTTGATGACGAGCGTCTCGCCCTCCATCATCGCATAGCCCGCTTCCGGCTCGATATAGGCGTGCTCCACATAAGAGGTCTCGACCTCACCAGAGACCGAGACAAAGGCCTCGGAAAGCGCGCCTTCCGGGTCGCCGCATTCCACGAACCCTCGCGTCAGCTCATTGCCCGTCCGCCCCTCATGCAAATCCGCAAAGCCATCCCGCCGGGCCTCATCGGGTGTCAGAGCGTGGGGCAGTTCCTGCCAGCGGATCGGGAAGGCATCCAATTCGAGTGCCTCGATTGCGGCACGCTCGCCCGCAATCAGCGCCACCGCCTCGCCGCGAAACCGCGCCCGACCCTCGGCCAGCGCCGGTTGATCGGCGAAAGGCGGGATGACGCCAAACCGGTTTTCGCCTGGAATATCGGCTGCCGTGAAAACCGCGGCAACGCCCGGATGCGCGGCGATGAACGCCTCCGTGTCACCGATCTCGAAATCGGCATGCCAATGCGGCGACCGCACCACCGCCACCGAAAGCGCATCGGCAGGTCGCTCATCCGCACCGAAGATCTCCGTTCCCTTCACCTTGCGCTCGCCATCGAGCCTGATCGGCGAGGCACCGACGGCACGGCCCTGCTCCACCATGCTGGTATCAACACCCACGGAGCGATTGGCGTTCATCACCGCCTCGATGATCTTGCGGTAACCGGTGCAGCGGCACAGAACCCCGCCCAGCGCGTCCTGCACCTCGGTCTCAGACGGTGTCGGGTTCTGCTCCAGAAGTGCTGCCGCGCTCACCAGAACGCCCGGTGTGCAAATCCCGCACTGGGCCGCCCCGTGGCGCAGGAAGGACTCCTGAAGCGCCGACAGACTGCCATTGGCTAGCCCCTCCACGGTGCGCACCTGGGTGCCCGAAAGATTGGCCGCCGGGACGAGACATGCGCACACCATCGCGCCGTCAACCATAACGGTACAGGCTCCGCAATCGCCCGCATCGCAGCCGACCTTCGTGCCGGTGAGCCCCAACCCGTCCCGCAGAACGGAAGAAAGCCGTTGAAGCGGAGCGACCTCGGCGACCACCGGCTTGCCATTGACCTCGAAGGAAATCGAAAAACGCGCGCCGCTCATGCCGCAGCCCCCCGACAATCCATCCCGTCCAACGCTTGTTCCAATGCACGTACCGCGATCTCCCGAGCCGCCTCCACACGATATGCCGCAGTACCCCGCACATCGTCGATGGGCGAGAGTTCGGGAAAATCGTAATCGGAAATCGCCCGACGAATGTCGGCACACATAGCGCCTTTAAGCTGTGCCTCGAGACCGGAAAGACGCTGTGCCACCGCCGAGCAAGAACCAACGCTGATCGCCGCCTCCGCGATGCGCTCGCCGTCGCGGACGACCCGCGCCGCGGCCATGGCGATCGAGATCACCAGATAACGTCTTGCTCCCAGCTTCACAAAGCCTGATGCTCCTCGCGAGGACGCTCTGGGCACATGGATCGCAGTGAGCAATTCTTCAGGTGTCCGCGCCGTCTCGCGATTGCCGAGAACGAAAGCCGAGAGCGGCAGATGACGAACGCCCTCGGCGGAACGCAGTTCAACGTCCGCATCGAGGGCCAGAAGTGGCGGAACACCATCGGCGGCCGGCGACGCATTGCAAAGATTGCCGGCGATCGTTCCGGTGTTCTGAATCTGCACCGAACCGACCTCACGGGCAGCGCGCTTAAGCATGTCGAAAGCGGGCGGCAGGGGCGCATCGATCACTGTACTCCAGCTTGTACGCGCGCCGAACACAATATGTGTCTCCGTTTCGTGTATTCCCTGAAGGGCCGACAGGCCGTTGATATCAAGCACGTCGCTTTTCATCGGCCCTGCGCCGAGAGCGGGATAGAAATCCGTGCCGCCCGCAAGAATCGTCCAGCGCTTCGTGCATAAGAGCCCGAGCGCTTCCTCCAGTTCGGTCGGTCTGGCATAGTCCATGCTCAGCCTGCCTTCCCAATCGCGACACCGTTCCCAAGCCCTTTTCGATGCTCTTGCGGCAGGGCTTAAATTCATTTGTATACGAATGATACGCTCCTTAGCGTGCTTGTCAAAGGGGAACATTCGGTCCACCTTCGCGCTGATTTCATGCAAACAGGAGACAGGGATGGCCGATGAGGCATTGATCGTGATCGATGTGCAGAACGATTTCTGCCCCGGCGGGGCGCTCGCCGTGGCGGGCGGCGACGAGGTGGTTCCAGTCATAAACGGGATGATCGAACGCTTCGAGCACGTGATGCTGACGCAGGACTGGCATCCGGCAGGCCACTCGAGCTTCGCCTCGTCGCATTCCGGCAAAGCCCCCTTCGAGACGATCGAGATGCCCTATGGCACGCAAACCTTGTGGCCCGACCACTGCGTGCAAGGAACCAAAGGGGCAGCATTTCATGAAGGGCTCGCCTGGAACAGGGCGGAGCTTGTCGTCCGCAAAGGCTTCCGCCAGGCAATCGACAGCTATTCTGCCTTTTTCGAGAACGATCATGAAACACCGACCGGCCTGTCAGGCTATCTGCGCGAACGCGGCATCACCAGGGTGACGCTGGCGGGCCTGGCGACGGATTTCTGCGTCGCCTATTCGGCCATAGACGCATGTCGACAAGGTTTCGAGGCCACCGTGGTCCTCGACGGCTGCCGCGCCATTGACCTTGGCGCCTCACTGGCTGGTATGACGGCGAAGATGAAAGAGGCTGGCGTAACGCTGGCATGAAAAAGGGGTGAGGCGCCCCTATCACCCTACCCCTACATAGCGATGCACCATATCCGGATCGGCGCGCAGGCGTTCCACATCAACCGTCTCGCGGTTGCGGCCATTCTCGATGAAGGCAACACGATCCGCCACGGGCAGAACGGCATCAACCCGCTGCTCGACTAGGATGGTGGAAACTCCGCGCTCGCGCAGCCCCGCCACCGTCTCGCGAATCCGTGCGATCATCGACGGCATCAGCCCCTCGGTCGGCTCATCCAGCAGCAGCACCTGCGGCTCAAGACACAGCGCGCGCGCCATGGCCAGCATCTGCTGCTCGCCGCCCGAAAGCGTGCCGGAGCGTTGCTTCAGCCGCTCGCGCAGAACCGGAAAGAGCGCGAGCACGCTGTCGCGCGTTGCAGCGCCGTTGCCCCGTGTCATCAGCCCGATCTCGATGTTCTCACCCACCGTGAGTTCTGAAAACAGCCGACGCCCCTGCGGCACATAGGCGACACCGGCTTTCGGGACCTCGTGCGGCGCGAGGCCGGTCAGGTCCACATCGCCAAGCAGAATGCGCCCCGCCGTTGCCGGCACCAGCCCCATGATCGTCTTCAGCGCCGTGGTCTTGCCTGCGCCATTGCGGCCAAGCAGGCAGAGCACCTCGCCAGAGCGTAACTCCAGATCGAAGCCGCGCAGCACCTGCACATGGCCATAGGCGCTATCGACATTCTCCATTTTCAGAGCAGCCGTCATCTCAACCTCCGAGATAGGCCTGCTGGACGGCTTGGTTGGCGCGGATCTCGGCAGGTGCGCCCTGCGCGAGAATGCGCCCCTGCTCCATCACCGTGATGCGCTCGGCAAGCGCCATGACCACATCCATATTGTGTTCGATCAGAAGCACCGTCGCCTCCTCGCCGATCTGGCGCACCAGCGCGACAAAGTTCTCGATCTCGCTGTCGGAAAGCCCCTGCGTGGGCTCATCGAGGATCAGAAGTCGCGGCCGGAGCGCCAGCCCCATCGCGACTTCGAGCAGCCGCTGATGACCGTAGGACAGATTGCCGGCCACCTTGTGTGCATGTTCCGCAAGCCCCACCTTCTCCAGCGCATCCAGGCCATGTTCGGTGAGCGCGTGCGCGGACAGGCCGCGTTCATGATCGTCGATCAACTGCCTCTGTACCGCCAGCGCCACATTATCGAAGGCCGTCAGATTGGCGAAGACACTGGTGATCTGGAACGTGTAGGCGATGCCGGCGCGCACGCGCTTGTGGGCCGGCATCTTTGAAATGTCCTGCCCGTCGAACACGACGCGTCCCTCGGTGGGCGCAACACGCCCACATATAAGGCTTACAAAAGTGGTCTTGCCGGCCCCGTTCGGGCCAATAATCGCGTGCGTCTCGCCCTCAGGCAAAGAGAAATCCACACCATCGACCGCACGCAGACCGCCGAAAGACCGGCCAAGCCCATGAGTTTCAAGAAGCGGGCTCACGGTAGCCATGGCAACCACCTTTCACGCACCGTGCCGATGATGCCTTTGGGGAAGAACAGAATAACACCGATCAATACCAGCCCGACCACCATCAAATGCGCGGTGGTGTAGCTCGACGCCGTGTCGATCACATAGAACATGAACAGCGTGCCGATGAGCGGGCCGAGCGTCGTCGCCGCACCGCCGACCAGCACCCAGAGCAGCGGCAGAATGGAATACTGGATCGCCGCAAAACCAGACCCGACATAGCCGAACAGAACCGCATAAGCAGCGCCCGAAGCGGCGCAGAAAATGCCGGAAATCACCACCGAAGCCAGCTTGTTGGCGAAAACGTCATAGCCCAGCATGCGCATGCGCTCCTCGTTCTCGCGAATGGCGATCAGCGAGCGGCCATAGGGCGCGCGCACCAGAAAGAGGATCGCCGCCAGCACCAGCGTGAACAGCGAAAGCGCCACCAGATAGCGGGTCGAGGGATCGGAAAGATCGAGCATCCCGCCGGAAAAGCCTAGAACCCGCGTTTCCTGCGGCAGAACGAGCCCCTCCTCGCCGCGCGTATAGGTCGTGAAGTAGAGGGTCATCAGGTAGAAGACCTGCGCGAACATCAGCGTCACGATCATGAACGCCACGCCGGTGGTGCGCAGCGCCAGAAAGCCGACAACCAGCGCCAGCGCAGCACCGGCGGCAAGCCCCGTTCCGAAGGCCGGCCAGACGCTCCATTCCAGATGATAGATCGTCAGGCCCGCACCATAGAGCCCGGCGGCAAAGAACATGGCATGCCCGAGGCTGAGCAGGCCCGTATAGCCGAAGGCCAGATTGTAACCCATGGCGAAAACAGCCAGCACCAGAACCCGTGCAAACACACCACGGTGATATTCCGGCAAGAGAAAATTGAGAGCCAGCAGCGCGAATACCACGCCGATATGAAGCGCAATGGATTTTGTCGAAGGCGTCAGTCTGGTCATCGTGCCGCCGCTCCGAAAAGCCCTTGCGGGCGGAACACCAGGATCATGGCGACGGCCAGCGTCGCCAGCATCTTGGCGAGCGTCGGCG
>ENA-ORCW01000852-ORCW01000852.1-marine-metagenome-genome-assembly--contig:-NODE-852-length-10148-cov-2.403038_pt1 | contig 10148 bp, 6 predicted proteins | sample MGYA00237784_ERZ508517 | MGnify/ENA primary metagenome ERZ508517 (study PRJEB26187, sample SAMN06268979) | marine metagenome | isolation source: Tt ae E1 feedstock associated aerobic enrichment on... | reverse complement strand
GCTGCGTTTCGTCCGCGGACGCGGACCGCGTCTCACCCGTTGATGTTGTACGCGGCGACAGCCGCCATGTTGACCAGGTCGGCGTCGGTGGCGCTCAGGCTGACGATCTGAACCGGCTTGTCGAGACCCACCAGCAGCGGTCCGATCACCGTCGAGCCGCCGAGTTCCTGCACCATCTTGGTCGAGATCGCGGCCGAGTGATACGCCGGCATGACCAGCACGTTCGCCGGGCCCGACAGGCGGCAGAACGGATACGCCGCCATCACGTTCGGGTTGAGCGCCACGTCGGCGGCCATCTCGCCGTCGTACTCGAAGTCGACGCGGCGCTCGTCGAGGATCTCGACCGCCTCGCGGATCTTCTTCGAACGTTCTCCCTCCGGCTGGCCGAAGGTCGAGTAGGCGAGCAGGGCGACGCGCGGCGTGTAGCCCATGCGGCGGGCAACGCCGGCGGCCTCCTCGGCGATGTCGGCAAGCTCTTCCGGCGTCGGCATGTCGTGCACCGCCGTGTCGGCGACCAGCACCAGACGGCCGCGCGCCAGCACCATCGACACGCCGATCACCCTGTGGCCGGGTTTCGGATCGATCACCCGGCGCACGTCCTCGAGCACGGTCGAGTAGTTGCGGGTCACGCCCGAGACCAGCGCGTCGGCGTCACCAAGCGCCACCATGCAGGCGCCGAAGTGGTTGCGGTCCGAGTTAATCAGGCGCTGAACGTCGCGATAGAGGTAGCCCTTCCGCTGCAGGCGCGCATAGAGGAAGTCTATGTATTCCGCGTTGCGGGTCGACAGACGCGCATTACTGATCTCGACGCCCTCACGCAGTTCGATGCCGGCGCGCTCGGCGGCGCCGCGCACGGTCTCCTCGCGGCCGATGAGCACGGCCGTGCCGAGCTTGTGGTGCACGAAGCTCACCGCTGCGCGGATCACCTGCTCCTCCTCGCCCTCGGCGAAGACGACGCGCTTCGGCGCCCGGCGCACGCGCTGGAAGATGCGCTGCAGCGTGCCGACGATCGGGTCGCGGCGGGCGGAGAGCTGCATCTTGTAGTGCGCCATGTCGGTGATCGGCACGCGCGCCACGCCGGTGTCCATTGCGGCTTTGGCGACCGCCGCCGGAACCTCGGCCAGGAGGCGCGAGTCGAACGGCACGGGGATGATGTACTGCGGGCCGTATTTCGGGCGTACGCCCTGATAGGCCGCTGCCACCTCGTCCGGCACGTCCTCCCGGGCGAGCGCTGCAAGCGCCTGCGCCGCGGCGGCCTTCATCTCCTCGTTGATGGTGGTGGCGCGCACGTCGAGCGCGCCGCGGAAGATGTAGGGGAAGCCGAGGACGTTGTTGACCTGGTTGGGATAGTCCGAACGTCCGGTCGCGACGATGGCATCGTCGCGGATGGCAGCGACTTCCTCCGGCGTGATCTCCGGGTCGGGATTGGCCATCGCGAAGATGATCGGCTGCGGCGCCATGGAGAGGATCATCTCCTTGCTAAACGCGCCCTTCACCGACAGGCCAAGCACGACGTCGGCGCCCCGCATGGCATCTTCCAGGGTGCGCGCATCGGTCTTCACCGCATGCGCCGCCTTCCACTGGTTCATGCCTTCCTTGCGGCCCTGATAAATGACGCCCTTGGTGTCGCAGAGGGTGATGTTCTCCGCCTTCATGCCCAGCGTCTTGACGAGCTCGATGCAGGCGATGCCGGCGGCGCCGGCGCCATTGCACACGAGTTTGGTCTTGGCGATGTCGCGGCCGGTCAGATGGATCGCGTTGATCAGGCCGGCGGCGGCGATGATCGCGGTACCGTGCTGGTCGTCATGGAAGACCGGAATGTCCATCAGTTCGCGCAGGCGCGATTCGATGATGAAGCAGTCAGGCGCCTTGATGTCTTCGAGGTTGATGCCGCCGAAGGAGGGGCCGAGATAGCGCACGCAGTTGACGAATTCATCGACGTCTTCGGTCGAGACCTCGAGGTCGATGCTGTCCACGTCGGCGAAGCGCTTGAAGAGGACCGACTTGCCCTCCATCACCGGCTTGGAGGCGAGCGCGCCGAGGTTGCCGAGGCCGAGGATGGCCGTGCCGTTGGAGATGACGGCCACCATGTTGCCGCGCGTGGTGTATTCGAAGGCCGAAAGCGGGTTCTCGGCGATCGCCTTCACCGGCACCGCGACGCCTGGAGAATACGCCAGCGACAGGTCGCGCTGGGTCGCCATCGGCTTGGTGGGCGTGATCTCCAGCTTGCCCGGCCGCCCGTCGGAGTGGAACTTGAGGGCTTCCTGATCGGTAACGGAAGGCCCGGCCTTCCGTGGATTGCCGTCTGCCATCGGTACGTACTCTCTTCCCCGAGGAGGGCGCTTCGCGCGCCCGCTTTTATTTGGTGAATAGGTCGGGGACCATAGTCATCCGGTCGAGTGAAAACAATCGCGAACACGGGACCGCACAAAGCCGGGTTCCAGAGTCGACCTGTACGACAACTTCGCCACATCATGTAACCGGCGGCCATGAACGCGGCGAATACGCAAACGGGGTCTCTGCCCTGCATCATCCGCGTTCGCTGATAGCGCCGGCAGGTCCCGGAAACGCCTTGGCGACGCCCGAAATCCGCCTTGGTGATGCGATTTGCTTTACCAGCGAAAGGGCAGGGTTATAGTTGGGGCAGCGGTTTGTGAAAGGCTATCAAGGGCCTTCCACATTCAAACGAACGCTCCAGGGCCCCATGCGACGCTGGTTTCTCAGCTATAACTCCATCGACCTCCCGCTCGTCGAGCGCCTCGAAGGCATCCTGCGCCTGCAGGTGCCCGACACGGAAATCTTCTTTGCTCCCAAGGCGTTACGTGCCGGCGGCTATTGGCTGCCGAAGCTCGCCGAAGCGATAGCCGACGCCAACGCCTTCGTTCTTTTCGTCGGCGAGAACGGCCTCGGGCCGTGGCAGGTCATCGAATACTACGAGGCGCTCGACAAGCGGGTGAAGCAGCCCGACTTCCCGATCGTCATGATCCTGCTGGAGGGCAAGCCGGCTCCTGGCCTGCCCTTCCTGCGGCAGCTTCACTGGATTGTGACGCCGGATCCGGCCTCGACCGACACCATCGGCAAGCTCCGCGACGCATCCGCCGGCGGCGGCGCCCGTCCGGGCGAGTTGTGGCGCTACACGGCCCCGTACCGCGGCCTTGCCGCGATGACCGAGGCCGACAGCGACTTCTTCTTCGGCCGCGAGAGCGAGACCGTCGACGTGCTTGCCGCCGTCGGCACCGCCCATGACCGTCTGGCAGTGCTCCTCGGCAATTCCGGTGTCGGCAAATCGTCGCTCGCCCAGGCGGGTGTGCTCGGCGCCCTCAAGCGCCAGGGCTGGCCCGAAGGTGTCGACAAGAGCCTGCCCTGGCCGCCGCTGTTCACCGCCAGCCGGCGCTGGTGCTATCTCAAGATGCAGCCGGGCACCGAGCCCGTGCGTGCACTCGTCGAGCCCTTCCTCAAGACGTGGCAGATCGACGCCACGGACCCGAAGTGGGAGCAGCGCCGCAGTGAGTGGATCACCGCGCTGAGCGAAGGGCACGCGACGCTTTCCGGTCTGCTCGATGCCACCGAACGGCGCTACGAGGAACTCGGTCAGCCGCGTCCGCCGGCCTTCTTCCTCTATGTCGACCAGGGCGAGGAACTCTACGCGCGCTCCGAGGAGTCGCAGCGCCTCGCCTTCTCCAAGCTCATCGCCGACGCGATCAAGGATCCGCGCCTCTTCGTCCTGATGAGCATGCGTTCCGATTTCTTCGGTTCGCTGCAGAACGATACCGAGCTCTTCGCCATTCACCGGCAGATCAACGTCCCGCCGCTGCGCGAGGCCGAGCTGTCGGAGATCGTGTCGAAGCCGGCCTCGCTGCTTTCTGCGCGCTTCGAGAGCGAGCAGCTTGCCGAGGATCTCGGCCGCCGTGCCGCCGAGGAATCGGCCCGCGATGCCGGCGCATTGCCGCTGTTGTCCTATCTGCTCGACGACATGTGGACCGACATGGTCCGTCGCGGCGATGGCGTGCTGCGCCTGCCCCCGCAGGCGATGGAACTTGGCGGCGTTCTTGCCGAGCGCGCCGATGCGTTCCTCGCCCGCAATCCGCAGGCCGAGGCCCAGCTCCGCCGCCTGCTGACGCTCAAGCTCGCCACGGTCCGCGAGGATGGCGAACCGACCCGGCGGCGCGCTCCGCGTTCCGAGTTTTCGCCCGAGGAATGGACGCTCGTCTCCGAGCTTGCCGATCATCCGCACCGCTTGCTCATTGCGGCGACACCGGAGGAAGGCGAGACCTATGCCGAGGTCGCCCACGAGGCGATCTTCCGGCGCTGGGGCAAGCTGCGCGAATGGATCGCGGCGGAACGCGACTTCCTCAGCTGGCGCAGCCGGCTGGAGGGTGCGCGTCGCGCCTGGCAGGCGGCGCCCGAGCACGCCTGCAACGATGCCTTGCTCATGGGCTTGTCGCTGGCCGAGGCGCAGCAGTGGCTGGCGCGCCGCGCCGAGGACCTCTCGCCGCCCGACCGCGAGTTCATCGAGAAGAGCATCAACCGCGAGTTGAGCGAGCGCGAGGAGCGCGAACGCGAGCGCGTCCAGCGCGAGAACCTGCGGCGGCGAATGCTCCAGGTCGCGGTCGTCGCGCTGGTGCTGGTCACCGGCCTTGCCGGCTTCTCCGTGTTCCAGCTGTTCGAGGCCAACAGCGCCCGCAAGGCGGCGGAAGAACAGCAACAGATCGCCGTCACCCGGCAACAGGAGGCCGAGGAGCAGAAGATCGCCGCGGAGCAGGCGCAATCGGAGGCCGAAGCGCAGAAGGCCCGTGCCCAGCGCAACCTCGATGCTGCCCGCGTCGCCGTCGACAAGCTCATCTTCGACGTCGCCGGCGGACTGTCCAACGTCGCGGGCATGCAGGTTGGTACGATCCGCACCGTGCTTGACACGGTGCGCGACACCATCGACCAGCTCGCCGAGGCGACGCCCGACGATCCCGAGTTGCAGCGCAGCCGCTCGGCCATGTTCAACATGTTCGTCGACACCTATCTCGCCGCCGGTGACGCCAACGGCGCCCTCGATGCCGCCTCGCAGGGCCTTGAGATCGCACGCAAGCTCTTCAAGGACCAGCAGGACAGCCTGCGCGCCGAACGCGACGTCTCGGTCAGCCTCGAGCGCCTCGGTGACGTGCGCATGCAGCTCGGCATGACGAATGAGGCGCTGGAAGCCTATGGCGAGCGCCTCGAGTTTGCCCGCACGCTTCTCAAGAAGCAGCCGGACAATCGTCAGGCCAAGCGCGACCTCTCCGTCAGCCTCAACAAGGTCGGCGACGGCAAGCTCCGCCTCAACGATCGTGAAGGCGCCCTCGCCATGTACGAGGAAGGTCTGGAGCTGGCGCGCGACCTCGCCAAGGACGACGAGGACAACGTCGAGGCACAGCGTGACGTGACCGTCAGCCTCACCAAGGTCGGCGACGTCAAGATCGCCACGGGCGACTATGAGGCGTCCTACGAGGCCTATCAGGAGAGCCTGGACATCCGCAAAAGGCTGTCGATCCGTTATCCCGGCAATGCCCAGCTGATGCGTGACGTCTCGGTGGCGCTCAACCGTGTCGGCGACGCCAAGCTCAAGCTCAAGGAGAACGAGGAGGCGCTTGCGGTCTACACCGAGAGCCTCGAGATGGCCCGTGAACTGGCTCTCATGGATCGTGGCAACGCCCAGGCCCAGCGCGACGTTTCGGTCGACCTCAACAAGGTCGGCGACATGAAGCTCGATGCCGGCGACAAGAAAGGTGCCCGCGAGGCCTATGTCGAGGGCCTTCAGATCGCCCGCAAGCTCGCCGCGCAGGATCTCGGCAACGCCCAGGCCCAGACCGACCTTGTCGTCTCCCTCACCCGCCTTGCCGATGTCGAGGACGATCCGCGCCCCTCTTATGACGAGGCGCTCGACATTCTTCACCGGCTCGACAAGCAGGGCCGCTTGAGCGAGACGCAGAAGGGCTGGATCACCTGGGTCAACAACCAGATCGCCAAGCTGGAGGAAGCCAGCAGCCGGTAGGGCGTTCGTCTGCGCGCGCCCGTCCCCCTGCACGGCTTGGCGGCGGGCGATTTGCTTTCCCGGACGGCGTGATTGAGATGAAACGGGGCGCGGCGCTCTTCTGGATCCGCCTCGTTCACACGCTCATCTGGGCGGTCTTCGCCGGCGCGATTCTGGCCATCCCCGTCGCCACCGCTTCTGGCAATCTCGGTCTCGCCCTCGGGCTCAGCCTGCTGGTCGTCGTCGAGGTCGTCATCCTTGTCGTCAACGGCATGCGCTGCCCTCTGAACGCCGTCGCCGGCCGCTTCACCGAAGCCCGTCCGGACGGCTTCGATATCTTCCTGCCGCCCTGGCTCGCCCGCCACAACAAGCTGATCTTCGGCACGCTCTTCGTGGTCGCCGAGCTTTACCTTCTCTGGCGCTGGCTGACGGACTTCTGAAAATTGTGTCCGACAAATAATACAACCTGAGACAATAAAAACACACGCATTGATTCCAATTAATCACAATGCACAACCGTTCTTGATGCAATCAGAGGTTTAGCCTAGTGTGTTAACGAACGGTTAATACGAGGGGCCTCGTTCATTCTGACCGGTATTCAAAAGTCAAAGGGAGAGACTTTGATGTTGAAAATGAACGCATTCAGAATGTCCCTCGTGGTGTCGGCAAGTGTTGTGGCGATTGGCGCTGCAACACAGGCTTTCGCTGGAGATGGAAACAAGGTCTACATCGCCCAGTCCTATCCGGGGACGGGGAATTCCTTCAATGCGACCCAGGACGGGAACTACAATCTCGTCGGTGCGCAGCACGGCAACCCCGCCTCGACGGTCTACCATTTCAAGCAGGGTGGCAGCAGCAACACCGCTGACATCTACCAGCAGGGGAACAGCAACAAGATCGGGTACAACGCGTCCGGCAGCCCGGAGGCGGCCTTCTATCCGGGTGTGCCGAGCGGTACCACGACGCCCTTCGGCCAGTTCGGCACCGGCAACACGCTCGCCGCACAGCAGGACGGCAACAGCAACCGCCTTGGCATCTTCACGCAGCAGGGCGCGGCCAACATCGCCGACTTCGCCCAGGTTGGCGACGGCAACCAGGTGGAGAGCCTGACCCAGAAGGGTGTCGGCAGCACCAGCGGTACCCCCACCGGCGGCAACAACTACGCCGGCATCTGGCTGCTCGGCAACAATAACGGCGGCGCCGGCACCACGACGCCGAGCTACGTTGGCACGCTGACGGGCACGCACTCGGTCCAGGCGGTCGATCCGCTCGGCGGCTACACGACCCACACCGTCACGGGACTTGGCGTCACCGGCGTTCAGCTGAACGGCCTCGCCAATCTCGATCAGCTCGGCGCCTTCAACTACGCCATGGTGGGCTTCCAGGGCGACAACAATCGCTTCAACCTGTCCCAGACCAGCGACAACGGCGCGACCGACAAGACCGAAGCCAACATCTTCCTGGCCGGCAAGAACGGCAAGGAACTGTACGATGGCACGTCGACGACGCCCGAGGCCATCAACGGCAGCGGCAACTACGTCTACGGCTATCAGAACGGTAGCGGTAACGTCTTCACGCTGAATACCCACGGCGCGTCGGTGAATGGTGCCGTCGTTCTCGTGAGTCAGAGTGGTGAGCCCGGCGTGGGCAGTGCCGGTAACGGCAACCAGATCTTCTGGACCACGCGCACCAACGCCTACTATGAGGGCATCCAGCGCGGCAACGGCAACACCGTGACCGGCGGTCAGGGCTGGTGCTCGAGCAGCTGCGCGCCTCACACCGTGAAGACCTACCAGATCGGTGATGGCAACTGGATCAAGGCGGAGGCCGGCAACGGCACGACGGGCGGTACCATCGACATCTATCAGGAAGGCACCAGCAACTGGTTCTCCGCGAGCCAGGTTGGCCCGTCCTCGTCGATCACCGGCACCCAGATCGGCATGCTCAACATCGCCGACGTCCGGCAGGGAACCGGCGGCGGCACGGGCAACGTCGTCAACATCCTGCAGCACTGACCCCTCGCCGCGGAGGATCTGCTGACCGGGCCGCAATCCCTTGGTCCGGTCAGTCAGAGCGAACCACAGAATCGCACCCGGCGTCACGTCGGGTGCGACCCTGCTGACGATGTTGGGTGTCATGATACAGAGTTCTCTCGCGGCCGAGGTCGGTCGTCTCGCCGAGGTCGAACAGGCTGGCCTCCGCTGCGCGCTCATCGCGCAAGAAGCGGCTGAACCTGTCGGGCGAGATCGCCGCGCGGTCTGCGCATTCCGGCGACTACGTATTCACGGTTCGGAAGCTGTCCCAGAGCGGCAGCGCCAACGTTCGCCAGGGCGGGACATTCTCCACGGCTGCTGGCGCCACGGTCGCCGCCGGTGCCTTCGCAACCAATCGCCAGCCGGACACGACCTATCGCCTCGATCTCGTCGTCACCATCGGCGGCGAGGAGAGGTGCCGTGTCTCCTATGACGGGCCGGTCTCGACCGGCCGGGAGGATTAGTCGGATGCGCAGCATGTCGCTCTTCGCCCTCGTCGTTGTCACCGTGGCCGGCGCGCCATTGGCCGCGTCTGCGGGGGACCCCGTCTATGTCAGCCAGTCGCACGGCAACGTTCTCGGCGCTGCATTCGACGGCTTGTCGGGTCGCCTGGGAAACACTTCGCCGTTCTCCGCAGCGCTCGAACCCTTGGTCGCGCCATCCGTCGGCAGCATTGCCGGCGCCTACCAGTATGGCTCCCGCAACACCGCCAACCTCGACGTCCACGCCGGCAATGCCGCCCGCTCCGAGCAGGTGGGCGCGGACAACACGACCAACATTCATGCCGGCGGTAGCGGCAATGTCGTGAATGCGCTGCAGCTCGGTATCGGCAACCTCTCCGACCTCGCAACCACCGGTACCGGCAACAGCCTGTTCCAGACGCAGATCGGCAACTTCAACACCGCCGATATCACCCTGGCCAACATCGGCACCACCCTGATCCAGACGCAGATCGGCAGTGGTCTGCACTTCGACCTTTCGCAGATCGGCACCCTGCCCGACGGGCGGGTGATCATCGTCACGCAAACCCGCAACCCGTGAGTCGGTAACCCCCGAATCCCGTAACTCTGAGGATGTCGCGATGCTTCGTAGCGCTTTCTTCGCCGCAACCACTTTCGCCCTCGCCTCCGCCGCCAGCGCGAGTTCGCTGGTCTATCAGCCCATCAACCCGCTCTTTGGCGGCTACACCGGCAACGGCGCCACCTTGCTCTCGCAGGCGCAGGCCCAGAGCAATTTCGACAGCGGCTTTTCGTCGGCACTCGCCGCGGCCGCGGCCGGCTCCGCGACGACGCCGGCCGAGCAGTTCGCCGCCACCATCCAGAGCCGGCTGCTGTCGGCGCTCGCTGACAAGATCACCAACGCGGTCTTCGGCGAAAACCCGCAGAACAGCGGCACCTTTACCGTCGAGGGCACGACGATCTCGTTCGATCGCGTCGCCGGCAATGTCGTGCTGACGGTCAGCGACGGCACCTCGACGACCACGATAACCCTGCCTGCCACGTTCTGAAGTTGTGCAATCAAACGGTGCTGTAGTGCAACCGTTGCGCGTGTCGGTTGTTGGTGAGAACGTAGCTTGAGATGCGGGTGACGTTGATTCGAAAGGGCAGGCCCGACCGGAGTGCAGGGTCGTCACTGCCAGGGGGGATTATGAGCCGACGATTCCCGTTTGCGGCATCGCTGTGCCGGCCGCTTGCCGTCGCGATGCTGGTTCTTGTTCCGCTGGCGGCGTGCAAGAACCCGTCGCCGCTGTTGCAGCAGGCGCCCGTGGTGACACCGCAGAGTGGCACGGGCGCCAGCCTCGTCAACCTGCCCCCGCCGGAGCGCAAGGTCGACGTCGCCGTCTACAATTTCCCGGACATGACCGGCAAGAACGAGGCGAACGACAACATCGCGCTCTATTCCCGGGCCGTGACGCAGGGCGCCGTCGCCTTCGTCATCGACGCATTGCAGCACACCGGTGACGGCAGCTGGTTCGATGTGGTCGAGCGCAATGGCCTGAAGAACCTGCTGGAGGAGCGCCAGCTCATCCGCTCGACGCGGCAGGAGGCCGAAGGCGAGGACGCCGAGCCGCTGCCGCCGATCCGCTTCGCCAGTGGCATCCTCGAAGGCGGCAT
>ENA-ORCW01000851-ORCW01000851.1-marine-metagenome-genome-assembly--contig:-NODE-851-length-10161-cov-3.143296_pt1 | contig 10161 bp, 7 predicted proteins | sample MGYA00237784_ERZ508517 | MGnify/ENA primary metagenome ERZ508517 (study PRJEB26187, sample SAMN06268979) | marine metagenome | isolation source: Tt ae E1 feedstock associated aerobic enrichment on... | reverse complement strand
GCACTGTTTTGTCAGCTGTGTCTGCGAGATCATCAAACGCACACCCGGTGTGGACCACCGCCCCTTCTACTTTGGCGTATGGGATGCGGACTTCTCGGTCAATGAGGAGCAGGTTCTGTCCTACCACTCGCCCCATACCCGCCACGACCAGTTCCGGGAGTGGTACCGGCTACTGTACGGCGTCACCATTGAATCCTGGTATAACCACCAGCAATCGAAAGAGGCCAACATCGACCGGCTGATTGAACTGCTGGAAACGCGCCCTTCCGATCGTCAGGTCATGGTCATGCTGGACCTTTACCGACTTCCAGAACGGGAAAACAAATTCCACCAGAACCCGTTTCCCCACTACGTGATGTTGGAAGCCACGGAAGATCCGGAGCAGTGGTTCATGTCGGACCCGGATTTTCGCTGGGAGGGTTTGCTGCCCAAAGACCGGATTCTGGAATCGGTCCGCTCCCCGGCCGCTGCCGGATTTCCGGGCCGACTACGACTTTGAGGTCCTCTCGCTGGACGTGTTCGATACGGTCCTGCTTCGCCGCTGCCACCGGCCCGGGGACGTGTTCCTGCTCCTCGAGCAACGGGCCGTCCGGGAGCTGAAGCTTCCGCCCCGGGCCTACGCCCTGGTCCGCGAGGAGGCGGAGCAGCGGGCCCGCCTGGATTTCCAGCCCGAGGTGACCCTTTCGGAAATCTACCGGGTAGCGGGAAAGTGGCTACAGCTGGACCCGCTGGACCGGGACCGGCTGATGGAACTGGAGCTGCGCATCGAGAAGGAGATGCTGTACGCCGATCCGCGCTGGCTGGAGCTGTACAAGGCCTGCCGGGAGGAGGGAAGGAAGGTGATATTCGTCTCGGACATGTACCACGACAGCCCGACCATCCGCCAGTTCCTGGAGGGATGCGGATTCGAGGATCCTGAGGTCCATGTCTCCTGCGAACGGCACCTCTCCAAGCATGACGGCACCCTGCAGCCGGATGTGGCCGCCCGCCTCGGGGTCGAGCCCGGACGTATCCTCCATGTCGGGGACAATTTCCACAGCGACTGCCTGCGCTGCTGGGAAGCCGGCTGGCAGGCCTTCCACTGGTCGCGGGAATTCAACTACACGCCCTGGTGTTCCGAGGTCGAGCCCTACCAGTACAACCGCGGGGACCTGCTCAGCCTGCGGACCATCGGCGAGGTGACCCGCCTGGGCCTGCTGGAACCGGTCGATCCCGCGGCGGACCGTTCCCGGCGGCTGGGCCGCGAGGTGGCCGGGCCCCTGTATTTGTTTTTCATGACATGGGTTCTGGGGCAGGCCCGCAAGGACGGTGTGCGCAAGTTGATCCTGCTTGGGCGCGACGGTTACTACTGGGAAAAGGCCCTGCAGTTGCTCAACGAAAAGTCGTCCCTGGGCATCGAGTTCAGCTACCTGCACTCCTCCCGCAAGGTTCTCAATTTCGCCTCCTTCGGTTCCTTGAGCGAGGAGGCCCTGAAGTTTCTCCTGACACCGAATCCTTCCCTGCGGGTCCGCGACTTCATCGACCGCACGGGATTGCGGGCCGAGGACCACCTGCAAATCATGGAGCACGTCGGGTTTGCCGATCCGGACCTGGTCGTGACCCGGGAAGCGGGCGGCAACTACCTGCGCCCGGAATTCGGTCCGCGGCTGCGCAACATGTTCCTGCTCCTCAAGCCGGAGCTGGAGGAGCTGTTTGCGCGGGACCGGGCCGGCCTGCTCCAGGCCCTCGGGCAGGTCGACTACAAACCCGACGACTGCGCCCTGGTGGACATCGGCTGGAACGCCTCCTGTGTGCGGGCGGTGGCCCGGCTTCTGGAGATCGAAAAGCCCCGGCGGGTCCCCGGTTATTTCTTCGGCACCTGGAGTCCGGCCGATCCGGGAGAGCTGCCGGTGGAGGTCAAGTCCTACTTCGTCCACCTGGAAAAGCCGGAGGAGCACGCCCTGCTGGTGCGGGAGTCGGTCAACTGGATCGAGTCCCTGAGCGCCGCCCCGTACGCCACCCTGCTGGACTTCGCGGAAGGGGAAAACGGATTCGAGCCGCGATTCTCGGACCAGGTGCGTAGCGGATTTTCAATAGAACAGCAGGAAGCCCTCTGGACCGGGGCCGGGGAATTCCTCCGCAGTATCCTGGAGGGCGGCCTGCCGTCCACCGGCCCACAGGACGGTTTCGCCTACCTGAACCTGGTCCTGCACCGGATCCTGCGCGAGCCCAGCCCGGCGGAAGTGGCCGAGTGGGGCGGGATGCTCCATTCGGAGGGTTTCGGGCTGGAGATCTACAAGCCCCTGGTGGAGCCCATCGAGCCGGACATGGACCGCGAGGAACTGATGCGGGCCTACCGGGCTTCCAACTGGAAGCGCGGCTTCCTTTCCTCCCTGGCGGAAAACCAGCGCAATTTCATCCTGGACCGCCTCAAGGTGCGCGAGGACCGCACGGTGGCCGACCTCAAGGCCGACCTCGAGTGGAAGACGCGGCAGGCGGACGACCTGTGGACCGAGAAGGAGCGCCTGAAGTGGGAGTCCGGGCACTTCCAGGAACGCTGCGCGGACATGGAGAAAACCATCAACAAGCTGCGTGGCGACCTCAGCTTCAAGATCCAGCAGGCCGAGGAATTCTGGAAGGAGAAGGAGGAGAACCTGGGTCAGGCCCGCCTGATGGAAAAGGCCCGCGACGCCTTTCAGAGGCGGGTCAAGGAGCTGGACGAGGAGGTCAACGAGCTCAAGCGCGAGGTTCACAAGGTCAAGGGCAACCTGGAATGGAAGATCAAGCAATCCGAGGAGGTATGGGCTGAAAAGCAGAAGGAGGTCGTGGCCCGGGAAGGCACCATCGCCGAATTAAAGGCCGAGATAGAGCAGATCGCCTCCGAGAAATCCGGCCTGGACGCCGAACTGGCCCAACTGACCGCCTTCAGGATGGGCCTCGAATCCGACCTGGCCGCTTCCCGCGAGGAAACCCGGCAGACCAGGGAAGCGATGGCCGGGCAGAAGGCCAGCCTGGATTCGGAGATGGACCGCCTGCAACGGCGTCTGGCCTACATGGAAACGCTCCTCCGCAACCGCGGCCAGTTGATGAAGATCCTTGTCACCGGGAAGCTGCCGGACAGCAGCTCGACCGATCAGCCGTAGGGTTTGCTGAAGCGGTGCGAAGGATGCATCAGCCGGAAGACAAACCGCTCCAGCGGGCTTAAGCGCATGTAGTAGCCCTTGGGCCAGTGGCAGTGCTTGAACTCGGCCTTCCACTTTTTCTTGCTCAGCCCCAGTTTGCGCAAACCCGAGGGCCGGGCCATGAAGGTGTGGTGGAAGTAGGATCCGTAGCCGTCGGCGTAGCAGATTTCACCGAGATGGCGGGCCTCCTCCCCGGTCGGTTCCGCCAGCATCCGCTGCAGCAGGCGCATCACCTCGGCCGGCTTGATGCCCAGCCCGCGCCCTCCGGTGGCCGCGGTGGCCGCTTCGCTGTAATCGAGGATGCCCTGGTGGATCTGCTCCAGCTTGGGCAGGTCGTCCTTGTTTTCATGGATACCGGCCAGGACCGGCCTGAAGCCGTTCCGGGCGTCACCTTCCATGTAAAGGAAGGTCTTTTCCGGCGCGGCGAAGAAGAACTCGATCAGGCAGACGCAGTGCCGGATGATGTGCAGGGTCTCGGCCGGCTGGCCGTATTCCATCAGGTAATGCACATGGCGTGAATGGGCGTCCGCCCGCTCGACCGCCTCCGGATAAGTGCCGAGGTAGTAGCCCTCGAGGGTCAGGTCCGGATCCACTTCCCGGACCATCCTGGCGAAGGAGTGCTGGATGGAGGTCATCCAGCCTACATCGACAAGGACGAACGGGCTGGCCTCGAAGACGCCCTTGTGGCGCAGGTATTGGAGGTAGGTTTCGCGTTCCCGGGCCGCGGCCTCGAGGATCGAGGGCAGGATACGATGGTACAGCTGGCGCAGGCGGGTGTATTCCCATCCGCCGACAACCTTGTGCTCCGGTCCCGAAAGACCGGTCTCCCGGATGGCCTGCAAGTGCCGGTCCGGATCGAGACCGATGCGGCGCAGGAAGTCCCCCACCGTCAGCTGGATTCCCTCGGCCAGCCAGTTCTCGGTTTTCGCATCCAGTTCGCGGATGGAAGCGAAGTTGAGGGCCCGGCGCGAGGCGTACAGGTAATCGGCTTCCGGGCAGTCTTCCAGCCCGCTGGTCAGCCGTTCGTAGACCTGCTTCATGATGTAGCCGTCGCGCGAGAGAAAATAGACTTTCCTGATGCCGCGGCCGCGGATCCTGCGGATCAGGAACTGGATATAGCCGTAGACCAGCGGTCCCCCGACCTGGTAGCCGGTGCGGTACCAGAGCGGATCCTCGAATCGCTCCTCCCGCAGGCATCCGGCCACCGAGAGGCCCAGGAGCAGGCTTTCCCGGCCATCGCGGTCGGCCTTCCCGGCCACCGGTTTCCAGGGGTTTTCGGGAAAGCGGTCCACCCGGGTAATGGCTTTCTCGACCAGAAAGGTCTTCATTCCGGCCTGCTCGGCCTGCTTCACGTCGCTGTGGGAATTGTCGCCGACGTGGAGGATCTCCCCGGGCGGAATCCCGAGCTGCTCGATGACATGGTCGAACAGTTTGCCGGAGTGCTTGAGGACCCCGACCGTCGAGCTGAGGTAAAAGGCGTCATAGTCCCCGAATCCGTTGTCCCGCAGGCACTGCTCGCAAAAGGCCTGCGGCAGGTACATGTCGGAAACGAAGATGATCCGCTTTCCCATGTCCCGGGCCTTGGCGATCATCTCGCGGGCCGGCTGGAGGGGATAGAGCAGCTGCTCCTCGACCTCCATCTCCAGCCCGGACAGTTCCTCCACCGTGCAGGGCCAGTCCGGATTCTCCTCCAGCAGCTGGGTGTGAATGTCCAGGAGCGTGATCTCCTCGGCCTGGCGCTGGTCCCAGGCCCGCCGGCGGGCGCGGGTGTCGACCCCGCAGCGTTTGCGGCCGAAACCCTCCATGACCTCCCCATGCCGCTCCACGAGGGCTTCCTCCATGAGAAGGAAGGCGTCGTCCGGAAGGGCGCAGAGCCTGCCCAGGGTGGTGTCGAATACATCCAGGGACAGGACTTGGACCTGCTCCAGGAGGCTCTCGAAGGCGTCCTTCATTTCGACTTGAAGATCTTGAACTTGCGCTTCTTCAACTCCTGCTTGATGTCCCACGAGAGGTCCCAGAGCATCAGGGACTGGTTGGCCAGGACGCCCGGTCCGGTCCGGCCGGCCTCGATGTCCTTGCGCAGCCATTCGTTGCGGAGCAGGTTGTCGTAAAGGGCGTGGAGGTGCGCCTTGGCGCGGACCGAGCTGAAATAGTCGTCGCTGCCGTCGCCTTCGCGGTCGTGGTAGAAGGCCAGTTGCTCTGGGATGACCCCGATCTCGTACCTGAGGAGGAAGCGGACGTTGAAATCCCAGTCCCCGAGCACCGGGAGGTCCTCCCTGAAGGCTCCGGCCTCGAGGCAGGCTTCCCGGTCGAAGAGGAAGGCTATGGGGGCGAAGACATTTTCCGCCAGCATGCGGCGCAGGCTGATGGACTGCAGCCAGTTGTTGTAGGGATAGGTGCGGACCTGGCGGACCTGGTCCCCCTCGATGACCTCGATGATCCGCTCGGTATGGGTGATGACCCCCTTGATCGAGGGATGCGGAGGCTGGTCCAGGTAGGCCGCGGTCCGGGCGAAGAATTCCGGCTGCAGGGAATCGTCGTCGTCGTGGACCATGGCGTACTTCGACTCGAGGACGCGCAGCCCGGCGTTGGAGGCGGCTTCCATGCCCACGGAGGAAGGATGGTGAATGACCTTCACCTTTCCGCGATGGCGGTCGGGCAGGGCGTCGACCAGCTGGTCCACCTCGGCCGGGTCCCCGCCGTCGTTGACCAGGGCAATTTCCCAATCCTCAAGGGTCTGGCTGCAGACACTCTGCAGGGCCCGCCTGAGGAGCAGGGGGCGGTTTTTTGTCCGCATGATCGCGCCAATCTTAGCCATACCGGGACGGTCTGCGAGGATAGGGGCAGTTTCAAGATTAATTAACGGCCGCGGCTGGTGTGGATGAAGCGGGCAGTCCCGACCGGACTGATCATCCTCAGGAGCGCGCGTTCGGGGCGGCTCAGGGCGGCCCAGTAACCGTTGCGCCAGAGGGCTTCCTTGAAGCTCCGGTACAAGCGCCCCCAATGCAGGATGTTGAAGACGGGATTCCCCGGCTGGGCGAACGGCTGCAGCAGACCGGCCTTGCCAAATCCGCGCCGGGCCTGGAGTCGACCCAGGAACCGCGCCTCCTCGCGGGTCGGGTGGAAAGCCAGGCGGCGGAACCTGCGGTAGGCCTCCCCGGCATCCGGGACGGATTCCCCGATCTCCTCCAGGATTCCCTCCCGCAAGGCGTCCAGGGCTTCCTTCTGGTAGGCCGAACGGCGGTCTTCCATGAAGACCGGGACCGCCCGTCCGTCCTTCTCATGGAAACAAAGCAGCCCGGGCTCGGTCGATGAAAAGAGAAACTCCAGCAGCTCGACGCAGTCGGCCAGTTCGCCTTCGCGGACCCGCGGTTCGCCCTCCTGCAGCAGGCAGCCTTCCATGGAATCCCTGTCACTGCGCCATTTGGAGGCACCCCCGAACAGGGCCAGGTAGTAGCCCCGGGTGGCGATATCGGGATTCCGCCGGCGCAGCAGCCGGGCCAGGGCCGCCTGCAGGGAACCGTGCCAGCCGATATCGACGATCCCGACCCGGCGGGCCCCGTCCAGTTCCAGCGAATCCAGGTAGCGCAGGTAGGCTTCCCGCTCCTCCCCGGCCCGGCGTTGGATATCCTGCCCCAGCAGGTGCAGGACCTGGGCCGCCGTGGCCGCCTGGCGGCGGTGGTAGGGGGCATGGGGATCGACCGCGGAATGCTCACGAATGACCGCCTCGATCCGCTGGCCGGGCAGGTGCAGGGAATCAAACAGCTCGCGGAAGGGCAAGCCCTCCGCGTGGTGGGTGAGGAGACGGAGCAAGTCGCCGTCGATCCGCTCGAGGGAGGCCACCCGGAGGGCCCGTCTGGAGGCGAGGGCATAGCGGGTGGGCAATCCGGCCAGGTCCGGCGGACAGCGGGCCTCCCAGACTTCGCGGATAATGCGTCCGTCCCGGCTCAGGAAGAGGAGGATTTCCGGCTGCTGCCGGCGGACCCGCTCGATCATCCAGTCGACCATCGTGGCCAGCAGCGGAGCGGCCACGTTGCGCCCGAGTTCCGTGAAAAAGGCCCGGGCGCGGGCGGGCAGGGAATCCGCGGATCGATTGCCGGGGAGGGTCTCCATGGTGAAGGCCCGAGCCTTGCCCGGAATGAAAATAGGGCAAGACTATGTTGCCGTTCGCCGGCTGCGCGAAATTGCATTGCCCCGGCATTGCCCAAGGCTATCTCCTAGACGGGGCATGGAGAAAGCGCTGGTCACATTGGCAATCGGGCTTCCGGAGGAGGAATGCCGGACCCATGCCATTTTCGAGGCCTATGCCAGGCGGCATGGACTGGAGCTGGTCATTCTCGACACCCCGCGCTTCCGGATCCGGCCCAACCTGCTTATCAAGCGGCGCGTGCAGTTTCATGTGGAAAAGTTCCAGCTGCGGGAAATCCTGGAGCGCTTCGACCGGGTCCTCTTCCTCGACTCGGACATCATCCTCCATCCGGGCTGTCCGGACCTGCTGGGGCTGGTTCCGTCCGGGCGGCTGGGCTGTGTTTATGACGACCTGGGCGGGGAGGCCTGGAAACGGCGGGAGGAACTGGAACGTATGGCCGCGCGGCTGGGACCCCTGCCGGAGGGCAACCGCCGCTACTTCAACACCGGGGTGATGGTGCTCGACGCCTCCCACCGCGGACTTTTCCGCATGGACCGGAAGGCCTTTGTCCGGGGTCGCTGGCCGGAGCAGACCCTGCTCAACTACCGCTCCCTGCAGGCCGGTCTGCCCCTTGAAGTCCTTGATCCCACTTACAATTTCATGCCGGACGGAGGCAATGGCTGGAATCTGGAAGCACGTCGCCGCGAGGCGATGGTGGTCCACTATGCCGGACAGGCTTCCAAGGCGGTCATGCTGCGCGACCTCGACAAACGGTTGCAGGATTGGGGGCTGGCCTGAATAATCCCTGGAGGATGGAAAAGCGGATCCACATTCTCAAGCGCTGGCCCTGCGGCGGCGGCATGGAGCGGATCGCCCGCGTCCACCTGGAGAAGGGCGAGCCGCTGATCGCCATGAGCGGGGAGGGTGACCCCGGGCCGGGAGTGGTCCAGCTCGGCCTGCGCCCGGGCCTGCGCGTCCGGGAAGGCGTTGAGCGGCTCGGGGAGGCCCTGGCTCCTTATCCGGACGCGGCCGTACTGCATTACAACGGCTACGCCCTGGACTGGCTGGATGCCGCCCGGCGGCGGGGGCCGCACCTGATGTATCTGCATTCCGACTACCCGGGCCTGAATCATTTCATCCGCGCGCTGCGTCCATACTGCGGGGGCATCCTCTGCGTCAACGACCGGCTCGCCGCGGGAATCCTGGGCAGCCTCGGCCGGGCGGACCGGCTGCCGGTCCTTTCCATCGACCTGCCGGTCCGGCTGCCCCCGCTGGAGGCCCGCAACCGGCCCAAGCCGCGCCCGCCGGTGATCGGGTTTTCCGGCCGCGTCCAGATCCAGCAGAAGCGGCTGGACCGGCTGCCAGGCTTTCTCAACGCCCTGGACCAGAAGGGGATCGATTACCGGATGGAAATCCTTGGAGACGGGACTTACCTGGAGCCGCTCAAGCAGAAGCTGGGACTTCGGTCCAAGGTCCGTTTCCTGGAGCACCTGGAGGGCGAGGCCTACCGGAACACGCTCCTCTCCTGGACCTACATCCTGTTCCTGAGCGATTACGAGGGCCTGCCCCTGTCCCTCATCGAGGGGGTGGCGGCCGGGGCCATCCCGGTCTATCCGGATTTCCATGACGGACAGGACTGGGTGGCCGACCTGTCGCCGGAATTCCTTTATCCGAAGGGAAACGTCAAGGCGGCGGCCGGGGTCATTGCGGAAATCGAGCAGCGCTGGGTCGATCCGGACCGGGCAGCCTACCGGGAAAAATCCTGGCAGGCCATCGGTCCGCGTTCCGTGACATCCTACCTCGGGCAATTCACCGGACGGGTCGACGCCCTCGTCCACGAGGCGGTCGAGCCTTCGCCGGAGATGAAGCCCTTTGCCGGCTGGTACCCGCTCTGGATGTACCATCGTCGCCAGAAAATCCGCCAGCTGGGCCTGGCCGGTTATTTCCGCAACCACTGATCCACCGATGTCCGACCTCCTGATCCTCGTCCTCAGTTGCCAGGCCCACCGTCAGGGCCGGCAGGCCGCAGTCCGGGCCTCCTGGGGCAGACGGCCGGAAAGGGGCCAGCGGATCCTGTACGTCGAAGGCGGCCACCCCGGGGACCGTATCGAGGAGGATCGTCTGCTCCTGTCTGCGCCGGACGGATACGCCGACCTGGCGGAGAAGAGCTACCGGATGCTGGAATACTGCCTGCGCACGCTCGAGTTCCGGGCCCTCGTCAAGTGCGACGATGATACCTACCTGGATTGCGCGCGTCTGGCTGCCGCCTCCGGAGACTTCGGGGACTATGCCGGAAATCCCCCTCCGGACCAGCCCCAGTTCGAACCCTACGCCCAGGGCGGCTGCTACTGGCTGAGCTGCAAGGCCGTGCAGGCGGTCGTCTCCCGGCCCTTTGCGGAGCACGCCGCCGCCCCCTGGTTCAAAGGCAACAGCCGGATGCGCAAACTGGGGGAGAAGCGGTATCGCGAATCGGTCAGTATCGAGGATGTCATGATCGGAAGCCTCCTCCATGAGGCGGGAATCCGCCTCCGGGCGGACCGGCGCTTTCATCCCGACCTGCGGCCGCCGTTGTACAGCCGGCCGGACCTCATTTCCAACCACTATGTGCCGCCGGCCTGGATGCACCGCCTGGAGCGTATGAGGACGTGGCCCCGGACTCCTTTCCGCCGAACCCTGATGTCGCTCTGGACCCGGCTCCCGGGCGGCGGCGCCCCCCGCTGACAATCCATGAGCAAAGCCCGACACATTTTTCATTCCGAGACGTCCGGTACCGACCGGGCCCTGGCCTGGCGCGAGGCCACCGGCGAGCCGGCCTTTGTCTGGGGCAGCCGCGCCGGGATTGTCCAGGGCGTCTTCTTCAAGTCGGTCAAG
>ENA-ORCW01000849-ORCW01000849.1-marine-metagenome-genome-assembly--contig:-NODE-849-length-10222-cov-2.508625_pt1 | contig 10222 bp, 8 predicted proteins | sample MGYA00237784_ERZ508517 | MGnify/ENA primary metagenome ERZ508517 (study PRJEB26187, sample SAMN06268979) | marine metagenome | isolation source: Tt ae E1 feedstock associated aerobic enrichment on... | reverse complement strand
ACTCCCGAGGATACGGGCCTTTGAATTAAAAAGGGCCCCGGCCGTGTCGACCGGGGCCCTTCATCAGGCTTGGGATTGTATCAGTAATCCAATTAATCGATCTTGATCAGCCGCGGGCGGGCTTCCTTGGCCACCGGCAGGGTGATCACCAGGACGCCTTCCTCGCTCTTGGCGGAGATGCCTTCGGCGTCGACCTCGACATTGAGCTGCAGGCGCAGCTTGTAGGACTCGTTGGTGATTTCCCGGTGGACCCACTTGGCTTCCGATTCAATCGGGAGGACCTTGTGGCCTTCCACCAGGAGCTCGTCGTGATGGAGGCTGACATTGTAGTCATCCTTGGCTACGCCCGGCATGAAGACTTCCACCGTGTAGTGCTCCTTGTTCCCGCGAACGGTGTAGTAGGGGCGGCGGTAGGCGGTCCGGTTGGCCGGGGCCTGGGTTTCCTGTTTCTGTAATTCGTTGCTCATGGATTGTGCTCCTTCTTAGCTGATGGTGATTTGCTTCGGCTTGGCGTGCTCGCGCTTGTGCAGCCGGACGGTCAGGATCCCGTTTTCCAACTGGGCCTTGATGTTGTCCGGATCCACATCGTCGCCGACCGAGACGGAGCGGCTGAGGTCGATGGACGATTCGCCGCCCTCGGTCTTGTCCACCCGCTTGGCCTTCACCGAGAGAACCGCGTTTTCCAGTTCAATCGCGATGTCCTTCTTGCGCACCCCCGGCACTTCCAGCCGGATCACGCGTTCGCTGTCGGTTTCATAGACGTCCAGTGGCAGGCTGCGGGTCGTTGCGCCCTGGCGCCATGGATTCCACTGGTAGAGCTCCGGGAGCGTGCTCTCAAAGAGCCGGTCCAGATCCGTCCAGGGATCGTTGAAGAATGAATCATGTCTTATCAGTTTCATAGTCATTTCCGTGGGTTCAGGTTTTTGTTGTGCCTCTTGTTTTGCAGCTGGCATGCCAAGGTTAAAGCGATGCGTAAGACATTGAATAACAATTATTAAAGGCAAAACACCTTCCGCCCGGAGTGTGACAGTGTTGCACGGTTGCTGTGACACCGGCTGGAGGCCTTTTAAAATAGGGACATTTTGACTCTTCGCGGCTCCTTTAAACCCTTGCGGCCCGGTTTCAGCAAAGGCTTGGCAGGGCGGGACCGGCTTTGTTACAGTGCGGGCCATGAGGTTAGGATGTCGCATATGGCTGGCCGGCTTAATGGGCCTGGCGGGATACGGGGGCACGCTTTGGGCCGGTCTTGAGGAAGTGGAGCCCGGGGACAGTGCAGCGCGCCTTGAGGAGCTGGCGGGCAAGCCGCAGGGGAGCCTGCAGGCGGGGAACCGGATGGTGCACACCTTTGCCGAGGGGCGGGTGGTGATGGTGGACGGCCTGGTGAAGTCGGTCGAGCTGAAGGATCCGGAAGCGGAAATCCTGCGCCAGGAACGCCTGGCCGAGCGGGAGCGGGATGCCCTTGCCCGGGACGAGGCGCGGGTGGCCCGGGGCCGCGAGGTCAAGGAAATGAAATTGAAGGATGCGTCATTCCGGCGGCTGCCGGCGGAGACGCGGCTTAATTACTGGCTGCAGTTCAACCGGTACTATCCGGAAGTGGAGATTGCCGCGGTTCTGCAGTCGATCTACCGGGAAATGGACCGCGAGGCCGAATGGAAAGCGGTCCAGGTACGGACGGAACGCTACCCGCGGTACTACCGGCGTTACTATTATGTGCCGGGCTACCGGGTGGACTATGGCCGGAGCGGCCGCAACCGGACCGACAAGGGCCGGGAGCAGCAGAAAGACTCGAGGTCCGGTGTCGTCGAGTACGATGACGCGACCTTCTTCTCCCCGGGGATGCCCGGCCTGCCGGGCGGGCAGATCCGCTGAGGGCGGTCTGGCCGCGGAATTCCCTACAACTGTACCCGGGAGTGCTGCCCGGAGGAGATGCTGCAGGCATGCAGGAGGGCCTGCACCTCGGCACCGCGGGCAAAGTCCGGCTGATCCTGTTTTCCGGTGCGGATGCTCTCAATAAAGCGCTGGTAGATGTTCGGGGTCTTTCCGCAGTAGATCCGCTGCCAGGGTTCGGTTCTTCCGTCCGGGGCAACCCGGCAGATTTCCATTAACTCGTAGGACTTGTCCAGGTCGAGCCGGAGGGCTCCGCGATCGCCGTGGACGGAAAGGACGAGGGAATTCTGGTGGCCGGTGGCCCAGCGGGTGATGGACAGCGTGCCCACGGCGCCGTTGGCGCATTCAAGGGTGATGAGGGCGGTATCATTGGCATCCAGAACGTAGTCGCCGATCCGGCCGCCCTCGGCCTTCTCGAAAGTCTTGAGGTGGCAGTAGAGGCTTTTCGCGGCGCCCACCGGGCCGGTGGCGAAATCCAGCAGGTGGACCCCGATGTCGCCGAGGGCTCCGTGGCTGCCGTGCTTCCTGGAGAGCCGCCAGAGCCAGCCGGGACTGGTTTTCCAGTCACCCCATTCGACCGAGGTCAGCCATGATTGCAGGTAATGCGCGTGGAAGTGGTAGATGCGGCCCAGGTCGCCGTTGGCGATGACCTCGCAGGCGCGCTGCCAGGCGGAGCTGTTGCGGTATGAGAAATTGACCATGTTGATCAGGCCGGTCTGTTGGGCTTCCCTGGCCATTGTGTCGGCGTCCTCAATGGTCGTGGCGAGGGGCTTTTCACAGAGGACGTGCTTGCCGGCTTTGAGTAGCTGAAGGCTGAGTTCGGCATGGGTGGAGTCCGGAGTGACCACCGAGGCGGCCGAGAAATCCGCTTCCGCCAGCAATTGTTCCAGCCCGACAAATGCGCCGGGAATGCCATGCTTGGCGGCAAAGGCGGTGACCCGTGATTCATCGATATCGCAACAGGCCACGACCTGCACGCCCTCGATGGCGGCAAAACTCTGGGCGTGCATGTTGGCCATGCCGCCGGTACCCACGATGGCCAGTCTGATCATGGTCCCAGCGAGTGGGGAAAGCGGCGGGCCAGCAATGCAAAAATTTGCCGGAAAGAACGCGATTACCTGAATTCTGTCGAATGCCGCGCTGGCCCCTTGGCCGGCCAGGCCAAAGGCTTGGTCCATGAGCCTTCCATTGATCTTCCTCTGTTGCTTTGCCACCAGCTTTTTCGGTCCGCCAAACGGTTCGGAGGCGGGAGGAGTGGATTCGGTTGTATCCGAAATCCAAGGCCTGCGGGAGGAACTGGCCTTCCACGATTACCTGTATTTTCAGCAGAACAAACCGCGGATCAGTGACGCCGCCTACGATCGCCTGCGCCAAAAGCTGGAGCAACTGGAGTCCCGGTTTCCGGAGCTGGCAGCCGGGACTGTGGCGGGGAGTCCGCCAATCGGGGACGATCGTACGCCCGGGAGTCTGGACGGACCGCATATCGTTCCCATGCTGAGCCTGCGAAAGGGCTATTCGCTGGCCGACCTGTTGGAGTTCAATGATTCCCTGGCCGAGGAGCTGGGCGAGTCGCTGTTGGATTGCTGGGTCGAGCCCAAGGTTGACGGGATGGCCGTCAGTATGGTCTACGAGAATGGCTGCCTGAAGCGGATTCTCAGCCGCGGGGATGGCGCAACCGGACAGGACCTGACGGACCAGCTGGCCGGCCTGCCGGAACTGCCGCTGTTCCTCGGGCCTGACCTGGATCCGGGGGAAAGCTCAGTCAATGGTGCTGTCATCGAGATTCGGGGGGAACTCTATGTTACGTGGGAAGCCTTTGAGCAGGTTAATGGAGAGCAAACCCGAAAGGGTGAGGACGTCTATGCGACGCCCCGGAGCATGGCCGTGGGGCTGGCCAGGGGTGGGAGCCTGGCGCCGGACCGGGAGATCCCGCTGCGCTGGGTCGCGTTTGGCTGGGGAGCTTGGGAGGGTCCCGGTCCGATTCCGGTGGATTATTCAGCCTTCCGCGACTGGTGTCGGGAGCGAGGCCTTCCGGTTCTGCCACAGGGACGAATGATCAAGGGGATGGAGGAGCTTAATGAAGAAGTGCGGGTCCAGGAGCATGCGGCAATCGACTGGCCCTTTGCCGCTGACGGACTGGTCATCAAAATCAACCGCACCCGGGACCGGATCCTTCTTGGATCGACAAGCAGCGCCCCGCGCTGGGCCATCGCCTACAAGTTTGCCCCGCCAGAGGAAATCACTCGGCTGGAGGGGGTTGAATGGCAGGTCGGCGGGACGGGGCGGATCACCCCGGTGGCCCTTCTTGAACCGGTCCAGATCGATGGCAGGACCATCTCCCGCGCCAATCTCCACAACGCGGGTTGCATCCGGGATTCCGGATACCGGATCGGCGATCTTGTCCGGGTGCAGCTGGCCGGGCAGGTCATTCCACAATTGGCGGGACCAATTGAACAGGAGGGGAGGGATGAACTGGAGCCGGTACCCGTTCCGGAGTCTTGTCCCGCCTGCTCCGGGGCCCTTTTGTCAGGTCCCGATGGTCGTATGTTGAGCTGCCCAAAGGAGGCCTGCCCGGGCCGGATTGATTGACGGCGCCGGGATCCCCGGTGCGTATTTGTATCATATGAAATAAGCAGGATACCGGGCGGGAGGGGTCTTATTCCCGAACTAAGGCGTTGACAGCAAACCCCGTTCCCATGCAGATTTGCTGAAAGAATCTGGTTCGGGAGGACGGGATTCTCGGTTTCACTCCCCACAAACTATTTCATGAAAATTACCCTGGCGGCCTTGATTCCTGCGCTTTTGCTGGCCCATTCCTGCTTGAATGCGGCGCCGGCGGGCAACGGGGAGCCCATCGAGCCCGTCCAGGCACCCTTCGAAATGCCGCAGCTGGAGCGGCCGGATATCCCGGACCGCAGCTTCGACATACGTGATTTCGGAGCCGTGAAGGGGGGCGAGGTCAAGAACACGGAAGCCATCGCCCGGGCTGTAGCCGCCTGCGCGGCCGCCGGGGGCGGGAAAGTGGTGGTCCCGTTCGGCACCTGGCTGACCGGTCCGGTACACCTAAGATCCAACATCGAGCTGCACCTCAGTGAGGGAAGCCGACTGGTCTTCAGCGACCGTTTCGAGGATTACCTGCCAGTGGTCCTGACCCGGGTCGGCGGCATTGAAATTTATAACTACTCCTCGCTGGTCTATGCCCGCGACTGCGAGAACATCGCCATCACCGGCAAGGGACAGCTGGACGGCAATGCCGGGCGCTGGTGGGAGTGGAAGTCCAAGGAGACTCGGGAGTTCTTTGACATGGGCTCAGCCGGAGTTCCGGTGGAGGAGCGCGTCTTTGGAACCGAGGAAGCCGCCATCCGGCCCAGCTTCGTTAACCTGGTCAACTGCCGGAACATCCTCCTCGAAGACTTCACCATCGGCGGCGGGCCGAACTGGACCCTCCATCCGGTCTACTGTGAAAACATTATCATCCGGAAAGTGACGGTCGACACCTGGGGCCCGAACAATGACGGGATCGACCCGGATTCCTGCCGCAACCTGCTTATCGAGCATTGCCGCTTCAACACCGAGGACGACTGCGTGGTATTGAAATCCGGCTACAACGAGGACGGCTGGCGGGTGGGCAGGCCGACCGAGAACGTGGTCATGCGGCACTGCTTCAGCAATCGCGGGCACGGCGGGCTGGTCATCGGCAGCGAGATGTCGGGCGACGTCCGCAATGTCTACATGCACAACTGCCTGTTCGAGGGAACCGACCGGGCCGTGCGCATCAAGTCCCGGCGCGGCCGCGGGGGCGTGGTGGAGAACGTGACCGCCGAAAACCTGGTGGTGAAGGACATGCAGCGGGAGGTGGTAATCCTGAACATGGAGTATCCTTCCGACACCAAGGCCCTGACCAACCAGGAGGCGCCCGTCTTCCGCAACATCACGGTGCGGGATGTCGTGGCCGAAGGGGCGCCGGTGGCCATCCGGGTTGTCGGCCTAGAGGATTCCCCGATCGAGGATCTTCGCTTTGAAAACATGACCCTGCACACGACGGAAGGGATCCTCCTGAAGCACGTCCGCGGTGTGGAATTTCACCAGGTCCTGGTCCAGCCGGAAAACGGTCCGGCCTATGTCCTTGAGGATGCCCGGGACATTAAAATCGAAGGCTCGCCGGTCGGGCCGGAAGGGATTGTCATCAAATGAGCGATACACCTGCCATGAAATCACTTCCTTACGGTGACCAGGGCGACGGGACCTACCGCAATCCGGTCCTTTATGCCGATTATTCGGATCCGGATGTCATTGCCGTCGGCGCGGACTACTACATGACCGCCTCCAGCTTCAACTGCACCCCCGGCCTGCCGGTCCTGCATTCGCGGGACCTGGTCAACTGGCGCATCATCGGGTACGCCATGGAGGCCTTCCCGTTTGAGTCGTATCGAAATCCTCAGCACGGCAAGGGCGTCTGGGCGCCGGCACTGCGTTTCTACGACGGCAAATTCTGGATTTTCTTCGGCGCCCCCGACGAGGGGATCTTCATGACCACGGCTGAAAACCCGGCCGGTCCCTGGAGCCCCCTGCATTGCGTGCAGGAGGGAAAGGGCCTGATCGATCCCTGTCCCTTCTGGGACGACGACGGCCAGGCCTACCTGGTCCGCGCCCAGGCCGGCAGCCGCTGTGACGGGATCAACTCACTGCTGACCCTGCACCGCATGGCCCCGGACGGCACCCGGCTGCTGGATGACGGGGAAGTCATTGTTGACGGCCACTGGCATCATCCGACCGTCGAGGGGCCGAAATTGTATAAGCGGAATGGATACTACTACATCTTCGCCCCCGCCGGCGGTGTGCCCGGAGGCTGGCAGACCGTTTTCCGCTCCCGCGAGATCGACGGCCCCTACGAGGACCGGATTGTCCTGGCCCAGATGAGCACCCCCGTGAACGGTCCGCACCAGGGAGCCTGGGTGGAGACCGTCTATGGCGAGCACTGGTTTCTTCATTTCCAGGACAAGGGCCACAGCGGCCGGATCCTGCATTTGCAGCCGATGGAGTGGGGGAGCGACGACTGGCCGCTGATCGGAGAGCCCTCCCCGGCCAGGGATGTGACCCAGCCGGTCCTGCGGCATGCCAAGCCCAAGAGCGCGGAAAAGACGGAGCCTTCACGCCTTCCGGCCAGCGACGGCTTCGAGGGCGATTCCCTCGGCTGGCAGTGGCAGTGGATGGCCAACTCCGAAGACCGCTGGCGTGAATTCGTCAATCCCGGCCTGCGCCTCTTCTGCCTAGGCACTTCATCCGGAAACCAGCACTGGCTCGAGGCCGCCAACCTGCTGGTCCAGAAGCCGCTGGATCCGGAATACGCCGCCGAGGTGGAGGTTGACGCCTCCAACCTCAGGCCCGGTGACCGGGCCGGCCTGCTCCTCACCGGAGCCGTCTGGGGCGGTATTTACCTGGAACGCACGGAAGACGGAATCACCGCCCTCGAGGCCAGGCTGCCCTCCACGGCAGCCCGGGAACTGGAGGTCGACGGGCACCGCCAGCTGAACGGGACCAAGGCGCGGCTGAGCCTTTGGCTGGTGGACGGCGTCTGCCGCTTCGCCGTCAGCGACCAGTCCGGCGAGGAGCACGCGGTCGGCCTCGGAATCCGCCCGCGCGAGGCGGCCTGGATGGGCGCCCGGATCGGACTCTTTGCCCTCAGTCCCGGCCGGTCCGCTTCCGGCGGATCAGCCGTGTATCGAAATTTCATCTACACTCCCATTTGTTAACCAAGGACCACCGTGTTTGGCTTACCCCTGATCGACATCATTGTCACCATACTCTACTTCTCGGTCATGCTGGGAATCGGCTTCTGGGCCTCCCGCCGCATTTCCAACCAGGAGGACTACTTCCTCGCCGGCCGCCGCTTCGGCAAGCTGATCCAGACCTTCGCCGCCTTCGGGCAGGCCACCTCGGCGGACAACGCGGTGGGGACCACGACCACCACCTTCAACAACGGGATCGCCGGGATCTGGAGCTCCATGCTCTACCTCTTCGCCACGCCGCTGTACTGGGTCTGCACCCACTGGCCGAGGCGGATGCGAATCCTGACCATCGGGGACTATTTCGAGGAGCGTTTCGATTCCAAGGCCATGGGCTCCGTCTACTCGATCATCGGGGCCATCGCCATGATGGCCTTCATCGGGCTCGGCCTGAGCGCCATGACCAAGACCATCGTGGCCATCATGCCCAAGGACGCGGTCGAGTTCTCCATGGCCGAGCAGGCCACCTACGAACAGGCCTACAACCGTGAACTGAGCCGTACCCAGGCCGTGGGGACACCCGTGGAGGTGCTCAGCTTTGCGGAATTACGGGAGCGGGAGCAGCTGGAGGGCCTGCCGGCCGATGAACTGGGCCCGGAGCAGTCCTCCCGGCTGGAGGTGCTCTCGGAATTGCGTCCGGCAACCGTCATTTCCCATATTTCCAAGGACCTGCTGATCTGGATTGTCTGTATCATTGTCCTCTTCTACGCCGTCCTCGGCGGACTGGAGGCCGCCTTCCTGACAGACCTCATCCAGGGGATCTTCATCATCGTTCTCTCGGTGATCCTGATTCCCTTCGCCTGGGCCAAGATCAACGCCACCTACGGCGGCAGCGGGATGTTCGATGCCATGAGGACCGTCCACGAGAAGCTTCCGGACGCCTTTTTCCAGCTCTTCGGGGCGCCGCAGACACCCGACTTCACCTGGTACTACATCATCACCCTTTCCTTCATGGCCGCCATCACGGTAGTGGTCCAGCCCAACGGCGCGGTCATGTCCGGCTCGGCCAAGGACGAGTTCTCCAACCGGACGGGGGTCGTGGTGGGGAACTTCCTCAAACGGTTCTGCATTATCTTCTGGGGGATCTTCGGCCTGGCCGCCATTGTCCTCTACCAGGGACAGGTTATTCACTCCGACATGCTCTGGGGACACGCCACCCGCGACCTCCTGGGGCCCCTTCACCTGGGCCTGGTCGGGCTGATGATTTCCTGCCTGCTGGCGGCCCTGATGTCGACCGTCGACTGCCTGATGCTGACCAGCTCCAGCCTGCTCACGCACAACCTCTACGAACCGCTTTTCCCCGGCCGGCCGCAGGGCCATTACGTCTGGGCGGGACGGGCCTTCGGGGTCCTGGTGGTGGCCGGCGGGGCGATCTTCGCCCTGCAGTTCGACACCATCCTGCAAATCCTCAAGTTTATCTGGGAAATCAACGTCATGCTGGCCCCGGCCTACTGGCTGGGCATCAAGTGGCGCAGGGCCAACAAGCCGGCGGCCTGGACCTCCATCGCCATCGGGGGGATGCTCTTCCTGGTCATCCCGGCCATGCTGCCGGCCACTTTTTCCAGCATGCGCTACAGCGAGGATCTCCTCCGCACCACCAATCCGGAACCGACCGTGGTCACCGAGGTTGCCAAGGAGTTCGATGTCGAGCGCCGCGCCCTGGAGATCGAGAAATGGGAAATGATGTCCGAGCGCAAGCTGGCGACCGGACCGCAACCCGTGGAGCTGACCATTGGGGAGCCTTACGAACATACCTACCTCTTCCCCAAGCGGAGCCTTTTCTGGGCCAAGGGGATCCAGGTCGACGAAGAGGGCCGCTCCTACGGATCCGGCCTCTTCAGCACCGAGCTGTGGATCCTCGACAAGGTCGGCTTTGACCTTGAAAACAATCCCTATGCCCTCAACGAGACCCTGCGGATCCTCTTCCGGACCCTGCTGCCCTTCGTCATCTTCATCGCGGTGGCCCTGCTGACCCGGCCCGACCCGGAGCCGGTGCTGAACCGTTTCTATGCCAAGATGCGGACCCGGGTCATACCGGATCCGGTCAGGGACCGGGAGGAGCTGGACAAGTCGCTGGCAGATCCGCACCGCTTGGACCACTTGCTGGTCTTCCCCAATTCCAGCTTCGAGATCTACCGCTGGAACAAGGAGGACTGGGTCGGCTTCGTCCTTTCCGTGATGGGGGTCGGCGTGGTCCTGCTGGTCATCTGGGGGCTGATTTCCGTAGGCGGTTGACGCTATCTATAGTCAGGCCTCCGGGATCGAATCTTGCCGGGAATAAAATCTTACGGCAGCTTAGGGGCATGAAACGCATTGCCCTGATGATGTTGTCCCTGACCCCATTCCTCAATCTCCCCGCGGCGGCCAACGCCGTGACCCTTTTCATGGCCGGCGACTCGACGATGGCCGTCAAGGCGGATGCCCCGGAGAATCCCGAGCGCGGATGGGGGGAGGCCCTGCAGTATTTCCTTAACAACACGGTGCGGGTCGATGACCGGGCCCTGAACGGGCGCTCCTCGCTGAGCTTCCGTACGGAAGGGCACTGGGAC
>ENA-ORCW01000847-ORCW01000847.1-marine-metagenome-genome-assembly--contig:-NODE-847-length-10238-cov-3.407834_pt1 | contig 10238 bp, 10 predicted proteins | sample MGYA00237784_ERZ508517 | MGnify/ENA primary metagenome ERZ508517 (study PRJEB26187, sample SAMN06268979) | marine metagenome | isolation source: Tt ae E1 feedstock associated aerobic enrichment on... | reverse complement strand
CCCAGTTGCCACGCATGCGCATGATGCCTGTCTGTGTGTTCAGCAGCAATTTCGTCGACGGATTGCCCAGCGTCACCAGAATGCTTGGCGAAACCAGTTCGATGTGGCGTTCGATGAACGGCCGACAGATTTCCGTTTCCAGCGGAGACGGGTCGCGGTTGCCGGGCGGTCTCCAGGGGATCACGTTGGAAATGTAGGTCGATGTGCGGTCGAGCCCGATGGCCTCCAGCATGCGGTCAAGCAGCTTACCCGAGCGTCCGACAAAAGGCAGCCCTTGAATGTCCTCGTCGCGGCCAGGCGCTTCGCCGACGAACATCACCTTGGCTTCGGGGTTGCCATCGGCAAAGACCGTATTCTTCGCCGTGGTTTTGAGGTTGCAGCCATCGAATGCAGCAAGCTGGCTGCGCAAATCATCCAGCGTCTGGGCGCTTCTGGCAATCTCCCGTGCGCGGGCCGCTTGCGCGTCGTCGGGGATCGAGGCCTTCTGGCTTCTGGGAGCGACGGGAGTTTGCTTCTGTGTCGATGGCGCGACCTTTTGCGGGGCGGTCTGCCGGCGCGCCGCCCGCTTTTCCGCCTCAAGGCGTGTTTCCTCGAACCGGTCCGCCGCTTCCTCCATAAGGGGTTCGTCCACACCGGCATCGGCGTAGAAGGCCAGAATCTCCCTTAGTCCAGCGGAATCCATAACGACCGAAATCCTGATTGTTTGCCCGTGCTTGGGTGAGGCACTTTCTCTTTCTTTGCCGATCGTTGCAAGTTCAGGAAGCGGGAATACGCGGGTCCTGCACCAGATAAAACACCGGCTTCGGCGTCAGATCGGTGATGAGAAGGCGGAACGAAACGGAAAGGTTGGCGTCGACAGTGCCCGATTGAAACAGTAGCCGGTCATAGGGCTCGAATTTGCGGTCATGGGTGGCGAAGGTGTCGGAGTCGATATGGGCCGAGCCGACATTTCGCTGGTCGAACGACAATCCGTCACCATAAACGCTCGATACACCACGCAGTTCCTGAAGCTCGAATTCAAACTCGACCCACGGCAGATTACTCGCGTTGAGCGTTTCGATCTCCATGAAAAGATAGCCGGCTCCTGCTTGTTCGTCATAGGCATAGCGTGGCACGTGCCCGGTTGTGCGAATGACGAGAACGACGGCGGAGGCCGAGTGAAGCTCCTGTTTCAGAACTACGGGATCGCTGCGCGAGCCCGATCCCGATACCGCATGAATGCGAAACCCTCCGAGCTCGTCGGAGAAGGAATACCGGCCGGCTTGCCAGCGCCCGTCATCTCCCGGCCCGGCACCCAGCAGGCATGCCAGTAAGGGGAGGGCGATTATGGATACGGCGCGAGGCAGGACGATACCTCCCTTCCTGCTTCATTGTAGCGCCGTTTCCGTTCCGGAAAAACCGGAAAGGTTCCGGCCTCAACCGCCGACCTGCCAGTTGGAAATCGCCTTTGAGGGGTAGATAAGTTGGAGGATATTGAGCGTGAGATTGTCGCGGATCATCACCGCCATGAAGATCTCCGTCGCCACCACCAGCGTAATGCTGAGCCACACGGGTGAAACGCGCGCGACGAAGAAGCCGACGATTGTCGTGAGCGTATCCGAAAGCGAATTGATTACGCTGTCACCGTAATACCCTTGCGCCAGGGCCGATTCCCGATAGCGGTCGATGACCATGGGAGTGTTTTCGGCCATTTCCCAAGCGGCTTCGAGCCCGACAGCTAGCGCCAGGCGAAGGCCAATGGGCATGCGCGGGGCAAGAAGCCAAAGCAGCGAATAAAACAGCAGTCCATGCAGAAAGTGCGAATAGGTGTACCAGTCGCCGATATGCTGCGAGGTTTCCGGACCTGATGGGTTCGAATACCAAAGTTTCACGGTCCCGCAGTCGCAGATCGTTGTCTGTCCCATGAACTTCAGGAAGAAAGCCTGAATCGCCAGGATGACGAGCACGCACAAGGCCGTAACGGCAATGGGCCTTTGTCTGTAAGCTGCCAGAAGACGGTTATCAATCGTGGCCAAGCCACTGCCCTCCATGATGAAACTGCGCGACACTGCGTGGATTCGAACCGGCTAGCAAACAGGAATTGCAAGCTCGCACGTTCTCGATTATTGACGTTTACGTCAAGGTAATATGAAGCCGTAGCGATCGGGAATGGGTTGATGCGACTTCTCCGGTTTCGATAGGAGCGCGGATGCGCTATAGCCCGGCGTTGAAACCGTTATGCGGGACTGATGGGTATCCAGATCGCGCCGGGTTCTGAATGGACCGGACGCAAGGCGCGCCAGAGAGAAAGACTGCGGAGGGTGGAATGAGCGAGATGGAACGCGAAAGCATGGAATTCGATGTGGTCATCGTCCGTGCCGGGCCGGCAGGATTGGCGGCGTCCATCAAACTCAAGCAACTCGACCCGGAGCTTTCCGTCGTCGTTCTGGAAAAAGGGGGAGAGGTCGGCGCGCACATTCTCTCGGGCGCGGTCGTGGATCCGATAGGCATCGACCGGTTGTTGCCGGATTGGCGCGAGGATCCCGATCATCCGTTCAAGACTCCAGTCACCGACGATCATTTCCTGGTTCTCGGACCGGCAGGCTCGATCCGGCTACCCAATTTCATGATGCCGCCGCTCATGAGCAATCACGGCAATTACGCGGTCTCACTCGGCAATGTATGCCGCTGGCTCGCCGGTCATGCGGAGGCTCTAGGTGTCGAGATCTATCCAGGTTTTGCCGCTGCGGAGGTGCTTTACAACGAAGCGGGGGCCGTTATCGGCGTGGCGACCGGCGATATGGGCGTAGAGCGCGATGGGACCCGGGGCCCCAACTATCAGCCCGGTATGGCGCTGCTTGGCAAATATGTACTGATCGGCGAGGGCGTGCGCGGCTCGCTCGCCAAGCAGTTGATCGAAAAATTCGACCTCGCAAAAGATCGCGAACCACAGAAATTCGGCATCGGTCTCAAGGAACTCTGGGAGGTTAAGCCTGAGAACCACAAGCCGGGTCTGGTCCAGCACTCATTCGGTTGGCCGCTCGATATGAAAACCGGTGGCGGCTCCTTCCTCTATCACCTGGAGGACAATCAGGTGGCTGTCGGTTTCGTTGTCCACCTGAACTATAAAAACCCTTTCATCTCGCCCTTTCATGAATTTCAGCGCTTCAAGACGCATCCTGCCATTCGCGGCACCTTCGATGGCGCCAAGCGCATTTCCTATGGTGCCCGCGCCATAACGGAGGGTGGCTGGCAGTCCGTTCCCAAGCTGGCTTTTCCCGGTGGGGCGCTGATCGGTTGTTCGGCCGGCTTCGTTAATGTGCCGCGCATCAAGGGGTCGCACAACGCGGTTCTGTCGGGCATGCTCGCTGCCGAGCATGTCGCCGAGGCGCTCGGAGCCGGGCGGGGCAACGACACGCTGGAAGGCTACGATGCGGCGTGGCGGGCATCCGATATCGGCAAGGACTTGAAGAAGGTGCGCAATGTCAAGCCGCTCTGGTCGCGCTTCGGCACGCTTATAGGGGTCGGCATAGGCGGTTTCGACATGTGGATGAATTCGCTGCTGGGCTTCTCGCTGTTCGGCACGCTGAAGCATGGCAAGACCGATGCAGCGGCGCTGGAGCCGGCCGCGAATTACGCACCCATCGATTATCCCAAGCCCGACGGCGTTCTCACTTTCGACCGGCTTTCTTCGGTTTTCCTGTCCAACACCAATCATGAGGAGGAACAGCCGGTTCATCTGCAGGTGAAGGACATGGAACTGCAGAAAACGTCGGAATATGCGGTCTATGCCGGCCCGTCCTCGCGTTATTGCCCGGCGGGCGTCTACGAATGGGTGGACGCCGACGGCAATGCGCTGACGGACGGCAGCGATGTGGCCGATGCCCGTTTTGTCATCAACGCGCAGAACTGCGTCCACTGCAAGACCTGTGACATCAAGGACCCCAACCAGAACATCAACTGGGTACCGCCGCAGGGCGGTGAGGGCCCCGTTTACACCGGGATGTAAGCTGTTGTCTGACCATGAACCCGAAACGGCGGCCGCGAACGCCATCGACGAAGAGGCGCTGTCGGAGGCCTACAATCGCGCGCTCGCGCTCGAGAAGGCCGGGGATTTCGACGCTGCGGCGGCCGCGTACAGGGACGTGCTTGCCATCGACCCCGCCGATCATGGAGGCGCGGCCGTGCGCCTGGCGAGCATGGGGCGTGGTGAGACGCCGCCAAGAGCCTCCGAAGCCTATGTTGCGACCTTGTTCGATCAGCATGCCAACGATTTCGAGAGCATTCTGGTCGGCCAGCTCGGCTATGACGTGCCGGCGCTGACCCGGGGGGCTCTGGAAGAAATCGCGCCTGGACCTTTTCGCCGCATGCTCGATCTCGGTTGCGGCACCGGGCTCGCGGGCGAGGTTCTGCGCGGCATGACAGATCACATAACCGGCGTCGATCTGTCCGAAAACATGATCGAGATTACCCATGAAAAAGGGGATTATGACGCGCTCTATGTCGGCGACGTCGTCGATTTCCTCCATCACGCGGATGTCGACCCCTTCGATCTGATCACCGCGACAGATGTCTTGCCCTATCTCGGCGATCTTGAAGCCTTTTTCTGCGGCGCGGCCGAACTCGCCGTCGACGGTGCGATTTTCGCCTTCTCAAGCGAAACCTTGCCCGATGACGCGCTCGCCGGTCGACCCTTCGTGGTCGGGCCGCATCAGCGTTTCGCCCATTCGCAGGCCTATCTCTCTGAAATGCTCGCTGTGCACGGTTTTGCCGGTCTGGCCATCGGCGACATCGTGGTTCGGCATGAGAAGGGCGAGCCGGTGCCCGGGCATCTGGTCATCGCCCGCAAAACTGCCGTCGACTAACCCTCGCTCCCCGCGAGTTTCACCTCGATTACCTCGGCTGGCTCAGGGGCGGGGCGGATGCCGAATTCGAACAGCACCGGCAGGTGGTCGGAGCCCACGTCCTGCAAACGCTCGACAGACAACGGCACGATTCGCCCCTTGGCGAAGATGTTGTCGATCGGCAGGCCGACAATTCGGCGGATCCCTTCGGGGACGATCGGCTTCATCCAGGTTGGGCCGATGCCGGGCATAAGGTCCAATCGTCCCGCTTCGGCGACACGGTGAGCCGTGACGCTCCAAGGCGCCGCATTCAGATCGCCGGCAAGGATTGCGGTCCCGCCAAGCCTGTCGAGCACCGGCGTTATACGTCCGACCTGGCGGTCCTGTTCGAAGGGCCACGGCCAACCGAGGTGGAGGGCGCCGATCTCGACCGTTTCCGCACCCAGTCGCACGGTCGCCACAGCCATCGAACCGCGATCATAACAGGCGTAGCCAGCGGGATTTGCGAAGGGCCGGCGCGAGAGAATGGCAACGCCGCCGATGCGGGCCGGCGGCGGGCAGATCACGCGATAAGGATAGGTGGCCTCCAGGAACTTCAGCTCTTTTACCCACATGCGCGAAACCTCGTTCAAGGTCACGACATCCGGCTTGGTCCGGCCGATCAGTGAGAAAACGCGCTTGGGCGTCGCGTTGTCGTATCGAAGGTTCAATTGAAGAAGCCGGTAGCGAGCCGATGATGTCTCTGTCGCTTCCGCCCTGGCTGCGCCGGCGCCGGTGTGACCGGGCAGAAGCGTAGCGCTCACGGCGGCTATGCCGAGCACCGTACCCGCCAGCCCTATCTGCCGCCAGCCCTTGACGAAGACCAGAGGCGCAGAAAGAAGCGTGACCAGAACCGCCAGGTGGAGGCGAAAGTGCCCCATGGAATCGAAGGCCGGATGCAGCCGGCCCCAATAGCCCGCGACGAGAGGCACCGATACCAGAACCGCGCCGATCGCCAGAATTGCTGGCAGTGCAGATGCGGTTCTGCCTGTCGTCATCGCTTGATGCCCCAATTATGCGTTTTCCGAGACAGGCGGGCGTAGCCGCTCTTTTGGACTATTGGAAGGCGGTCTCGAAAAAGCTTCTCAACTTACGCGAATGAAGCCGCTCCGGCGGCATGGACGCAAGCTTCTCCACCGCCCGCATACCGATCTTGAGATGCTGGGAAACCTGCCGCTTGTAGAATTCTGTGGCCATGCCCGGCAGTTTCAGTTCGCCATGCAGTGGCTTGTCGGACACGCATAGCAAAGTGCCGTAGGGCACCCGGAAGCGAAAGCCGTTGGCGGCGATGGTGGCCGATTCCATATCGAGTGCGATCGCCCGCGACTGTGACAGCCTCTGCACCGGCCCGCGCTGCTCGCGCAGTTCCCAGTTGCGGTTGTCGATGGTGGCGACTGTGCCGGTGCGCATGATCCGCTTTAGCTCATAGCCGGACAATCCGGTGATCTCGGCCACCGCCTCCTGAAGCGCCACCTGCACCTCGGCGAGTGCGGGAAGCGGCACCCAGACGGGCAGGTCGTCGTCGAGCACATGATCCTCGCGCACATAGGCATGCGCGAGCACATAGTCGCCCAGCGCCTGCGTGTTTCTGAGGCCGGCACAATGGCCGAGCATCAGCCAGGCATGCGGGCGCAACACCGCCACATGGTCGGTAATCGTCTTGGCGTTTGAGGGGCCGACGCCGATGTTCACCATGGTGATGCCGGAATGGTCGCCACGCGTCAGGTGGTAAGCCGGCATTTGCGGCAGTCGCGCGGGTGTCACCGCGGAAGGGCTGGTCTCGCCCGCCTTGGTGATCACGTTGCCCGGCTCGACGAACGATGCGTAGCCGCCTCCGCCTTCGGCCATCAACTCGCGGGCGAGGGCACAGAACTCGTCGATGTAGAACTGGTAGTTGGTAAAGAGGACGAAGTTCTGGAAATGCGCCGGCGCGGTTGCCGTGTAGTGCGACAGCCGATGTAGCGAATAGTCGATGCGCTGCGCGGTGAAAGGTGCGAGCGGCTGCGGCTCGCCGGCCGGCGCTTCATGGGTGCCGTTGACGATGTGGTCGTCCGTGGCGTTCAGGTCCGGCACGTCGAAGAGATCGCGTAGTGGCCGCTTCAGCCGGTCGGCGATCGAGGCCTCAACATAGGTGTCCTGGAGGAAAGCAAAGTGCAGCGGAATCGGCGTTTCCGATTCCGAGACGGTGACTGGCACACCATGATTGCGGATAACGAGGCTGAGCTGGTCGATCAGATAATCGTCGAAGAGATCCGGGCGGGTGATCGTGGTTGCGTAAACACCGGGTGCCGCCACGTGGCCGTAGGCGAGACGTGTGTCGATCTGCGCATAGGAACCGGTAGCCAGACTTACTTCCGGATAAAAGGCACGAAAGCGTCGGTCGCTTTCGCCGGCCTCGGAGACCTGCGCGAAGGCGTCGCGCAGGAAGGCGGTGTTGCGTTCATAGAGCGCTTTCAATGCCGCAACGGCTTCACCGGCATCGGTGAAGCTTTTGCGGGCAAACGGCTCGGGACTCGAAATTGTCTGAATGGGTTGAGGGTAGATTCTATGTTCCATGGCCTTTTATATAGATATTCTTTTTCTTCTCAAGGCCCGGTCGTGGTGTCGCTGTCTGTCGGCGGTGCACGCTATCCGCGTTCGAGGGTGCGTGAAACGGCTTCAGCGCGAGCGCTTCAGGCTGACCATCAGGACGAGACCGGCACCATTCGACCGTTCGTAGTGTCCTTCGATGATATTTTCATTGCTGGCGCGAACGTTTTGGACCGCCAGCAGCGGCGAACCGACCAGAATGGCGAACATCAGACCTTTGGCCATATGCGTCATCGTCTGCATTATCTCGTACCTCAACCCTTGGCGCTCAGCGCAACGCCGTCTTGCCGCAAAGCGGACCGCGCTCTGCGAAGCAGGAGAACGGCCGATTGTCTTCCCACGGGTCGGCAGAGCGGCCGGCTTCCGCGACCAGAACCGCAAGCCCCATGCCGAACAGGGCGGTGATCAGGCAGACAATCGAAAAACGGCGCATCAACATCGGTTCATCCTCAATTTCGCACCAATCTGGCAGGCGACGACTGAACCGATACTGAGGGGGGCATTCATCCGGCATTCAGCACCGTTAATGCGGCGTTTAACGACCGATGACGGATCGTTTACCGCCGCACTTGTTGCAATAGTTGAGCGCTGTGCTTACGTGCCCCATTGTCGCCACGATCCTCCCCCGACCGCGTGGTGCTAAACTTTGGAGGCAAGCAAACATGACCACCCAGACCAAGCCGATCGAGCTTCACTACTGGCCAACGCCGAATGGCTGGAAAGTTACGATCTTCCTCGAAGAAACCGGACTGCCCTACGACGTGCATTATGTGAACATCGGCAAGGGAGAACAGTTCGAACCGTCTTTCCTCAAGATTGCGCCCAACAACCGCATGCCAGCGATTGTCGACCCCGAAGGACCCGGCGGTGCGCCCATTTCCGTGTTCGAGTCCGGTGCCATTCTTCAATATCTCGGCCGCAAGACCGGTCAATTCTATCCCGCCGACGAGCGCACGCGCGTGGACGTCGATCAGTGGCTGTTCTGGCAGATGGGCGGTCTTGGCCCGATGGCCGGGCAGGCGCATCATTTCCGCAAATACGCGCCCGAAAAGATACCCTACGGCATCGATCGATACACCAATGAGGTCAATCGCCTCTATGGTGTCATGAACAAGCGCCTGGCCGACCGCGAGTTCCTCGCCGGTGATTATTCCATCGCCGACATGGCCTGTGTTGGCTGGGTGAAGCCTTATGAGCAACAGGGACAGGATCTGAACGACTTTCCAAACCTCAAGCGCTGGTTTGAAACCGTGATGGCGCGTCCGGCCGTCGTCCGCGCGCTCGAAGTCGGGCAGGAACATCGACGTAATCTTGCCGAGGACAAGGAAGCTCAGAAGGTCCTCTTCGGCCAGCGCGCAAGCTAAACGCGATTTCGGTCAGCATTCGGACGGGCGGCTTGGGTCACCCGTCTGCCTCTGTCCTATTTGCCGGTCTGATGCCGCTCGGCTGAATGCGAACCTGTCCGTTGCGGCTTGTCTTGCGTTTCCGCGACCCCATCCGCAGCTCTGCCATATGGATGGGGTTCGAATTCAGATGCGTGACCAGGTCTGGTTGCGGCAGATCAGCCCACCAAGAACGCAACCGCCCATCTTCAAGCTGTTGCCGGAGAGAGTGCCCTTACCGGAATAGGTCTTGTCGTTGGCCGGGTCGGTGATCTTGCCCGTATATTTGTTGCCGCCGGCCGCTTGAAACGTGCCAATCTTCTTGCCGGCGTGCTTCCCGCTTTTCAGCGTGATGCAGTAGGATCCGCCACAGGAAGCGATCTGCGCGGTCGCTCCGGATTCCGTCTTCCAGTTTCCCTCGATCGGATCGGCCATGGCGATGCCGGCAGCCAACAGGAACGCCGCGCTGCTCAAAACAAATCTGCCAATCATCAGTCTTCCTCCCAATGATGTTGCGGTATCAGCTTACGCGAACGTAAACGTAATACAATAGCTTTTTGCAGCGGGGAGCGGAAACGAAAACCTCGCAGGAAGGGTGGGGGATCGAAGGGTCAATCCAAGCCGTACAAGCGTGCTATGTCGTCAAGCATCAGATTGGCTGCGAGAACGCCGCCGGCGGTGTTCCAGATCGTGTCGTCCACCTGATGCACTTTGCCGGCCTTCACCGCCGAGAGCGTCCGCCACAGCGGGTCGGAGAGAATTTCCTCTGAAAGCTTCGTTGCCTCGCCATCGCCTGGCTCATAGGTGAAGTAGAAAATCCTATCCCCATCCATGTCCGGTATGCTCTCCTTTCCCACTTTCAAAACAAAACTGTCCACATCCTGGTTCTCGGGGCGCCCGAAGCCGACCTTATCGAGAACGAAGCCCGAAAAACTGTCTTTCTGATAGATGCGGATATGGCCAGGCATGAAACGGATCACGGAGACCTTTTCGTTAACCTTTTCACCCAGCGTGTCGGAAAGTGCCGCAACCTTTGCGTCGAAATCCGAGAGGATTTTGTTGCCCGCTTCCTCTTTGCTCAACGCTTTGGCCCAGAGCGTGAAATTCTCGCGCCAGTCGCCGCGCAGCCGTTCGGAGATCACGGTCGGCGCAATTGCCGAAAGCTGCTCGTAAATCGCTTCGTGTCGGATCTTGGTTCCCAGAATGAGATCGGGTTGCAAGGCGGCGATCAGTTCCAGATTGACCGCGCTCTCCTTGCCGACCGGCTCCACGTCGTCCATCTGCGCGGCAATGTGCGCGTACCAGGGATCGCCATTCCATGAGTTCGCCGCTCCGACGGGCTTTACGCCGAGCGCCAGCAAGGCTTCGGTTCCTTCATTGGTGAGGACGATCACACGTTGCGGTG
>ENA-ORCW01000844-ORCW01000844.1-marine-metagenome-genome-assembly--contig:-NODE-844-length-10353-cov-2.764986_pt1 | contig 10353 bp, 5 predicted proteins | sample MGYA00237784_ERZ508517 | MGnify/ENA primary metagenome ERZ508517 (study PRJEB26187, sample SAMN06268979) | marine metagenome | isolation source: Tt ae E1 feedstock associated aerobic enrichment on... | reverse complement strand
GAAGCTACTGGGAGACGACCGCCGGGCCGGCGGTTGCGGGACTCCTCTTCATGCACGCACCTGCCCTCGTCTTCTTCGGCGATGCCCTGACCACCCTCGTCTTCGCCTTGATTGCCTGGCGCTGGCTGCCTCATGGACTCAGGACAATCTCCGGAAAAACCACTTCTCCCAGGGTGGCCTGGCAGAGCTGGATCGCAGCCCTTGCGGACATGCGGGGCAACCTCCCCTTTCTCCAGTTCCTCTTCGTCGTCGTCTTTGTCGGCATTGCCTTCAACCAGGTCTTTAATGTCCTGGCCCTGACGGCCACGGACCGGGGGCTCAGTCCATCCGCATACGGCCGCATCATGGGCCTCAACGGCCTGGTCATTGTCCTCCTGGAACTCCCGCTGACCAGCTGCCGGATCCTGGCCACGGGTTACGCCCTGATCGGCCTCGGCTGCGCGGTCTTCGGCATCGCCCGCAGCTCGACCGGCTTCGCCCTCGGCATGCTGGTTTTCACCACCGGTGAAATCCTGGCCCTGCCGCTCGGCATGGCCTACAGCAGCAACCTGGCTCCCCGGGACCTGCGGGGCCGGTACTTCGGCTTCCGTGGAATGGCCTGGGCCGTGGCCGGCCTCTTCGGCAGCCTCGGGGTCTGGACCTACGGACAGTGGGGCCAGTGGCTCTGGCTTTTCGTGGCCGGTTCGACGGCGGTGGCCGCGATCGGCATCCTCCCGGCCATGCCGGAACGCCGCCGCGTGGACAGCCTCGGCCCGGCCAGCCTGGTCAAGGGATCCTGAAACGCGTGTGCCGGATCAGCGGATGGACAATTCCACCCGGCTGGCCCCGTCCTCAACCAGCTGCAGCTCGTCCTCCTCGCTCAGGAAGATGCGCTCCGGATCAATGCCCTCGGTCTGCACCAGGTAATCCCGGACAGCCTCCTTGCGCTCTTCCGCCAGCAGGTTCAGGTCATCCCCGGTCACCTCCAGAAGGCTGAGCAGGTAACGCTCCATGACGGCGAATTCAGGCAGCGGCGGCCCCTGCTGCTCCGGCTCCAGGCGTTTCTTGTAGACTGCCTCGACCATGGCCCGGTAACGCTCCTCCGCGGTTGTTTCCGGGGTGAACTCGAGACCGCTCTCCTCCTCCAGGAGGGCTCGCAGCTTCGCCTGCCGGGCGCCGGCCAGCTCCAGGTTGGGATCCATCGTACTGGCGCTGATCCCGAGGCTTACCGCGGGGCGTTTCTGCAGGGCCTGGGCCAGCGCGGCCAGGCTCTTTTGGGAGGACTCGACAATGGTTGCTGTTCCCGGTTCGAAGCTGACCGAGTTCAAATTCTCGGGGGCGGATCCGACCAGCCCTCCCAGGATCTTGAAGGGGGAAGCCGCCAGGCGGGTGATCAGGTTGCCGACGGTTTGCCAGATCATCTTGCTGAGCTTGAACTCCGGGTCCAGGAGATCGCCTTCAACCGGGACATCGATATTGATATTGCCCTCTGGATCTTTCAGGAGAGCCACGCCAAGGAGGATGGGCAGCTTGACCGCATCCTCGCTGTCCGTCTTTTCCCCGAAGGTCAGCTGATGGAGCACCGCCCTGTTTTCCGAATCCAGTTGCATGTCCTCGATGAAGTAATCGAGGTCCAGGCTGAGGTCCCCCCCCCTCAACTGGTAGCCGGCATATTGCCTGGAGTAAGGATCGAAAGGTCTAAGGTCCAGTCCGCTCAACCGGACTTCAACATCCACGTAGGGATAGCCGATCAGGAAATTGAAGGTGCCGTCCGCAACCAGGGCGGCCTGCCCGTTGATTTTCGCATCAAAGTGATACTTCGGCCGGGCCGCGGGGTCCGAGGACAGGCCCGAGATCGTGCTGTTGGCCTCCTCTATGGAGAGCTTGACGACCGGATCCCGGGTCTGGTCCTCAAGGAATATGGAATTGTTGCTGAGTTCCAGTTCATCCAGCCAGACGTGGATGCCCTGCATGATTTCCTCCTGGATGGTTTCCAGCTCCTCCTCGGGTACGACCAGGCGAAGGTCTTTCTGCAGGCGCTCATTGAAGGCCGCGGCGGCATCGGCTGCGCCGGCAAAGGAGGCCAGTCCGGTTTTCGGCTCCTCCGTCTCGACAGGATCCGGGAGCTTCAGGATGGAGTGGAAATTGGTCAGGCCTTTCGGCTCCATCCGGAGGTACTGTTCCGAGGTGTCCATGAACACGGAGTCGATGGAAAGGGACTGTTCCGAGGGGACATACTCGATTCCCTTCACTTCCAGCTGCTTCCAGTTACTGAAAGGCTTCTCGCCTAGCAGCTCCCTGACGTCCCAGTTGTTGATCGCGAACCCGCCCCAAAGGCGGACGGTCCTGGCAATATCCTCCTGGTACGCGGCATTGAGGACCATGTCCAGACTGCCGTCCTTGAGGAGGGCATTGGTGAATTCCTGAAGGACAGGATTCAAATTGGTCAAACTCCAGTCATTGAGAATGAGATGGCTTTCCCCAACCAACGGAAACAAGGTGCCGCTGGCGTTGATATCCAGCCGGCCGGGACCATCGTTGGTCATTTGCAGCTCCAGGGTGTAGGGCTGGTCGGTGTTGCTGAGGTTGGTCACCCGGACCTCGGGGACGCTCAGGTTCAGGTCCAGCGGCTCTGCCAGGCTCTCGTCGAAGATGCGCAAGGCGGTATCCTGGGATTGGATGTCCTTGATCACCACCGTCAGTTCCTCCATCAGCTCGGACTTGAGCTCCGGCTCGGGTTGTGGCTCCGCATCGCTTTCATTGCCGGATTTGCGCATCGGGTCGTAGGCTTTGATGAAATTGAATTCCCCTTCCGGATAACGGTGAATAAAGATGCTGGCGTTGTTCAGGTTAACGGTTTCCACCACGACTGCCCGGGTCGACAGCTCGGCTGAGACCTGGTCCACCATCAGGTGTTCGAATCCGAACAAGGGTTCGTCGGAGTCGAGGTTCACGACCTGGTAGTCCCTGATGTCGGCACTTCCGTTGCTGATTTTCACCTCCAGCCCCTCCTGCTGCAGGTGCACCGCATACTCCGCCTGGGTGCTGAGGTAGCCGGATTGGATACGGGCGCGGAAGATGTTGTGGATGTAGGGGCGGAACTTGGCGATATCGAGTGAATTGACCCCCAGCTCGCCCGACAGCACGACCGGGTTGAGGCCCAGGGTGCCCGACCAGAAGAAGGATTCGGTTCCTTCGGATTGCGCTCCAAACTCGAAAGAGCCGGATTCCTCGGCGGCCGTACTCAGGTTGGCCAGGTCAAAGCGGATATTTTCCACTTCCTTGCTGTAGGGAATCTCCGTGCTGTTATCGAGGAAGCTCAACCTTCCGTCCCGCACGGACAGGTTATACACCCGAACCAGGAACATTTCCTTTTCCTCCTCGGGCACTTCGGGTTCCGTCTCCGCGGGGGATCCGTACTTTTGCAGGAGATCCGTGACCGCCAATTCCCCTGAATCGTCCCGGACGATCCGGATGAAAGGCTGGTCCAGCTCCAGTTCCTTCAGCATCAGCCCGCCCTTGAATACACTGCTGGCCTGGACATTGACCAGGAAGTGGCCGGCGCCGATGAGCGGTTCGCCGTCCTTGCCGGTCACCGAGAATCCCTCAATCTGTAAGACCAAAGTGTAAGGATTAAAGCGGACCTTTTCCACCGCCACCTCCCGGTCCAGGTATTCCGGCAAACGCTTCAGCATCTGGCCTTTGACAATCCATGGCACCAGGAGGAAACCAACAAGTGTGTAGAGGAGGAACAGGCCGACAACAACGGCGGCCCAGATGGTTTTTTTGTTTCGCATCGCTTCAGAGAGTTAATTCCAGATTGGGAGAAACCGGGAGAATTGGCAACCCTCCGGTGTAAATACCCCAGTTTCCCGAGGAAACACCCCACCGGGCAAAGGTTACAATCGGGTGACAATTATGGCGGCCCTGTAAATTGTGCGACAGGTCCCGATTATCTGTTTGAGTTGTCATCGAGGGAGAGAATTTTGGTCGGCGAATGATGTGAACCATCGGCCGCGCCCGAAGGCAGGCCGATATTATGAAGAGACCATGACCAAGCAAAAACTGATCCCGCTGGCCCTGCTGGCGACCCTGACCCTGTGCCCTTTCCTGCAAGATGCCGAGTCGAGCACCAAGGACACCTTTGACAACATATGGGGTTACGCGACCCTGTATTCCAACAAGGACAACGCCTTCCTGCAGAAACTGGCCTTCACCGGCCGCCTGCAGTACGACTATTCCCACGTTGACGATGACGACCTCGGTGACTGGGACGGCTGGACCTGGCGCCGCGCCCGGGCCGGCTTCAAGGCCACGGTCTTCCAGGACTTCACGGTCCACGTGGAGAGCGATCTCAACGTGGAAACCGCGGACCCGCTGCACAACAAGCTGACCGATGCCTACGTGGGCTGGAAATCGGACACCGGATGGGGCATCAAGGTGGGCAAGCAGTCCGCGGGGTTCACGCTTGACGGCGCGACATCCTCCAAGTCCCTGATCACCACCGAGCGCAGCAAGCTGAACGAGAACGTCTGGTTCACCTCGGAGTACTTTACCGGGGTATCCGTTTCCGGGGATTCCGGTGAATGGAGCTACTTCGTGGGCATCTTCTCCAACGACAATGGCGACGAGTTTGAGAATGTCGGTGACGCCGGGATCTTCGGCCTGGCCTCAGTCGGTTATGATTTCGGCCCCGGCCTGAATGTCGACAAGGCGCTCCTCCGGCTGGACTATGTCAAAAACGAGGAATCCAACCTTTCGGGGACCAAGGCTCTCGGTGACGTGGTCTCCCTCAATGGCCAGTATGACAACGACCGCTGGCACCTCTGGGCCGACCTCTCCTGGGCCGGAGCCTTCAACGGCAACGACATCTGGGGCTTCGAGATCATGCCCTTCTTCGACATCAATGAGACCTTTCAGCTGGTCGCCCAGTACACCTACGTCAACAGCTCGGACCCGAACGGCCTCAGCATCGGGCGCTATGAACGGGAGGTCGCTTCCGGTCGCGGCGACCGGATCGAGGTTCTCTATTTCGGCCTCAACACGTACATCTACGGCCACAAACTGAAGTGGCAAAACGGCTTCCAGTTAACCGAGGTCAAGGATTCGGCCGCCGACGGCGGTGCCTTCAGCGGCTACGGATTCACCTCGGCGATTCGCCTTTCCTGGTAACGAAAGTACAACACAATGAAAAACACAAAAATGATTCTCGCCCTGGCCCTGGCCGGCCTCGGCACCCAACTCAGCTTCGCCGGCGATGTGGATCCCGATCTGCCGGTCTATGAACCGGTTCCGGGCGTTTCCGGAAACCTGGATTCCATCGGCTCCGACACGCTCAACAACCTGATGACCCTGTGGGCCGAGTCCTTCCAGGCCATCTACCCGAACGTCCACATCCAGATCGAGGGCAAGGGCTCCTCCACCGCTCCCCCGGCCCTGATCGAGGGGACCGCACAGCTCGGGCCCATGAGCCGGGAAATGAAGAGTTCTGAAATCGACAAGTTCGAGGCCAAGTACGGTTACAAGCCCTACCAGATCGGGGTTGCCCTCGATGCCCTGGCCGTCTTTGTCCACAAGGACAATCCCCTTGAGGGGCTCAGCCTGAAGCAGCTGGACAGCATTTTCTCCAGCACCCTGAAACGCGGAGGCGAGCCTATCGAGACCTGGGGCCAGGCCGGCATGGAAGGCGACTGGGCTTCCCGCAGCATTTCCACCTACGGTCGTAACAGTGCCTCCGGGACCTATGGCTTTTTCAAGGACGTGACCCTCCTCAAGGGCGACTACAAGGCCACCGTGAAGGAACAGCCCGGCTCCTCGGCCGTGGTCCAGGGCATCGGCAGCGACCTTTACGGGATCGGATACTCCGGCATCGGCTACAAGACCTCCGGGGTCAAGGTCCTTTCCCTCTCCGCCGACGGGGGAAAACTGTACGAGCCGAGCATGGCCAACTGCCTTTCCGGCGACTACCCGCTGGCCCGCCTGCTGTATATCTACATCAACAAGAATCCCGTGGAGGAACTGAACACCCTGACCAGGGAATTCCTCAAGTTTGTTCTCTCCAAGCAAGGGCAGGAGATTGTCGTCAAGGACGGCTATTACCCGCTTCCCGCAGAAATCGCCGCCCGGTATATCGCGGATTTGGAGAAGTAGGTTGACCGACCGGCGATACGCTTCTGATCATTGCCCGGCCTGAACCGATCGAATGATGAACTCCCAGCAAGACCGGAATCCTGATCCGGGAACCTCTTCCAGCCGCCAGCGGGTCCCAGACCCGCGGCGGTTCGAGGTTTCCAGGGGAACCCTGCGGCTGGACCGGTTTATGACCCGGTTCATCTTTGTCGGCGGCCTCGGGGTCATCATCGCCATTTTCGGGATATTCTTCTTCATCCTGGCCGAGATCATTCCCCTCTTCCGCGGCGCCTCGGTGGAAAGCATTGGCGACCTCCCCTCAGGCCAGCGCGGTTCCATTTTGATCGGGGTCGATGAATGGGCGGAATATCCCTTCCTGCTGGACGAGGAGGGACACTTGAGTTTCCACGACCTGCACGGCAGCCGGGATGTGCGCCGGGAAGACGTGCCCCTCCCCGAAAAGGCGACCATCACCAGCGTCTCCTACCTCCAGGAGCTCCAGCTTCTGGCCCTGGGGCTCTCCAACGGCCAGTACCTGACCGGAAAGGTGCTCTACAAACCCGTGTTTGCCGCCGACGGATCCCGGACCATTGACGTCGACCTGGAATGGGACCCGGCCGAACAACTGGGGCCTGAGGGCTCCGAGCTGATCGGTATCGACGTCTTTGTCAGCGACCAGCGCAAGACCGTGGCGGCCATCGCCGACGGGGAATCCGACGGGCACCTCATCGTGCGTTCCCTGGTCCGCAAGCGGAATCCCTTCGGGGTCTCCAGCTTCAAGCTGGACAACGAGGAGGACCTGACGGACCAACTGGAAGGCTATCCGGTCGAAGTCCTGGTCGGGGCCAACGCCGAGTCCCTGGTCGTCCGCTGCGAACAGGGCTCCGTGCAGTACTTCCGCTGGACCGGTTCCAAGTGGGACCTGCGCCAGCGCTTCTATCCCTTCGGCCGGAACAGCGACAGCATCGCCTCCATGAATTTCATCAAGGGAGAAGTCTCCCTGGCCTTCTCCAGCCTCTCCGGCGACCAAGTGGTCTTCAGCCTGTATCGGTTCCCGGACTCCGGTGAGCGGCTCTACGGCCAGACCAAAACCTTCGAGCCCTTTCCCGGAGGCGCCGATATCTTCGCCCGCAGCATGCGCAACAAGGCCTTCTTCATCGCCAACAGCGAGCGTATTTCCCTGCGCTACTCGACCACCGCGGACATCCGGTGGGAGAAGGAAGTCCATTATCCGCTCCGACACCTGGTCGTAAACGGCAAGTTCGACCGCATCCTGGCCCTTGACGACAACGGCGATCTCCATCTCTACTCCCTCAGCGACCCCCATCCGGAGGCCGGCTTCCGGGCTTTCTTCGCCAGGATCTGGTACGAGGGACAGGATTCCCCGCAGTTCATCTGGCAGTCCTCCGGAGGCTCCTCGGACGATTTCGAGCCCAAGCTGTCCCTCATCCCCCTGATCGTCGGGTCCTTGAAGGGAACCTTTTACGCCCTCCTCTTCGCCCTTCCCATCGCCCTCCTGGCCGCCATCTACACCTCGCAGTTCCTCAGTCCCGAGCTGAAGCGCGTCATCAAGCCCGGCATCGAGATCATGGCTTCCCTGCCCTCGGTGGTCCTCGGCTTCCTGGCCGCGCTCTGGCTGGCCCCCCTGATCGAGGACCGCATCCCCTCGGTCATCCTGATCTGTATCGGCGTTCCCGCTACAGCCGTTCTTTTCGGCTACCTCTGGAACCTCCTTCCGATCCGTTTCCGGATCCTCATCCCCAAAGGCTGGGAATTCATCGTCTTCCTCCCGGTGATGATAATTGTCTGCTACCTCGGCTGGCACCTGGGACCATTATTCGAGCAGGTCGCCTTCCGCCTGCAGGATCCGTCCACCGGGCAAACGGTGGCCGATTTCCGCCTCTGGTGGGAGTCCTTCGCCGGCAGCCAGTTCCAGCAGCGAAATTCCCTCGTGGTCGGCTTCATGATGGGCTTCGCGGTCATTCCCATCATCTATACCATCGCCGACGACGCCCTTTCCGCCGTCCCCAAGGCCTTGACCTCGGCTTCCCTGGCCCTCGGGGCCAGCCGCTGGCAGACGACCGCCCGCATTGTCCTGCCTTCCGCCGCAGCCGGCATTTTTTCCGCTTTCATGATCGGCCTCGGACGCGCCGTGGGGGAAACCATGATCGTGGTCATGGCCACCGGGAATACCCCGATCATGGATATGGACATCTTTTCCGGCATGCGGACCCTTTCCGCCAACATTGCCGTCGAGCTGCCCGAGGCCCCCCAGGACGGCACCCTGTACCGGACCCTGTTCCTGGGCGCTTTTGTCCTCTTTGTCCTGACCTTTACCGTGAACACCGTGGCGGAAGTCCTCCGCCACCGCCTGCGGGAACGCTACAAGGTGGTCGGTTAACATTCCTGAACAATGGCCAAAGATCCGCACAGTCCTCAGAACAACCGGCCCAGGGGGGAAACCCTGGTCTGGCTTTCCTCCGCCGGACTGGCCCTCGGCATCCTCATGGTGGTCGGGCTGCTGAGCCTCATCTTTGTTGAAGGCATCACCGTCTTCTGGCCCAAGGAAGTGGTCCAGCTGACCTTGAAGGAGGATTCCGCGCACAAGATCGGCGACAGCAATACCCTGGCCGGCACCATTGTCAAACGGCAGCAGAACATCCGCCGGCATGTGGAGGAATGGCAGATCTTCACCGGCAACAAGGACGCCTATGGCAACATGTTCAAGTACATCGACGCGGACGATGTAGTGGAAATGACCGTACCGGAATCGATCGTTGTCGCCGAGCGCATGGAATACGGGAATTCCATTTTCTATCCTGTGGCCGTGGTCACCGGCGAAGACCACCGGGTCGAGGCAGGCGATGATGCCTTCTGGTCCGTCTTCGAGCAGTTGCTCGCGGAGGCACGGGACCGGAGGGACCGGATCAACGACCTTGAGAGGAAGGACATCGGCAAGATCAACCGCAAGGTCAATGATCTGACCATCCAGATGCGCCACCTGGACCGCCTGGAAAGTGAGGGAGAAGAGCCGCAAACCGGGCGCAAGGCGAAGATTCAGGAGCAGTTGGACTCGCTCCAGCAAAGGTTCAAGGTCCTGGCCGCACAGGCCCGGGACCTGCGTGAGGCCCAGCACCAGGACACCCTGGAATACCGCCTCGCCACGGGCCAGGTCCGCTCGCAGCCGGTTGGTGACCTGGTCGATGCATACCGGCCCAACCGCATGGACTGGCTCGACAAGGTCGGCTACTTCTTCAAACACCTGTGGGCCTTCCTTTCCGAGCGTCCGCGGGAGGCCAACACCGAGGGCGGCATCTTTCCGGCCATCTTCGGGACCTTTGTCATGACCGTCCTGATGAGTGCGGCGGTCATGCCCTTCGGGGTGGTGGCAGCCATTTACCTGCGGGAATATGCCCGGCAGGGCCACTTTGTCCGGGCCGTCCGGATTGCCGTCAACAACCTGGCCGGGGTGCCCTCCATCGTTTACGGGGTCTTCGGACTCGGGTTCTTTGTCTACTTTGTCGGGGGAACGATCGACCAGCTCTTTTTCCCGGATCGTCTCCCCACCGCCACCTTTGGGACCGGCGGCATCCTCTGGGCGTCCCTGACCCTGGCCATCATGACCGTGCCGGTGGTGGTGGTCGCCACCGAGGAGGCCTTGGCCGCGGTTCCCCGCGGCGCCCGCGAGGCCAGCCTGGCCTGCGGCGCCTCCAAGTGGCAGACCATCCAGCGGGTAGTCCTGCCCGCTTCCGCCCCCGGCATCCTCACCGGCCTCATCCTGGCCATGGCCCGCGGCGCCGGTGAAGTAGCCCCCCTGATGATTGTCGGGGTCGTCAAACTGGCCCCTTCCCTCCCCATCGACGGCGTGTTCCCCTACGTCCACCTGGAGCGGAAGTTCATGCACCTCGGCTTCCATATCTATGACCTGGGCTTCCAGTCGCCGGATTCCGAGGCGGCCCGGCCCATGGTCTTCGCCACCACTTTCCTCCTGATTCTCCTCGTTGTCGTCCTCAACCTCGGAGCCATCCTGATCCGCAACCACCTGCGCAAGAAATACGCCACCGGAAGTTTCTAGCCTCCCGGCAGCAACAAGCATCGAAATTCAAATTTCACCCAACACCAGCACCATGAATGAATCCACCCAAGCGGAAACCGCCGCCGGACCCGGCACCTTAGAGGCGAAGTCCAGTGAGTATATCCAGATCCGGGACTTCAGCTTTTTCTACGGGGACAAGCAGGCCCTTT
>ENA-ORCW01000843-ORCW01000843.1-marine-metagenome-genome-assembly--contig:-NODE-843-length-10362-cov-2.667963_pt1 | contig 10362 bp, 6 predicted proteins | sample MGYA00237784_ERZ508517 | MGnify/ENA primary metagenome ERZ508517 (study PRJEB26187, sample SAMN06268979) | marine metagenome | isolation source: Tt ae E1 feedstock associated aerobic enrichment on... | reverse complement strand
CTGGATTCCCTGGCCAGCGACTTCACCGTCTCGGAAGACATCCATGCGGCCTACGGGATGTTCCAGCGGGAGAACGATCAGTGGGTCTGGATCGGCGGCCTGCGGGCGGAGTGGACGGATTTCGAAACGGGCGGCTACGAGACAACCATCAGCCGAAACGAGGACGGGACCAACGATCTCGTGATTACCCCTGTCAGCAAGTCCGGGGATTACCTCAAGGTCTTTCCGGGATTGCATGTGCTCCATCGCCTCAGCCCCCAATGGGTCGTCCGGGCCTCCCTGACCCGGACCCTGCAGCGACCGGACTTCCGTGACCTCAGCCCGTCCCTCCGGGTCAACCTCGACACCCGGCGCATCCGTTCCGGCAATCCCGACCTCAGGCCCTTCGACGCCAAGGCCGTCGACCTCGGGACCGATTTTGTCCTCGGCAGGACCGGTACGGTCTCCCTCGGGTTCTTCGCCAAACGAATCGACGACTTCATCGTCGACGTGGAGGAGGAGGCGGAGTACCTCGGCGAGCCCGGCTACACCTGGTCCCAGCCGATCAACGGATCGCCCGCCGACCTGCTGGGCCTTGAACTGGCCTGGAATACCAGCCTCGGTTTCCTGGCCTCCTTCCTCGAGACAACGGATCTTTCCCTCAACTACACCTGGACCGACAGCTCCGCCGCTTATCCCAATTTCCCGGAGACGACGATCCTGTTGCCGGAGCAGGTCCAGGAGGTCTTCAACGGCTCCCTGCGCTGGAAACACGGCAACTGGTCGGTCGCCTTCCGCACCCGTTACCGGGGGTTGCGCCTGAACAACCTCCTCGTTCCGGGGCAGGATATTTTCAACCAGGGATTCTGGAGCCACTCCCTGAGCCTGTCCTACAAGGCCAGTGATACGGTCAGCCTCTCGGTGGGGCTGTCCAACATGAACCATCCGGGCCGGATTGCCTACCAGGGCACGACGGCCCAGCTGGTTTCCCACCGGCAGACCTACCAGTCCCTCAATCTCGGCATCAACATCCGGTTTGGAAAGGGCCAACCCGTCGCTCCGGAGCCGGAGCGCAAGGACAACGGTCGGGAAGAGTCGGAATAGATCCTCAGCCCAGGGCCTCGGCCGCCTCGGCGGCTTCCGCCTTGCCGGTGGCCTTGTTGAAACGCATGGAGATCAGCCGGCTGACCCCCTTCTCCTGCATTGTCACCCCGTAGATGGTGTCGGCCACGCTGATGGTCCGCTTGTTGTGGGTGATGATGAGGAACTGGGAAAACTCCAGGAAGCGGTCCAGCATGCCGGTGAAGCGGCCGATATTGGCGTCGTCCAGCGGAGCGTCGATCTCGTCCAGGACACAGAACGGGCTCGGCTTGACCATGTAGATGGCGAAGAGCAGGGCCACCGCGGTCATCGTCTTCTGGCCGCCGCTGAGCAGGCCGAGGTTGCGCAGGCGCGTTCCGGGCGGCTGGGCGGTGATGTCGATCCCGCTTTCCAGGACGTCCTCGGAATCGACCAGAGTGAGGTCGGATTTGCCGCCCCCGAAGAGCGTCTCGAAGGTGTAATGGAAATTGTTCCGGATCGCCTCGAAGGTCTCGGCAAACATGGCCTGGCTGGTGGTGTTGATCTCGTCGATGGCCTCCAGCAGCTTCTCCTTGGAACTCCACAGGTCCGTACTTTGGGCGGAAAGGAATTCGTGGCGCTCCTTGAGGTCCTTGTACTCCTCGATGGCCACCAGGTTGACCGGTCCCATGGCCTGGATTCGGCTCCGCAGGGAGGCGATCTCGGATTCCACTTCCTCCCAGTCCACCGGTTCCAGGCTGGCCCGCTCCTCGTCCGTCGGGTCGTCGCGCTCCAGAATGGATTCCATTTCCTCCGGCGAGGACTCCTCGATGTCGACCCGGATCCGGTCCGGAAGGGCTTCCCCGGCCTTCCACAGTTCCAGTTGCCAGTCGATTTCCCCGGGATCGCGCTCGTAGTCGCGCAGGCATTCCTCACGGATGAACTGGAGCCTCGACTCCTGGCGGGCCAGGGCCACCTCGGTCTTGTTCAGCTCGTTGGAAATCTGGGCCAGGCTGGCCCGCTTGGGCGCGATCCCCTCCTCCACCGTGGCGATCCGTTTCTCGATCTCCCGCAGGGCCTCGCGGTCCACTTCCAGCTGGGCCATCAGCTTGTCCAGTTGCTCCTGGACCTTGCCCTGGGATTCCTTGTGGGTGGCGGCTTCCTTCTCCAGTTCGCCGATCTGGCGGCGCAGCTGTTCGGATTCCTCCAGCCGCTTGATCCGGGATTCCTCGTTTTCCTTCGACATCCGCTGCAGCTCGCTGAGCCCGCGGTCCAGCAACTCAAGGCGCTGCTTCTTCTGCGCCACCTCGAAACGCACCTCGTCAAAATGCTCGCGCTTGGCCTCGCGCTCCTTGCGGAAATTCTCAACCGCCTCCTCGGCGTCCGTAATCTTCTTCTTCTGGGCCTCGATGTCGGCCTCGGTCTCGTCCAGTTCCTTGCGCGCGGACTCCAGACGGCCGGTCGACTGGTCCTTGGTGGCCTCCAGCTTCTTCAACTCGACGTCCCTGGAGCCGTGGTTGCGACGGTTGGCCTCGATGTTGCGCTCCGCGGCCTGTTTCTGGGCCACCAGGGTGGTCACCTCCGTGCCGATCTCGGAAATCAGCCGACGCTGCTCCTCGATGCGCTTGTCCGCCGCATCCAGCTTCCCCTGGGCCTGTTCGGCCTGCAGACGGAGCCGCTCCTGGGTGTCGTCGAGTTCGGCCAGCTGCTTGGCGAATTTCTTGAGCTGGTTCTGGCGTGACAGGAAGGAACTGTTCTCCTTCTTGGCGTTGGTGGTGCCGGCCAGGATCACCCCGCGCGGATCGACCACCTCCCCCTCCCGGGTCACTGCCAGCTGAAAATCAAAATCCGGGTTCTGTTCCAGGTGAGTCAGGAGAATGTCCAGGTCATCGGCGATAAAGCAGCCGGCAAAGTAGGATTCCACAAAGCCCTGGATATCCTTGTCCGGTGAACTGACCACCGTCTCCGCGGCCACGATGCCCTCCGGAAGGGAGACCGCCTTGGATTTGCGTCCGTTGGACGTGGGCGCCAGCAGGCTGGCCCGGCCGATCCGCTTCTCGGCCAGGGCCCGCGCCAGGATCCGGACCTGGCCGGTGTCCCGGACGTAGATCCCGTCCGTGGCCGAGCCCAGCAGGAGTTCCACCGCCTGGGTAAAGCCGTCGCCGACCTTCAGTTGCTTGAGGAACAGGGTAATCGACTCGGCCGGGACCACATCGGAAAGCTTGCCCTGCAAAATCGCCCGCGCTCCCTCGGAAAAGCCCTCGAACTTGGCCTGCAGGTCCTCCAGCACGCCCACCTGGGCCTGCAGGGAAGCGCGCTGGCGCTCCCCTTCCTGGATGGATTTCTGCAAGTCGCGGAAGGTGTGCACCAGTTCCTGCTGTTTGGCCCGGAATTCCTCCAGCCGGGCCTCCTGCTTCTTCTTTTCCTCCTGGCGTGCCTCGCGGGTCCGGTCGATGGTGTCCCGGTCCTTCTCCAAGACCTCCAGGTCGTTGGCCAGGGACTGCAGCTCGTCGGCCAGGTTGGCGTGGCGGACCTGGTAGGTCTTCAGGTCCAGTTCCAGGCTGGTGCAGTTGCTGCGCAGGCGGCTGATCGCGCTTTCCTTGACCAGGAGACCCTGCTTGGCGCGAGAGAGTTCCGTCTCCGCGGCATTGAGCTGTTTCTGCAATTCAGCCAGGTCCTGGCTGCGTTTCTGGAATTCCTCGTCCGAGTTGCCGAAGAGGTCCATCTGTTCCTGCTTCAGCTTGCTCTCGTTGGAAAGCCGCTGGGCCAGCATCTCCTCCTCCTGGGAAAGCTGGGACAGTTCCTCGCTGATCCGCTTCAGGCGCTCCTGCATGTCCTCGCGCCGGAGCTGGGCCATTTCCACCCGGTTGGCCGCGTTTTCCTTCTCGGAACGCAGGTCGTAAACCCGCTTCTGGGCCTCTTCCAGCTTCCCCCGCAGGACCTGGGCCTCCTCGCGACGCCCGGAAAGGGCCGTCTCGGTCGAGGCCAGTTCCCCCTCCAGCTTGGATTTCTGCTCCTCAAGGACGGAAAACTTGTTTTTCCCGGCCACACTCTCCCCGCTGACTTCCTTGAATCGGAAGCCGTTGTGGGACAGGTCGAGGTGGGTCAGGCGGTGGTGGATCCGCTGGTAGCGCAGGGCCTTGGCGGCCTGCCGCTTGAGCGATCCGGTCTGCCGGGCCACTTCCTCCATGACGTCCGTGACCCGGGCCAGGTTGGCGTCGACCTGGGCCAGCTTGTTGAGGGCCTCCCGGCGCTGGGCCTTGTATTTGGAAATACCGGCCGCCTCCTCGAAAATGGCCCGCCGCTCGCTCGGGTTGCTGGAAAGGACCTGGTCGATCTGGCCCTGCAGCATGAAGGAGTAGCTGACCTGGCCCACCCCCGTATCCAGGAAGAGGTTGTGAATGTCCTTCAGCCGGCAGGACTTGCCGTTGAGCAGGTATTCGCTGCCGCCGTCGCGGATCACCCGCCGGGTCACCTCCACCTCGGCGTGGGCCGTCCCCAGCTTGTCCTCGCAGTCGGCGAAGACCAGGGAGACCGCGCAGAGGTTGATCTGCTTGCGGGTGGCGGTGCCCTGGAAAATGACGTCCTGCATGGCCCCGGCCCGCAGCGACTTGGCGCTCTGTTCCCCCAGAACCCAGCGGATGGCGTCGGCGATATTGCTTTTCCCACAGCCGTTGGGACCGACGATGGCCGTCACCCCGCGCTGGAGGTCCAGTCGGATGGGATCCGCAAAACTCTTGAAGCCGTGTATCCGGAGTTCTTTTAAATACATCTAGGGAGGGTCAGGATTCCTGTTAAAAGATGGCCATTCAATGCAGGTTACCCGGCTCAGCAAGGAATATTTGGAAAACTGAACCGTCTTAGGGATATGAGTTGTTTGAAGAAAAGATTTCCCGGGTCCCTTGCCCTCGTCCTAATCCTCAGTTTAATCCATCCCATGCAAGCTGAGTCCTCCGCCAAATCTCCTTCCTCCACGGCCAGCATCGTCCTCGGCGGCGGCTGTTTCTGGTGCCTGGAGGCCCTTTACGAGACCCTCGACGGCGTCCAGTCGGTCGTTTCCGGTTATGCCGGGGGACATGTCGCCAATCCCAGCTACCAGGATGTCTGCACCGGCCGGACCGGCCATGCGGAAGTGGTTCGCATCGACTACGACCCCGCGAAAATTTCCCTCGACGAGATCCTCGGCTTTTTCTGGGAGGCCCATGATCCGACCACCCTGAATCGCCAGGGAGCCGACGTCGGGACCCAGTACCGCTCCATTATCCTCTACGATTCCCCGGAGCAGCAGGCGGCCGCCAAGGCCTCCATGGAAGCCGCGCAGAAGGAATTCCGGGACCCCATCGTGACCCAGCTGGAGCCGCTGAAACACTTCTACAGGGCTGAAAAATACCATCAGGATTACTTCCAGAACAATCCCGACGCGCCCTACTGCCGCTATGTTATCGTCCCGAAGTTGAAGAAGCTTGAATCGTGAGGGTCTCTACCTATGCTGCGGCCAATATGAAGAAAGTGATTCTTGCCACCTGTCTGCTGGTTGCCCTTGCCGGATGTCGAAGCTACGAGCCGCTGCCGGTAGCTCAAAGTCTCGACCTGGACCGTTTCATGGGCCAATGGTACGTCATCGCCTCCATCCAGACCCTGGTTGATCGCGACCCCTACAACGCGGTTGAAATCTACGAGCGGGCCGAACGGGGAATCTCCATCACTTACCAGTTTAATGCAGGTGCTCCGGACGGTGACCTCCGGACCTACAATATCAAGGCCATGGTGGACAATCCGGGGATCAACACCGACTGGCAGATAACGTACTTCACCTGGCCCTTTGAATCGGATTACCGTTTCCTTCACGTCGAGCCGGATTACTCGGCGGTCGTGATCGGCCAACCCAGCCGCAAGTACTGCTGGATCCTCTCCCGCCAGAAGACCATGCCCGACGCCCTCTATTCGGATATCGTCCTCTACCTGCAGCAACTGGGATACGACGTGGCCAAGATCCGCCGGATCCCCCAGATGTAGGATTCCCGTAGCCTCCCCGCTAAATTCCTGACCGAATGGCTCCGTCCAAACCCTTTGCATGGCTGAAAGAACGTTCAGCCGGGCTGTTGCTGCACCCGACTTCCCTCCCCGGGGACCATGCCATCGGCGTGCTGGGCCCCCAGGCCCACGCCTTTATTGACTTCCTCCAGGAGGCCGGGATCCGGTACTGGCAGGTGCTGCCCCTGGGCCCGACCGGGTTTGGCGATTCCCCCTACTCCAGCTATTCCGCCTTTGCCGGCAATCCCTACCTGGTCGATCTCGTTCCGTTGACCGAGTACGGCATTCTCAAGCAGGAGGACCTCATTCCCCTGCAGGAACACGATCCCCGGGCTGTGGACTACGAGGCCATGTTCCGCATCAAGTGGCCCCTCCTTCGCCTGGCCCATAAGCGATTTGTCCAGATGCACCGGGCCTACATTCCCAATTACGGCCTGCTCAAGGATTTCAAGGAGGCCAAGGCCGGCTGGTTGGAGCCCTTCTGCGCCTTCATGGCCCTGAAGGAGCGATTCTACGGGGCCTTCTGGGGAGACTGGCCGGAGGAATGCCGGACCTTGGAAGGCGCGAAGCAATCCAAATACTGGCAGGAGACGGAACAGTCCCGCGAGGCCCATGCCTTTTTCCAGTACCTCTTTTTCGGCCAGTGGCAGCAGGTCCGCTCCTATGCCCGGGCCTCCGGGGTCGAGATCGTCGGGGACATCCCGATTTTCGTTTCCCTGGACAGTGCCGATGCCTGGGCCACGCCGGAAATCTTCGAGATGAGCCGTCCGGGCAAGCCGGACTTCGTGGCCGGGGTCCCTCCGGATTACTTCTCCTCGACCGGGCAGCTCTGGGGCAATCCGCTCTACGACTGGGGTCCGATGCAGGAGAACGGCTTCTCCTGGTGGCTGGACCGCATGGCCGCCAATTTCGACCTCTTCGACGTGGTCCGCCTGGACCATTTCCGCGGCTTCTACGACTACTGGCGCATCCCCGCCGGCGCCAGGGATGCCCGCAGCGGCACCTGGAAGAAGGGTCCGCAGGAAGCGCTCTTCGAGGCGATTGCCCGGCGGTTCCCGGAAGCCAGGCTGATCGCCGAGGACCTCGGGGACATTCACGACGGCGTCCGCGAATTCAGGGACAACCTGGGTCTCCCGGGAATGGCTATCCTGCATTTCGCCTTCGGCGGCGGAGCGGACAACCTCTATCTGCCCCACAACCTGGAGGCCAATTCCGTGGTGTATCCGGGAACTCACGACAACGACACGACCATTGGCTGGTACGACAGCGCTCCCGCCCACGTGCAGGACCATGTTCGCCGCTACCTGCGGGTGGACGGACGGGATATCGCCTGGGACCTGATCCGCTGGTCCTACCAGTCGGTCAGCAACCTGGCCGTGGTTGCCATGCAGGACCTGCTGGCCCTGGGGACCGAATGCCGCATGAACACCCCCGGCACGGGACAGGGCAACTGGAAATGGCGCATGACCTGGGAACAGTTCCACCAGCAGCGCCAGTCCGCCCCCTACCTGCGCGAGCTGGGCCGGCTCTACGGCCGTCAGTCTCCCGAAGCGGCGAATCCGGCGATCAACTGAAGGGCCACCTCCCCGGCGTCCTCCAGGACATAGTGGCCGGCCTTGGGAAATTCCGAGACTTCCGCTTCCGGAAGAATCTCCTGCCAGGCCTTGAGGAATTCCTCATGGAAACACCAGTCCTGCATCCCCCAGAGGATCTGCACGGGGATTTTTCTCCAACGCGGGAGGCCGGCCTCGATTTCCTTTAATGCATTCCAGCTGGGGTGCCTCCGGGACATGGGAATGTCCCGGACAAAGCGGTGAATGGCCACCCGGTCATGCCAGTTGCCGTAAGGCCAGGCGAATCCCTCCTGCACGGCTTCCGGCAACGGTTGGACCGTGGTCATGGTCCGGGCCGCCCGGACAAAGCCGTTGGCCCCGCGGACCAGGAGGGCTCCCACGAAGGGCCAGCGGCAGACCGCGATCCGGAACGGGATGGTTTTGAAGCTGAACGCCGCCGTATTGAGAATGCTGATACTGCGGACCTTGTCCGGCATCCGGGCCGCCGCTCCCAGCCCGGTCGGCCCGCCCCAGTCGTGGACCACCAGGTGGAAATCCTCCACCCCGCAGGACTCGATCCATGCCGCCGTCCGCTCCACGTGGCCGGCCAGGCTGTAGTCGGCCCGCCGGGGCTTCTCCGACAACCCGCAGCCGAGATGGTCCAGGGCCAGGCAACGGAATTTCGGCCGCAGGGCCAGGACCAGGTTGCGGTACAGGAAGGACCAACTCGGATTTCCGTGAATCATGACCACCGCCGGGCCATCCCCTTCGTCGACATAGTTCAGCCGGCCGGCAGGGGTCTGGAAACTGTTGCCGGCAAAGGGATACTGGACGCTCAGCCAGGGAGGCAGGCGGTTCATGCCAGCCCCTCCACCCCGAGCATGACCGAGCTCAGGCCGCTGCCGATGCCGAGCAGCGCCGTCCGGGTGGCGGGCGTTATCCGGCCGGCCACGATGGCCTGGTGAAAGGTGAACGGCAGGGAGACGGAGCCCACGTTGCCCATGTATTCAAAGGTGGTGAAGTCCTTTTCCCGGTCCAGGCCAAGGCTGTCGAAGAGCCGTCGCTGGTGCGTCCGGCCGACCTGGTGGGAGACGAAGCAACCGGGCGTTCCGCGGTCCCAGCCCAGCTCCTCCCCGAAGGAAGTCCAGGTGGATTGCGCAAGGGCGATGCCGGCATCCAGGAGCGCCTCGGCGTCAGTCTGCATTTCGAATCCGTCGCTGCCGGTTGAATCCCCCTGGCAGAGTTTGTTGGCCAGTGAATCCGTCCGGGCCACGCCGCCCAGAAGGCGCCAGGCCGGACCGGAGGCGAGGTCGTCGCGGGAAAGCAGCATGGCCGCGGCCCCGGCCCCGATGGTCAGGTTGGCAAAGTACGGCTTGACCGCGTTGCGGCTCAGGTCCTTCTCCAGCAGGGTGCGGATGGTGTTCTCCAGCAGGTGCTTGCCGTTCTCCCCGGAGACCAGCAGGGCATGCCGTATCTGTCCGCTCTCGATCAGCCCGCCGGCCAGGACCATGGCGTTGGCAAAGCCCAGGCAGGCGTTGGAAATGTCCAGGATCTGGCAGCTGGCCGGCATTTCCAGCAGGCCGTGCACGTAGGCCGCGGTGGCCGGCTCCATGCGGTCGCGGCAGACTCCGCAGTGGATCAGCAGGTCGATCTCCGACTTGTCCACCGGACTGGCCTGTAGCACCTTTTCCCCGGCCTCGGCACTGGCCTGGGAGGGAAGGATGTCGAAATCCCAGAAGTGGCGCTCACGGATGCCGGTCATCAGCTCCAGGCGACCCTCCGGCAGGCGGAGCCGCTGGTACATCGGCGACAGGCGTTCCTCGATGAAGGCCGAGCTGACCGGGACCGGCGGAACCACCACCGCACTGCCGTTAATCGCGACGCAACTGAACCTCATTGCGGATCCTGCTTGGCGGGCCTGCCCGGCTTCGTGACCTCGGCGACCACGCTCTCATCAAAGTAGTTCCAGTCCATCCCGGCGTTGACCACGATGCCCTGGGCGTTGATGCCGGAGCTGCGGGGACTGAGCAGGAAAATGGCCGTGTCGGCCACCTCCTGCGTGGTCAGGGCCCGCTTGCGGTAGGTCAGCTTCTCGGCAAAAAGGTAGTTCTCCAGGTATCCCGGAATCCCGGCCGAGGACTTGGTCCGGAGCGGCCCGGCATTGACCGAGTTGAAGCGTACCTCGGTGTCGGAGCTGAAAGACTTGGCCAGGAAGCGGACGCAGCCCTCAAGGGCGTTCTTGATCGGCGACATGTAGCCGTAGTTGGCGGCCGTGACGGAAGAGGAAATCCCGATTGCCACCACCGAGGCCTCCTTGTTCAGGACCGGCTTCAGGCTGCGGGCCAGCTCGACCAGGGAGAAGGCGGATATCTGGGTGGCCTGCAGGAAGTCCTCGCGGCGGGTCTCGTGGAAGGCCGCCGCCCCGGCACTGAAATTGGCAAAGGCGATGGAATGGACGAAACCGTCCAGCTCGCCGAACTCCTCACGGATCCGCGTCCCGAGGGAGGCGATGTCCGCCTCGTACTCGACGTCGCAGGTCAGGCAGGGCCGGTCCCCAAGGAGCTTTTCCAGTTCGTCACGCCGCTGGTCGTTGCGGACGGTGTAGATGACCCGCGCTCCGGCTTCCTCAAGGCCCTGGCCGATGGCCCAGGCCACGCTGCGGCGGTTGCCCAGCCCGCAGACCAGGAATTGCTTGTTGGCCAGTTTCAGGTAGTCCATGAAATCAGTGTCGTGAAGG
>ENA-ORCW01000842-ORCW01000842.1-marine-metagenome-genome-assembly--contig:-NODE-842-length-10394-cov-2.147911_pt1 | contig 10394 bp, 12 predicted proteins | sample MGYA00237784_ERZ508517 | MGnify/ENA primary metagenome ERZ508517 (study PRJEB26187, sample SAMN06268979) | marine metagenome | isolation source: Tt ae E1 feedstock associated aerobic enrichment on... | reverse complement strand
CGTCCCTTCGCGCCCCGGTTCCATTAACGGTCATGGGCAGCTTCGCGCAGACGCGCCGCCGCTACGCCCGTTGCTGCGCCGCATGGGTGTTCGTTTACGACAAAGTACCGGCACCGGCGTGTTACGGCTACGTGCGCGAGCTGAATGCCGGGCGATCAGATCCCGTTAATCGCCATCCGCGGTTTTTCGTTTTCCCCCTTTAGAGGTCACCCCTCCGCGATCTTTTCCAGTACCGCCTCCAGGCGCGCCACCGTCCCATCCACATCCGCGAGCTTGTCGAGGCCGAACAGGCCGACGCGGAAGGTGCGGAAGTCGGCGGGTTCGTCGCACATCAGCGGAACGCCGGCGGCTATCTGCATGCCTTCGGCGAGGAACTTCTTGCCGGTCTGTATGTCGGGATCCTTCGTGTAGCTGACGACGACGCCCGGCGCCTCGAAGCCGGGCGCCGCGACCGACTTGTAACCGTTCGCCGCCAGCAGGTCGCGGACCTTGCGGCCAAGCTCCCACTGCCTTTCGCGGGCGGTTTCGAAGCCGAAATCGCGGGTCTCGACCATCCGGTCGCGCAGCACGACAAGCGCATCGGTCGGCATCGTCGCGTGGTAGGCATGGCCGCCCGCGACATAGGCCTGCATGATGTCGTGCCATTTGCGCAGATCCATCGCGAAGCTCGTGCTGGTGGTCTCGCCGAGCCGGGCGATGGCGCGGTCGCTCAGCATGACGAGGCCCGCCGCCGGCGAGGCGCTCCAGCCCTTCTGCGGCGCGGAGATCAGCACATCGACGCCGGTCGCCTCCATGTCGACCCAGATCGCCCCCGAGGCGACGCAATCGAGCACGAACAGCGCGCCGACCTCGTGCGCCGCGTTGGCGATCGCCTTGATGTGATCGTCCGGCAGGATGACGCCCGACGCTGTCTCGACATGCGGCGCGAAGACGACGCCCGGGCGCTCCTCGCGGATCCTCGCCGCGAGCGCGTCGGCGGCGTCCGGCGCAAAGGCCGAAGTGCTCTCGTTGCCGGTCTGCCTGGCCTTGATCACGACCGTCTCGGACGGAATGCCGCCCATCTCGAAGATCTGCGTCCAGCGATAGGAGAACCAGCCATTGCGGATGACCAGCGCCTTGGCATTTGTCGCGAACTGGCGGGCGACCGACTCCATGGCGTAGGTGCCGCCGCCGGGCACGATCACGGCGGCCTCGGCACCATAGACCTCGCGCAGCATGGCGTAGAGGTCGTTCATGACGCCCTGAAACGCCTTCGACATGTGATTGAGGGAACGGTCGGTGAAGACCACCGAAAATTCCATAAGCCCGTCTGGATCCACCGGCGCAGCCGTCACGTTCATGCCCTCAACTCCTCATCCAGGACCTACACAAATGCTGATTTCGCCGCTCGCTATAGACCGGTTTCCCCAAACATTGAAGGCACTGCGGGAAGAGGCCGCAGCCGGTTCCGGAGGCATGAACCCCGGGGAGCGGTCTCCGCGGGTTTTTCGACTTGAATATCAAGTATTATTCGTGTCGTTTACCGCTCCGAAAAGCGAGTGAGCTAGGATTTGCTTTGAATAGTGCGGGAAACGAGCATGGATGAAGTCGAAAACAAGAAACCCAGGAAGTCGGTTCGCAAGCGCGCGGATGCGATCAAGCCGTTTCGCTGCAAGAACCTGATCGCCGTCATCGAGGATCCGCGCGACATCAAGAATATCGGGACGGTCATCCGCAACGTGAACGCCTTGGGGGTCGAGAAAGTCTATATCGTCGACCCGCACAAGAAGCTGCCGGACGACTGGCAGGACATGCGCGAGCGGCCGGCGCTTTCGGGTACATCCGTGTCCGCCGTCAAATGGACATTCGTGCGGCGCTTCGACAGCACCGATGCATGTCTCGACTACCTGGATAAGAAGGGTTTCGCATCGGTCGTGACCTCGCCGCATGTGAAAGGCAAGACGAATGTCTTCCTGCACGAGGGCGACTATACGAGGCACACGAAACTCGCCGTCTGGTTCGGCAACGAGAGCCGCGGCATCAGCGAACTCGCCATCGAGCGCAGCCACATGTGCGTGGCGATCCCGATGTTCGGCATGATCGAAAGCCTCAATCTCGGGACCAGTTCCGGCATCGTTCTCTACGAGGTCACGAAACAGCGCCGCGAATATCAGAGCGTATACCGATACGGCAAGCGGAAGGGGAAACGCGCCGAGCCGCTGCCGACCGTGATGCCGCGCGAAGACGGACCGCCCTCTGTGAAGGACGAGGTCGTGTGAGCGATCTGCCCGAAACCGGAAAATCGCCGGATCGAACGTCGAGACCGCTCATATTCGCCGATCACAAAGAAGAACGACGCCATGATGACCCTGCATACGGACGTCGAAAAACTGTGCGCGTACCTCGTCCGCAAAAACATAATGCTCTGGAAGAGCCCGATTGATGGCGCCGAAAGCCATGTCGCTTCGCGCTCGGACGATGTTCGCGAATTCTTGCGCGAGAGCGATCTCTTATGGGGCGCCGCCCATGCGTTCTACCTGGCCTCCGACAGGGGACTGGCGAAACTTTCTCTGAGAATCGCCGCAGCCGAAATCAGATCCCGAAACGCGCCGGACGAGTTCCTGCTTGCCGCTTACCAGGACGGCGGACTGATATGCATTTCGGGGCAACCGCTTTCCTTTCATCGCGGAGAACCCGAAGCCGACTGGTGGGAGCCATATTGAAGCCGGGCTGACGCGCCTCCTCCCAGTAAAACCGGGGTGCGGTCTCCGGGGATTTTTCGTTCGGGTCCCCTCCCTTCACCTACAAGGGGAGAAGGGAGGGGCCGCATTAGACCTCCTTGCAGACCTCTTCGACGGCTTCCCTGGTCACCTTGACGATTTCGTCCGCCTCGCCTTCCGAGAGGCACAGCGGCGGGGCGAAGCCGATGATGTCGCCCTGCGGCATGGCGCGGCCGATGACGCCCTGTTCGAGAAGAGCGGCGGCCATCTGCGGGCCGATCTTCTGGGAGGCGTCGAAGAAGGTGCGGTTTTCACGGTCCTTCACGAATTCGACAGCACACAGCATGCCTTCGCCGCGAACTTCGCCGACATGGGCGTGCTCGCCAATGGCATCACGCATGGCGTTGACGAAGTAAGCGCCCGTCTCGCCGGCATTCTTGACGAGGCCGAGCTTGTCGACCAGTTCGAGGTTGGCGATTCCGGCTGCCGCACCGATGGGATGGGCCGAATAGGTCCAGCCATGGCCGATGGGGCCGTATTCGTCCGTGCCGCGCTCAAGCACTTCCCACATCTTCTTGCCGACTATGGAGCCCGAAAGCGGCGCATAGGCCGAGGTCAGCCCCTTGGCGATGGTGATGAGGTCGGGCTCCATATCGTAATGGATGGAGCCGAACATGGAGCCGAGGCGTCCAAAGCCGGTCACCACCTCGTCGGCGACGAGCAGGATGTCGTGCTTGCGCAGAACCTTCTGGATCGCGGCCCAGTATCCGGCTGGCGGCGGCACGATGCCGCCCGTGCCAAGCACAGGCTCGCCGATGAAGGCGGCGATGGTGTCCGCGCCCTCACGCTCGATGAGCGCTTCGAGCTCGGCAACGCAATGGGCGGTGAACTGCTCCTCGCTCATGGCGAGGTCCGGGCGGCGGTAGTAATAGGGCGCTTCGGTGTGGACCACCTGGGCGAGCGGCAGGTCGAACTTCTTGTGGAAGAGCTCAAGGCCGGTCAGCGAGCCGGTCATCAGGCCGGAGCCGTGATAGCCGCGCCAGCGCGAAATGATCTTCTTCTTCTCGGGGCGGCCGAGAATGTTGTTGTAGTACCAGATCAGCTTGACGTTGGTTTCGTTGGCGTCGGAGCCGCCGAGGCCGAAATAGACCTTGGACATGCTCTCCGGCGCGCGGTCGACGATCATCTTGGCGAGCTTGATGGAGGCTTCCGTGCCGTGGCCCACATAGGCGTGGTAATAGGCGAGTTCCTTGGCCTGTTCGGCAATGGCATCGGCGATCTCCGTGCGACCATAGCCCACATTCACACAATAAAGGCCGGCGAAGGCGTCGAGCAGCTTCTTGCCGTCGCGGTCTTCGATATAAACCCCGTTGCCGCCGGTCACGATGCGGTTGGGGCTTTCACCGCGCGCATGCTGGGCCAGATGGGTCGAGGGATGGAAAAAGGCCTCGCGGTCCCACTGGTCGAGTTGGTCGTTCTTCAACAGCATGTCACTCTCCTGTTCGTATGCAGTTCGACGGCGCCATCAACCGATGTTGCGGCAGACGTATTTGATGTTGGTGAAGGCTTCCAGCCCGTGGCGGGAGCCTTCGCGCTCGAGGCCGGCCTGCTTGACCCCGCCGAAGGGGATGGGCGCGCCGGTTATCTTGGTGCGGTTGACGGCCACCATGCCGAATTCGAGACCGCGTGAAAGGCGGGCGATGCGGCTGGGGTCCTGCGTGTGCAGATAGGCGGCAAGGCCCGTTTCTGTGTCGTTCGCCTTTTCGAGCACGTCCGCTTCGTGGTCGAAGGGCGTGAAGGCGGCAATCGGGCCAAACGTTTCTTCGCGGAAGATGAGCGCCGTTTCGGGCACATCGGCCAGAACCGTGGGTTCGAAGAAGGTGGAGCCTTGCCGGGCTACGTTTCCACCCAAGACAAGGCGTGCGCCTTTGGCGAGTGCGTCGGCGACCTGTTCGCTCTGCTTGGCGACGGCGCGCTCATGAATCAGCGGGCCGATATCGGGATCGGTGAGCCCGTTGCCGATCGTCAGCTCCTCGACCTTGCGGGCGAAGGCAGCGACGAATGCGTCGTAGATGGGGCGCTCGACATAGAAACGGTTGGCGGCGAGGCAATCCTGACCGGAGGTGGCGAACTTGGCCGAGATGGCGCTTTCCACCGCGTGGTCGAGGTCGCAATCGGCAAAGGCGATGAAGGGCGCATGGCCGCCAAGCTCCATGACAAGGCGTTTTACGGTCGGTGCGGATTGCTCATAGAGCAGGCGGCCGATTTCGGTGGAGCCGGTAAAGGAGAGGGCGCGCACGCGTCGCGAGGCGGTCATCGCGCCAACCACTTCGGCGGCCTTGCCGGTGAGCACATTGAAGACCCCGGCAGGCACACCGGCACGTTCGGCGAGCTCTGCCAGAGCAAGTGCGGAGAAGGGGGTCTCGGACGAGGGATGCGCGACCACCGTGCAGCCGGCTGCGAGGGCCGCGGCAGCTTTGCGGGTGAGCATGGCGGAGGGGAAATTCCACGGTGTGACGAGGGCCGCGACTCCCACCGGTTCGCGCGAAACCTGCATGTCGGCGCCCGGCAAATGCGAGGCGACGCTTTCGACCGAAACGCGCTTTGCTTCTTCGGCATAGAAGGAAACGAAGGAGGCGGCGTAGTCGATCTCGCCGCGCGCTTCCGACAGGGGTTTGCCCTGTTCCAACACCATAAGATGCGCGAGATCCTCGCGGGCGGCGGCGATCAAGTCATGCCATTGCATCAGGATTTTGGCGCGCTCCTGCGGGAGGAGAGCCGCCCAGGCGGGAAATGCCTCATGGGCCGCTTCAATGGTCTCGTCGACCTGCTCGACGGCGAGCGCGGGGACGCAGCCCAGCCGCGCACCGTCGGCCGGGTTGAAGACATCCACGACCGGGTCGCCGGGGGCGGCGATCCAGTGACCGTTCGCATAGGCGTACTCGCGAAAAAGGCGCGGGTCGGCGAGGTCGGAAAGGGCGGTTTTCTGAAGGGCTGCAAAAGCGGACATCGGCTTACTCCCAAGCGGATTTCCAGTGTTTGGATCGCTTGAAATTATGCTCTCCGGTCCGCCAAATTTTCCGATGAACTCGCCATGGCGCGCCAACGTTTCTTCTAAAGTTGGAGCGCTTTCCCGCTATTCCTTCTGCGCACCCTCTTCGGCATTCACCAGAAGGCCGAGCGGAAAGGCGCCAGGCTGCTTGACCGGCTTGGTCACGATGTAGGTGAAATAGCGCGCCAACCCCACATTCATATCCAAAAGTCGGTCGACCAGACGCTGATACGTATCGATGTCGCGAACGATGATCTGCAAAATATAATCGAAACCGCCGCCAACTGCCCAACAGCCGGCGATTTCGTCGATTTCCTGGACGCTGCGCTCGAATCGCTGGAAATCCTCGGCGCGATGTCCTGCGAGTTCGGCCGCCATGAAGACGGCTATGTGCGGGGCGAGCTTGGCAAGCGCCACTTCGGCGCGATAGCCGGTGATAATACCGGCCTTTTCCAAGCGTTTCAGCCGCTCCCAGCAGGGCGCAGGCGTCAGGTTGACCCGTTCGGCCAGGGCCGCCTTGGAAATGCGGCCTTCCCGTTGAAGGATACCGAGAATCTTGAGGTCGCGATCGTCGAGCTTGAGCATGGTCAACTCTGGATCGTCGTACCGGCCCCCGCTGTCAAGGCCCGTTCGCGCGCAAGCGTGGCGATGGCGGTGTCCTGCGCGCCTGTGCCGGTGAGGTCGCAAACGGTGATCTGGTCGTCGCTCGTACGGCCCGTTTTCGCTTTGACCACGATAGCGCCAAGCTCAGCAGGGGTGCTGCCATTCCAGATGCCGGCGCGGATCGCCGCAGCGAGTTCGCCCAGTTTTTCGCATTGGCTGGCGCGGTCGGCGACATAGAGTTCCGGGTCCTGCTTGCGGCTGTCGAACCATATCGCGTGGGGCGTCTTGAAAGCGCCGGCTGTGCCCTCGGTGCCGTCGATGCTCAAGACATGGTCGCCGGACACGGTGAAACGGTGAACCAGGTTTTCGCCGTATCCGTCAGCGACCCAGATGTCGTCATTCCCGCCAAGGTTGGCCTGCCACACGGCGACCTGAGTGGGGGAGAATGTCCCACCATCGTAGACGGGAAGGTCAGGAGCCGAGAGCTCCATTTCGATGTCGCCCGAGTGTGACATCCGGACGACATGGCCGGCCTTCTCTCCCCAAACATATTGGTAGTCATGGTCGGGTTGACGCTTGCGGCCGTTGTCGGCAAACCAGATCGACTCGTGGGCGCCGCCCTGGCAGATCGTGATGCCGTGGCCTTCTGTTAGCGGCACGTCAAAGGATCGAACCAGTCCGCCATCCGTGGTGAGTTCGAGAAGGGCGGACCGCGATGGATGGAATGCCAGCAGGTTGCCGTTGCCGGCCATCGCCATGCCGTGGTGCGCCCAGCCGTGCCGGGTTTCTTCCGGATCGGGGATATCGGCGAAGTCCTCGATCCATTCGAACGCGAACGCGGCACTGCCGATCTGCATTGTCACTCTCCGGGAAGAACCGCGCAGCGCCGGATTGAAGACGCGGATGGCGGCTGGTCGCAGGGTGCGAAGATAGCCTCTACCTCGGCGGAGATGTTACCGAAGGTGACGCGATTCGCGTGGCCGGGCGTGTGCCCGCCGGTGTCGGGATGACGCCGGCGTTAGGTGTCCACGCCGACCGCTTCCGAGACGTGCTTGAGCCCGTCGCGCTCGAGGATCGCGCCGAGCCCGTGCGTCACGCGGCGCACCACACCCGGCCCTTCGTAGATCAGGGCCGTAAGCATCTGGACGAGCGAGGCGCCGAGCTTGAGCTTGCGGTAGGCATCCTCCGCGGTGAACACACCACCGGCGCCAACGATCGCGTAACGTTTCTTGTCCATGCGCCGGTAGGTCTCGCGGATCGAGGCGTCGGCAAGCGCCGCGGAGGGATGGCCGGATACGGCCCCCGGCATGTCGCGCCAGACGTTTTCCGGGGTCGTCAGCCCACCGGGCTTGCCAGGCGGCAGATTGAACATGAAGCCGGAGACGAAGGGAGCTTTGTCCGCGGCAGCCAGCATGCGCTCGATCGTTTCCACGCCACCGAGCGGCGACATCTTGAGGAAGACCGGCTTGCCGAATTCGACGTCCGTGAGGGCGGCAAGGCACGCATCGAGGCGGGCCGCATCGGCGAAGAAGTCACGACCGTCAACGGTATTGGGGCAGCTCAGGTTGAGCATCAGGTAGTCGGAAACCGGCGTGAGAATGCGCGCCGCGTCGACGTACTCCTTGATGATCTCATCGTCGGCGGCTGGCGGTGCACCGGGCCCGCGATTTGTAGTGACGATGTTCGTGCCGAGCGGAACCGGGCAGTGGATCTTCGACAGCCGCCCGGCCACGATCCGGGCGCCATCGTTGGGTACGCCATAGGCCACGACGATGGCGCGATCCTGCGGCAGCCGGAATAGCCGCGGACGGGGATTGCCGTCTGAATGCTCGATCGAAACCGAGCCGATTTCGACCGAACCGAAGCCCAGCCCGGCAAGGAAGGGCACCGCGTTGCCGCTCTTGTCGAATCCGGCGGCGAGGCCGATCGGCGTCGGAAAGTGCAAGCCCGCGACGGTGATCTCCAGCCGAGGGTCGGTCACGGCGGTTACCGAGCGCATCGCCCTTCCGGCCCAGGCCAGCTTTCCGGCCGAGGCGAGGGCAAGGTGATGGACGTTCTCCGGATCGAGCCCGAAAAGGATGGGACGAGCGAGGTTTGTGTAGAGGCCCATCAGTCTTCACGCCCCCCGGAGCCGGCTTCATGTGCGTCGAAACAGGCCCTGATCCGGGGGCGCGGCGATGCGGATGAATGGGGCATGGGCATTCCTTGCTGGACCCGCGCTGCGAGCCGTCGTCAGGAATGCAAAAGTAACTCGTTGGTTATTTGCGGACAAGGCCCGCAAACGCGGACGCGCAGGCTCAGGCGCGCAGATACCCGAGGATCACATCCACCGCGTGCTGGCGCCGGATTGCGATCTCTTTCTTCGAATTGAGCGGCACCTTGAAGATCACGGAAAGCGTGTGGATGTTGGAGAAGTAGAAATAGCTGAGGCCGGCAATCGAGATGTAGAGATGCACGGCATCGACCCCGCCGCGGAAGATTCCGCGCTTCTGGCCGGCGGCAAGCACCTGGCGGATCAACTCGAGCGCCAATGTCACCGGCGACGACATCATGATCTACCTGACCAACGGCGCGGAACTGGACATCAATGGCGGCGCCGATGTGGACTTCACCGCCTCGACCACCGGCACCTATAAGGGCGTGCTGATCTATGTCGACCGCGACGATTCCTCGAGCCACCTGCTCAATGGCGGCTCGAGCATGCTGATGACCGGCGCCGTCTACGCGCCGAGCGCCAATATCGACTATAATGGCAGCAACGACACCGCCGCCTCCTGCGTGCAGATCGTCGCTTCCCAGATCGCCCTGTCAGGCAACTCCGCCTTCTCGAGTGCCTGTGCTTCCGCAACCGGCGTTGACGCCCTCGTCACCGCCCAAAAAGTCCTCCTCGTTGAATAGAAAGGTGTGCAAGGCCATGAAACTGTTCAATAAATCTCTGCTGAAGAAATTCTCGCGCGACGAGAAGGGGGTTCACGCCATCGAATTTGCCATCATCGCATCCTTCTTCATGGGTGCCGGCCTGGTGGCGACCGACCTCGGCGTGGCAATCAACAAGCGCATGGTGCTCGACCATGCCGTCCGTGCCAGTGCGCAATACCTGATGCAGAACGAGACCAATCCGGACGTTCTCGTATCGCGCGCGATCGAAGCGGCGGCGATCAGTACCTATACGGCCGAGCAGACCTATGAGGACCTGCAGGAAGCGGTTTCCTCGCTGAATGTCTCGGTCACCAAGACCTGCTATTGCCCGGACACGCAGGTGGAGGCCAGCTGTACCGCGCTGTGCCCGAACGCTGACATTCCGTCGGTCTTCTATGACTACAAGGCCTCGCAGCTCTATGACGCGATGTACCTGCCGGACTTCCAGATCTCCGTAAACCAGCGCTTCCAGACCCGCTAGGCCGCAAAGGACTTGACCGCCATGACCCTCACGAGGCTCCGGCATCTCTTCATCAGGAACAGCGACGGCGCCGGCGCCGTCGAGTTCGCCCTCGCTTTCCCGCTGCTCGTTGCCTTTGCCTTTGGCGTGTTCGAGTTCGGCCGCGCGATGCAGGTCAAGACCAAGCTCAACGCCGCTGCTTCAGAAGCCTCGCGCATTCTCTATACGAATTATGCAGCCTCCAATACGGACCTGGTGGCGATGCTGTATGACGCCCTGCCGCAATATAACCGCGACGACGTCACCTATACGATCGCCGATGTGGAAAACAGCGGCATTTCCTACAAGGTGCTGACCCTCAATTACACCCACCATCTGACGATCGAGGTCGCCGGCACCGAGAGCATCACCATGAAGGCGATCCGCTACACCCCGGTGATTGCCTATTAGGGTCACCTCGCGTGACCGGGGAAGAGCGTCCTATTCGTAGACGCTCTTCCACTCTCCCGCCTCATCGGCGAACAGCCACACCATCGCCTCGCGATAGACCTCGACGATCGAGGCGGCATGGGTGCCACCCGGCACCGTCACCGTTTTCAGCCGCCAGGGCAGACGCTCTTCCGCCTCGAGATGGGCGAACAGCGTCAATGCCTCTGCGCGC
>ENA-ORCW01000841-ORCW01000841.1-marine-metagenome-genome-assembly--contig:-NODE-841-length-10405-cov-3.092080_pt1 | contig 10405 bp, 5 predicted proteins | sample MGYA00237784_ERZ508517 | MGnify/ENA primary metagenome ERZ508517 (study PRJEB26187, sample SAMN06268979) | marine metagenome | isolation source: Tt ae E1 feedstock associated aerobic enrichment on... | reverse complement strand
TACCCCGCCTGAGCCACCCGGTTGGCTGCTCCGTTCGCACCTCCCCCGCCCTTTTCCGGTTGACCTGTTCGAGTCAGGCTGTCTTGGTGCAATCTAATGCAATTATTGATGCCGGCCTCCCCGCCCCGGCCTGCCTCGCGGTCCTTCCGCGGCCGGGCCGCCTTCACCTGCCTGACCCTTCTCATGCCCCTCCTCAGCTCCGCCAGCTACACCCTCCAATGGAGCGACGAGTTCGACTACACCGGACTCCCGGACCCGGCCCGCTGGGGTTATGACGTGGGCGGCGGCGGCTGGGGCAACAACGAGCTCCAGTACTATACCGAAAACCGGCAGGAAAACGCCCGGGTGGAGGACGGCCGCCTGGTCATCGAGGCCGTCAAGGAGGCTTACGGCGGACGCGACTACACCTCGGCGCGCCTGGTTTCCAGGGACAAGGGGGACTGGCTGTACGGACGGTTTGAGATCCGGGCCAAGCTGCCCGCCGGGCGCGGCACCTGGCCGGCCATCTGGATGCTCTCCACCGACTGGGTCTACGGCGGCTGGCCGCGCAGCGGCGAAATCGACATCATGGAGCACGTCGGCTACGACATGCAGCGAATCCACGGGACCATCCACACCGACGATTTCAACCATACCAGGGGAACCCAGATCGGGAACAGCATCCTCGCCTCGAATGTGGACACCGAATTCCATGTCTACGCCATGGAGTGGCGTCCCCACCGGATCGACATTTTCATGGACGGTCTGCGCTATTTCACCGTCACCGACAACGGAACCGGGGTCGGCGCCTGGCCCTTCGACCAGCGCTTCCATCTCCTCATGAACATCGCCGTCGGCGGCGACTGGGGCGGCGCCCAGGGCGTGGATGACTCCATATTCCCGCAGCGGATGGAGGTGGACTATGTCCGGGTGTATTCAATCGATGACTACGCCTACGCGGACGCCATTCCTGCCGGCTCGAGAATTCAGATGCAGGACTTCAGCGACCAGGACGGCGTCCGCCTGGAGGCGACGGAAGACCTCGACGGCGAGGTCAACGCCGGCTACCTGGCCCACGGGGACTGGCTGGAATTCCGCATCGAGACGGAGACCGCCGGGCGCTATGCGGTCGACCTGCGCTACGCCAGCCCGAACGGCACGGCCAAAGTCTGGCTCTCGACGGACTCGGAAAGCGTGCTCAGTGGAGCCTTCCCGGCAACCGGGGATTGGCAGAACTGGAACACCGCCGGGGCCGGGGAAATCAACCTGCCCAAGGGAACGGTGACCCTCCGGCTGACCATGGAGGCACCCTCCAGCGAGGACCTCAACCTGAACTGGATGGAGCTGCGCCTGCTCGAGGCCACCGGCGGAGACCGTCCCTACGGCATCTTCAGCGATTTCCCGGCCAGCGAATTCTGGGCCGACACCGGAGATTTCCTCGGGCCCGCCTACCTGGCCGACTACCCCTGGGTGTACCTCCCGGCTATGAACCGGCACGTCTACGCGGCTCCCTCGGACACCTCCGGGGCGTGGATCTACATTCCACGGGGGACGGGACAATGATCGGCCTGTAGCAAATAATCTCCCACCATTCAGTCCCGCCGATTCTCCGGCGGCAGCGCCTCCCGGAGGACATTGGGACCGCCGGGCACCTTTTCCAGGGTGAAGGTGTCATACAGCTCTCCCGTCGCGGTAAAGGCCTTGAAGGTCAGCTTCGCCCCGTCGATGGAGATCACCTGGTAGAGCTGGGTGTCCTCGCCCGCGCGCCGGGCCCATTCCCCCTTGGTGATATCGTACATTTTGGGGCCGCTGACGGACGTCACATAGACCGTTCCGATCTCCGGGTCATAAGCCTGCTGGTAACCTTCGGGAATATTCTCCCCTGAAACGGGGGTATCCAACCGCCCGGTCCTCGCATAGGTATGGTCATGCCCGTTGAGGACCAGGTCCACCTTGTACTCGTCGAAAACCGGCTTCCACAGGTCCCGCAACCACTTGTTGTCACGGTCGGTGGCGGGAGAGAAAATCGGGTGGTGGAAAGTCAGGATGGTCCAGCGCTGGGGATTGTCCGCAAGGACCTCCCGCAGCCAGGAAACCTGCTCCTCCTGCAACTTTATCGAATCGAGGGAAATGATCCGAGCTCCCTGGTAATCGATGTAGTAGCAGGTCTCCTCGAGTCCTGCCGGCTGGTCCTGCAGGGGAAATTCAAACTGGCGGCGCCAGTGGCGGCTGACTTTAGGATCATCGGTGTCTTTGTCGTAGTAGTCATGGTTGCCGGGCGTGGCGATGACCGGAACCGTTCCATTCACCCAGCCCGGGGCCCCATGCCATTGGCCCCACTCCGCATCCCGGTCATCCCGGTTGATGAGGTCCCCGGCGTGGAGGGTGAAGGCGGCCCGCGGGGCATCCCGGAAGGCCTCCCGGAAAACGCGCGACCAGTGGGTCTTCAGGTCGTTCTGGGAGTCCCCAAAGTAGATGAAGGAAAAAGGTTTCGCTTCCGTGCTGGCGGTTTGGAAATGGAAATACTCGCTCCAGTTGGCCCCGTCGCCGACCCGGTAGGCATAGAGCGTCTCCGGCTGGAGACCGCGAAAGGTCACGGTGTGGTAGTGGGCCTCGTTGAGGTCGCTTTCAAGGGCCGTCGTCACGGCATCGAACGACTCCGGCTTCAGGTCCCGGCCATTGTCGTTGGCCAACGCCAGTTGGGCCAGGCCATGCTCCACCGAGGTGTCGGTACGCCAGGTGACCGATTGCGTCGTGGCCGGATCGTCGCTCCAGGTCAGGATGACGCGGTCCGGGACGGGAGTCGGGGCATGGAGACTGGCCTCGCTGTAGGTTACGGGCTGCCAGTCGGAATCGTGGGCCAGGAGGCCTTCAACGGGAATGACCGCGACCGCCAGGGAAAGAAAAGCGGCAGGCAAAAGCTTCCGGGAGCGGAATTCAGAGTACTTCAACATGGCTGGTGACCTTCGATTGAGGCGCAGCCTGTTGGTAAGTTCAACATTCAATTATAAAACAGGAAGGAGTTCACGCTCCCGTCACGGGTCTGTTCCTGAACCGCCTGATCTTCCTGTAATCAAACGCCGGCCGAGGCCTTCAAGCCTACTTGCCGGTTTTCTCCATCCGCTTGCGGGCGTGGGGATCGAGGATCCGCTTGCGCAGGCGCAGGACCTTGGGGGTGGCCTCGACAAACTCGTCCGCCTCGATGTACTCCAGGGCGCGCTCAAGGGAATGCTTGACCGGCGGGGCCAGCTGCACGTTGCCATCCTTGCCGGCGGCGCGGAAATTGGTCAACTGCTTGCCCTTGGTCGGGTTGACCGGCAGGTCCAGGCGCTTGGGACATTCCCCGACGATCATGCCCACGTAAACGTCCTCGCCGGGACCGACGAAGAGCTTGCCGCGCTCCTCGAGGGCTGTCAGGGCGTAGCCGGTGGCGGGTCCCTGGTCCATGGAGACAAGGGTCCCCGTCGAGCGGCTGACAATCTCCCCGGCCCAGGGCTTGTAGGCGTCGAAGAGGTGGCTCATGACCCCGTGGCCGCTGGTCATGTTGACCAGGTCGAATTCAAATCCGATCAGGCCGCGGGTGGGAATGTTGGCCTCGATGGTGGTCCGCCCCATGTGGGCGTGCATCCCTGTCATCTGTCCCTTGCGGGCGGCCAGGTTCTTCATGATCCCGCCCACCGCGTCGTCCGGCACGTCGATCCAGACGTTCTCAAACGGCTCGCAGCGCTGGTTGTCGATGGTCTGGGTAATGACCTGGGGCCGCGAGACAAGGACCTCATAGCCTTCCCGGCGCATCTGCTCCACCAGGACCGCGATCTGCATGGCCCCGCGGGCGGAAACCATGAAACGCGCCCCGTCGGCGGCCTCGTCGACCTGGATGGAGATGTTGGTCTTGGTCTCCCGCATCAGGCGTTCCCGGATCTGCCGGGAGGTCACCTTCTTGCCGTCCTGACCGGCGTAGGGGCCGTCGTTGACGGCAAACTCCATCTGGATCGTCGGGGGATCGATCTCGACGAAGGGCAGCGCTTCCTGCTCCGGCTTGGCCACGACCGTCTCCCCGATGTCGACTTCCTCGAATCCGGCCAGGCCGACAATGTTGCCGGCCACCCCGATCTGGGAGTCGTTGGTCTGCAATCCGGAATACTCGAAAAGCTTGGTGATCTTGGCGCTGTCCCGGGAACCGTCCTTGTGGACGATGGTCAACCGCTGGCCAGCCTCGGCCGAGCCACTGAGGATGCGTCCGACCGCCACGCGGCCGACATAGTCGTTCCAGTCAATGTTGCTGACCAGCATCCGGAACGGCCCGTCCTCCACCTCAGGAGGATCGATTCGGCTCAGGATCGTCTCGAAGAGCGCCGTCATGTCCTTGCGCGGCCCGTCCAGTTCGCGGTCGGCCCAGCCGTTCTTGGCGCTGGCGTAGAGGAACGGCGCGTCGAAGGCGGCATCGTCCGCCTCAAGGTCCAGGAACAGCTCCAGCACCTTGTCGTGCACGGCCTTCGGGTCGGCGTGCTCGCGGTCCACCTTGTTGATGACGACAATCGGCTTCAGGTGGTGGCGCAGGGCCTTCATGAGGACAAAGCGGGTCTGGGCCTGCGGGCCCTCGTAGGCGTCGACCAGGAGCAGAACCCCGTCGACCATCTTCATGACCCTTTCCACCTCGGCCCCGAAGTCCGCGTGCCCGGGGGTGTCGACGATGTTGATCAGGGCATCCTTCCAGTGAATGGAGGTGTTCTTGGCCTTGATGGTAATGCCCTTCTCACGCTCCAGGTCCATGGAGTCCATCATGCGCTCGGCGACGACCTGGTTCTCGCGGAACAGGCCCCCGGCCTTGAGCATCTGGTCGACAAGGGTGGTCTTCCCGTGGTCGACGTGGGCGATGATGGCAATGTTGCGGATCTTCTCTGGCTTCATATGAAAACCGCCCAGAGAAGAGAATTCCCGGAGGAATGCACGCCAAATCGCGTTACTCCATCATTTCCCGCAAAGTCGGCCCCATGGCCTTGGCCCAGATCTCGTAGCCCTTGGCCTTGGGATGGAGCAGGTCCGGCATCATTTCCTGGGTCAGGGTGCCGTCCTCCAGAAGAAACGCATCGTTGATATTGAGAAAGACGACATTCTCCCCGTTGGCATAGCCGGATATGATCTTGTTGATCTCCTCGTTGCGGACCCGCATCGGATCGTCCGGCGTGGCGGAACGCGGGAAAATGGCCAGGAGGAGGATGCGGGTATTGGGCAACCGGGCCCGCAACTCCCGGATAATGGCCTTGATACCGGCCGCCGTTTCCGCTGCCGGGTCCATCCGGTGACCGGTATTGTTGGTCCCGATCATGACCACCGCCACCTTGGGGGAAATGCCCCTCACCTCGCCGTTCTGCAGCCGCCACAGGACGTGCTCGGTCCGGTCGCCGCTGAAGCCGAGGTTGACGGTTTTCCATTCCCCGAAGTGCATGTCCCAGATATCCTGGTAATTTTCCCAGCCATGGGTGATCGAGTTCCCGACCAGGATCAGGTCCACCGGACCCTGCTTGATCGCCTCCAGCTTTTCGACATGCCGCGGGCCCCACCAGCTGAGCGCCCATTCAGCCTTTTGCACATCCGGCTGCAGGGCCAGCGGAACCGGCTCCACCAGCGGGGAGGACTGTCCTGCTGTCGGCGTCTGGGAATAGGTCCCGGACTGCGGCTCCTCCGAGTCGCCGAAAAAAACGCATCCGCTAAAGAGAACGGCCAGGAGGCTGCCGGCGATGAACTGGAAGATTCGGTAACGGTTGGGAGTAACGGGTTTCATGGGTGAAACCAAAATTGATCCCTCGTTTCCGATTGGTCAACCGGCAAAGTATTGCACCCCGGAGGCAAAGACGGGCTGTTCCTTCTCTCCCGGGATATTGATCCCGACATAGGGCCCGACCCGCTCGCTGTGCCCCATTTTGCCGAAGATCCGCCCGCAGGGACTGGTAATTCCCTCAATGCCGAACATCGATCCGTTGGGATTCTCGGGCAAGGCGTGGGTCGGCGTGCCTGAGCTGTCGACGTACTGCGTCGCCACCTGGTCGTTCTGGCACAGGCTGTTCAGCAGCTCCTCGGAACCGACAAAGCGTCCTTCGCCGTGGGAGACCGGGATCATGTACTCGGCGCCCAGGGGACACTGGAAGAGCCAGGGTGAAAGCCGGGAAACGACCTTGGTCCGGACATAGCAGGAAACGTGGCGGTCGAGATGGTTGACGGTCAGGCTGGGATGCTCCGGCTGCATGGGCTGGATCTTGCCATAGGGCAGCAGGCCCAGCTTGACCAGGGCCTGGAAGCCGTTGCAGATCCCCAGGATCAGGCCGTCGCGCTCCTTGTAGAGCCGCCGGGTGGCCTCGGCCACGCGCTCGTTGCGGAAGATGGAGGCAATGAACTTGCCGGAGCCGCCCGGTTCGTCCCCGGCGCTGAATCCGCCGGCCAGCATCAGGATCTGGCACTGGTCGAGTTTCTCCTCGAGGGCTTTCAGGCTGTCCTCGATCTCCGCGTGGCTGCGGTTGCGGATGACCACGATTTCCGGCACCGCTCCCGCCTTGGCAAAGGCCCGGGCGCTGTCGTACTCGCAGTTGGTTCCGGGAAAGACCGGGATCAGGACCCGCGGCCGCGCGGTCCGGTGCTTGCTGAAGCGAACCTCATGCGGCTCGAACAGCTGGGCCGGAGCCGCCTTGGTGTTCACCGGGACTTTGGTCGGAAAAACGCTTTCCAGCGGGGCTTCCCAGAGGGCCCGCAGCCGCTCGATGGCCAGTTCCCCGCCGTTGACAGACACAGCCGCCTCGGCCCGGGTATGCCCCAGCAGCTCCCCGGGGATTGCGGAAAGATCGGCCCCTTCGCGAACCTCCAGGACCAGGCCACCGAAATCGCGCCGGAAGAGGTCGGCGGTTTCCATTGGGCTGGAAAAGGCAAACCCGATGCGGTTGCCGAAGGTCATGCGGCTCAGGGCCGCCGCCACCCCGCCCTCGCGGACCACTGAGGCCGAGAGGACGTCCCCGCTGGCGATAGCTGCGGAGACCGCGGCGAAGCGCTCCTTGAGCGCATCCCACTGGGGAATGTCCGCTGCGTCGCGCGGGATATCCATATACAATACCGGGTTGCCCGCCTTCTTGAATTCCGGTGAAATGACATGGCGGACATCGACCGGACAGACTGCGAAGGAAACCAGCGTGGGGGGAACATCCAGTTCCTTGAAGCTGCCGGACATGGAGTCCTTGCCGCCGATCGCCGCCACCCCCAGCTCCTTCTGGGCCAGCCAGGCGCCAAGGAGGGCGGCGAAGGGCTTGCCCCAGCGGGCCGGTTCGTCGCGCAGCCGCTCAAAGTACTCCTGCAGGGTCAGCCAGCTGTCCTCCAGCCGCCCTCCCGAGGCAATGAGCCGGGAGACCGATTCCACGACCGCGTAAACCGCCCCGTGGAAGGGGCTCCAGGTGGAGATGTCCGGATGGAAGCCGAAGCCCATCAGGGTCCCGGTATGGCTCTCGCCTTTCAGGAGCGGAAGTTTGGCGGCCATGGCCTCGGTCGGGGTGATGCGCTCGGCCCCGCCGAAGGGGTGCAGCACTGAGGCCGCCCCGATGGTGCTGTCGAAACGCTCCACCAGTCCCTTCTGGGAACAGACATTCAACTCCGAAAGGACCATTTCCCAAAGGTCCCGGACATTGCCCTCGGTGGGCACCGCCTCCAGCTGGTTGTCCCCGGCGGGATGCGTCACCTTGACCGTGGCCCGCTGGCGCACGCCGTTGGTGTCGAGGAAGTCGCGGGAAATATCGACGATGAGCTGGCCGCGCCAGGTCATGCGGAGGCGGCGGTCGGCGGTCACCTCGGCCACCTTGACGGCTTCCAGGTTCTCGATCGCGGAATGCTCGAGGAAGGCGTCCAGGTCATTTGGATCGAGCACCACCGCCATCCGTTCCTGGGACTCGGAAAGGGCGATCTCGGTGCCGTCCAGGCCGTCGTACTTGAGCGGCACGGCATCGAGGTTGATGGAAAGTCCGTCGGCCAGCTCCCCGATGGCCACGGAGACGCCGCCCGCACCAAAGTCGTTGCAGCGCTTGATCATCCCGCTGACCTGCGGGTCGCGGAAGAGGCGCTGCAGTTTGCGCTCCATCGGGGGATCCCCCTTCTGGACCTCGGCGGCGTTTTCCAGCGCGGTGTCGGTGTGGGCCTTGGAGGATCCGGTGGCCCCGCCGATGCCGTCACGGCCGGTACGTCCGCCGACCAGGACAATGTAGTCCCCCGGTTCGGGAGTACCGCGAACCACCTGGGACCGCGGGGCCGCCGCGATGACCGCCCCGATCTCCATCCGTTTGGCCATGTAGCCGGGGTGGTAGAATTCATGCACCATGCCCGTGGCAAGCCCGATCTGGTTCCCGTAGCTGCTGTAGCCGTGGGCCGCCTCGAGGGTGATCTTGCGCTGGGGAAGCTTGCCCGGGAGCGTCTCCTCGATGGGCTGGCGGGGATCGGCGCAGCCGGTGACCCGCATGGCCTGGTAGACGTAGCTGCGGCCGGAGAGGGGATCCCGGATGGCGCCTCCGAGGCAGGTGGCGGCACCGCCGAAGGGCTCGATCTCGGTCGGGTGGTTGTGGGTCTCGTTCTTGAACATGACCAGCCACTCCTCTTCCTTCCCGTCGATCTCCACCGGGACCACGATGCTGGCCGCGTTGACCTCCTCCGAGACTTCAAGGGCCGGAAGCCTTCCCGCCTTGCGGAGGGACTTCATTCCCATCAGGGCAATGTCCATCAGGCACACCGGGCGGCTCTCCTGCCGCTCGCCGTAGACCTCCTTCCGGGCATCCTGGTAGGCTTTCCAGGCCGCCTCAACGGGCTCGGTCAGGGGACCCTTCTCGATTTCCACGGAGGTGATCTCGGTCAGGAAAGTGGTGTGCCGGCAATGGTCCGACCAGTAGGTATCGAGGAGCTTGATCTCGGTCAGGTGCGGGTCGCGCTGGGCCTCGTCGTGGAACCAGCGCTGGCAGAATTCAAGGTCCTCCAGTGACATGGCCAGTCCCAGTCGCTCATGCAAAGAGGTCAGGAAGGTCTCGTCCCCGGTCATGAATCCGGCAATGGCCTGGACCGGGGCCGGCACCGGGGCCGGGTGGCGCAGGGTCGCCGGACGCCCCAGGGCCGCTTCCCGTGAGTCCACCGGATTGATCCGGTAGGCCTTGATCCGCTCGAGGTCCCCGGGGGCCAGATCTCCCTCCAGGACATACACTTCCGCACAACGGACCACCGGGTCGCAATCGGCCATCAGCTTCAGGCACTGCTCGGCGGAATCGGCCCGCTGGTCGAACTGGCCCGGCAGGTACTCCACCCCGAAGACCACCGCCCCGTCTTCCCAGGGACGCTCCCCAAAGGCTTCCTCGATGGCCGGCTCGGCAAACAGGGATTGCTGGCTGCTTTCCCAGACGTCCTCAGGCACGCCCTCGACATCATAGCGGAGAAGGTGCCGGAGCCCGGTCAACGGGTCCAGCCGCAGATCCCTGCGGATGTCGGAAAGCAGGGCCTCCGCCTGCTGCCGGTATTCCGGGCGCTTTTCCACGTAGACTCGCCTGATCATGCAATTGAGATGGGGAACCATTTCCGATTCTGCAACACTCAAAGAGCCGCGAATGAGGACAAAAGATTTGCACACCGTAAAGGAGTGCTCCACGTTCGCAGCAAAGTCATCCGGCATCTTTAATGAGTGATTTGATCAAGCACGAATGCGGCATCGCCATGATCCGGCTCAAGAAGCCCCTGGCCTATTACGCCCAGAAATACGGATCCCCCCTGTACGGTTTCAGCAAGTTGTTCCTGTTGATGGAGAAGCAGCACAACCGCGGCCAGGACGGGGCCGGCATCGGCTGTGTCAAGCTGAACATGCCGCACGGCCATTCCTTCATGCACCGGGAACGGGTCCTCAAGGAAAACTCCCTCGGCCCCCTGTTCCGCAAGCAGTTGAAACGCTACGACAAGGCGGTCTCCAAGGGGATCATCATCCCGGAGTTCAGCGAGACCGTGAAGGCGCACTTCGACTTTGGCGGGGAAATCCTCATGGGGCACCTCCGCTACGGGACTTCCGGGGAGTTTGTCGAGAGCTCCTGCCACCCCTATTTCCGCCGCAGCAACTGGCCCACCCGGAACCTGATGGTCTGCGGCAACTTCAACATGACCAACACCGCGGAGTTGAACCAGATCCTCATCAACCGCGGCCAGCACCCGATATTTGACACCGACACCCAGACCATCCTCGAGGAAATCGGTTTCCATCTCGACGAGGCTCATGACGCCATCTACCACCGGGTCCGCGACCAGGACCACATGGCCGGGGCGGAGATTCCCGAGGTCATCTCCCAGGACCTCGACATTGTCCGAATCCTCCGCAAGGCCGCGGCCGTCTGGGATGGCGGCTACACCATCGGCGGCATGGTCGGGAACGGGG
>ENA-ORCW01000840-ORCW01000840.1-marine-metagenome-genome-assembly--contig:-NODE-840-length-10433-cov-3.268540_pt1 | contig 10433 bp, 12 predicted proteins | sample MGYA00237784_ERZ508517 | MGnify/ENA primary metagenome ERZ508517 (study PRJEB26187, sample SAMN06268979) | marine metagenome | isolation source: Tt ae E1 feedstock associated aerobic enrichment on... | reverse complement strand
CGCTATTACGAAAAGCGCGGCCTCATCGATCCGCCATGGCGGCAGGGCGGGCGGCGCGCCTATGACGACGGCATCCTCACCTGGCTCCACTTTATCAGGATGCTCAAGGCCACCGGCATGCCGCTCGCCGACATCGAAACCTATGCGCGGCTGCGCCGCCAGGGAGACCGTAGTTCGGCCGCGCGTCGCGAGATGCTGGAGCATCAGCGTGCGATGGTTCTGGCGAAGATCGCCGAACTTCGGGAATGCGTCGATCTGCTCGACTACAAGATCATGAACTACGCCGAAATCGAGGCGCGCCATCGTGCCGAGGACGGCAGAAAGGTGACATCCCGTGACGATTGATACGAACGCCGAGACCGAGGGCGCGCCCTCCGCGCTGGAAAAGGGGCGCGCGATTGCCGCAAAGCTCAATCCCGATCTCGAAGGAATCCTTGCCGAGCGCTACGACAGGGCTCTGCCGGGCTTTGCGAAGACTCTTATCGAAGGCGCCTATGGGCACTTTTACGCGCGCGAGGGGCTGGATCTTAAGACGCGCCAGCTTGCCACGGTTGCTGCCCTGACCGCGCTTGGCGGGCAGACCGCGCCCCAACTCAAGGTCAATGTCGAGCACGCATTGGCGGCCGGCGCAAACGAGCGCGAGATTCTCGAGGTGATCCTTCAGATGGCCGCCTATGGCGGCTGGCCTGCCGCCATCAACGGTCTCAATGCGGCGCTGGAGTTTTTCGGCGAGCGTGCACAATCGGCCAGCGCTTCCGCCGCGGCGGCGAAGGCCTCGTGAAAGGCTTCCTTCGCCGCGATAGGCCGTCTCGACGGTGGCCCCCTTCGCCGGGCGGTGCCCGTCACGGTTTCACATCCGTGGCGGACCGGTGGAGAAATCGACAACCGGCCGGACCTCGAGCGAGCCGATGCGCGCCAGCGGATGACCGCTCGCCACCCGCGCCGCCTTGTTGAGATCGCGGCCTCGATGATGACGATTCCCCCGGCATGTCCTTGGTTTCCATGAACGGGCCGTCGACGGTGGACATCTTGCCCTCGCGCCCCTGGACGGTCATGGCGTTCTCCGGAATTTCGAGCGCCTCGGCGGAAACGAAATAGCCGCTTTCCTTGAACTTCTTGTCGTAGCCGGCGCATTCAGAAAGGGCCGCGCTGGCCTCCGGCCTGCTGCCGAACAGTTTCTTCGGGTCGTAATAGATGAGGCATGATCCGCTTCCTTCTATCGCTTGCACACGACTAATTGTTCGCGGCCCCGCTGCACCTCGGCCATGGCGGTCTCGATTTTCATGATTTCTGTTGCCATAGAAAATGGAGGCGTTGACTGACTTTATTAAACCGTATGGTTGACATTTATCAGATGAGAAAGATATTCAACCATATGGTTTATGGAATGCTGCTTGTATCGAGGATCAGGCGGCAACGTGAAAAGGGTATGGTTCAAAATGTTGCCTGAGATCGTTTCTATGAGCGAGTGGCTGTCCGCGCTTCAAAAGCAAGTCGACAGGGAGAAAGCCTTCACCCGCGCGCGCGATGAACTGAACGCGCAACGACGCCGGTTGCCGATGGCGAAGATCGACAAGCGGTATTCATTCGAAGGGCCGGAGGGATCGGTTGGCCTTGTCGACCTGTTTGGCGGACGTCGACAGCTGATCGTCTACCATTTCATGTTCGCACCGGAATGGCAGGCCGGTTGCGACGGTTGTTCCTGGGTTGTCGACGCGATGACCCATCCCGCGCATCTCAATGCACGCGACACCTCAATCGTGTTGATATCCCGTGCGTCGCTCGACAAATTGCGGGGATATCAGGAACGCATGGGGTGGAAGCATCCCGGTTGGTATTCCTCGGGCGGTAGCGATTTCAATAGCGACATGGGCGTGACACTGAGCGATCCGGACGAACCGGCCAAGATGAGTGAGCGCCACGGCGTCAGCGTGTTCCTGCGCGATGGCGACTCCATTTATCGCACCTATTTCAATGGCGGGCGCGGCATCGAGTATCTCGGCAGTCTCTGGACCTATCTCGACCTGACACCGTATGGCCGACAGGAATTGTGGGAAGATTCGCCTGCCGGATGGCCACAGACCGAGCCCTATGTCTGGAATCGGCGGCATGACGAATACGAAACCTAATGCCGTGGTTTTGAAATTCGTTCGATACTCGATCGCGGTCTCGCGATGAATGTCAAATCTGAAACCCACACTTAAAGCAGAACCAGCAGCAGGATACCGGCCACGATCAGCAGGCATCCGGCCACTTCCGTGCGGTTGATATGCTCGCGGAAGAAAAAGACGGAGGAGGCGAAGGTGAAGATCATCTCGATCTGCGCCAGCGCCTTCACCACCGCCGCCTGTTGCAGCGTCATGGCCGTGAACCAGCCGAGCGAGGCGGCAGCGCCGACAAAACCGACGAACAGCGAAGGCTTCCACGCTTTTGCGATGTTGCCCACTTCCGCACGGTCGCGCCACAACATCCAGGCCAGCATGATGACGGTCTGGAAAGTGATCGTGACGGCAAGCGTCGTGGTGGCCTGCATCAGATAGTTGGGTCCGCCAAGCGAAAGCGAGGCCCCGCGATAGGCGACCGCCGTCACGCCGAAGAGCGTGCCGGAGGCGAGGCCGATCAGTGCCGTCGGGCTGACGAGCGAGCGGAACAGATTGCCCCAGCTCATCGGCACGCGGGCGACCGAGATAAGCATCACGCCGATCACCGTCACGGCAATCGCGACAAGCGCGCCCAAGCCGGCCACTTCGCCGAGCAGGACGAGGCCAAAGATGGCGGCCTGAGCCGGCTCGGTGCGGGAATAGGCGGTGCCGACCGCAAAATTGCGGAAGGAAAACAGGTAGATCAGCAGAAACTGCGCCGAAATCTGTCCCAGCCCGCCAAGTAGTGTCCAGGCCAGAAACGTCCCATGGAACCTGGGAAAGTCGTAACCGGCGGCGAAATGCAGTGTCAGCCAAAGAAACAGCACGAAAGGCATGCCGAAGCCGAAGCGTACAAAGGTCGCTCCGGTCGTGCCCATGACGCCCTTGAGATGCTTCTGCCCGACGGATCGCAGGTTTTGCAGGAAGGCTGCGGCGATGGTGATGGGAATCCACAATTCCATGCCACGCCTTTTGCAATTCGCACGTCAAATGCGCAAGGGAGCAGGGAAAGGAAAGTGGTATACCAGTTCGGGCTACCGTAATGGCGATGTGCGTTCGGCGTCGGCCGGGTAGTGCAGGCAAGGATCGAGGCTCACATGGTCGGCGTCGATCTCGTTCAAAGTTCCGCTGAGCACGACGCTGTCGCCAACCTCATAATCATTGATTTCGTAGGTCACGCACAGCACTTCCGGGTCGGGTGCCTCGCAGGCGAGCATATAGCCCAGCGTGCCGTCATGCTCGACCGCGCGCAGTTCTCCGACGACATCTATGGTGATCCATTCCTCCTCCTGCGCCCCGAGCGTTGAAAGCTTGTCGCGCAATTGTGCGCAGGTTGCCTCGAAACTCGGTTCGGGCTGGGCGTGTAGAACAGTTGCCCAAAGGAGCGCGGAGAGGGCGGGGCAGAAACGGAAGAGGCGACGCATGAGAGAATTTTTCCAAGCTTGCGGAAGTGACGACACTTCCCGTGCATCGTGGCCATTGTAAGAAACGGGAAAACCCGTTTGGCCGATTGCGCCGCGCCGGTCGGCTCTGTCATAACGCAAACATGAAAAACCAGCCCGCACCCGACCGTTTCACTCATGTCACCGACTGGGTGTTCGACCTCGACAACACGCTGTATCCGCATCACAGCAACCTGTTCTCGCAGATCGATGTGAAGATGACGGCCTATGTGTCCGAACTCCTCCAGATGGACCGCGACGAGGCCAGAACGCTCCAGAAACGGCTCTACAAGGACCATGGAACGACGCTCAACGGCCTGATGCAGCGCTACGACATCGATCCGGACGATTTTCTCGAAAAGGTCCACGACATCGATTATTCGTGGATCGATCCCGATCCAAAGCTTGGCGAGGCGATCCGCGCCCTTCCGGGCCGCAAGTTCATCTTCACCAATGGCGATCGCGGTCATGCCGAACGCGCGGCGCGCCAGCTCGGCGTACTCGACCATTTCGACGATATTTTCGACATCGTGGCCGCCGATCTTTTGCCGAAACCGGCAGCCGCCACTTATGACCGCTTTCTCGCCTTGCATCGGGTGGTTGGCGAAAAGGCGGTCATGTTCGAAGACCTCGCACGCAATCTGGCCGTGCCGAAGAAGCTCGGCATGACCACGGTTCTGGTGGTGCCGCACAATTTCGAGCCGACCTTCTCGGAAATATGGGAGCAGGATCCAAACGAGGAGGACGACGTCGACTTCGTCACCGACAATCTTGCTGACTTCCTCAAAACGGTTACGGCGGTATAGCGTTTTGCCGGACGCGCAAATGCGCGTCCGGCATCGTCGGGACGACGGTCAGTGATCGTGGCCGGAGTGGGACATGCCGCCGCGGGCCGGTCCCGCCTTCAGTTCGAGATCGACCTTTCCAGCCCTCTCGAATTCCAGCGTGACCGGCACCGTCTCGCCTTCCTGAAAACCTTTTTCCACCTGCATGAACATGATGTGGAGGCCGCCCGGCTCAAGCGTTACCGTCTCGCCGGCTGGAATGGCGAGGCCGCCCTCTACCGGGCGCATCACCATCACGTCGTTGTTCATCTCCATCGTGTGCACCTCGACCTTGCCCGCGCGGGGCGAGGCCAACGACACCAGGGTGTCGTCGTCTGTGCCGGTGTTTTCGATCACGAGATAGCCGCCACCAGCCGGCTGGCCGGGCAGCATCGCCCGCGCCCACGGGTCGCGGATTCTCAGGTCGCCGGCCTGGATCGCGTGCGCGGCGTGCTTCATTTCGCCGGACTGATTTTCAGTCGTCTCCGAGGCGCCGTGATGCCCGTGCGTGCCTTCGGCACTGGCGTGGACAATGAAAAGCGGCAATGCGGCAGCGGCCGCGATAAGGATGTTTGAGCGCATGATTCTGCCTTTTACGTCTGAGTTTTGGAATGCCTGGAAATCCGGGCCGAAACGATCAGGTGAAGACAGGGGGTGCGCGTATGGAGGGCGGTGTATCGCTGGTGGGCGTTGTCCAGAATTGTTCGCCCCATGGGCGCAGAACGGTGCCGTCCCGCGCCCATGCCGGGGGAGCCAGAACGGGGAGCTGCGGCGTCGCCGGCGAAAACTGGAAACCGCACGCATGACCGCTCAGGCAAAGCGGACATTCGGTCTTGCGAGCACCCTCGCGGCTGCTGTCGGGGGCCTTGCCAATTCCGTAAGTCGTGCAGATGACAAAGCCATAGGACACCGGCGCGGCCACAGCCACCGCCAGCGGCTGCAACAATCCCATGAGCAGTGAAAGAAAGCCTACGGCAGCGAACAGTCTCGCTTCATGGCGCAGGCTGTCAAACCAGCTCGTGTTTCGTCGGCACGCCTTCATCTGCGAATGCCTAGCCGAATACGCTCGGTCCCGCCAGTGCCAAGGGCTGCGGCATGACGGCTAGAGTTCGTAGAACTCGGCGATCTTTGCCCACGCATCCTCTGCGGTGTCGACGAAGGTGATCAACTCGTCGTCGCCGGGTGAGATCGTTCCCTGTTCGGCCAGAAACGCCAGGTCGATCGCGCCTTCCCAGAAATCCTTGCCGAACAGCACCACCGGCACGCGCTCCATGCGCCCCGTCTGGATCAGCGTTAGCGTCTCGAACAGTTCGTCCATGGTGCCGAAGCCGCCGGGGAAAACGGCAACCGCCTTCGCCCGCATCATGAAATGCATCTTGCGGATGGCGAAATAGTGGAAGTTGAAGCAGAGTTCCGGCGTCACGTAGAGGTTCGGTGCCTGCTCGTGCGGCAGCACGATGTTGAGGCCGATGGAGGGCGCGCCGCAATCCGCCGCGCCGCGATTGCCGGCTTCCATCACGCCGGGGCCGCCGCCCGTCACCACCACATATTCGCGGTAATAGGACTTGGCCGATTCTTCAGAGCAAAGCCGTGCGAATTTGCGCGCTTCCTGATAGTAGCGGCTGTTCTTTTCCAGATTCTTCTTCTGCGTCTCGTTCTTGGCCGCCCAGGCTTCACCGCCGGGTTCGGGCAGACGCGCGCCACCGAACAGGATCACCGTCGAGCGGATCCCGCGTTCGGCAAGTGCCATTTCCGGCTTCAGCAATTCCAGTTGCAGGCGCACCGGGCGCAGTTCGCGCCGGGTCATAAAGTCTTCGTCGTCCCAGGCGAGCCGATAGGTTTCCGCGCGCGTCTGCGGCGTGTCGGGCACCTGCCGTGCGCGGCGCAAATCCTCGTCGGAATGCGGCAGGGGAGTCCAGCCGTTCTCGTCTTTTGAGTCCATGATCCTCAATCCGTCTTTCGGCGCGTTTACCGCGCGATCCCGAGATTGACCCTTAACGGCGCTTCGCATAGTTTCCGCGCCGACCCGGGTCCTTCTCCCAAACTATGGCTGAGCCCTTAACAGCTTGTTCAATGGAGCCGCAAGCATGACGAATACGGATGTCGCCGCGCTGGAAACGACAATCGAAAAGGCATTTGACGAGCGCGACGGCGTTTCGACCGACACACGCGGAGAGATTCGCGATGCGGTGGAAGCTTCGCTCCATCTGCTCGACAGCGGCAAGGCGCGCGTCGCCGAGCGCCAGGAGGACGGCTCCTGGAAAGTGAACCAGTGGCTCAAGAAAGCGGTGCTTCTGTCGTTCCGGCTGAACCCGATGCAGGTCATCAAGGGCGGACCGGGCGATGCCGTCTGGTGGGACAAGGTGGCCTCCAAGTTCGATGGCTGGAGCGCCAACGAGTTCGAAAAGGCCGGTTTTCGCGCCGTGCCCAATGCCGTCGTGCGCCATTCGGCCTATGTGGCTCCCGGCGTCGTTCTGATGCCGTCCTTCGTCAATCTCGGTGCCTATGTCGGCGAGGGCGCCATGGTCGACACCTGGGCGACCGTCGGTTCCTGCGCTCAGATCGGCAAGAATGTGCACCTTTCAGGCGGTGTCGGCATTGGCGGCGTTCTGGAGCCCATGCAGGCCGGTCCCACCATCATCGAGGATCATTGCTTCATCGGCGCGCGCTCGGAAGTGGTCGAGGGCTGCATCGTGCGTGAGGGTTCGGTGCTCGGCATGGGCGTCTATATCGGCAAGTCGACCAAGATCGTCGACCGTGCCACGGGCGAAATCTTCTACGGCGAGGTGCCGCCCTATTCGGTGGTTGTGGCCGGCACTATGCCAGGCAAGCCCATGGGCAATGGCGAACCGGGCCCGGGCCTCTACTGCGCCGTGATCGTCAAGCGCGTCGATGAGAAGACGCGCTCCAAGACGTCGATTAACGAACTCCTGCGCGACTGACAGACTGGCGGAGCGGCGCTATGCCCAAGGGACAGATCACCTGGCTGTTTTTCGGATTTTCCGGACGGGTCAGCCGCGCCGCCTTTTTCCTGGCGGGCTTGCTCCTGGCGGTGCTGCAGGCGTTCGCGCTCTATCGCTTCACCCTGGCGCCGGAAGGCAGCGGCGCCAGCGGCATGTGGGCTCTGTTGTTCTGGGGCCTTTTCTTCATCTCCGTTTTCTCGTCGGTGGCGCTGGGCGTCAAGCGTCTGCACGATTTCGGAAAGCCGGGCATCTTCGCCGTTTCGCTGTTCATCCCCATGGTGTCGATCATCGCGTTCGTCGTGCTCTGCGTCTATCCCGGCGACGAGGGCGCAAACGAGTATGGCGAGCGGACCAACGCACCGAAGCGATAGGCGAAATGCGAATGCGTCTTGCCGCGTGACAGCCGCGCCTTGTTGGATTATCCCTCTCACCCATGACACTGCCGACCGATCCCGCCGCGAATCTCGCCGAGCTAATCCGCTGTCCTTCCGTCACTCCGGCCGAAGGCCGGGCCCTTTCCGTGCTTCAGGGCATGCTGAAAGCGCTGGACTGTACGGTCGAGCGTCCGGTCTTTTCCGAAGAGGGCACGCCGGATATCGAAAATCTCTACGGCAAGCTTGCCGGTAACGGTCGGCATCTGATGTTCGCCGGCCACACGGATGTTGTGCCGCCGGGCGACGAGAGCGCATGGAAGCATCCGCCCTTCGCCGCCGAGATCGCCGATGGCCAGATGTACGGGCGCGGCGCGGTGGACATGAAGGGCGGCATCGCATGTTTCGTGGCCGCGCTCGCACGTTATGTGCAGACGCATGGGCGACCGAAAGGCTCGGTCTCGTTTCTCATCACCGGCGACGAGGAAGGACCCGCTCTCAACGGCACGATCAAACTTCTGGAATGGGCTGCCGCGCGCGGCGAAAAGTGGGATGCGTCGATCGTCGGCGAACCGACCAATCCCGAAACACTCGGCGATATGATCAAGATCGGCCGGCGCGGATCGCTCACCGGCCGCATCACCGTCAACGGACGGCAGGGCCATGTGGCCTATCCGCATCGTGCCGACAATCCGGTGCCGGGCCTTCTGCAACTCCTTGAAGCGCTTGTCGAAAAGCCATTCGATGAAGGCACTGCCGACTTCCAGCTCAGCAATCTGGAGGTGACGACGGTGGATGTGGGCAACCCCGCCACCAACGTCATCCCGGCGAAGGCGATGGCGGTTTTCAACATCCGCTTCAACGACACCTGGAACGCGGAAAGCCTGCAAGCCGAGATCCACAATCGGCTGGATCGCGCCGCCCAAGCGAACCGGTTGCGCAAGGGGACTGACCACGCGGTCGATTTCGATATCGAATGGCCCGGGCGGCCGAGCCCGGTGTTCCTGACGCGCGACGACAGGCTGGTCGAAACGCTTTCGGCCTCGGTCGAGACGGTCGTGGGCGCCCGTCCCGGGCTTTCCACCTCCGGCGGAACCTCGGATGCGCGTTTCATCAAGGATTACTGCCCGGTGGTGGAATTCGGCCTGGTCGGGCAGACCATGCACATGGTCGACGAACGCGTTGCACTCGACGATTTGGAAACGTTGACGCGGATCTATCTGCGTTTTCTCGAAGACTGGTTTGCCTGACGATGCCGTCATTCGCCGAGATCCAGCAATATTTTGCCGGCGTTTGGCGCATGATGATGGGGCGTTCGGACGGGATGCGCCTGCTCGATCTGTCGGCCGACGGTTTCTGGAACTCCTTCTTCGCCATTCTCGTGGCCTTTCCGCCCATGGTGGTGGGCTGGGTTACCATCGCCAACGAGCTGGCGGGTGGAGAAGTGTTCGCTTTCCGGTTTTCGCTTTTCACGCGACTGATGTTCACAGATCTGGCGACCTGGGTTTTGCCCTATGCCATTCTGGCGCTCGCCGCGCGCCCGGCCGGTGTCGCCGACCGTTTCGTCCATTATGTGGTGGCCAACAACTGGGCGTCGGCGCTGTTCGCCTGGGTCACCTTGCCGCCCATGCTCATACGGCTCTTTCTGCCGGAGGCCGCCGACCTCGCGAACCTGATAACTTTCCTGATCTTCCTCTGTACGATGGTCTTGTCCTGGCGGCTGACCAACGCCGCGATCGACAAGGGGCCTGCAATCGCCACCGCCGTGTTTGCCGCCATGTTCGCGGCATCGCTTGGTGTTCTGTTTACGGCCGAGGGTCTGCTGGGGTTATCGCGGGCAGGTTAGAGTCAGGCTGGCTCTAGTAATGTGACCGCACACCGCTCAACGTGCGGCCGCGCACGCCGACACGAGCGTCAGGAGGGCCGCGGCCGCGGCCGTAACCGCAAGCCCGAACCCGGCATAGATCAGCCCGAAAGCCAGGGTGCCGGAAAAAGCGGCGATATAGGTGGTGGCACTGTTGAGCCCCATGATCGCCCCGCGTCTCGCAGGTGCGATCGCGCTCAATCGAACGATCAGCATATTGAGACCGAGATGGTTGGCAAGGCCCCAGACGAAAGCCACGCCAAGCAAGATCGCAAAGTTGTGTGAGCCCCAGACCATCAGAAGATAGATCGCCGCTACAAGCGCGAAGACGAATGGCAGGAGATTGCGCACACCGAGACGTTGGACCGGCCGGTCGAGCAAAACCGCCCCGCCGAAGCCCAGGCCATAGACGAGTGTCAGCAGCCCGTTGGCGCTCACCGGCTTGCCGAGCGTGCTGGCGAGATGATCGCCGATATAGGCATAAACGCCGTAGAACGACGCCATGAACGTGCCGCAGGCCAGGAGAAGCGGGAGAAGGCCCGGTGTGCGAAGCGCGGCGAGCGGCGCCATGGCCGGTTCTTCGGACGGCACGTCGCGGCGTCCATTGGAAGCCAGGACCAGAAAGGCGGCGATGGCTAAAACGCAGACTGCAGCAAACACGGCGCGCCAATGAAGAATGTCCGCCAGCACCGCCGAGAGAGAAACACCGGCGATAAGACTGAGCGTCCAACCCGTCAGCACGATGCCAACGGTTTCGCTCTCGCGCCCGGTCGGTGCCACCGTGGCCGCATTGGTGTAGATCGCGGGCAGGGCGAGGCCTGCGGCAAG
>ENA-ORCW01000839-ORCW01000839.1-marine-metagenome-genome-assembly--contig:-NODE-839-length-10499-cov-3.989349_pt1 | contig 10499 bp, 4 predicted proteins | sample MGYA00237784_ERZ508517 | MGnify/ENA primary metagenome ERZ508517 (study PRJEB26187, sample SAMN06268979) | marine metagenome | isolation source: Tt ae E1 feedstock associated aerobic enrichment on... | reverse complement strand
GGTCGACTGGTATCCGTGGGGAGACGAAGCGTTCGAGCGGGCCCGGGCGGAAAATCGGCCGATCTTCCTCTCGATCGGTTACAGCGCCTGCCACTGGTGCCACGTCATGGAGCGGGAGAGCTTTGAAAACGAAGAGATCGCGGAACTGATGAACCGCTCCTTCGTCAACATCAAGGTGGACCGCGAGGAACGGCCGGACGTCGACCAGATCTACATGACCGCCGTCCAGTTGTTGACCAGACAGGGTGGCTGGCCGATGTCGGTGTTTCTCACTCCGGACGGGCGACCGTTCTTTGGCGGTACCTACTGGCCGCCTGAGGGCCGGATGGGCATTCCGGGCTTCCGCGACGTGCTCACACGAATCTCGCAGTTCTGGGACAGCAAGAAGGAAGACGTCTTCCGCAGCGCCGAGTCGGTCACCGAAGCAGTCAGCCGGCTCTCGGCTCCGGAGATGACACACTCCTCGCTGACCGACGAGACCATGCGGAACGCGATGCAGGAGCTGCTGGCTGCGGCGGATCGTCAGTACGGAGGCTTTGGAGACGCACCGAAGTTCCCTCATCCGATGGACGTCCGTGTGCTGCTCCGCTGTGCCCGGCGGTTCGACAGCGACGAAGCCCGCGAAGTTGCCTGCTTCACACTCGACAAAATGGCGGACGGCGGCATCTACGACCATCTTGGCGGCGGCTTTCACCGCTACTCGACCGATGCCCGCTGGCTCGTCCCCCACTTCGAGAAAATGCTGTACGACAACGCCCTCCTTGTGCCGGCCTATCTTGAAGCATTCCAAATGACCGGTCAGGGGCGATATCGAACGACGGTCGTCGAGACGCTCGCCTACATCGCACGCGAGATGACATCATCGGACGGAGCGTTCTTCAGCACGCAGGACGCCGACAGCGAAGGGGAAGAAGGCAAGTTCTTCGTCTGGTCTTCACAGGAGATCGTGGACATCCTCGGCGAGGAGGACGCCGAGATTTTCTCCGCCTGCTACGACGTCACGCGGCACGGCAACTGGGAAGGACACAACATCCTCAATCGGCCGCGCCCGCTCGACGAGGTTGCCGATGAACTCGCCCTCACCCCGGCCGATCTGACCGCACGTCTGGAGACCAGCCGGCAGAAGCTGTTCGAAGTGCGGTCACAGCGGATCGCTCCCGGCCGCGACGACAAGATCCTCGTGGCATGGAACGGCATGATGATCGCGGCTCTGGCTCAGGCCGCCCGGGTCCTCGATCAGCCACAGTACGCTCAGGCCGCAACGGCCGCAGCGGAGTTCATCCTCAACGTGATGCGGGACGATCAGGGACGTCTGCTGCATTCGTACAAGGACGGCCGAGCCCGTTTCAATGCTTATCTCGACGACTACGCCTGCCTGATCGACGGTCTCGTCGAACTGTACCAGGCAACATTCGATGCCCGGCACCTCGACGCCGCCCTGGAGCTGGCCGAACGACTCCGCGACGACTTTGCCGATCCCGACGGACAGGCGTTCTTCTACACGCCCCACCATCACGAGCAGCTGATTGCCCGCAGCAAGGACACGCAGGACAGTGCGACGCCGTCCGGCAACGCGGTGGCGGCAACCGCATTGCTGAAACTGGGACGGCTGTGCGGCCGGACCGACCTGCAGGATCTGGGCTACCAGACGCTGCAGCATCTCTCGGGACTGATCAGCGAACATCCCCGCGCCGGGGGACAGGCCCTGATTGCGCTCGACTTCGTTCTCGGTCCGACACGGGAGTACGTGTTCGTCCCCGGGACAGGTTCCGGTGACGTGGACGCGATGCTGGCCGCACTGGAACACCGGTTCGTGCCGAACAAGGTCGTCGCCCGCCGTCCGGACAGCACCTCCGACGATGCGCTTCCCGAATCACTCAGGCCGCTGCTGACCGGACGCGAACCGGGCGAGACGGCTGCCGTCTACGTGTGTGAACAGGGCGCCTGCCAGTTGCCGATCACTGACGCGGAAGCCTTCGAGAAATCGCTGGGGTAACGCCCAACACGTCACTCGGTCCCCAGGTCGTAGTCGACGTCGTTTGTCAGGACCGGTGCGACTTCCGTGACGGGTGGATCGGCCGGCTGCGCGGCGGCCCTGAGCGTGTAGCCAACGCCGGCCACCATCAGCACGCCCGCCAGTACCAGCACGAGCATCAGCCACTGTTCGGAGTCGAGTCCGAGCAGACTGGGCAGGCCGCCCGACGGCTTCTGCTTCGAAGAGGCAGGCTGCGTCACGCGTCGCTGCGCGGTCGGCTGGGGACGTGCCGACGAGGATGCCACTCGGCGCGGACGGCGGACCGGTTCCGATGCGGCAGTGGTCGTTCGTTGCGGTCGACGGGTTGGAGACGCTTTGGGAACGCCCTCGGGACGACGCGATGGCTGCCGCGCCGGTGACTTGCGGGTCGCACCGTCAGTGGATGATGCAGGCGCTGCCGCCGACTGAGCCTTCTGCAGCTCGGCAAACTTCGCCAGCAGTTCGGGATGCTTGAGCCGCCAGGCCCGTCCGCCGTTTGCAGTCAGCCAGCGTCCCAGCGCATCGGCGACCTCGCGGGCCGACTGAAAGCGGTCTTCCTTCCGCTTCTGCATCATCTTCGCAAGGATGCGGGCGACGCCTTCGGGGACGTCCGAGCGGATCTTCGTGATCGGTGTCGGGGCTTTCGTCTGGTGCGCCAGCAGCCGCTGCACAAGCGTGCCGTCAGTAAACGGCGGATGTCCGGCGAGGGCAAAGTAGAGCGTACAGCCAAGGCTGTAGACGTCGGCCCGTTCGTCGACGGCATGACTGTCGACCGCCTGCTCCGGCGCAAGGTAGTCGGCCGTCCCCAGCACCTTCTCATCGTGCTTGATCGTCAGCGACTCTTCTTCTTCCGACTTGAAGAACCGGGCCAGCCCCAGATCGAGCAGTTTGACGATCCCCTTGCGGTCGATCAGCAGGTTGCCCGGCTTGATGTCCCGGTGAATCAGGCCGTTCTCGTGAGCGTGGGCCAGTCCCTCGGCCGCCTGACGGACGTACTCGACCGCTTCGACAATCGGAAACTCCCGTTTCTCCTCGAGCAGCTTCTCGAGGCTCACGCCGTCGACGTATTCCATCACGAGAAAGTGAATCTCGGTCCCGGCTTCGACTTCGTCGTCGACGTCGTAGGCACGGACAATGTTGGGATGGTCGAGCGTCGCGACGGCTTCGGCTTCGCGGTAGAAGCGCCCCAGGTAGGACGTATCCCGGACGCGGGCAGCCGGCAGCACCTTGATGGCACACCGCCGCTTCATGCGGACGTGCTCGGCGAGATAGACGGAACTCATCTCACCACGTCCGAGCAGATTCATCAGGCGGTATCGGCCAAGGACGAACCCCTTGAACTTGCCCTGCAGCAGTTTTTCGGCCTGCCAGCTTGTGAGCGCACTGCGTTCGACGAGGGCGTCGGCAATCGACGGAGCATCGTGCATGTCGATACCGGCGCGGGTGCAGTCCGCCAGCGCCTCATCGAGCCGGTTCGACGGAACCAGCCCGCTCTGGCGCACGCCTGTGAGAAACGATTCGGCTGTCAGCTTCAGAGCCATATCCGCAACCTTCATCCTTTGTCATCAACGACCGGCGACCGCGCAGTGCCCCTACGCAACCGGTGTCGCAGACGTCTCGTGCCCCATGATTTCGAATTCAATCACCAGCGTTTCATCTGCCAGGGGATGATTCGCGTCGAGCGTGACCTCCTCTTCGGAGACCCGCGCCACCCAGACATCGAGCGATTCCCCGTCGAGCGTCACGGCCAGTTGCGTTCCCGAGGCGGTTCCGTGGGGAAGGGCCTCCCGGGGCGCGTGGCACTTCCAGGTGTCCCGCCGCCGTCCAAACGCCTCGTCCGGACGCAGCGTGACCGTCTTCATTTCCCCCAAGGCCATTCCAATGACCGCTTCACTCAGCCCGGGGATCACGTCGTCTCCGCCGGCGACAAACCGCAACGGATCGCGCGGTCGCGACGTCTCGAGAACGCCCCCTTCGAGCGTTCGTGAGGTGTAATGCAGTTCGACGGTATCGCCGGTTTCGATTCTCGACATCGTTCGGTTCACTCTGCCCTGCCCTTACAGAATGTCATCGAGTACGTGTGCGGTCCGCGAATGCAGTTCGTCGATGCGTTCCGCAACCGCGTCGGCATCCGCATCGCGCGAGACCTGCCGCAGGTTCGCTTCGTACTTCACGAGCGTCTGCGTCACCGCCGGGTGAGCCGTGCCGTAACGTGCTTCCAGGATCGCCACGGCCCGGTCGACAAGCCTCCCGGCTTCATCCGGTCGCCCGCTCAGAAGATGCAGGGCGGCGAGCCGCTCCAGGTGCCGGGCGACTTCCGGGTGATCGCATCCCAGTTCCTGCTCGGCGATGTCACGACTCCGCTCGGCCACGGGGATAGCGTCGGCGAATCGGTTCTGCAGCTGCAGAACACCGGCGAGACTTCCCAGCACCGGCAGCAGCGCCGTCGAGTCAGTTCCGTCGGTCTGTTCGATCCGGTCACGCAGCTGGTCGAGCAGACCCTCGGCCGCGTCAAACTCGCCGTCCGCTGCATGGACATCGGCCAGACCAACCAGGGCCTCGCGCAGGACCGTCTCGTCCGTCGCCATGTCCGTTTCGAGTTCGATGACGCGGTTGAAGGACTCGCGTGCCTCCCGGTTCTGTCCGTTGATCTGACACGCCTGACCGTATCGCAGCAGGCAGGAGGCCAGCGGCCGGATTGACGTGCCCGGAAATGACTCGTAGACCCCGAGGGCTTCCTGCAGCCGTTCGCGTGCTGCGCCCGATTCACCACAGGCCAGCAGCGATGTTCCGAAGTCGAGCAGAATCCGGGCCAGGGCCAGCCGTTCCCCCGCCATCGACAGCCGCAGGATCGTGAGGGCCCGCTGCAGCAGCGTGGCCGCTTCGTCATGTCGATCCTGAGTGACCTGCAGTTCGGCGAGGCCGTGAAGCACATCCGCGAAGTACCGGTGGTTCTCGCCGACGCTCCGTTCGAGTACCGAGCGGGCCCGCAGCAGGTGCAGCTCCGCCTTCGCCTGCCGGCCCGCACGGAGTTCCAGCCGTCCCAGCCGCGTCCGCACCGCCGCAGAGTGGGGATCATTCGGTCCGTAGACCTTCTCGCGCGTTGCCAGGGCCCGCTCGAAGAGCGTGCGAGCACGGTCGAGGTTCCCTTCCTCCGCGACGACTTCGGCCAGGCTGTCGAGCGTTGTGGCGACATGCGGATGGTCGGGAGCCAGGGCCGCCTCACGAATCGCCAGGGCTTCTTCGAAAGCCGGTTTCGCCTCGCCCAGCCGTCCACGCTGCAGGTCGATGTAGCCCAGGTTGCTCAGACTCTGCGCGACGAGCGGATGCCGGTCACCCAGAGCGGCCCGCCGGATCACCAGGGCTTCGCGCGCCATGGAGGCGGCATCGGCAAACCGGCACAGGGCACGGTACACATCGGCCAGATTGTTGAGAGTCGTCGCGATGGCAGGGTGGTCGGCCGGCAGTGACGCCCGACGTGCTTCAAGATCACCGGCGTACAGCTCGGCAGCCATCTCGAACCGACCGGTTGCCGCATGGAGTGCGCCAAGGTTGTTGCGTGTCCGGGCGATGCGTGGATCGGTTGCCCGCAGCGACCGCTGCTGCATCCGCAACGCCTGTTCGAGCAGGCGACGTGACTGGTCGTACTTGCCCTGAGCAAACAGCGACTCGGCCAGATCGGTCAGGATCCGGGCGACTTCCGGATGTTCGCTGCCATAGATCTCGGAGTTGATCGTCAGCGCCCGGCGGAACAGTGGCTCGGCGACACGGTACTCACCACGGGCCGCCTTGAGGACCGCCAGCCGACCGGCCGTCTCTCCCACCAGGCGATGGTCACGCCCGAGAGCAACCTCACGCACATGCAGCACACGTTCGAACAGCGGTTCTGCTTCGACGTAGCGACCGCGTGAGGCAAGCAGTTCTGCCAGCGCGTTGACCGGCAGGGACCGCTCGATGTCCCCCAATGTGCCGGACGCTTCCCGGATGTCGATGTCCTTCCGCAGGATGGCTTCGGCATCCGCGAACTGCTGCACGGCGTAGTGGGCGCGGGCGAGCAGCTGCAACGCCCGCAGTCGATCGACGTGATCGGGCGGAACGTGTCCCGCGCTGAACTGCAGGCTCTCTTCGAGCAACGGGATCGCCTCGGCCGCCTCGTTCCGTGCCAGACAGCAGGCTCCCTTCAGGAACAGCCAGCGAGCCTGCTCGACAGACGGACGGGCATTCGTCCGTTCGAGCAGAACGCCGACCAGTGAGAGTGAATGTTCGGCCCGCAGGATCAGGTTCTCTTCGACTTCGACCGATGCCATCGCCAGGCCGACGCGGATGCGGTCAATGCGGCGGGAAGTCTGTGTCGCCTCTTCGATCGCGAGGGACTCCCGGTAGCAGTCGTGGGCGGCGCGAAACCGCTGGCGGACCATTTCGCAGTCGCCCTGCAGCTCCTTCCAGCGCGCCCTTTGCAGGCGTGTCGACTCTGCGTGGCCGGCCAGCCAGTCCCACCACCGACTGGCCCGTTCGAAGGCTCCCACTTCGCGGGACAGTTCGGCCGTCTGTCGGCAAAGGATCGCGGTTCCCCGACCGGACCCCTGTCGCGTTGCCACCGCACACAGGACGTCGCGATGGAGCACGGTCGCGCAGCCGTCTTCGTCCTCGCGGACCGCCTCTGCGACCAGCGTGGCCATCGACGTCAGAAATCTCGACGCCGGTACGACCGCCCGCAGCAGCCCGTGGACCGCCTGGGGGAACGTGACGGCAGCGTCATCGTCACACGACTCGATGAGTCCCGATTCACGCAGCCAGAGGACGGTTGCTTCGTCGCCCGAACGGCCTTCGAGCAATCGCTTCAGCGGGATGTTCTCGCGGTCATGCAGGCTGGCCCGCGTCAACATGCCGATTGCGTCCGTCGCCGGCGGTGCCATGTCGACTGCCAGTCGCATCAGGCGGCCCAGCGTCGACGATGCCGGCGAATCGGGACGAACGTCGACCTGCGCCAGACAATCGGCCAACTGTGGCAACGTCATCTTGTGCTGTCGGATGAGCACGGCGGCAATGCGGCTGCTGATCGGATGGTCACAGAGCTCAAGGCCCAGTTCCACCGCTGCCGCCGCGTCATCTCCCTCTCCGCCAATGCGTCCCGCCTCGGCGAGCAGGAGCTGCGTGGCATCCCGTGCGGTCCAGGCCGGCACGTTGACGCGCTGGGGAAACTCGTCGAGGTGGGCAGTCGACTGAGGGATCAGGATGACGCGACCGACGCCCAGTCCGTCGACCGTTTCGCGAATCAGATCGAAGTCCGCGATGTCATCGATGATCAGCGTGAAGTCGTCCTGTTCGTGCAGCCACCGCCTGAGCCCCTGCACGGGATCGGTCTGTCGCCGCACATGCCGCTCGTTGTGCTTCAGCAGTGCATGCAGTCTCTGCAGACCGGCGAACCAGGCAAGTTCGGAATCGGCCCGCAGTTCGATAAGGGGCGCGGACGAGGGGCTGGCATGCCGCTGGCGTCCCACGAGACCGGCCAGCGACGTTCGTGCCGAGCATCGACCGGGAGACTCCGGCACGAGCGTCACCGTCTGCTCGCGCTGCAGCAGTGCGAGCAGCGCGGCTGCCAGTTTCGCACGACCGGTTGGCGGTGTGTCTGTCGCCTGGTTCGATTGGATGCTGCTCATGGTAAAACGGATCTCTTCCATTGCCGTGATCGACCGGCGGGAGTTCGTCGCAACGCGGGCACGCTCATGTCGGTTCATCCCCGCCAATCCAGTCGACAACCCACGCTTCGCTGCCGTCCGCCTCGTCGTCTTCGTCCGGCGGCGTTGCGAGCGGCTGATCGTCCGGGCCCAGGTGATTCCGCTCTGGCGGTCTCTGGACGGCCTGCCGGAGTTCGCCCTGCAGTTCCTTGAGCAGTTCGACGTCGTCGGTCGTGAAGACCGCCCCGGCGACCTTGTGCTTGAGCTGCGAGAGGCAACTCTCGTAGCGAACCCGGTCGTCGCCACGGATTGCCCCCCGCGCCACCGCCTCCCGGAGTAGCGCCGTTCCCCGGGAAAGCTCCTGCAACATGCTCTGCTCCATCCAGCCGAGCAGCTCGCGCCGGACGGCGGTCAGTTCCGTGTGCTCCGATTCGGTCCAGACATCCAGGCTGAGCAGCTTCTGCGTCGCGGAGTGATTCCCCTGATCACAATGCAGCTGAAACGCCATCCGCCAGTCCGGCTGTGGACCGGTCAGCGATCTCAGGATCTCTTCTTCGAGAACGGTCGCCGAACACTGCGGCTCCCAGTCCGCGTCGAGCATCAGCGTCGGCACTTTCAGCAGCTCTCCCTGCAACAGATGCCGAAGGTCCGGTTCGCGTTCCGGGGCGGCGGTTGCTGGATCGACGAGGTCACGCACCTGCGTGACCGCACGGACCAGGCAGGCCAGTCCCATCTGCAGGACTTCTGCGGATGCGATCGCCATCGCGTCGTTAAGTTCACGCAGAACCGACTCGTGCCGTTCGCAGACTTCGCTGCGAATCTCGTCGATCGCGGGCAACAGCACCGGTCCCTGATCGCGTCCCATCAGCGCTGCCGCCGAAGTCGCCTGCTGGACAAAGGACCGCACATCCTGCAACAGCGAGGCAATCTGACGATCTCCCTCCGGATCCTGACTGCGCCGGTTCCCGCCCGGCAGCAGTTCGGACTCGCGGAGCGCCTTGAGAAGCCGGCGGGATTCGGCCAGCTGTTCCCACTGCCCCTGCATGAGGGGAGCGACAATCGCATCGATGGCCCGCTGGGCCGCCTGCCACCGCATCCAGCGATAAACGCGCTCGGGTTCCCGTCGGGCAGCGGTCTGGCGGACGCTCCAGTGCCCCCGCATGAAGAGTTGCTCGGCAACCTCGTACTCGAGACGGCCCGCGATGAACTTCTGATGCCAGCGTGTCACCTCGGCCTGCAGGTCGGCCAGCCGACGGTCGTGATTGACCGTGCCGGTCTCCTTCTTGAATGCGTGAGGCAGCACCCCGCCGAGTTGTTCGCCGTACGTGGCGATCCGCACGCAGTAGTTGTAGAGGTTGCTGAAGCCGGGCCGCATCGGCATCGAGCGCAGGATGGCAGCGGCCCGCGTGGACGGAGCGATCAACGCGGCCCTCAGCGCACAGGCACAGACGAGAAACTGGATCGCGTCCTCGGTGGGAGAGTCGTCGTCTCCCGGCCGATACTGGCTGAGTGAGCGCGTCAGGTCCGCGGCCAGTCGCCCCTGTGGAAACATCACATGCGGACTGACCGACCAGGCCCGTAGCAGCCAGGCCGGGATGTGCTCGACGGATGCGTCGTTCTCGTTCCCCAGGGCGAGGTGATAGGCCAGCCCGGTTCGCTCTTCGAGCACCAGCCGCACAACCAGGTGGTCGATCTCGCGTCGCTGCGCGTCTCCACTGGCATCCATGGCAGCAATGGCCGACTCGACGATGGCCGCCGGAACGTCTTCGAAGTGCCCCTTGGGAATTCGCTGTGGCGTTGCGGTCTCGACGGACGGCGAGCGTCCCGTCAGCCGGATGCGGCCCGAATCGGTCTCGGGGTTGGCATCCCCGTCATCCGCAAAGACATTGTCGGAGGAGAACAGTTCTTCCGCCGGCCGAGCGGGAGCAGGATCGTCCGACGGAGCCACCGGAAAGATCGGACGGTCGACAACGAGGCGTTCGGGATCGGGCCGGGTCTCTTCGGCAACCGGTTGACTCGTCAGCTTTCCCCGAGCCGCCGCGATTGCCAGCGTACGACCGTAAGTTTCGGTCACCGCCTCATCCAGGCGGGACCACTCGTCATCACTGAGGGTATCGGCCTGTTCGATGAGCCGCAGGAGGGACAGCCACGCGGGAGGTGACACACTGAGCGTTTCGACTTCTGCGGCAATCGCATCCGCGTTCCGGCTGCTCAGGGTGTCGAGCCACTGGCTCGCCTGGGAGCGGGCCGCAACCAGCGGAGCGAACTCGGGCTCGTCCACATGACGGACGGCCTGAACGCGCGAGTTCAGATCCCCGGCCCGGGAGAGCAGAGTCTGTTTGCGGCTGGCGTGCTCGAGTTGATCGATCGACCAGACGCCCGACTCCAGTTCTCCATCGTGGACCGATCCGGTCGCCTGAATCTCCCGGGTCAGTTCGTTCAGACGCTCTTCCCAGTCCGCCAGCCGTGTGACCAGACCGATCTCCGGGCACCGACCATCGGCGTCGAGCTGTTCGGCCGCCGCATCCAGCGCATCCGCCAGTTCCGCGGCATCGGTCCTCAACCGGTCCAGCCGGGACATTCGGGTATCGCTCAGGTCAATCATGCCACACCATCCTCAGTGGGTCTCCCTGCCGGGTCACTCGGATTGCCGGATCGTGAAGTCGCAATCTGCCGGACAGCCCGCGGGCGCCAGGGCTGTCACAAGGGCTGCGATGGATCTCGTGCACCGTCAGTCGTCGACGGCCATGGAGTGGATGCTGTCTCCCTCGACGAGGTCGTGAGTGACGTCGCCCGGCTCAGCCCCA
>ENA-ORCW01000838-ORCW01000838.1-marine-metagenome-genome-assembly--contig:-NODE-838-length-10508-cov-3.769341_pt1 | contig 10508 bp, 9 predicted proteins | sample MGYA00237784_ERZ508517 | MGnify/ENA primary metagenome ERZ508517 (study PRJEB26187, sample SAMN06268979) | marine metagenome | isolation source: Tt ae E1 feedstock associated aerobic enrichment on... | reverse complement strand
CGATGCCGATCGGGAAGGCGCCGACCCGGAATTCGCGATCACCGGCCCGGCACGTGCCGCGGCTGGTTTCGCGGCCGAGCCCCTCGCGGGCGAGACAGCTCATGAAGTTCTCGGCGTCGTAGTCGATCTGGAAACCGACGAGATCGTAGGCGGTGAACGCCTCAAGCAGCCGCCGGTGCCACGGCATGGCGAAGAACACGTCGGGCGGCGGGAAGGGAATGTGGAGGAAGAAGCCGATCTTGTTGGTGACGCCACGGGCGCGGAGCTCGGCGGCCAGCGGGATCAGGTGGTAGTCCTGCACCCAGATCGTGTCGTCGGGCCGGAGCTGCGAAGCCAGCACCCGGGCAAAGAAGGCGTTGACGCGGAAATAACCGGTGATGTCGCGCCGGTCGAAGTCGACGAGGTCGAGCCGGTAGTGGAGGAGCGGCCACAGCGCCCGGTTCGCGAAGCCGCTGTAGTATTCCTCGAGGTCGCGCTGGGTCAGGTCGACCAGCAGGAACTCGATGTTGTCCTCCCGCCGGGTCTTGACGTTGTCGCTGTCGGTGGCCGCCCCAATCCGCATGTGGCCCTGCCGGGGCAGGAGCATTGCATCTCCTCAAACGAGGCATTCGACCTGGCGGATCTGCCGGCAAGTATTGTTATTGAGGGCGGTGGCTATATTGCCGTTGAGTTCGCCAATATTTTCCACGGTCTCGGGGTCGAAACGACTCTGGTCTATCGCGGCAAGGAAATTCTTTCGCGCTTCGATCAGGATCTGCGCCGTGAACTCCACAATGCAATGGAAGCCAAGGGCATCAGGATTCTCTGCCAGGATGTGCTCACCAAAGTGGAGAAGCGCGGCGACGGTGATCTTCTCGCGCAACTGAAATCCGGACAGACGCTGCAGGCCGGGCAAATCATGCTCGCCATCGGTCGCATTCCCAATACCGAGGGTCTGGGCCTAGAGGCTGCCGGTGTCGAGACGGGCAAGGCCGGTGAGATCGTCGTCGATCAATATTCGCGCACCAATGTCGAGAATATCTGGGCTTTGGGCGATGTCACGAACCGCGTTCAGCTCACGCCGGTGGCAATCCACGAGGCCATGTGCTTCATCGAGACCGAATACAAGAACAACCCGACCGAGGTGGATCACGACACGATTGCCACCGCTGTCTTCTCGCAGCCTGAAATCGGCACGGTGGGGCTCTCGGAGGACGATGCCGCCAAACGCTTCGATACACTGGAGATCTACCGCGCCAGCTTCCGTCCCATGCGGCATACGCTCTCGGGACGGCAGGAAAAAATGCTCATGAAACTGGTGGTTGACGGTGAGAGCCGGCGTGTGCTCGGTGCGCATGTGATGGGCCCGGATGCGGGCGAGATGGCACAGCTTTTGGGCATTCCTCTGAAGGCGCGCCTGTCGAAGGACGATTTTGATCGAACCATGGCGGTCCATCCTTCCGCTGCCGAGGAACTAGTCACTATGTACAAACCCACCTATCGCGTTGTGAAGGGCGAGCAGGTCGACTGAGATGCAAAACAATGCAGGCGAGGGCGGTCTGGTTGCGTATTTCGGCTACGGGTCGCTCGTCAATCGCAATACCCTTCGTACCGAGATTGTCGACGCTCTGCCGGCACGTTTGAAGGGGTGGCGGCGCCAATGGGTGCGTCGGGACGAGGAAAGCAACCGGGCGCTTTTGAGCGTGCGGCGCGATCCCGCCTCCGTTATTGACGGTCTGTTGGTAATCGACCGGGCGGAGAATTTGCCGGCTGTCGACTTGCGAGAAGAACGCTATCGGCGCGTGCGGCTTGCATCCACCGATCTGGAACTGTCGGCCGCCGAATTGCCTGCTGGCTGCCCACTTCATGTTTACGAAGCCGCCGCGCTTTATGCGCCTGCGCAGCTTGAAATCATCCAGTCCTACCTCGATGCCGTTCTCCAGGGCTTCCTGCGCGAATACGGGCGCGCCGGCGTCGAGCGTTTTGTTGCGGAGACCGATGGCTTCTCGGCGACGGTTCTTGCTGATCGCAAGACGCCGAGTTACCCGCGTTCGGTGACGCTCGGCGCCGAAGAAGAAGCTTACTTCGATGCGCTTTTGATGCAAAAAGTCGCTGGATTTGCATCTTTCGTGCGCTAGTGTTTCCTCATCGCCACAATTGCAGGCTAGCATCGATCGCTTCCTTTGGTTAAGAAAGCGGCCTTCCGGTATCCGTCTTGGAGATTTCAGCGGATAGAGGGCATGATCCTGTAGCAACTGTCGAGTAAGCAAGATGACGAAGTGGTCGCCGAATTCGTGGAGAAACAAGCCTATCCTGCAGGTTCCGGCTTATCCGGATGCAGCCGCCCTGGCCGAGGTCGAGGCGCGCATGTCCACGTATCCGCCGCTCGTTTTTGCGGGCGAGGCGCGCAAGCTCAAGAAGCAGCTCGCCGCCGTTGCAGAGGGCAATGGATTCCTGCTCCAGGGTGGTGATTGCGCCGAAAGCTTCGCCGAGCACGGCGCGGACAACATACGCGACTTTTTCCGTGCCTTTCTTCAGATGGCTGTGGTGTTGACCTATGCTGGTTCGCAGCCCGTTGTGAAGGTCGGCCGTATTGCCGGCCAGTTCGCCAAGCCGCGTTCATCCGACAACGAGACCAAGGGCGATGTCGTCTTGCCGAGCTATCGGGGCGACATCATCAATGGCATCGAATTTGACGAGGCCTCGCGCATTCCCGATCCGGCGCGTCAGGAAATGGTCTACCGCCAATCGGCTGCGACGCTGAACCTTCTGCGCGCTTTCGCGCAAGGCGGTTTCGCCAATCTGGAGAATGTTCACAAATGGATGCTGGGCTTCCTGTCCGACAGCCCGCAGGCCGAGCGTTACCAGGAACTGGCAAACCGCATTTCCGAAACAGTGGATTTCATGCGCGCCATCGGGATCACCGGCGAAAGCACACATGCGCTGCGCGAGACGGATTTCTACACCAGCCACGAAGGCCTGCTTCTGGGCTACGAGGAGGCACTGACGCGCGTCGATTCCACCTCCGGCGATTGGTATGCCACGTCTGGTCACATGATCTGGATTGGTGATCGTACACGTCAGCCCGATCACGCGCATGTGGAATATTGTCGGGGTATCAAGAACCCGCTCGGCCTCAAATGCGGTCCCTCGCTCTCTCCAGATGGGCTGATCGAATTGATCGACATTCTCAACCCGGAGAACGAGCCTGGTCGCCTGACCCTGATCGCCCGCTTCGGTGCGGAAAATGTGGGCGAATACCTGCCCAAACTCATCCGCGCGGTTGAGAAGGAAGGGCGCAAGGTCGTCTGGTCCTGCGACCCCATGCACGGCAATACTGTTACCGCCGCAGGCTACAAGACCCGACCCTTCGACCGAATCCTCAAGGAGGTGCAGACGTTTTTCGAGGTGCACCGCGCCGAAGGCTCACATCCTGGCGGTTTGCATGTGGAGATGACCGGCAAGAACGTCACCGAATGCACAGGCGGTGCGCGCGCTATACGCGATGAAGAACTGCGGGATCGTTATCACACCCATTGCGACCCGCGCCTCAATGCCGATCAGGCGCTCGAGTTGTCTTTCCTGGTGGCGGAGCTTCTGAAACGGGATCGCGAAGTTTTGCCGGCTGGTAAGGTCGCCAATGGCTGAAACGGGCTTGAGGCTTAGCTTCAGGCATTGTTGATGTCGTTTGCGGCATGCAACTGGTAATCATGGTTCCGGAAACCTCTAAACCGTTCTCGGAGAAAAACCATGACGAAACAACAAGGCGGATCGTGTCTATGCGGCACGGTCCGTTTTCGCACCAAGGGGGCGCTTCGCGGTGTCGTCTATTGTCACTGCTCCCAGTGCCGGAAACAGACCGGACTTTATTACGCCGCGACGGACGTCGATATCTGCAACTTGACGATCGACGGCGAAGACAGTCTTGCCTGGTATGCAGCGTCCGATTTTGCCCGGCGCGGTTTTTGCAGGACCTGCGGTTCCGCGCTGTTCTGGAAGCGCAACGGCGCCGACAAAATCTCCATCCTCGCCGGCGCATTCGATCTGCCTTCCGGTCTGATTGCGGAAAGTCATATTTTCGTGGCCGATAAAGGCGATTTCTATGCTATCGCCGATGAGTTGCCGCAATATGCGCGCAGCAGTCCCGATGTCGTCGTCGCGGAGAGTGCCGCTCAGGAATGACCGATCTGCCAGAAGCGCTTAAGCTTGAGACGCGTACCGGCCTGCCGGCGGATTTGCGCTATCTCGTTGACAAGTACCCGCGCGAGGGGTGGTGGGAACATCCCAATCTCGGCGAGATGGCGCAATTTTGGTTGCAGCGTCACGATATGTTTCGTGAGCTTGGCGGGATGTTGAAGACCAGTGCGGGCGACTATCGGGAAGGCAAGCTGGCGCCTCACGACTTCGCTGCCTGGTTCGCGCCTCGCCTGTGTTTCTTCCTGCAGCAGCTTCATGGGCACCATCAGATCGAGGATCTCCACTATTTCCCCGTTTTCGAGAAGGCGGAGACACGTATGAAGCGCGGATTCGAGCTTCTCGACAACGATCACCACGTCATCCACGAGGCACTCGGACGCAACGCTGAAACCGGGAGCCGGTTTCTGCAGGCACTCCAATCGGATCACGACCGACAGCGCTTTGCGGGCGATGCCTATGCCATGGAGAACGAGGCGTTGCTCAACATGCTTCTGCGTCATCTGGAAGACGAAGAGGATTTGATCATCCCCCTCATTCTGGATCGCAGCGAGGAGGGGCTTGGCGTCGGTCTCTGATCTCCGACCGCGTGTTGCAAGCATGGGATGCAGAGGCTACACGCTTTAGGCACCCAGAAGTCCTTGCCTCACTGAACAGGAACGTCATGGTCTCCAAGTCTGTCCCCTCCGACATTCTGCGCATCGCCACCGCTCAGCTTAATCCGGTCGTCGGAGATGTCGCTGGAAATCTTGCCAAGGCGCGCGAGGCGCGGGCGGACGCCGCGCGCCAAGGGGCCGACCTGGTTCTGTTTACAGAGCTTTTCATCGCTGGCTATCCACCGGAAGATCTGGTGTTGAAACCCGCCTTTGTGAATGCGTGCGAAGAGGCTGTGCGCGCATTCGCCGAAGATACGAAAGATGGCGGTCCGGGCGTCATTATCGGTGTACCTTTGAAACGGGAAAGCGGCCTCCACAATGCGGTCATGGTGCTCGATGGCGGCAAGGTGATCGCCGAACGCTTCAAACTGGATCTGCCCAATTACGGCGAATTTGACGAGAAACGCGTTTTCCAACCGGGACCGGATATGCCGGGACCGGTTAATTTCCGCGGCGTCCGCATCGGCATTCCGGTCTGTGAAGACATCTGGGGCGAACTCGACGTGTGCGAGACGCTGGCCGAATCGGGCGCCGAGTTGCTTCTTGTGCCCAATGGCTCGCCTTATTATCGCGGCAAGGTGGAAGTGCGTCATCAGGTGGTCATCCGCCAGGTGATCGAAAGTGGACTGCCGATACTTTACGCCAATCAACTTGGCGGACAGGATGAGCTCGTTTTCGACGGTGCATCCTTTGCCATTCAGGCGGACAAATCTTTGGCGTTCCAAATGAGCCAGTTCGAGGAGGCCGTCTCAGTCTCCACCTGGAAACGGGAGGGGGAGGGCTGGCGCTGCGATGACGGTCCCATGTCGAAGATTCCCGAGAAGGAAGAAGCCGATTACCGCGCCTGTATGCTGGGGCTGCGCGACTATGTGAACAAGAACGGCTTTAAGAATGTGGTTCTCGGGCTCTCCGGCGGAATCGATTCCGCGATTTGTGCCGCGCTTGCCGTTGATGCGCTGGGCGAAGAGCGGGTGCGCTGCATCATGATGCCATACCGTTATACCTCGCAGGATTCGCTAAAAGACGCGGAAGCCTGCGCTCGTGCTCTCGGTTGCCGCTACGACATGGTCCCGATCTTTGAACCTGTCGAAGGTTTTTCTGGTGCGCTCGCTCAGCTCTTCGAAGGCACCGATGAAGGCGTAACGGAGGAGAATCTGCAGAGTCGCACTCGTGGTACGATCCTGATGGCAGTCTCCAATAAATTTGGTTCCATGGTCGTCACCACCGGCAATAAATCGGAGATGTCGGTGGGTTACGCCACGCTCTATGGCGATATGAATGGTGGCTTCAATCCCATAAAGGACGTCTACAAAATGCAGGTCTATGCCCTGTCTGCCTGGCGCAACACCACCGTGCCGCCTGGCGCGTTGGGGCCTTCGGGTGAGGTCGTTCCGCAAAACATCATCGACAAGGCGCCGTCTGCTGAACTGCGCCCTGATCAGACGGATCAGGATTCGCTACCGCCTTATCCGGCTCTGGACGACATTCTGGAATGTTTGGTCGAAGGCGAGATGAGCGTCGATGCGATTGTTGCGCGCGGCCATGACCGCGAGACCGTGCATCGGGTTGAGCATTTGCTTTATATCGCCGAGTACAAGCGCCGACAGGCCGCGCCTGGCGTGAAAATCACTCGGAAAAATTTCGGTCGGGATCGACGTTATCCGATCACAAACAGATTCAGGGACCGGTCATAAGGTGTTGTTCAATAGGGATAATAGTCGCTTTTGATGGATGGCAATTGTCTGCGCCGGAACGGTTCGAGGGCGGTTCGGCGCTTATACCGGTGGGCGTCTGATCGATCTCACCGGCATTGAACCGGCGTTTCGAACCGTCAGTCTGTTTTGTCTGGCCGCTGCTGTGCTTTTCACAGTGACTCTGCCCCATCGCTCGCAAACCGCGTAGAGACGAGGGAGGCCGAACCCTCCCTCAAAACGCATCAGTCTTCTTGGTCGGTTGCCGGTTTTGCCTTTTCCAGTTCAGTGCGTGTTGAATAAACCCGGTCGACGAGACCCCAGTCGCAGGCTTCCTGCGCGGTCATGAAGAAGTCGCGATCGAGCGTGCGTTCCACTTCTTCTTCGCTGCGCCCGCAATGCTCAGAATACAGCCGGATCATGCGCCGTTTGAGCTTCAATATGTCTTCTGCGTGACGCTGTACGTCTGAGGCCTGTCCGCGGAAGCCTCCAGAAGGCTGATGCAGCACAACGCTGGCATTGGCGAGGGCGGCGCGCCGGCCGGGCTCACCCGACATCAGCAGAAAGGACCCCATGGAGCCGGCAGTGCCCATACAGACTGTGGCCACGGGGCTGTTGATGAAGCGCATGGTATCGTAGATGGCAAAGCCGCTCGACACCACACCGCCTGGCGAGTTGATGTAAAAGGAAATCTCACGCTCGGGATTTTCCGATTCCAGAAACAGAAGCTGCGCGCAGATAAGCGCAGCCGAATCGTCGTTCACCTCGCCATTGAGGAAGATGATCCGCTCCCGCAGGAGCCTTGAGTAAATGTCGAAGGAACGTTCGCCTCTCGGCGATTGCTCCACGACCATGGGGACGAGCGCCATCGTGTCGCGCATGCGCGATCTCCTTGTCTTCGATTTTCGTGTTGTGGAGCCTCAGGCGGCGCGCGCCATCGGCACTCCATTGCTGTTGGCCGCTGCTGGCGGCACCGTACCGGCGCTATGGGTCAGACGAAACCACGTATTGCCGTCGGGCATAGGACCGATCTCGAAGGTGACCAGCGTGTCCGGCGCATTCGTTTCGTCATCGCGCCAAGCATAGCGCACGCGTGAGTATGGCTCGGTGTCGAGCATTTCGTAAGCTGGGCCGGTTTTTCCGTCACCGCATTCGCCCAGCCAGCTCGCCGCGAGCTCAGGAATCGTTAGCGCGCGCCAGACCTTCTCTGGCGAAGAGTCCAGAACGTATTCCAGGACAATGTTTTCGCTTGTTTTTTTCTCGTTGGCGTCGCTCATTGGTCCATCTCCTTGAGCAGCGTTTTGAGTTTGTCGACCCGTTCGGGCCAGAAGGCGCGGTAGCGGGCGAGCCAGTCGACGACGGGAGCCATTCCGTCCGGCCTGATGCTGTAGCGCATCTGTCGTCCGGCTTTTTTTTCCTCGATCAATCCGGCACTGCGCAGCACTGCAATGTGTTGTGAGACCGCTGGCTGCGACATCGCTAGGCCTTCGCGCAGTTCCGTCGCATTGCGTTCGCCGTCACTCAAGCGCTCCAACAACTGCCTCCGTGTCGGATCTGCCAAGGCTCTGAAAATATCCGATTCAGTCATGCTGATAGATAAGTCGATTCTTATGTTTTTTGCAAGAGCGCTGGATTAATCCCTGAAACCGTTACGGCCATTGCGATATCTGCAACGGCGTCTAGGATGCACAAAACCGCCACCGTGGCCTTTCCGTGGCTCGGGCCGACAAGCACCAGAGTTCCATTCATGTCCTATCTGATCTTTCTCCGCGAAAACGCGCGTTGGCTTGCGGGCGGCTTTCTTCTCACGCTGTTTTCTTCCTTCGGTCAGACGTTCTTCATCTCGTTGTCGGCTGGCGATATCCGCGCCGAGTACGGTCTTTCACACGGTGCATTCGGGACGCTTTACATGCTGGCGACACTGGCCAGCGCTTTCACCTTGCCGCGTCTCGGTCAGATCGTTGATCGTTATTCGGCGCGAAGAGTCACTTTCATCATCATTCCGCTTTTAGCGCTCGCCTGTGTGTCGATGACGCTGTCGCATTCCATCGTCGTCCTGGTGGTTACGATCTACATGCTGCGCCTGTTCGGGCAGGGGATGATGACGCACAATTCTCTGACGGCGATGGGCCGATGGTTTTCCGCCCAGCGTGGCCGTGCCGTTTCCGTCGCCACGCTGGGGCACAATGTCGGTGAGGCGATCCTGCCGCTGAGCTTCGTTGCTGTCGCTGCCCTTGTCGGCTGGCGCAACAGTTGGATCATCGCCGCCGTGCTTCTGCTCATCTTCGCGCTGCCGGTCATCTCCGGTCTGATAGCGGTGGAGCGTGCTCCGCGCGCCAGCGATCCGGCGGCGCGCAAAAGCCTGGTGCGCGACTGGACGCGCGGCGAAGTGGTGCGTGATCCGGTTTTCTACCTGCTGCTGCTCGGTGTCATGGCGCCGGGGTTCATCGGCACCACCATCTTCTTCCACCAGATTTATCTGGTGGAATTGCGCGGCTGGTCGCTAGAGGTTTTTGCATCCTCTTTCACCTTCATGGCATCCATGACGGTCATCTTTGCGCTGATCTCCGGACAGTTGATCGACCGTTTCTCTGCTGTCGCCTTGTTGCCGGGCTTCCTTGTTCCGCTCGGAGCGGCCTGTCTCATTCTTGCTGGCAGCGAGGCCCAGTGGAGCGCCTTTGCCTTCATGGGGCTGATGGGCGTTTCTTATGGCTTCTCTTCGACCCTGTTCGGAGCGCTCTGGCCGGAGGTCTACGGTATCCGACATCTCGGCTCGATCCGCGCGTTGACGGTGGCCATCATGGTCTTCGCCACGGCGATGGGACCAGGAATCACCGGTTTCCTGATCGACCGAGGTGTCAGCTATCCGCTACAGATCGGCATGATGGGGCTCTATTGCCTTGCCGCAAGTGCGATGCTTCTCGTTGTCTCGCGCGGTTTGAGTCTGCGTCTGCAAACCGCATGACGCCACGTTCTTCTTGCCAGATGCAACGCTTTTGGATACGCCCGCAAACATGACAGTTACCGTTCGTTTTGCGCCGTCTCCAACCGGCCACATCCATATCGGCAACACGCGCACCGCGCTCTTCAACTGGCTCTATGCGAAGAAGCATAGCGGGCGCTTCATCCTGCGCTTCGACGACACGGATGTGGAACGTTCGCGCCGCGAATATGCCGAAGGCATCGCTCAGGATTTAAGCTGGCTCGGCGTCGTTCCCGATCAGAAAGTCGCGCAGTCGGCACGTTTCGACCGGTACGACGCAGCGGCCGAAAAATTGAAAGCGGCCGGCCTTCTTTATCCATGTTACGAGACGCCGGAAGAACTGGAGCGCCGGCGCAAGATCCGACTGTCCCGCCGCCTGCCACCTGTTTATGGGCGCGAGGCGCTAAAACTCACCGATGAGGAGAAGGCTGCGTTCGAAGCTGAGGGGCGCAAAGCGCACTGGCGTTTCCTTCTGCCCAATTTTACCGGCGATCCCTTCGCAACCGGCCGCACCGATGTGCACTGGGACGATGTGGTGCGAGGGCCCCAGACGGTGGATCTGGCGTCCATGTCCGATCCGGTTCTCATCCGCGCCGACGGCACCTATCTATACACCCTGCCTTCCGTGGTTGACGACATCGACCTCGGCGTGACTCATATCATCCGAGGCGACGATCACGTTACCAACACCGGTGCGCAGATTGCCTTGTTCAAGGCGCTGGGCGCAGAACCGCCGGCCTTTGGACACCACAATCTGCTGACCACGGTGTCCGGTGAGGGGCTTTCCAAACGCACCGGCGCGCTCTCCGTGGCGAGCCTGCGCGAAGCTGGCGTTGAACCGATGGCGGTGGCGTCGCTGGCTGTCCTGATAGGCACATCGGAAAATGTTACTGCGGCCTCTTCCATGGAGGAGCTGACCGCGCTGTTCGATCCCACCTCAACATCGAAATCTGCTGCGAAGTTCGATCCCGGCGAGCTTTCCGGGCTCAGCCGTTATATCATCCA
>ENA-ORCW01000837-ORCW01000837.1-marine-metagenome-genome-assembly--contig:-NODE-837-length-10521-cov-3.889697_pt1 | contig 10521 bp, 7 predicted proteins | sample MGYA00237784_ERZ508517 | MGnify/ENA primary metagenome ERZ508517 (study PRJEB26187, sample SAMN06268979) | marine metagenome | isolation source: Tt ae E1 feedstock associated aerobic enrichment on... | reverse complement strand
ACTTCTCGCCCTGGGTGATCAGGCCGTCATTGTACTGCTGCTCGTATTCCTTGGCGAGCGCTTCGGTCTCGGCCACCAGGTTCTCCTTGGTGTCCGGGATGACCATGTCGTCCTTGCCAAAGGAAATACCGGCACGGCATGCGTGTCCGAAGCCAAGCTGCATGACGCGGTCGCAGAAAATAACCGTCTCTTTCTGACCGCAGTGACGATAGACCGTATCGATCATCTTGGAGATGTTCTTCTTGGTCAGTTCCTGGTTGCAGATATCGAACGGCACATTGTGGTTCTTCGGCAGAAGCTCGCCGACGATCATGCGGCCAGGGGTCGTCTCATGGATCTGCGATACGGAGTTGCCCTCCGCGTCGACAGTCTTGAACCGGCCCTTGATCTTGGTGTGCAGCGTGACAACACCGGTCTCGAGCGCGTGATGAAGCTCGCCCATGTCGGCAAACACCATCCCCTCACCCGGCTCGTTCTGGTTCATAATGGACAGGTAGTAGAGTCCGAGAACCATATCCTGCGACGGCACGATAATCGGCGCGCCGGAGGCCGGATGCAGAATGTTGTTGGTCGACATCATCAGGACGCGCGCTTCAAGCTGCGCTTCGAGCGACAGCGGTACGTGAACGGCCATCTGGTCGCCGTCGAAGTCGGCGTTGAACGCGGTACAGACCAGCGGATGAAGCTGGATCGCCTTACCCTCGATCAGCACGGGCTCGAACGCCTGAATGCCCAGACGGTGAAGCGTCGGCGCGCGGTTCAAAAGAACCGGATGCTCGCGGATCACCTCATCCAGGATATCCCAGACTTCCGGCTTTTCCTTCTCGACCAGCTTCTTCGCCTGCTTGACGGTGGACGAATAGCCCTTCGCGTCGAGACGTGCGTAGATAAACGGCTTGAAAAGCTCCAGCGCCATCTTCTTCGGCAGGCCGCACTGGTGCAGCTTCAGTTCCGGACCGGTCACGATGACCGAACGGCCGGAATAGTCGACGCGCTTGCCGAGCAGGTTCTGACGGAAGCGGCCCTGCTTGCCCTTGAGCATGTCGGAGAGCGACTTCAGCGGACGCTTGTTGGCACCCGTGATGACGCGGCCACGGCGACCGTTGTCGAACAGCGCGTCGACGGCCTCCTGAAGCATACGCTTCTCGTTGCGAATGATGATGCCCGGCGCGCGCAGCTCGATCAGCCGCTTCAGACGGTTGTTACGATTGATAACGCGACGGTAGAGGTCGTTCAGGTCGGACGTCGCGAAGCGGCCACCATCCAGCGGAACCAACGGGCGCAGGTCCGGCGGAATGACCGGAACGATCTTCATAATCATCCATTCCGGACGATTGCCCGACTCCAGGAAGTTCTCGACCACCTTGAGGCGCTTCAAGAGCTTCTTCTGCTTGAGTTCGGAGGTCGTGGAGGCCAGCTCCGAACGCAGATCGCCCGCGATCTTGTCCAGATCCATATCCTGCAGAAGGTGATGGATCGCTTCAGCGCCGATCATGGCGGTGAACTGGTCTTCGCCATACTCGTCGACCGCAATCAGATACTCTTCTTCGGAAAGAAGCTGGTTCTCCTTGAGTGCCGTCAAGCCCGGCTCGGTCACGATGTAGTTCTCGAAATAGAGAACCCGCTCGATGTCCTTCAGGGTCATATCGAGCAGCGTGCCGATGCGCGAAGGCAGCGACTTCAGAAACCAGATGTGAGCGACGGGCGCGGCCAGTTCGATGTGGCCCATGCGCTCGCGACGCACTCGAGAGAGCGTGACTTCAACGCCGCACTTCTCGCAGATAACGCCCTTGTATTTCATGCGCTTGTACTTGCCGCACAGGCATTCGTAATCCTTTATGGGACCGAAAATGCGCGCGCAGAACAAGCCGTCACGTTCGGGTTTGAACGTACGGTAGTTGATGGTCTCGGGCTTTTTGATCTCGCCATACGACCAGGACAGAATTTTCTCGGGGCTAGCGAGAGAAATCCGGATCGAATCGAAAGTCTGTGCCGGCGCCTGAGGGTTGAAAAGATTCATGACCTCTTGGTTCATGCCGATCTCCTTTTCGGGACGCATCGTCCCTTTTCAAACTTCGGTGAAGATTGCCACCGCCTGCTTCACCGGTTCAAATGCTCGGTCGCAATGCTGCCTTGCGAACGACGATTGTGTGTCGCGGGCAAACCCCGCGACACACGATAAAGCTTATTCCGCCGCATCCGGCAGTTGCTCGGCCTCAGCCGGGTCAATGCGGGAGTTTTCAAGCTCCACATTGAGGCCGAGAGAGCGCATTTCCTTGACGAGAACGTTAAAGCTCTCCGGAATGCCCGCCTCGAACGTGTCGTCGCCGCGCACGATGGCTTCGTAGACCTTGGTGCGGCCGGCCACGTCGTCCGACTTGACCGTCAGCATTTCCTGCAGCGTGTAGGCCGCGCCATAGGCTTCCAGCGCCCAGACCTCCATTTCGCCGAAGCGCTGGCCGCCGAACTGCGCCTTACCGCCCAGCGGCTGCTGGGTAACGAGCGAGTACGGTCCGATCGAACGGGCGTGGATCTTGTCGTCCACCAGGTGATGCAGCTTCAGCATGTAGATGTAGCCCACGGTCACCTGACGATCGAACGGTTCACCCGTGCGCCCGTCGTAGAGGGTGACTTGGCCGCTGGTCTGCATGCCTGCCTGTTCCAACATGGTGTTCACGTCGGCCTCATGCGCACCGTCGAAGACCGGCGTGGCGATCGAAACGCCTCGGCGCATCTGCTCGCCCAGCCGCACGACGCTTTCGTCGTCATACTGACGAACAGGCTCGTTGCGATCATTCTCCGGAATGACGGACTCGATCGTCTGGCGCAGCGGTTTGATGTCGCCGCTATCCTTGTAGCTGTCGATCAGCTCGCCGATCTGCTGGCCCATCCCGGCACAGGCCCAGCCGAGATGCGTCTCGAGAATCTGACCGACATTCATGCGGCTCGGCACACCCAGCGGATTGAGCACGATGTCCACATGCTGGCCATCTTCCAGGAACGGCATATCCTCGACCGGCACGATGCGCGACACGACACCCTTGTTGCCGTGACGACCGGCCATCTTGTCGCCGGGCTGCATCTTGCGCTTCACGGCGACGAAGACCTTGACCATCTTCATGACGCCGGGCGGCATCTCGTCGCCGCGCTGCACCTTTTCGACCTTGTCCATGAAACGCTGCTCGAGCGCCTTCTTGGACTCGTCGTACTGCGCACGCAGGGCTTCAAGCGCCTCTTGAAGCTTTTCGTCGTCGACGGCGAATTGCCACCACTGCGAACGCGGATATTCGTCAAGCACTTCGGCGGACAGCGCACCACCCTTCTTGAAGCCCTTGGGGCCGGCGATGGCCTGCTTGCCGTTCAACATGTCGGCGAGACGCGCATAGACGTTGCGGTCGAGGATCGACTGCTCGTCGTCACGGTCCTTGGCGAGGCGTTCGATCTCCTCGCGCTCGATCGCCATCGCGCGCTCGTCCTTCTCCACGCCGTGGCGGTTGAAGACACGCACTTCCACGACCGTGCCATACGTGCCGGGCGGCATGCGCATGGAGGTGTCGCGAACATCCGACGCCTTCTCGCCGAAGATGGCGCGCAGGAGCTTTTCCTCCGGCGTCATTGGGCTTTCACCCTTCGGCGTGATCTTGCCGACGAGGATATCGCCCGGCTGAACTTCCGCACCGATATAGGTGATGCCGGCCTCGTCGAGGTTCTTCAGCGCTTCTTCCGAAACATTCGGAATGTCGCGTGTAATTTCTTCCGGCCCAAGCTTCGTGTCACGCGCCATCACCTCGAATTCCTCGATGTGAATGGAGGTGAAAACGTCATCGCGAACGATGCGCTCAGACAGAAGGATGGAGTCCTCGTAGTTGTAGCCGTTCCAGGGCATGAACGCGACGAGTACGTTGCGGCCCAGGGCCAGATCACCCAGATCCGTCGACGGACCGTCGGCAATGATGTCGCCCTTGTTCACCTGATCGCCCACGCGCACCAGCGGACGCTGGTTGACGCAGGTGTTCTGGTTCGAACGCTGGAACTTCATCAACCGGTAGATGTCGACGCCCGAACGCGATGCGTCTACGTCCTCCGTGGCGCGGATGACGATACGCGTCGCATCCACCTGATCGACCACGCCGGTGCGGCGGGCAGCAATCGCAGCGCCGGAATCGCGCGCCACGATCGGCTCCATGCCGGTGCCAACGAACGGCGCCTCGGCGCGCACCAATGGCACGGCCTGACGCTGCATGTTCGAGCCCATCAGTGCGCGGTTGGCGTCATCGTTCTCAAGGAACGGAATGAGCGCCGCGGCCACCGAAACGAGCTGCTTCGGCGACACGTCCATCAGGTCGACATTCTCGCGCGGCGCCATCATCACCTCGCCGGCATGGCGGCAGATGACGAACTCATCGGTAAAGCTGCCGTCGTCGCCGATCGTGGCGTTGGCCTGCGCAACGTAATGCTTGGCCTCTTCCATGGCGGAGAGATAGACCACGTCCTGCGTGACCTTGCCGTCGACGATCTTGCGATACGGGCTCTCGATGAAGCCGTACTTGTTGACGCGGGCGAAGGTGGCCAGCGAGTTGATCAGACCGATGTTCGGGCCTTCCGGCGTTTCGATCGGACAGATACGGCCATAGTGGGTCGGGTGCACGTCGCGCACCTCGAAGCCCGCACGCTCACGCGTCAGACCGCCCGGTCCAAGCGCCGAAAGGCGACGCTTGTGGGTGATCTCGGAGAGCGGGTTGGTCTGGTCCATGAACTGCGAGAGCTGCGAGGAACCGAAGAACTCGCGCACGGCGGCAGCCGCCGGCTTGGCGTTGATCAGGTCTTGCGGCATAACCGTGTCGATCTCGATCGACGACATGCGCTCCTTGATCGCGCGCTCCATGCGCAGAAGACCGACGCGGTACTGATTCTCCATCAGCTCGCCGACAGAACGCACGCGACGGTTGCCGAGATTGTCAATATCGTCGATCTCGCCTTTGCCGTCGCGCAGTTCGACCAGCGTCTTCACCACGGCGACAATGTCTTCCTTACGCAGGACGCGAACGGTGTCCTCTGCATCAAGCTCAAGACGCATGTTCATCTTCACACGACCGACGGCCGACAGGTCGTAACGTTCGGCGTCGAAGAACAGCGAATGGAACATCGCTTCGGCGGTCTCGAGTGTCGGCGGTTCGCAGGGACGCATGACGCGGTAGATGTCGAACAGCGCGTCCTGGCGCGACTCGTTCTTGTCGGCAGCCAGCGTGTTGCGGATATAGCCACCCACATTGACGTGGTCGATGTCGAGGAAGTGGGCTTCTGTGGCGCCCGTTTCGAGCAGCACTTTCAGTGTCTTCTCGTCAATCTCGTCGCCGGCCTCGAGGAAAATCTCGCCGGTTTCCGGATTGACGATGTCTTCGGCCAGATAATTGCCGAGCAGATCGTCTTCCGTTGCACGAATGGCTTTCAAGCCCTTCTCGGCAAGCTGTTTCGCCTGACGCGCGGTGATCTTCTTACCCGCCTCCACGACGACTTCGCCGCTGTCAGCGTCGATCAGATCGGCAGTCGCCTTCAAGCCTTTGAAACGCTCGACGGTATAGGGCACACGCCAGTTGTCACCGTCACGCTCGTAAGTGAGCTGATCGTAAAAAGTGGACAATATCTCTTCGCCGTCCATGCCCAGCGCCATCAACAGCGACGTTGCCGGCAACTTGCGGCGACGGTCGATGCGCGCATGGACGATGTCCTTGGCGTCGAACTCGATGTCGAGCCAGGAGCCACGATACGGGATCACGCGGGCGGCGAACAGAAGCTTGCCAGAGGAGTGCGACTTGCCCTTGTCGTGGTCAAAGAACACACCCGGCGAACGGTGCATCTGAGAAACGATGACGCGTTCGGTCCCGTTGACGATGAAAGTGCCGTTGGACGTCATGAGCGGCATATCGCCCATATAGACGTCCTGCTCCTTGATGTCCTTGATCGACTTGGCGCCGGTATCCTCATCGACATCAAAGACGATCAGGCGCAGCGTCACCTTCAGCGGCGCAGCGAAGGTCAGATCGCGCTGCCGGCACTCGTCCACATCGAACTTCGGATCCTCGAACTCGTATTTCACGAATTCGAGCATCGCCGTACCGGCGAAGTCCGAGATCGGAAACACCGATTTGAACACCGCCTGCAGCCCCTCGTCGAGGCGCCCGCCCTTGGGCTCCTCGACCATAAGGAACTGGTCATAGGATGCCTTCTGAACCTCGATCAGGTTCGGCATCTCCGCAACTTCCGGAATCTTTCCGAAAAATTTGCGTACCCGCCTGCGACCATTAAACGTTTGGGTCTCGGCCATCGTCGCTCCTTGCCCTGCCTGGCTTGCATGCACCACGTGAACCGCCATCCCGGCGGTCAATCCAAACGGATAAAAACCCGTTTCCTGAAAACCGCTTACGGCCCACAGGAAAGAGGTTTCAATTCCAAATCCGGTGTTCCGGTCCGCGCGGATCTGAAACCCGCGCGGACCGGACGCCGAATTACTTCAGCTCGACCTTGGCGCCTGCGCCTTCGAGCTGCTCTTTGATCTTGTCGGCTTCGTCCTTGGACACGCCTTCCTTGATTGCCTTGGGAGCGGACTCGACGAGGTCCTTTGCTTCCTTCAGGCCCAGGCCGGTGATGCCGCGGACTTCCTTGATGACATTGATCTTCTGGGCGCCTGCATCGGCGAGAACGACATCGAACTCGGTCTTCTCTTCTGCAGCTTCGCCAGCGGCGGCACCGCCTGCAGCAGCGGCAACAGCCACCGGAGCAGCGGCGGAAACGCCCCACTTCTCTTCAAGCATCTTCGAAAGCTCAGCCGCCTCGAGGACGGTCAGGCTCGACAGGTCTTCAACGATCTTAGCAAGATCAGCCATTGTACATTTCCTTTTGTGTTCGAACTGTGTTGTTGGTCTTGAGGACCGGCATCACGCCGCCTCGTCCTTCTTGGAATAGGCGCCAAAGACGCGCGCGAGCTGACCCGCAGGCGCGTTGACAACCTGTGCGATCCGGGTCGCCGGCGTCGAAATCATGCCGACCAGCTTCGCCCTCAGCTCGTCCAGCGACGGCAGCGAGGCAAGTGCCTTCACACCGTCGGCGTCGAGCGCGGTCTCACCCATGGCACCGCCGAGAATGACAAGCTTGTCATTGCCCTTGGCGAAGTCGTTGGCGACCTTTGGAGCGACAACCGGATCGTCCGAATAGGCAATCAGGGTCTGACCTTCGAAAAGGACCTGAATGCTCTCGGACGGGGTTCCCTGAAGGGCGATTTTGGCAAGACGGTTTTTTGCGACCTTGACGGTGCCGCCCGCGCCGCGCATCTTCGAACGAAGATCGTTCATCTGCGCCACGGTCAGACCGGCATAGTGGGCCACGACGACCGAACCAGTGTTGCTGAACACCTGATTCAGGTCCGCGACGAATTCGCGTTTTTCCGCTCTGTCCACTGCCTTCTCCATTTGACGGATAGCCCCGAAGGACATAACCGCCGGTTTGCCTTTTGCCGCAGGGCATCCGCAAACTCGGATCACCCAAGCGACGCTCGAGGATCCTGTCCCCTTTCGCCAACCGGAAAACCGGTATCGGACAAAAGGCCAACACGGTTCGAACCTTCCACCGGAGCCACGCTCCGCTTTCCGGTCCCACCCGTCTCATGCAGACCCCGATAAGGGATTAAGGCGAACCGCCTGCAATCTCGGACAGGATGTTCCGGAAGTTTCCTTCCGGTTTCCGGATCCGAAGACCCGGAAAGTCTTGGGGAGGATGCCGGAGCATCCACCCCGAAATTCGTCAGGACGCAGCCGCGAGGCTGGCAACGTCGATGCGCAGGCCAGGTCCCATGGTCGAGGTGATTGCCACCTTCTTCACATAGTTGCCCTTCGCGCCTGCCGGCTTTGCCTTGATTACCGCATCAGTGAAGGCGCGCACATTCTCGACAATCGCCTTGGCGTCGAACGACGCCTTGCCAACGCCTGCATGCACAATGCCGGCCTTCTCGACGCGGAACTCCACGGCACCGCCCTTAGAAGCCTTCACCGCCGCCGTAACATCGGCCGTAACCGTACCGACCTTCGGGTTCGGCATCAGACCGCGCGGACCGAGAACCTTGCCGAGACGACCGACGAGCGGCATCATGTCCGGCGTGGCGATGCAGCGATCGAACTCGATCTCGCCCTTCTGGACGATCTCGACCAGATCTTCTGCGCCCACGAGATCCGCACCGGCAGCCTTCGCCTCGTCCGCCTTGTCGCCCTTGGCGAAGACGGCAACACGAACCGTGCGGCCCGTGCCGTTCGGCAGGTTGACAACGCCGCGAACCATCTGGTCCGCATGACGCGGATCGACGCCAAGGTTCATCGCCACTTCGATGGTCTCGTCAAACTTGGCGGTCGCGCGATCCTTCAGGAGTGCAACAGCCTCATCGAGCGCGTATTCCTTATCGCGGTCAATGCCTTCACGCGCCTTAGCAATGCGCTTGGAGAGTTTCGTCGCCATATCGTCAGCCCTCCACTTCCAGGCCCATGGAACGGGCCGAACCCTCGACCATGCGCATGGCCGCATCGACATCGTTCGCGTTCAGGTCTTTCATCTTGGCTTCGGCGATCTCACGCACCTTGTCGCGCGAAATCTTGCCGGCAACCGACTTGCCCGGCTCCTTGGAGCCCGACTTCAGGTTGATCGCCTTCTTGAGGAAGTAGCTCACCGGCGGCGTCTTCATCGTAAAGGTGAAAGACTTGTCCTGGTAATAGGTCACGACGACCGGAATCGGCGACCCCTTCTCCATCTCCTGGGTCTGGGCATTGAATGCCTTGCAGAACTCCATGATGTTGATGCCACGCTGACCAAGCGCAGGACCGATCGGGGGCGACGGCGTCGCCGAACCCGCGGGAACCTGGAGCTTGAGCAGGCCTGCAACTTTCTTAGCCATATCTCATCTGCCTTGTCGTTCACACCGGCCACCCCTTGGAAAGAATGGGCCGGCACTGCAGTTTGGTGGTTCGGAAACCTGCGGCCGGCTGAGCCACCCTTCCCTTCCACCGATGAAGCCCTTCAGGGCAACACGGTCAGCCCTTTTCGACCTGACCGAATTCCAGATCGACGGGCACGGCCCGTCCGAAAATCGAAACCTCGACCTTGAGGCGCGAGCGCTCCTCATCGACTTCCTGAACGAAGCCATTGAAGGATGCGAACGGACCATCCGCGACACGCACCTGCTCGCCGATCTCGAAGGTAACCGACGGCTTGGGATGTTCGACCCCCTCCTGAACCTGAGTCAGGATGCGATCGGCCTCGGCCTCGGTGATCGGCACTGGCTTGGAGTCGCCGAGGAAACCGGTCACCTTCGGCGTGTTCTTGATCATCGAGAAGACGGCATCGGTGAGCTGCGCCTTGACGAGAACATAGCCGGGGAAAAATTTGCGCTCGGCGTCGACCTTGCGGCCGCGGCGCACTTCCACGACTTTCTCGGTCGGAACGACCACCTGCTCGATCTTGCCCGTCAGCCCCTTCTGGCGGGCCTGCTCTTCGATGGATTCAGCAACCTTCTTCTCAAAATTCGAATAGGCGTGGACGATGTACCAACGCGCAGTCATTTCAATCGCACTCCGTCAATCGTCCGGGATCAGGCACCAATGCCAAGGATGAGTTCGATGCCATAGGCCATCAGCTGGTCGGCAGCGAAGAAGAAGATCGCCGCCAGCGTGGCGAAAGCGATCACCATCACCGTGGAGATCAGTGTCTCGCGCCGCGAGGGCCACGTCACTTTCGCAGTTTCGGATCGAACCTGCTGAAGAAACGTGAAAGGATTCGTGGTTTTCGACGCCATATGCCGCTCTTGGTTCTGAAGCCTGGTAAGCCAGGTTATTTATTGTCCCCGACAGTATCGGGCAAAAGTCCCGAGACCGGCGAGGCCTGCCCCGAGGCGCGGAAGAAACACGAAAACCGAATCGATTTTCATATTCCACCCATACGACAAAGGCGCGTAAAGCCGCTTTCCCGGCTCCACGCACCGCGTGTCTGTTTGCTCTACATAGAACCGAAGTTCGATTCTTGCAAGCCCCCAACGCATATTGCGACGGCCTGTGATGCAGGGCTCGAGAAAAACGCTTCTTATACGTATTGCACTGGCAGGGGCAGAGGGGCTCGAACCCCCGACCTGCGGTTTTGGAGACCGCCGCTCTACCAACTGAGCTATACCCCTGTACTCCCGTGCACCGCACAGTGCAGGCAGGCGCTTCCTAAGGGCTTCCGAAGCGTCTGTAAAGAGACTTTCATGCAGCTTTCGCGCGATCCACCTGATTTGTTTCAGGAATGCGCGCCTTGCCGGCGCCTGAAGGCTTGGAACCGCAACGGCAACAGAAAAGGGCGGCCAAAAAGCCGCCCCTTCCGTCGTTCAGAGCAAAGGCCGTCCGCGATCAACGGACGGTCTTTCGATCATTCAGTGATGGATGCGACGATGCCGGCACCGACGGTGCGGCCGCCTTCGCGGATGGCGAAGCGCAGCTTCTCTTCCAT
>ENA-ORCW01000836-ORCW01000836.1-marine-metagenome-genome-assembly--contig:-NODE-836-length-10534-cov-2.992445_pt1 | contig 10534 bp, 5 predicted proteins | sample MGYA00237784_ERZ508517 | MGnify/ENA primary metagenome ERZ508517 (study PRJEB26187, sample SAMN06268979) | marine metagenome | isolation source: Tt ae E1 feedstock associated aerobic enrichment on... | reverse complement strand
CGCTATGACCTTGTCCACCGTGGCCCCCATGCCGGCGCGGGTATCCCAGTCCTTGAGAATGACTTCCAGCGTACCCGATCCCTCGTTGCCACCGCCGCGCTTGCTCTCCCCGGCCAGGCTGAAAACATTGGCCACGGCGGGATGCTCCATCACGATGCGGGTGGCCCTGTCGACCAGGTGCGTGGACCGGGACACCGATGAACCTTCCGCCAGTTCCAGGTCGATAAAGAACCGGCCCTGGTCCTCCTGGGGCATGAATCCGGAGGGAAGGTACTTGAAGAGGAAGACCGTGCCGACGATGGCCATCAGGTACAGCAGCACGGACCGCTTGCGCGCCTTGAGCGAGAAGGCGACCAGGCGCGTGTATCCTTTGCTGCCCCGGTCGATGGTGCGGTTGAACGGTTGCAGGAGCCGCTGGATCCGCCCTTGCTTGTTATCCGGCCTGAGGAGGATCGCGCACAGGGCAGGACTCAGGGTGAGGGCGACCAGGGTGGAAATCAGGACCGCGATCGTGATCGAGAGGGCAAATTCACGATAGAGAATTCCGGTTATCCCTCCCAGGAAGGAGACGGGAACAAAGACCGCGGCCAGGACCAGGGAGGTGGCGACCAGGGCCCCGCTCAGTTCCTTCATGGCCTGCACCGACGCCTGCATGGGCGTCAGCCCCTCCTGCATGAGCCGTTCCACGTTCTCCACCACGACGATGGCATCATCCACGACAATCCCGATGGCGAGGACCAGCGCCAGGAGGTTTACCGTGTTCAGCGTGAATCCGAAAATGACCATGGCCGAGAAAGTCCCGACGATCGAGACCGGTACCGCCAGGGCCGGAATCAGGGTGGTGCGCCAGCTCTGCAGGAACAGGAAGACAACCAGCATGACCAGCACCACGGCCTGGACCAGGGCCATCAGGACGCCATTGATGGTGGCCCGGATGAAGGTCGAGCTGTCGTACCAGATATGCCAGTCCACCCCCTTGGGAAAGGTCTGCGAAAGCTGCGCCATGCGCTGCTTGACGGCTTCCGCGACCTTCAGGGCATTGGCCCCCGGCAGCAGATAGACCTGCAGGATCGCGGCATCCTGTCCGTTCAGTTTTGAGCGCAGGGTGTAGGCGGAGGCGCCCAGCTCGACCTCGGCAATGTCCCGCAGACGGATCATCGATCCGTCGGCATTTGCGCGGACGATGATATTCTCAAACTGCTCCGGACTGTTGAGGCGGCCTTCCGTCGTGATGGGCAGGGCCAGCGACACGTCATTTGGCTGGGCTCCCAGGATTCCGGCGGCGGCCTCCTTGTTTTGGATCTTGATCGCGTTGCTGACATCCGTCGTGGTCAGCTTGTAGGCGGCCATCAGGTCGGGACGCAGCCAGATCCTCATGGAATAGCTGCGGCTGCCGGTGTTGCGCGTTCGCCCGACCCCGGGTATGCGCCGGACGGCATTGGCGATGTTGATCGCCATGTAGTTGCTCAGGTAGACGTCGTCGTACTTCGGGTCCCTCGAGGTGAGGGCCAGCTTGAGGAGCTCGATGGAGGCTTCCTTCTCGACGTTGACCCCTTCCTGCATCACTTCCACGGGAAGGCTGGAGTCCGCTTGTTTGGCGCTGTTCTGGACATTGACCGCGGCAATATCCTGGTCCGTACCCACTTCAAAGGTAACCGTGATGCTGACACCCCCGGTTTTCGAACTGGAAGACTTCATGTACAGCATCCCCGGCAAGCCGTTCAATTCCTGCTCCAGCGGTGCTGCCACGGAATCCGCCGCCGTCGCCGCGCTGGCCCCCGGGTAGGAGGCCGAGACCTTGACGGCCGGCGGATTGATGGCCGGATACTGGTCGACGGGCAGGGTCAACAAACTGATCAAGCCAGCCAGCGTGATGACGATCGAGATCGAGGCCGCCAGAACCGGCCGGCTGATGAACGCCCGGGAGATCATGGCTCAAGGGCCGCCTTCCACGCTGTCCGGGGTCTCGCTTGTACTGGCCGCCTCAATACGGGCCTGATATTCCTGGACCGAGATCGGCCGGACCAGATCCCCGTGGCGGACCGTGTGGAAACCCTCCACTATGATGATCTCCCCGTCGTCCAGTCCGGCGGAAATGACCACGCGGCCGCCCCGCCACGGGCCCAGCACGACAAAGCGCCGTTCCACCGTGTTGTCCGGCATGACCACCATCACGTAACTCCCTCCCTGTTCAATCTGGATCACCTCCTCGGGCACAATCACCGCATTGGGGATGACACTGAGCTGCAGGGTGGCGCGGGTGAACTGGCCCGGAAGGAGCTGCCGGTTCGGATTGGGAACCCTGGCGCGAACCCGGAAGGTCCCGGTCTCGGGGTTTACCTGCGGGTCGGTGAAATCAATATCCCCCCTGTAAGCGTACGGGCTGTCATCCGGCAGGGTGATCCGCACAAAGCCCTCGACCGATCGGCCGGATGCCTCCGCCGCCCGGCGTTGCAGCCAGGTGTTCCGTTGTCGCTGCGCGTTCAGGTAATCCAGCGCGGACATGCGGAACTCGATGAAGATCGGGTCGGTCTGCATCACGGTGGCCAGGAGGGAGTCGTAACCGGGCCCCACCAGGGCCCCGATGTCCACTTCCGCTTCGCTGATCATTCCGTTAATCGGTGCCACCACGGTCGTGTACTCCAGCTCAAGATTGGCCTCCAGCAGATCCGCCTCACGGGCGGCCACATCGGCCTCGCTTTGTTCCAGCTGGGCCATCGTGTTGTCCAGGTCCAGCTGGCTGACCGCGTCTTCGCGGTAAAGCGGCTCCATCCGGTCCACATCCCGCCTGGCTTTCTCCAGGGTGGTCCGGGCCCGCTTCAGCTCGGCCTCCATGCGGTTGACCCGGGCCCGGAAGGGCCGGTCGTCGATCCGGTAAAGCACGTCCCCGGCCTCGACCAGGCCCCCCTCAACGAAGGAACGCTCCTCGATGAAGCCGTTGACCCGGGCCCGCACCTCGACCCGCACCGAAGCCCGGGTGACCCCGATGTACTCACCGATAATGGGAAAGTATCCGGTTTCCACCGGGGCGACGACGACTTCCCGGGCCTCAGCCGGTTCCGGGGAATCGCTGCAGCCGGTCACGAGGAAGCTGAGCGCCAGGAAGATGCAAATTGGTATCGCAAATCTCATTTATCAAGATTGCCGGCTGGCTTTCTCCTTCTTCCATTCAAGGTCTTGATCTCTCCGCACCGGGATGCCGGTGCGGAGAGCAAGGTAGTTAAAGATCCGTTACGTCGAGGGCGGAGGCCCGGGGGACGTAACGGGATTGCCCGCCCGTGCGGTGGGGTTGCCCCCGGCGCCTTAGTCAATAACGCTGAATTCAGACGAGGACGTCTCCTGCTCGTCTGGGTTCTTGATGTCGAAGACGACCTTGTGCAGCTGTCCTTCCGTGAAGATGAACTTGCCTTTGTCCGCGTACTCCTCGTTTACCGGCAGGCCTTCGTCCCGGCCGATGTCGAAGGTCTCGTGGCCCGTAAAGGCCGCGTAGACCGTGGCGATAATGTCCATCTCCCCGACCTTTTCATCATTGATGAAGAACTCGACCGTAGAGGGGCCGTTCAGCCGGGGCTCCTTCATGGTGTGCTTGAGGGTGATCTTTACTTCGCCGTTGGGGATCTCAACGTCGCCGTCGAAGTCGTGCCAATAAAGGCCAAGGGTGGAGTAGCTGTACCTCAACTTGCCATCCATGATAAACAAGGCCTGTCCGCCGATATGTTCACCGACCGCGTAAATCACTCCCTCGGTCGTGTCATCAGCCGTAAGGTAGGCATTAATCTCGTAGTTGGTGGACTTGATTTCCGGCCCGGCCAGTTCGGGCACCCGGTAAACATTGGGTGTCAACTCCCAGTGTCGCTTAGCCGCCCGTTGCGGATTGGATGCCGGCTGCAGCAGGCGACCCAGGGAGCCGCCAACGGGATAGACGTCGTACTTTTTAGCCTCCTCCCAAAAGATCTCTTCCAGTTCCTTGACCTTTTCCGGGTACTGATCGGCCACGTTCACCTGCTGGATAGGGTCCTCCTTGATATTGTACAATTCCCATTCGGTGTTCAGGGGATCGAAGTTTGCCATGGCAGCAGGATCGGTTGACCAGGGAATCCGATACGGCTTTCCGCTGAGGGTCCAACCGTCGTGATACAAGCCCATGAAACCCAGCATTTCGAAATACTGGGTGGGATGATTGGTCTCCGCGTCCGGATTGTTCCAGGCATAGGTCAGCGACTTGCCGGGGTACTCCTTGCGTTCCTGGCCGTTCACATAGTCGGGTGCGGGAACGCCGGTCACTTCCAGGATCGTCGGCACGATATCGGTGACATTCTGAAACTGCCGGCGCCATTCACCCCGGGCCCGGATTGTTTTTGGATACCGTATGGCCGTGGCGGCCATGGTGCCGCCAAAGTGCGAGGCAATCTGCTTGGTCCACTGGAAGGGGGTTGACGAGGCGTAGGCCCAGGCCACCGAGTAATGGTTGGCCAGATGCGGTCCGCCCCATTCATCGAGGCCCCCGAATTCTTCCAGCTTTTCCAGCTGCTGCTCCATGGTCAGCGGGGGAAACCCGTTCTGGAACAGAAGTTCGGAGAAGGTCCCGGTCGGCGTTCCCTCCGCGGTACAGCCGTTGTCGGCGGTCAGGTAGATGACCAGGGTGTTGTCGAGTTCGCCCATTTCCTCGAGGTGCTGAATGACCCGGCCCACATGGTAATCCACGTGCTCCAAAAAGGCGGCGTTAACCTCCATCTGACGCGACAGGTACCGCTTCCCTTCCTCGCTGAAGGAATCCCATTCCGGGATAACCTCCGGCCAGTCCACCATTTCGGCGTCTTCCGGCACCAGTCCCAGCTCTTTCTGGCGTTCCAGGAGTTGTGCGCGGTAGACATGCCAGCCCTCATCGAACTGGCCCTTGTACTTGTCCCGCCACTCCTTGGGAACCTGGATGGGGGCATGAACGGCGCCCGGGGTGTAGTACATAAAGAACGGGGCATCGCGCAGGCCCTTCCAGTTGTCCAGCCACTTGATGGCCTGGTCGGCCATGCCATGGGACAGGTGGAAAGTGGATCCGTCAGCATTGGTCTTGGGGGTCTCGATGGCCGTGGTATTCTCGTACAAAAGGGGATGGAACTGGTTGGTCTCCCCGCCCAGGAAGCCCCAGAAATATTCAAACCCCCAGATGCCCGTGGGCCAGCTCTCGAAGGGACCGGCCGGGGAGGCCTCCTCCATGGGCGTGTTGTGCCATTTGCCGAAGGCGGCCGTGGCATACCCGTTGTCGGTCAGGATCTTGGCGATCGAGGGCGTACTGTAATCGATCTGTGAATTGTATCCGGGATACCCGGTGGCGAACTCGGAGATGATCCCGGTCCCGATCTGGTGGATGTTGTAACCGGTCAACAGCGAACCGCGGGTCGGCGAGCACACCGCCGCCACCGACATGTGCGTGTAGCGGATGCCCTGATCCCCCAGGCGGTCGAAGGTGGGCGTTTGCATGACCCCCCCGAAGGAGGTCGCACTCGAATAGCCGCCATCATCCAGCATGATGATCAATACGTTCGGAGCCCCCTCGGGTGCCTCGGGCTGCCCGATGAAATACGGTTTGGACTGTTCGAGAGTTTTCCCCTGCACTCCTTTCCATTCCGGCAACGGATAGGGAATGGCGTTGCTCTCTGTTTGTGCGCTCGCCTTTTCTGTTGGACATGCGGCGATAAGCGCCAGCATGACCAGGCTTACGAATGTTAATTTAGCGTTGTTCATATTTTATTCCTTTTTCGGCCGTGTACTCATTAATGACGATGTCCGGTTTCGGCGGGTGACGCGACAGGCCCGATGTACCATCGCAACCTCGTCGATTAACTCTCAGTGTTGAGCGGGCTACTTTTCCGTCGCCTTGGCTGGGTCCACGACCGGGCCGCCCGGCAAAGTGACGATGGTCATGGTGCGCTCCAGGGCCGCGTGCTTGTGCACGCCAGCGCTCTGGTAGGTCTCACTCCTTACCAGCTTGAAAAACGAATCGCGGTCAGGATAGTAGTTGACCGTAATCATGTCCCAGTCTTCATTCTCGCCGAGCCAGCCCACCGACCCGATCACCTGATTGCGTACCACAGGGCGGATGCCGAGTTGGATGACCAACTCCATGATCGTCTCCGTGTAACGGCGCTGCGCATCGAGGCCCGTGCCGCGCTCGCCTTGGTAATCGTCGGGATAGTTCGCCTCACCGTGAAACTTGAGCAAGTTCACCATGTGAAACGGCCCCTCGTGATCCGAATTCAACAGCCAATCGAGCACCGTCTCGCTGTTCTCGAACCCGTAACCCTGTAACTCTGCCTTCAATTCAGCAGCGTCCTGCGCGACCGCCGCGTGCGGAGCTAATGCGAGCACGCAAAGCATCAAGCCTGCCAAGGCCGGGAATAATTTGAACTGCTTCATTTTTTTCATATTTGAGTCTCCGTGGGTTTGATTACCATTTTGAGTTTTGCATAAATTACGTTCTCCAAGGTCGGATGATTAGGGCCTGTAGTTGGTCATGCCTGGTCCGGTCTTGTCATAGACATTGAAAAACTCGTCCTTCATGATGGTGGCGACTCCGCCTTCCGGCCTCTCGATCAGATCCTCCTCCAGCGTCTTGACCCGCACCTTCCACCCCTCCGGGAGCTTCTGGTAAACGCCTGGCAGGGCGGCCAGGAATTCATCGTACGTATATTCCGGTTCGAGGCCCAACTCGAACCCTTTCATCACCCAGGTGTTGCCTTCAGCATCGTCCAGGAGAACCACGGTTGTTCCCTTGTTCCAACCCAACCCGCTGTCCCGGGCGATCGTCACGGGCGTGTAGGTCGCGATTTCTCCCACGCTGGCGTTGTTGCCCATGTTCAGTTGGGCGCACCACATGGCGGCAAGACCGTCGAAATCCCTTTCGGCTCCGACATCGATTTCCACCCAATCGGGCAGGCAGAGCTTCGGGCCGTTCAAGGACGCACCGAGGACGCCGTATTCCTTCTGAACCTGGTCGAAATCGATGCCCTCAAGCAGCGCTTGCGGGGACGTATCTTTCGACTCCGGGATGCCTTGAGGGGTGTACATGGTGTTGTAGACGGCGGCGACGAAGTCCCCCGTGCTAGCCTCGCGGCCGACAAGGAAGATTTCGACGAATCGCACCTGGTGCACATTGTCAACCCGATCGTACTTGGCATCGGCGCCGTCGCCAAACACGGCGGGTAGCGCAGAGTCGGCGAGTGGTTCAGAAGCTTGTCGTGAGCAGCCCGGCAACAAGGCCAGCGAAAGGGGGATCGCCAGCAAGGTCATTTTCATCGTTCTCATCATCGGTCTCCTTGATTTCTCATATTATTTCACCGGCTCAATCTTCGGGAATGTCCACGAGCCGTCCAGGATCGCCTCTCGAGGCTGGTACAGGCGGATCGCGTAGTTCCAACCCTCGGTGATCGGGAGATAGTTCACGCTCTTGGGATCCCCGCCGAAATGTATCGTGAACGAGCGGTCCTCGTTCGGCTTGGCGGAGAAGTTGTTGAGACTGTTCCGGCCGATCTCGTTCTTCTCGAGATAGCCGGCGGCATTGTAGACCGTGATGGACCAGAACGCATCGACCGGCACGTCTTTAACCGTTACCGCGTGCGGGGTCTTGCCGTCGTTCTTCTCGATGCTCGCCATGATGTAGAAGGCGGCCGTGCGCGGCAGGCCGCCCCAGCCGGCGCCCGCGGCGACGAGATGATCAACCGGCCGGACCTCTTCCTTGCTGCCGAAGGCATACGTGGAATCAAAGCCCAGCGCAGCCAGCTCGCTGAGAGCCTTGCGTGCGATCGCCAGTTGATCCGTGTCCCAATTCGGCGCCTCGAAGGGGCCGGAGCCCCCGCCGCTCATCTCCAGTTTATCTTGAGCGGCATGGGCCTTGGCGAGGTCATCGGGATCGCCGGCATTGTAGAAGGTGCGGACGGTCACGTACGCAAAGCGCGTGCCGACCATTTCTTCGGTCAGCTTGTAGGTTCCCGGTTTCGCTTCCACGAAGCAGTAGTGATCCTGATTCACCACATGCATCGACATGTAGCGGCCGCCGATCTCCGGCAGTGTGATCGTCACCGGCTTGGACAGGTCCAGCACCGTCGCGGAGTAGAGCGTATCCTGGTTCATGCGGATCACGGGCTGATTGTCCGGCGTGGTGGGCTCGCGCAGGTGCGCGAACTCGCCGAAGGTTACGCCCACCATCTCCATGTTGGCGCGGATCATGTGATCCGATTCGGCCCGCACGAAGTTGGCTACCGTGACCGGTGTCTTGCTCACCTCGGCGAGAGCGTCTGAACCGGATGCCAACAGGGCAAGGGTGGCGACGGTTGCCGTGATAACGGCTTTCATTGTTATCCTCTCTTTTTCGACTGAATTGCTCTTATTAATCTGTCTCCTTTGAACCAGAAGAACGCGACCACAGCCCTCGCGGTTTTCCTTCAGAAGAATCATCATATTATTGGATAACGCTATACTCAGAAGCATCCACTTCCTCTTCTGGATTCTTGATGTCGAACACGACCTTGTGCAGCTGCCCTTGCGTGAACATGAACTTGCCCTTGTCCGCGTATTCCTCATTTACGGGCATGCCTTCATCACGGCCGATATCGAACGTTTCGTGAGCTGTGTAGGAACCATATACAGTCGCGGTAATGTCCATTTCACCCACTTTTTTATCGTTGATGAAGAGCTCGACGGTGGAAGGGCCGTTGAGTACGGGCTCCTTCATGGTATGCTTCAACGTGATTTTAATATCCCCGTGCGGTATGCTCACATCGCCGTCGAAATCATGCCAGTACAGGCCAAGGGTGGAGTAGCTGTATCGCAGCTTTCCGTCTTTGATAAACAGCGCCTGTCCGCCAATATGTTCGCCAACCGCATAAATCACCCCCTCGGTCGTATCATCAGCCGTTATATAGGCATTGACCTCATAGTTGGTGGATTTGATCTCGGGTCCGGCCAGATCAGGCACACGGTACACATTGGGTGTCAGTTCCCAGTGTCTTTTGGCAACCCGTTGCGGATTGGATTCCGGCTGCAGAAACCTGCCCATGGAACCGCCGACAGGGTAGACATCGTATTTATCAGCCTCTTCCCAGAACAGTTTTTCCAGTTCTTTGACTTTTTCCGGATATTGATCTGCCACATTCACCTGCTGAATGGGATCTTTTTCAATGTTGTACAATTCCCATTCGGTGTTCAGGGGATCGAATTTTGCCATTACCGAGGGATCTAACGACCAGGGAATCCGATAGGGTCTCCCGGCAATGGTCCAGCCATCGTGATACAGCCCCATGTAGCCCAGCATTTCAAAATACTGGGTGGGATGGTTGGTTTTGGCATCGGGATTGTTCCAGGCATAGGTGAGCGATTTGCCCGGATACGGCTTTCGTTTCTGGCCGTTCACATAGTCGGGCGCTGGGACACCAGTGACCTCCAGGATCGTGGGAACTAAATCAATAACGTTCTGAAACTGCCTCCGCCATTCGCCCCTGGCCTTGATGGATTTGGGGTATCTTATGGCTGTAGCGGACATGGTTCCGCCGAAATGGGAGGCCATCTGCTTGGTCCACTGGAACGGTGTGGAGGATGCGTAGGCCCATGCCACGGAAAAATGGTTAGCCATGTGCGGCCCGCCCCAGGCCTCCAGCCCGCCGAACTCTTCGAGTTTTTCCAGTTGCTGCTCCATGGTCAGCGGCGGGAACCCATTCTGCATCAAGAGCTCGGAAAATGTGCCGGTGGGGGTTCCTTCCGCGGTAGCGCCGTTGTCGGCGGTCAGATAAATAATCAGGGTGTTGTCCAGCTCTCCCATCTCCTCGAGGTGCGAGATGACCCGCCCGACATGATAATCCACATGTTCCAGGAAAGCGGCATTGACCTCCATCTGCCGCGACAGGTACCGCTTCCCCTCATCGCTGAAGGAATCCCATGTGGGCAGGGCTTCCGGCCAGTCCACTATCTTGGCGTCTTCGGGCACCAGGCCTAGTTTTTTCTGGCGTTCCAGCTGCTGCGCCCTGTAGGCATGCCAGCCGTCGTCGAACTGTCCCTTATACTTGTCACGCCACTCTTTTGGCACCTGGATAGGCGCATGCACGGCCCCGGGGGTATAGTACATAAAGAAGGGTACATCCCGCAGCCCTTTCCAGTTGTCCAGCCACTTGATGGCCTGATCCGCCATCCCTTGGGAAATATGGAATTCCGATCCATCGGCATTGGTTTCCGGGGTGTCAATGGCCGTGGTGTTTTCGTATAATAAGGGGAGGAACTGGTTGGTCTCGCCGCCCAAAAAGCCCCAGAAATACTCGAAACCCCAAATGCCCGTGGGCCAGCTCTCAAACGGGCCGGCAGGCGAAGCCTCTTCCAAGGGTGTATTGTGCCATTTGCCGAATGCCGCCGTGGCATAGCCATTGTCGGTTAAGATTTTTGCAATGGATGGTGTGGTGTAGTCGATCTGCGAGTTGTACCCCGGATAGCCGGTGGCCATCTCTGAAATGATGCCGGTGCCAATCTGGTGAATATTGTAGCCGGTCAACAG